>Ga0113563_10001491_pt1 | contig 13368 bp, 9 predicted proteins | sample Mud3Dept3metaG_FD_80117 | JGI IMG/M metagenome (GOLD analysis project Ga0113563, IMG submission 80117) | Freshwater wetland microbial communities from Ohio, USA, analyzing the effect of biotic and abiotic controls - Mud 3 Core 4 Depth 3... | ecosystem: Environmental > Aquatic > Freshwater >...
CGAGCACCTGCTCGGCATCGTCTCGCTCTGGCAGCTGGTCTCCGCGGCGCCCGAGCGGCGGCTGCGCGAGATCCTCTCCGCCGACGTGGTGACCGTGCGCGCCGACACCCCCGAGGAGGAGGTCGCCCAGGAGTTCAAGCGCTACGACCTCCTGATGATGCCGGTGGTCGACGCCGACGGACGGCTGGCCGGCGCGATCCACGTCGACGACGTCCTCGACGTGGTCGAGGAGCAGGCCACCGAGGACCTCTACCGCCTGGCCAACCTCGACGTCCACGAGGATCTCGCGACCAGGCCGGCGCGCTCGGTGCGCCTGCGCCTGCCCTGGCTGCTGATCAACCTCGCCACGGCCTCCCTCGCCGCCTTCGTGGTCTCCCTGTTCCAGGAGACGATCGCCAAGTACGTGGTGCTGGCGGTGTTCATGCCCATCGTGGCGGGCATGGGCGGCAACGCCGGCACCCAGACCCTGACGCTCATGGTGCGCGGCATCGCGCTCGGCGAGATGGACCTGCGCCGCAGCGGCGCCGTGGTCGCGCGGCAGACGCTGGTGGGCTTCATGAACGGGCTCCTGACCGGCCTCGCTCTCGGCCTCGCCGCGCTCGCCTGGGAGCGCAACGCGGTGCTCTCCGGCGTCCTGATGTTCGCCCAGACGCTCAACCTGACCGTGGCCGGCTTCTTCGGCGCCCTGGTGCCGGTGACGCTCAAGCAGATGCGCCTCGACCCCGCCCTGGGCAGCTCGATCTTCGTCACCACCGCCACCGACGTGGGCGGCTTCCTCTCCTTCCTCGGCACCGCCACGCTCCTGCTCTCGATCCTCCAGCCGTGAGCGAGCGGATCCCCCCGGAGCGGTTCGGTCTCAGGCCGGTCGCACCGGCGCACGTGCGCGAGCTCGAGGGCCTGCTCGGGATGGCCGCCGTGCTCTCCGGGCCGGACCGGCTCGAGGCGTTCGCCAGCGACGAGACGGAGAAGCTGCGCTTCCCGCCCGACGTCGCCGTGCTGCCGTCGAGCGCAGAGGAGGTCGCGGCCGTGCTCCGCCTCGCCGCGCGCGAGCTCCTCCCGGTGGTGCCGCGTGCGGCGGGGACGGGGCTCTCGGGCGGCGCCCTGCCGGTCTGCGGCGGCATCGTGCTCGCGGTCGACCGCCTCGACCGCATCCGGGCGATCGACGAGCGCGACCTGGTCGCCGAGGCCGAGGCCGGCGTCGTGCTCGCCGATCTGCAACAGGCGGTGGAGGCGCGCGGGCTCTTCTATCCGCCCGATCCGGCCAGCCGCGAGACCTGCCGGATCGGCGGCAACCTGGCCGAGGACAGCGCCGGGCCGCGCTCGTGCAAGTACGGCTCGACGCGGCGCTGGGTGCTGGGCGTCGAGGCCGTGCTCGCCGACGGCTCGCGGCTGGTCGCCGGCGGCCGCTCGCGCAAGGACGCCACCGGCTACAACCTGACCCAGCTGCTCGTGGGCTCCGAGGGCACGCTCGCCGTGATCACCGCCGCGACGCTGCGCCTGATCGCGAAGCCGAAGGCGACGCTGACCGCCGTGCTCCCCTTCCCCACCCTGGCCGCGGCGGCCGGTGCGGTCGAGCGCATCTTCGTCGAAGGGCTCGACCCGGCCGCCTGCGAGCTCGCCGAGCGCGCCGCCCTCGACGCGGTGGCGCGCCTCGAGCCTCTGCCGCCCGCGCTCGCCGAGAGCGCCGCGATGCTGGTGGTCGAGCTCGACGGCGACGACGGCGACGAGCTGCTGGCACGCGCGGAGAGGCTCGACGCGCTGGCGCGCTCGCTCGGCGGCGGCGACGCGCTGGTTGCCGACGACGCCGCCGGCCAGCGCCGGCTCTGGCAGGTGCGGCGCAGGATCGGCGAGGCGGTCAAGTCACTCTCGGTCTACAAGGAGGCGGACACCGTGGTGCCGCGCTCGCGCCTGGTCGAGCTGGTCGAGGCGGCGCGCGCGGCGGCCGCGCGCCAGGGGCTGACGGCGCTCCTCTACGGCCACGCCGGCGACGGCAACCTGCACGTCAATCTGCTCAAGGGCGAGCTCGCGGACTCCGAGTGGGAGCGAAGGAGAGACGCGGCGGAAGAGGAGCTCTTCCGCGCCGTGGTCGCCCTGGGCGGCCGCCTCACCGGCGAGCACGGCGTCGGCTGGACCCAGCGCCACCTCCTGCCGCTCGCGCTCTCGGAGCGCGAGATCGCGCTCCAGCGCGAGATCAAGCGCGCCTTCGATCCGAAGGGCATCCTCAACCCCGGCAAGATCTTCCCGGACTGAACCGGGCCCGCCGCGCCGGCGGGCTCAGCCGGCGAAGAGCTGCACTTCGCGGGCGATGCGGTCGGCGATGTCGAGGAGGGGCTTGAGCTCGGGGTGGCGGACGATCAGGTAGCCGTCGCCGACCAGGGTCGTCTTCCAGTTGCGGCGCGGATGGCCGACCGGGGTCAGGCTCTCCTCGACCAGCAGGGGCCCGAGCTCGGCGCGCAGGCGGTCGAGGCCGGCGATCCGTTTGATCCGGCCCTGGCCCTCCGCGCGCTTGAAGGTCACCGCGACGTTCCACTTGCGCTCGAAGATCCGGTCCACGTGCCCGCGCACCGCCGCCTCGGCCCAGCCGACGTAGGTGTCGTTGTCGGTGCAGTAGTTCATGATGTCCACCAGCCGCGCCCCCGGCGGGCGCCCGCCGATCTCGCCGAAGACGACCTCGCCGTCGGCCTTCCGGTACCACTCCATGTGGGTGAAGCCGGTCTGGAAGCCGAGCACCTCGAGCACCTGGCGGCCCAGCCGGCGGCCGCCCTGGATCTCGGGCAGCTCGAGGTCGCGCAGGGCGAACGACTGCGGGCTCACCCACTCGAGCTGGCGCTGCAGGAGGGGCCGCGGCTTGTACCAGCAGACGTTCTCGAAGTACATCCGCCCGCCCGCGCAGATCGTGTCGAAGGTGAACTCTTCGCCCTCGACGAACTCCTCGACCGAGACCTCGGCGACGTGGTTGACCGCCCGGAGCGCCTGCTCCAGCTCGGCGCGCGCGTCGCAGCGATGGGTGTCGGCCGAGCCGGCGCCGGCGATCGGCTTGACGATCAGGGGGTAGCCGAGCCGCTCGGCGGCTTCGCGCACCTGGTCCTCGGTCACCGCCCGGTAGTGACGGGGCGTGCGGATGCCGGCGTCGTCGAGGCGACGCTTCATGACCTCCTTGTCCCGGAACGGCAGCGTCTGCTCGACGGTCATGCCGGGCAGGCCCAGCGCCTCGCGGATGCGCGCGGCGAGCAGCATGCCCGGTTCCCACAGGCACTCGACACGGTCGATGCGGACCTGGCGCGAGAATCGTTGCACCTCGCGCACGACCGATCCTTCGTCCCACAGCGAGTGGACGTGGACGTGGTGGGCGAGATGCGAGCGCGCGGTCTCCGGCAGCGCCTCCTTCGCCTGGTCGCCGAGGCCGATCACGCGCGCGCCCACCCGGGCGAGTCCGCGCGTGAAGTACGGCATCTCGGCGGGGTACCCCGGCGACAGCATGAGCACGTTGAGCGTCATCCCAGCTCCACCCGGACCTCGCTGATCAACGATCTCAGGGCACGCTCCACCACCGCCGTCTCGGGATGGCGGACGATCACGAAACCGTCCCCCTCGTAGCTCGAGGACGGCGTGGCGCCGATCGCCGGCAACCGGCTCTCGACCACGATCGGCCCGAGCCGCGCGAGCACGCGGTCGAGGCCGACCACCGCGCGCACCCGGCCCCGGCCCTGGCCCCGCAGGTAGGCGCACCCGGCCGCGAACCGGCGTTGCGGCGGCTCGAACTGGTCGAGCACCACCAGCCGGGCCCAGGCCCGGTAGAAATCCACGTCGTGCGCCCAGGAGATGAGGGAGGTGATCTGCGCGCCGGGCGGCCGCGCGCCGACCTCCGAGACGAGCACGCCGCCGTCCCGCCGGCGGAACCACTCCATGTGCGACAAGCCGGTGTCCATGCCGAGCGCGGTCAGGGCGCGCGCCGCGATCGCGCGCACGTCGTCGTAGCGGGGATGGTCGATCTCGCGTGGAATCAGCACGCACCACTGGATCCAGGGATGATCCACGACGTGGAGCGGCGCCGGGAGATAGTGCGAGAGCGAGTGCCAGACCAGGCGACCGCGGATCGAGACCGCGTCGAAGGAGAACTCCTCGCCGGTGACGAACTCCTCGACCACGGCGGGCCGCTCGGGCGCGGGCCGGCTGGCGGCGAGCGCCTCGCGCAGCTCGGTGCCGCCGGTGACCCGGTAGGTGCCCTTGGCGCCGGCGCCGGCCGCCGGCTTGACCACCAGCGGGAAGCCGACGCTCGAAGCGAAGTCGAGCGCCGCGGCTTCGCCGGTGACGCGCGCGTGGCGGGCACAGGGCACGCCGGCGCGCGCCAGCACGTCCTTCATGCGCCCCTTGTCGCGGAAGTTGCGCGCGGTCTCGGCGCCCATGCCCTCGATGCCCAGGGCGTCGCGCACCTCGCCGAGCGGAACCTGGAGCTGCTCGAGCGCGCCCAGCAGGCGTTCGGGCGCGCCGATCTCGACGGCGAGCGCGCGCACCGCATCCGCGATCTGCTGCGGATCGAGCCCGTCGGCGACCCGGCGGTGGGCCGCGAGGCGCTGCCGGAGGCGAGCCGGCAGTCGCTCGAGGGGATCCTGGCTGATCAGGCCCAGGCGCACCCCGGGCAGCGAGGCGACTCCGTCCACGAAGCGCAGCGTGGTGTCGAGGAAGAACGGGGCGACGAAGACGACCGCGGGCATCTCGATTCAATTGGCGAAGAGCCGGACCTCGCTGCCGAACTCGTCCGCGATGGCGAGCGTCGCCTCGAGGTCCGGGTGACGGACCACCACGAACCCGTCGGAGACCAGGGTCTGGCGCCAGTTGCGCCGGCGCGCGCCGACCGGCAGCAGGTTCTCCCACACCAGCGCGTCGCGGTGCCGCTGGCGGAACCGCTCGAGGCCCTCGACCCGCTCGATCGAGCCCTGGCCCTGCGCGCGCTTGTAGACGTTGGCGACGTTGAACAGCCGGTGCACCTCGTGCGTGAAGCGCCCGAAGCAGACCGCCTCCGCCCAGCCGCGGAACACGTCGATGTCGCACGAGAAGTTCATCTGGTCGACCTGGTGCGCCCCCGGCGGGCGGCCGCCGATCTCGCCGAACACCACCTCGCCGTCGGCCTTCAGGTACCACTCCATGTGCGTGAAGCCGCTCTCGAACCCGAGGGCGGCGAGCACGGCGCGCCCCATCGCGACGCCGCCCGCGAGGCAGGCCTGGTCGGGGTCGCGCAGCGCGACCACCTGCGGGCTGATCCACTCGTTGGAGCGCGCGACCAGAGGACGCGGGCGGTACCAGGCGACGTTGTGGAAGACCGGCACGCCCGCCACCGCGATGGTGTCGAAGGTGTACTCCTCGCCGTCGACGAACTCCTCCACCGACACCTCGTCGAGGTGCTCGACCCGGGGCTCCACGGTCTCGAGCTCGCGCATCGACTCGACCCGGTAGGTGTCGGCGGAGCCCGCGCCGGCGATCGGCTTGACGATGATCGGGAACCCGATGCGCTCCGCCGCCTCGCGCACCTCGGCCACGCCGCGCGCGGCGGCGTGCCGCGGCGTGCGGATGCCCGCGGCGTCGAGCGCCTGCTTCATGCGCTCCTTGTTGCGGAACGGGATCGTGCGCTCGACCGAGAGCCCGGGGGCGCCCACCGCCTCGCGGATCTGCGCGGCGAGGATCATCGCCGGCTCCCAGAGGCACTCGACGCGGTCGACGGACCGGTCGCCCAGCCAGGTGGCGACCGCGCGCACGACGGCCTCCTCCTCCCACAGCGAGCGCACCCGCAGGTAGCCGGAGAGCGACCGCCTGACGTCCTCGGCGAGCAGGGCCGGAGGCTGATCCCCGACGCCGAGCACCTCGGCGCCGATCTCGGCGAGGCCGCGCACGAAACGGGGCATCTCGCTGGGATAGCCGGGAGATACGAAGAGCACGCGCTGCACGACGAAGTTCCCTAGCGACCGCGAGGTGTCAGTCTAGCAGACGGCGTCTCCGGCGGAACCGCGATGCTAGGATCCACGGCGCCATGCCGAGCGATCTGACGAGGGCGCGACTCGCCGCTCTCGCCGCCCAGGTCGAGAGCACGCCGCATCGGGACAGGTGGCTGCTGCTCACCCACGACAACCCGGATCCCGACGCCCTCGCATCGACCGCGGCCCTGGGGCTGATCCTGCGCCGGAGGTTCCACCGCCGGGTGACGATCGCCTACGGCGGCATGATCGGCCGCGCCGAGAACCGCGAGATGGTGCGCGCCCTCAAGCTCAAGCTCTCCCACCTGCGGCACCTCAAGCGACGCGACTACCAGCGCTTCGTGCTGGTCGACTGCCAGCCCTGGACCGGCAACTCGCAGCTGCCGAGCGAAGTCGTGCCAGACCTGGTCTTCGACCACCATCCGATGCGCAAGGCGACCCAGCGCTCCCGCTTCTTCGACGTGCGCCCGGAGTACGGCGCCACCGCGACGATCCTCTTCGAGTACCTGGAGGAAGCCGGGCTGCACATCACGCGCCCGCTCGCCACCGGCCTGGTCTACGCCATCCGTTCGGAGACCCAGGACTTCGGACGCGAGGCGGCGGGTCCGGATCACGCCGCGTACGACCGGCTGCTGCCACGCGTCGACCGGCGCACGCTGGCGCGCATCCAGACCGCGCCACTCCCCCTCAACTACTTCCACAACCTCCACCGCGCCCTCGAGGGTCTGGCCGGCGTCTCCAACCTGGTGATCTCCAGCCTCGGCCGCGTCGACCAGCCCGACATCGTGCCCGAGATCGCCGACCTGCTGCTGCGCATGGAGGGCCGCACCTGGTCGATGTGCACGGGCGTGCACGGCGACCGCGTCTACCTCTCGATCCGCACCTCGAACCCGCGCGCCGACGCCGGCAACCTGATGCGCCGGCTGATCGGCCAGCGCGGCAAGGGCGGCGGCCACGGCACGATGGCGGGCGGATTCGTCGAGATTCCGCGCACCGCGAGCGACGGCGGACGCGCGCTGGAGCGCTTCCTCGCCCAGCGCTTCGCGGCGGCCCTCAAGAAGAACCCCGAGCGGCTGCAACCCCTCGTCCTGGCGCCGGTCGGAGCCGGCGGCGTCGCCGAGCCGGTCGAGCCGGCCGCCGAATCGACCTGACGACCCGAAGACCTGAAGACCTGACGACGTGACCGACACCAAGGAGCCGCCCCGCCCGCGCCGCCGCAAGGCGACGACACCCGCCAAGGACTCCGTGCCGGCAGCCGAAAAATCGGCCGCGAGATCGAGAAAGGCTCCAGAGAAGGGGGCGGCGGCCGGAGCGCCCGCGGCGAAGCGAGGCGCGAAGCGCCCCGGAAGCGCCGAAGCGAAGCCACGCGCGCCGAGAAAGGTGCGCCGCGCGGGAGCGACACCCACCGACGCGGCCACCGCCACCGACGCCGCGGCCTCGCCGGCACCGCCCCGCGCTCCCCTTCCTTCAACAGAACGTCTTTCCGAGGATTCGCCCGCCACCGGCGCGCCGCCCGACCTACGGGTGCCCCGCCAGCCCCTGCCTCGAACAGAACGCCTTTCCAACGACGCGCCCCCCACCGAGGCCCCGCGCGCGCCGGACGAGCCGGAGCCGGCGCAGGCCGCCGCCGGCGAGGCGCCGGCGGCGGCGGCGGCGGGGGGCGAGGGCGGCGGGCAGGGCTTCTCGCGCGACGAGATCGTGCTCGAGTTCGAGCAGCGGCCGCCGCTCGAGCCGCCGGTCGTCCCCGCGCCCCTGCGCGAGCCGGGCCGCCCGGGCGCGCCGCGCCGGCTCGCCTTCGTCCTCCACGCCCACCTGCCGTGGGTGATCGGCCACGGCACCTGGCCGCACGGCGAGGACTGGCTGGCGGAGGCGGTGGTCCACTGCTACCTGCCCCTGCTCGACGCCTTCCGGCGCCTGGCCGAGCGCGGGCGGCGGGACTTCGTGACGCTCTCGGTGACACCCATCCTGGCCGCCATGTTCGCCGATGCCCGCACCCCAGGCATCGTCGACCGCTACCTGGCCGAGCGCACCGCCGCAGCCTGGGAGGCGCGCCGGCGCCACCCGCTCGCGCTCTGGTGGCACGGCGAGTTCGAGCGCCTGCGCGCGCTCTGGGAGGGCTTCGACAAGGACCTGATCCGCGCCCTCGACGATCTCTCGGCGCGCGGCGCGATCGAGCTCTCGACCTCGGCCGCCACCCACGTCTACCTGCCGCTGGCGCACACGTCGAAGCTCGCGCGCCTCGCCCTGCGCGTTGGCCGCGAGAGCCACCGCGAGCGCTTCGGCGTCGATCCCAGGGGCTGCTGGCTGCCGGAGTGCGCCTACCGCCCCGGCGGCGAATGGCGCCACCCGGCGACCGGGGCCTATGAGCCGGACCGCCCGGGCAACGAGGAGCTGCTCGCCGAGCAGGGCCTGGACTGGACCGTGCTCGACGCCCACCTCCTGCGCTCGGGCGACCCGGCCTTCCCCTACCTCTCGGACCTGCCGCCCGAGGAGGTGGTCGAGCCCGGGGGCCCGCACCCGCGGCCGTTCCTGATCCGGCGCAGCGGGGTCGCCGCTTTCCTGCGCGACGCGCGCACCGCGGCGCAGGTCTGGTCGCGCCAGGGCGGCTACCCGGGCGACGGCGCCTTCCTCGACTTCCACAAGCGACACTGGCCCTCGGGCCTGCGCTTCTGGCGCGTCACCGGCCCCGAGGCCGACCTGATCGACAAGCTCGTCTACTGGCCCGACGACGCGCTGCGCCGGGCGCGCGAGCAGGCCGAGCACTTCGTCGCGCTCGTCTCGAGCCTGGAAGGGATGGACGGCGGCCTGGTCTGCGCCCCGTTCGACGCCGAGCTGTTCGGCCACTGGTGGTTCGAAGGCCCGGCCTGGCTCGAGCGCGTGCTCGAGCTCGCCGCGCCGGCGACGCCGGTCGAGGCGACCACGCCCGCGCGCGAGCTCGACCACGGACCGGCGCTGCGGCGCGCCTTCTTCGGCGAGGGGTCGTGGGGCGCGGGCGGCGACCACCGCGTCTGGGTCAACCCCGAGACCGATTGGTTCTGGCGCGAGCTCCGGGAATGCGAGCGCGAGGCCTTCGCCGCGGTGCGCCGCGGCGGGCCGCGCAAGTGGCGGCGCGCGATCCTCAACCAGCTGCTGCTCGCCGCCGCCTCGGACTGGCCGTTCCTGGTCACCATGGGCACCGGGCGCGACTACGCCGAGAAGCGCTTCCGCGGGCACGTCGAGCGTCTGCGCGAGCTGGTCGCGCTCGGGCCGCGCACGCGCCAGGTGCCGGACTGGACCGAGGGCGACCTGCCCTTCCCCGACCTCGAGCCGGAGTGGTCGCTGCCTCCGGAGGAATGAGAGACTCCGCCGCCGTGACGGAACGACCCTGGAACGACCTGCCGCGCCTGCACGTCGCCGACATCGAGCTCCCGGACGAGGTCGAGCGGCTCTACGATCTCGCCTACAACCTCTGGTGGACCTGGTCGCCGCGCGCGCGGGAGCTGTTCTCGGCCGTCGACAGCCGCAGCTGGTCGCTCTACCGCAACCCGGTCCAGCTGCTCATCAACGTCGACCGGCCACACTGGCAGGAGAAGCTCGAGGACGATGCGTTCCGCACCCTCTACCACCGGGTCATCCAGGCCCTCGACCGCTACCTCGCCGAGGCGGGCGACGCCTGGTTCGCGCGCACGCACCCGGGCGTGCAGGGTCCGATCGCCTACTTCTGCATGGAGTACGGCCTCCACCAGGCGCTCGCCATCTACTCGGGCGGCCTGGGCGTCCTGGCCGGCGACCACCTGAAGAGCGCGAGCGACCTGGGCGTCCCGCTGGTCGCGGTCGGGCTGCTCTACCGCCACGGCTACTTCCGCCAGACCGTCTCGGCCGACGGCCGCCAGCAGCACATCTACCCCGACTACGACTTCACGCGCCTGCCGGTCCGGCCGGCGGCGGGCCCGACCGGCCGCGGGGTCTTCGTCGCCGTGCCGCTGCCCGGCCGCGAGATCCACGCCCAGGTCTGGGTCGCGCAGATCGGGCGCGTGCCGCTCGTCCTGCTCGACACCGACGTCCCCCAGAACGACTCGGCCGACCGTCCGATCACCTGGGCGCTCTACACGCCGGGTCGCGAGATGCGCATCGCGCAGGAGCTCGTGCTCGGCATCGGGGGGGCACGGGCGCTCGCCGCGCTCGGCATCGAGCCCCGGGTCTGGCACATGAACGAGGGGCACTCCGCACTGCTCCAGTTCGAGCGCGCCCGCCGCCGGCTCGCGGCCGGCGAGAGCTTCGCCGCCGCGCTCGCCGAGATCCGGCGCAGCTCGGTGTTCACCACCCACACTCCGGTGCCCGCGGGCAACGAGGTCTTCGACGCCGCGCTCGCGCGGCGCGACTTCGCGCCCTGGTGCGCGACGACGCCGGTCGACCTCGAGGAGTGGCTGCGGCTCGGCCAGATCGACCACGGCGAGCCCGGCCAGCCCTTCAACATGACCGCGCTGGCGGTACGCACCAGCGCGCGCCTCAACGGCGTGTCGCGGCTCAACGCCGAAGTCGCGCGTCCGATGTGGGACCACCTGATCCCGTCCGACGCCCCCGAGGAGGAGCGCCTGCACGCGATCACCAACGGCGTGCACCCCTCCACCTGGCTCGGCGTCGAGATGCAGGAGCTGTTCGCGCGCTGGTTCGGCGAGCGCTGGCCCCAGGTGATCACCAGCGAGATCGGGCGCGCCGCCATCCTCGACAACTCCGACCAGGACCTGTGGGAGGTGCACCTCGAGCAGAAGCGCCGGCTCGCCCGCTTCCTGCGCGCGCGGCTGCGCGACCAGTTCGCGCGTCACGGGCTCTCCCCGGACGAGCTGCGCGGCATCGAGAAGATGTTCGACCCGCAGGTGCTGACCATCGGCTTCGCGCGCCGGTTCGCGACCTACAAGCGCGCCGGCCTGCTCTTCGCCGACCTGCTGCGCCTGCGCCACCTGGTCGGCAACCGCGAGCGCCCGGTGCAGATCGTGCTCGCCGGCAAGGCCCACCCGGCCGACAAGGCCGGCCAGGAGCTGATCCAGCACCTCTTCCAGCTCAGCCAGAGCGAGACCCTCAAGGGCCGCGTCTTCTTCGTCGAGGACTACGACATCCGGGTCGGGCGCATGCTGGTCCAGGGCGTGGACGTCTGGCTCAACACGCCGCGGCGGCCGATGGAGGCCTCCGGCACCTCCGGCATGAAGGCGGCGATGAACGGCGCCCTCAACTGCTCGATCGCGGACGGCTGGTGGCCGGAGGGTTTCGACGGCAGCAACGGCTGGGTCATCGCGGGGCGCGACGGCGGCTCCGACGAGGCTGCGCAGGACCGCGAGGACGCCCTCGCTCTCTACCATCTGCTCGAGGAGCAGATCGTCCCGGCCTTCTACGAGCGCGACGAGAAGGGGCTGCCCCGGCGCTGGATCGCGATGATGAAGGAGGCCATCGCCACGGTCACGCCGCGCTTCTCGAGCGACCGTATGGTCGCCGAGTACTGCGAGAAGGCCTACCTGCCCCTGCTCGGCAACGACTGAGCGGAGCGCGCGCGGTGGTCCGCCCCTGTTCTGCGCACCCCGAGCGCGCGGCCGAGTTCCGCTGTCAGAGCTGCCGGCGCGCGCTGTGCGCGGACTGCGTCGAGGAGTCGCATCGACTCTGGTTCTGCCGGCACTGCCGGGAGCGCGCCCTGCCGATCGGCGCCGACGCTACGGTCACCCCCGGTGCCCGCGCGCGGGAGCGCCATCTCGACCGTCCGTACACGCTCGCCGCGGCGCTCGGCTGCGTCTTCCGTGGGCGGGGCGCGCTCACCCTCCCCGCCTACGTCCTGTTCCTCACCGCGGGCGCGTTGCTGCCCTTCCCGCTCGCGCTGGCGCCGGTCGCGCTCGCGGCCGCGATCCTGCCCGGCTTCCTGTTCGAGATCGTGCGCGCGACCGCGGAGGGCGCCGACGAGCTTCCGGACTGGCCGGACTTCTCCGAAGTCGGGGCGCGCGCCCTCGAGTGGCTCCAGGCGCTCGCGGTGGTGGCCGTCGCGGCGCTGCCGGCCCTCCTCTTCCGCCGCCTCGCGGCCTGCGACGTCGAGGACTTCCTCGTCGCCGACCGCGCGACCTGCACCCTGGCGTGGACGGCGGGCGCGGCGCTCGGTTACGCCATCGCCATGTTCGGCTTCGGCGCCGTGGGCGCCTTCCGCTCCGGCTGGCTCGCGCCGCGCCTCGACCTGCACCTGGAGGCGCTGATCGGAGGGACGCGCGCCGACGGTCCCGTCGTGCTCGGCCTGATCGCCCTCCTGTTCGGATTCGCCGCCCTGCTGGTGCGCGTGCTGGGCGAGATCCCGCTCGTGGGCGTCGCGGTGCTCCACGCCGCCACCGGCTACGCGTTGTTCACCGCCGCGCACCTCGCCGGTGTGCTGTTTCGGCGCCATCGCGAGCGGCTCGAGAGCATCTACCTGCGCTGAGCGCGTTTCGCGCGCGGCGAACTCTCTCCATCCCGTTCATTCCAATCGACGTGCCCCGATCTGGCACGCGCTCTGCTACGCACCCGGTCCTGCGCGCCGCGCCGGACTCCGGGCGCGCCGAAAGGAGGCACGGAATGAAGACCAGCAAGAGATGGTCGGCACTGGCGCTCGCCGCGCTCCTCGCGACGGGCCTCGCCGCCGGCACGGCGGCCTGCAGCACGACGGTCTCGGCCCGCGAACAGCTCAGCGACGCCGAGATCACCGCGCGGGTGAAGTCGAAGCTCACGGCGGACCCGGAGGTCTCGGCGCACAACATCGACGTCGACACCAACGAGGGCGTCGTCACGCTCTCGGGGCGCGTCTCCGACGTCGGTCAGAAGCGGGAGGCCGAGAAGCTGGCCCGCGCCACGGACGGCGTGCGCAGCGTGATCAACAACCTGCTCGTCGGCGACAAGACCGGCTGAGCAGGTCGCCGCATCGCGGGCGCCGGCCCGTCGGGCCGGCGCCCGTCCTCACTTCGTCCAGCGGTCGAGCCAGTCCAGCACCGTGTCGTGCCAGAGGATCGAGTTGGCGGGCTTCAGCACCCAGTGGTTCTCGTCCGGGAACCAGAGCAGCTTGGAGGGGATCCCGCGCCGCTGCAGCGCCGTGAAGGTGGCGAATCCGGCGGTGTCGGGAATGCGGAAGTCGAGCGCGCCGTGGACCACCAGGGTGGGCGTCTTCCAGCGCTCGACGAAGCGGATCGGATTCTGCTCCTGGTAGCCCGCCTGGCTCTCCCAGGGCGTGCCGCCGTGCTCCCACTCGGGGAACCAGAGCTCCTCGGTCTGGTAGTAGGCGAAGTGCTCGTCGGCGTTGCCGTCGTGGGTGACCAGGCACTTGAAGCGCTCCGGCCACTGTCCGGCGATCCAGTTGATCATGTAGCCGCCGTAGGAGGCGCCGAGCGCGCAGGCGCGCTCGCCGTCGAGCCACGGGTAC
>Ga0113563_10001493_pt1 | contig 13362 bp, 6 predicted proteins | sample Mud3Dept3metaG_FD_80117 | JGI IMG/M metagenome (GOLD analysis project Ga0113563, IMG submission 80117) | Freshwater wetland microbial communities from Ohio, USA, analyzing the effect of biotic and abiotic controls - Mud 3 Core 4 Depth 3... | ecosystem: Environmental > Aquatic > Freshwater >...
AGGAGGCTGAAAAGCTCCTCAGAGATCTGGGATTCAAGGTAATCAGTTAAAAAACCGGGAAAATAAATCAACGTATTAAAAAACGTTTTTTAATACGTTTTTTAATACGTTGATAAAACTGTCAGGCATTCACAGGTTCCAAAGCAGCCGCATATTCCTTTACCTGGAATACAAACGCCTGCAAACGTGTATCGAGTGAGACAGAATCCTGACCATCGTATGCGATATTTATGAACGGTATATTATTATGATCCTTGCGGAATGAATCGCTTACCGAGGCTACAAGAGTTCCAGGCATGCAGGTAAACGGAAGGATCGCGGCGAGGCCTGAAACACCCCTTTTTGTCAGGGCAACTGACGTACCCATGGCAATAGGAGGATCACCATCATAAAACTCATTGACATATGTGTTGCACAGCTTCAGCATGTCATGAAGTGAAACATCCTTTTCGTGGTCGGTAAATTCCTTAATCCCTCTCAGCAATGAATTTGCTATCACATCCTGGCCAAGTCCCTGGATTTTTGACTTTAATATACCCTTGGTGTCATTTTTCCACCTGCTGTCGCGTGTAAAACGATATGTTGAATAATAGATCCATTCCGAGAATGGCCCTATAACTACTTCTACTCCAAGATCTTCAAGACGATTGGCAATATTCCCGTTACATCCTGCATTATCACGCATAAAAATCTCCCCGATAATGGCTACAACCGGCTTCCTTTCACTCTTATCGACTTTTATTGCCATAAAATCGGCAGCTATTCCGGCCAGGACTTTATGGAGTCCGCGTGAACCCTTTTCAATGCATCTTTCAAGGCGATGGATCGCATCGTGGTAGAGCCGGTCCGATTCACCCTTATTGATCTCGTAAGGTCTTGTTTCCCTGTGTATTTTCCTTATATAATCGGCAACTATGAATCCCTTCCAGGCATTTATCCTGAATTTCTGGCCATGATCCCCGGCAATATCCTCATAGGATGTGTCATTTGAAGGTGTTATCAGCTCTGCCTTTTCAAAACCCAGCCGGTCGAACAGGATCCTGTGGAACTGGTTGTATTGGCCGAACCGGCAAGGCCCGTTATGATCAGGCATGAAGAAGCTCATTTTTGATGGGTCCGCTCCCGGCTCCTGAAGCTTTTTTATAAAGCTTCCGGTAGTACAGATCATCGGAAAACACTCTTTTGATGACGTATACTTTCTTCCAATTGCCAGATCCTCTGCATCCTGCATCGGAAGTACCTCCGATGGAACCCCGATGCTGCGTGCTGCGGCTGCGATCATATAGGCTCCGTCGTTCATGTACGGGAAGTATAATACCCTTTCCTTGGGCGGAGATGATGGACTTGGTCTTGGCCTGAAGATTTTAACATCTTTCTTCTCATTCTGCTCCGATCCTCTCAAACTGTCGAGAAATGCTTCGATACGAGTAACCATCCCGGCATCGGCTGAATGTTCATCCACCTCGAGGTGAAGGAATGGCTTGCCTTTCAGCTCTTCGGTCACGTAATGCCAGATGAAAGAATCGGGCCCGCAACGGAAATTGCTCAGGTATACGGCATACAATCCGTCTGTCTTTGCCACATGCTGGGCAGCGGCAATGATCTTCTGCCCGTTTGGCCAGTACATATTCCTGTAATTTACAAATATGTTGTACGGTGTCAGATCGAGCATATCAATGGGGATCGGCATAACGTTCTGGGCAATAAGTTTCTCAATCAATCCCAGATTAAGATGCGAATCGGCACTGTTATAAGGCTTTCCGAGCAAAATAACAGGCCTGCAATTGTCCGGGATATTTTTGAAAACCTCTCCGCCATAATCAATAAGGCTCTTTTCGAATGAAACCTGAACTTCGTCAGCCTTATACACAGCCTTTTTTATTTGTTCTTTTCCAATACCAAATTTATCACTGAAATAAGCAGTCATCTCTCTCACGAGAGCCCGTTCAAAAAATCTGAAGTGAAGTGTGGGGATCAGCAGTTTTGATTCATCAATTTTACCTTTTAGGGCTGCCTTTACCATGAATGGATAGGTTTGGACCCACGGACAGTTACAGTTGAATGTCTTGTTCCCTTCACGGAATTTCGCGTTTACGATAAACGGCAGAAAGATGTAATCAACTCCTTTCTCGATCAGATCAATTACATGTCCGTGCATAAGTTCTACAGGAAGGCATGTCTCAGTGGTGATGGTTTCGATCGACCGGGTAACAAGCTCTTTATCCGATTCTTTCGAAATGACCACTGTAAATCCGAGCTCCTCAAAAAAAGTGCGCCAGAAAGGGAACTGCTCGTAGAAGACCATCAAGGCTCTTGGAATACCGATAGTTGTGGTTTTTCCAGCCTCCTTTTCCTTGTATCCATCCATCAGCATTTCCAGTCTTTTGGTAAAGAGATTCGGGATATTATTGGCAGCTTTTTTCCGGCCGTCAGTCTCGTACCGTTCACAGCGTCCGCCATAGAACAAGGATTTCTTTTCTCCTGCTATTTTAACTTTTCTTATCTCACAATGGTTGGTACAGCTCTGGCAGACAAACCTGCTCATTTCATAGGTGGCATTTCTTATGCCAAAACCTTTAAATGTAGTCTTCTGTCCCTTGCTCATGGATCTTTGGGCAAGAATTGCTGCGCCTATTGCGCCTGTTACATCAAAATGTGGCGGGATGATGATTTTTTTACCCAGGACCTGTTCAAATGCAGCAACCACAGCTTTATTGTTTGTGACGCCTCCCTGGAAAAAGATCTTGTTGCCTATCCTGCGGTCGGCAACAACTTTCTGAAGATAATTATATACAATAGAATATGCCAGTCCGCCAACAAGATTCTCATTACGAGCACCTTTCTGCATGAATGAGTTCAGGTCCGACTCCATAAAGACTGTGCACCTGTCACCCAGCTTAACCGGGCATTCGGAGTTCAGGGCCATACATCCGAACTCTTCCACAATATTGATATTAAGCTTTTCGGCCTGCTCCTCAAGGAAAGATCCGGTTCCTGCAGCGCATACCTTGTTCATCTCAAAGTCGACCACAACACCGTTTTCAATACTGATATACTTTGAATCCTGGCCACCGATCTCAAAAATCGTATCGACTGTAGGATCGTAATCAATTGCTGCTGTTGCCTGAGCAGTTATCTCATTCTGAATAGTATCGGCACCGATAAAATCGCCGGTCAGGTAACGGCCTGAACCTGTTGTACCTGCACCAATCACCTCAACATCGTCCCCGACTTCATCATAAATTTCAGTTATTCCTTTCTGGATAGCTTCAAGGGGCTTCCCGGCTGTTGGCAGGTATCTTCTGGCTATAACTTTGTGGTCAGGATCGATCAGTACGACATTAGTACTCAGTGATCCAACATCCACACCCAGAAAGACCTTGCGTTTTTCTTTTCCGTTTTTCTGAAAATGAACAATTTTATCGTAAACTGCCTCCGATTCCACCAGTTGAGGAAGACTGTTAAATGAAGTCGAATCTTCTGACAGGTACTCTTCGAGGTTATGCATCCCTTTAAAATGGTTCATCCCGAGTTTGTTGGAATGAGCATACATTACGGCACCGATGGCTCCCATCGAGGCATGATGCTCAGGGACAATCAGCTCGTCTTCGTTGAGCGACAGAACTTCCCTGAAGGCTCTTATCATACCAATGTTGGCTGCGACTCCCCCTGAGAAGATAACTGGTTTTCTGATCTCTTTACTTCTTGCCACGTTGCTCCGGAAGTTACGGGCAAGTGCGAAACATAACCCGGCAACAATATCATGCAACGGAGTTGCAATCTGCTGATGGTGAATCATGTCGCTCTTGGCAAATACACTGCATCTTCCGGCAATTCTGGGAGGATCCACAGATTTCAGCGACATTTCTCCAAACTCCTTTTCGATAGGAACACCTATTCTTCTGGCCTGCTGATCGAGAAATGATCCTGTTCCGGCAGCACAGATACTGTTCATCTCAAAATCCACCAGCCGCGAATGCCCGTTCGACGGATCTTTTTCAAGTACAATAAGTTTCGAGTCTTCTCCTCCTATTTCAATAACCGTCTGAGCATCAGGATATATTCTTCCTGATGATGTTGCCTGAGCTATGATCTCATTTACAAAAATTCCCCCAATGAGTTCAGAGGCAATTTTACCACCTGTCCCGGTAATGGCAATTCCTGATATATTTTCGGAAGAATGATTTTTTAAAATAGAAGTCAGTCTATCTTTCAGAACGTTGAATGGTTTCCCGTGGACGTAATCATAATAATCTTCCAGAATGTTATAATTTTCATCCAGAAGAACTGTATTAAGTGATACGGACCCGATATCCAATCCCAGGTAAAATTTCTGATCATCTGAATTCACCTGTTTAGTGCTATTCGCCATACATTGTTGAGTTTAGTTAAACCTTCTTCACTTCTGCCATCGGGCGGCAAAAATATATATTTTTTTCCTAGTTACCAATTTTTGAATTTGGATTATGATATTTATCACTTCAGATCCAATCCTCTGTCAGGACCTCTCCCTTGAGACTGATTATCATCTGTTTTACAGGTACTTTCCTGGATGCCCGGGATAAAGCGTTCTTAGTCATCTGTAGTAATCCGCCACAGCAAGGCACTTCCATCATCATAACGGTTATAGTATTCACCTTTGCCATGTCGATCATGGCAGTAAGCTTCCCGACATATATATCAGTTCCCTGGTCAAGCTTGGGACAAGCAATTGCCAACGATTTACCTTTAAGATATCCGGCATGGAAATTACCCATGGCGAAAGCAACACAATCAGCTGCAAGAAGCAGATCAGTTCCACGTAAATACGGGGCGTTCGGATTAAGAAGATGCATCTGAACAGGCCATTGTCTCAACTCTGATGGCTGATCAGATAAGACGGAGTGGTTGTCATTCTCCTGTCTTTCGATCACAACAGCCTTTGATCCCGGACAACCGCCACTAATCAGCTGTTCCATTACTTTTACCTCGTTGTATGGATCGGCTTCCCTTGATTCAATAGAAATTGCACCCTCGGGACAATGTCCTAAACATGCACCCAGACCGTCGCACAGCATCTCACTTACAAGTCTGACTTTTCCGTCAATAACCTGGAGCGCTCCTTCATGGCAGTTCGGAACGCATTGTCCGCATCCGTTACACAAATCCTCATCAATTTTCAGAATATCCCTTTTCATATCTTCTTTTTAAAATTTAATGATACGAAAATGAGAAAAGTGTAATGAACAAATTGTAACATTTGTTACAATTATTAATTTTATCAGAAAAATCATGGACTATTCTGTTCTTTTAAAAGCACCTCTTTTCAGTGGATTGACAATGGAGGAGGTTATATCGGTTGTATCAGCCACCCCATATCGCATAAGGGAATATAAATCCGGTTCCATGATCAATCAGAGCGGTGATCCTGTTAATTCATTTATGTTGGTGCTCGATGGATCAGTAAAAGGGGAAATGACAGATTTCTCCGGACGCATAATTAAAATTGAGGATATCGCTCCCTCCGGAGCTCTCGCATCGGCATTTATTTTCGGCACCAGGAACAGGTTCCCTGTCAATGTGATGGCAAACTCAGATACAAAACTAATGATAATTGAAAAGCCTGATTTTCTGAGGTTCCTTAAAAGCAACGACAAGCTGCTCACCAATTTTCTTGACATGATATCGAACAGGTCACAATTCCTGACGGAAAAAATTAAATTCCTGAGTTTTAAGACAATAAGGGGAAAGCTGGCCCAATATATTCTTCAGACAGCAGGTCCGAAAAAGTTTGAGATCACACTTACAATGACACAGAATGACCTGGCTGAGTACTTTGGAGTGGCCCGGCCTTCGATCGCCAGGGTCATCGGTGAAATGGAAGAGGAGAGAATAATCAGTACAAAAGGAAAATACCTTAAGATTCTTGATAAGAGAAAGCTTGCTGACCTTACGATTGAATAGCCGGGGCAAATGGTCCAGATAATCAGCAGCTCATTTCTGTTCCGGCAGTGTTATGCTGAAGCACGTCCCTTCTCCCTCTGTGCTTTCAACCGAAATTGTACCATTATTGATCTTGACAAGTTCATAGCATAGTTTGAGGCCAAATCCTGTGCCTTTCTCATTCTCAGTACCGGGCGAACTCTCAATTTCAGTGGAAGTGAAGAGGTATTTCTGCTTTGTGGCAGGGATCCCGATCCCATTGTCACATATCTTAAGGACTATCCCTTCACCGGTGAGGCTCTTATCTTTCAGAAGAATGCTTATCCTGCCGCCCCGGTCGCTGTATTTCATTGCATTCGATAAAAGGTTCCTTATAACTATATCAATCAGGTCTTTGTCAATATATGCTTTTGAGTTCCCGATCTGGGTGAAATTCACAGAAATCTCCTTCTTATCAGCTGTCTCTTTAAAGATGCTCATATTTGTAAGGATAATATCTGCAAGATCGCGTTGTTCGGGCGAGAATTTGATCTTTTCTTCCTGGCCCCTTCCCCAGACCAGCATATTCTCGAGCAGGTTGATTACCTGCTGTGCATACTGGATGCTGGAATCGGCAAAGGAATCATATTTTTCCTTGTACTCTTCTTCCTTTAGGAGGTTGAGCATATACAGGATGTTTACGACAGGACTCCTGAGGTCGTGGGCGATAACTGAGAAGATCTTGTTTTTAAGCTTTATGGTTTCGGATAGCTGCTTGTTCTGATACGCGATTTTAATGTTTTGATTTTCAATTTCTTCCTTGCGTGTGTTTATTTCCTGTGTCCTTTCAGATACAATGATCCCCAGGTTCCTGTTCAGGTATTCAAGCTCTTTCTGAAGCTTTTCCTTCTCCGAGTAGGCTTTTACCCATTTATATAAAAGGAGTACAGCCTGAATAAAAACAAAAAGAACCAGTACAAATGACAGAATATAACCGGATGCGACCGTTGACCTGCCAAGTGAACTTCTGACATCATGAATTGAGGCATAGGATAATAATGCAAACGCAATGAAGTAAACATAATCGATTTTATTCTTTCTGACGATACCCTGAATACTTCGAGTCAGGGCGTATCCAATAAGAAGTATCAGCAAAGGATATATAACAAATGTCATGTAGCTGAAGATCCTGACAGGAAGAAATAATGTCAGTATCGACGCTGCAGCAAAAATGACTGTTATGATCCATGCAATAACCCTGAAGCGTTTCGAGGGATACAAAATCACGGCAAACCAGAACCATCCTGTCAGTAAAAGGTACAGGGCAAGGTATTCCCATCTTATTATCCAATCCCAACGGACTTGCATAAAATTGAGAATCAGGAAATTCGATGTAAAAAGTGGTCTCAGGGCAAGTCCTATTGTGGCAAGACTAAAGAATCCCATCAGCCTGTCCCTGGTATAGATAAGGAAAAAGAAGAGGAAAAGCAGAGAAAATCCGAAAAGGAAGCTTATTGTTGCCCAGTCTCTCGCCCATGCAGAAGTATATCCTTTCTGAACTTCAGAAAATGTACCGATCTTCATTGGCAGCCAGAATCCGCCTCTGCGATGATGAAAATTTGATACATTGATTATAATTTCAATTGAATCTGAGGCAGGATCGAATCTGAAGAAATTCCTTTCATATCCGGGGCTGGTCTCGGCTTCTGCTTTCCCCGGAGTTCCGTTTCCTCCCATGAATTTACCGTCAACAAAGATATCATAGGATGAATCGAAAACAGGCATATCAAAACCCATTGAATTCCTGTAACCGGGCGGTAAAAGTACAATTAGCCTGTATGTTGCAAACCCCATCGGAGAGGTCTTTACCGAATCCTTCGGGTAATCTGTCCAGTAGGAGGGGACCCGGCCATAAAAATCAGGTTTGATTTTGTCATTGCCTGTAAAATCCTGAGGACCAAGCATCTTGCCCCAGTAAAATTCCCAATTTCCCTGAAGCCTGACAACGTAACTGTTACCTGCGGTTTCCCTGAGATCGATGACACCATTTACTGCAAGAGGTTGCCTTACAATGGCCAGTCCGTCTGAAGAATTAAGAAGAATGAAAAAAAATAACAGTTTACAGATCTTCATTTTAGTCCTCTGTTCTCGAGCAAAGCCTCAATACCTGGTTCCTTTCCCCTGAAGGCTATATACATTTCGAGCGGATCCCTTGTTCCGCCTCTTGAAAGAATCTCCTTCTCGAATTTTGAAGCAACTTCCCTGTTGAATATATCGCCTGTTTCCCTGAATGCCTGGAATGCGTCAGCATCAAGAACCTCGCACCATATATAACTATAATATCCGGCAGAATATCCTCCTCCCCAGATATGGTTGAAATATGTTGACCTGTACCGCGGTTTTATCTCAGGCATCAGTCCGTATTTCTCCATGGCTTTGTTCTCGAAGTCCCTGATATCCAGGTCAACTGGTTCTGTAAGGGCATGATATTCCATATCCAGCAGGGAGGCTGCAAGGTACTCCACTGTAATGAATCCCATATTGAATTTACTTGCCTTGTCAAGCTTATCAACAATTTCCTGCGGAATTATCTCGCCGGTCTGATAATGTTTTGCATAAACCTTAAGTACTTCCGGTTCAAGGACCCAGTGTTCCATTATCTGGGATGGCAATTCCACAAAATCGCGTGGTATCGAACTTCCCGGGTAGATAATATTGGAAAGCAGGTTATTCAGGGCGTGTCCGAATTCGTGGAACAGTGTTTCTGCTTCAAGAGCGGTGAGGAGAGATGGCTTATCATCTGAGGGCAATGTTGAATTTGTAACCATTGTCACTATCGGGTAGATCATATTACCCTTTATATCGCGCCTCTGACTCCTGAAGGTACCACACCAGGCACCGCCACGCTTTGAGGGTCTGGGGTAATTGTCGATCATAAGTATCCCAACATGTTTTCCATCGCGTGTCACTTCAAAAGTATTGACATCGGGATGATATTTAGGGATGTCGTCTTTTTTGGTAAAAGTGAGTCCATATAGTCTGTTAGCCACATAGAACATGCCTTCCATAACGTTGTCGATCTTGAAGTATGGTCGCGTGATCTCATCATCAAGATCATATTTCGCCTTCTTGATTTTTTCGGTGTAATACCACCAATCCCATGGTTCAAGCCTGAATTTACCACCCTCCTGGTTTATAAGTTCCTGCTGAGCAGCAGCTTCTGCCTTTGCGACCGGCAATGCTGCAGCCCATATCTGTCCGAGGAATTCAAATACTTTTTCGGTTGTCTTCGCCATATTCCTTTCAAGTGCGTAATCGGCAAAACTATCATAACCAAGGAGTTTTGACCTTTCAATCCTCAGTCGTGCAATTCTGGCAATAGTTGACTTGTTGTCATATTGATTGTCATTGTCGCCTTTCATGAAATAACCTGTAAAGAGTTTTTCCCTGAGGTCACGGCGATCCGAATATTGGAGGAATGGGGTCATGCTGGGCACCTGGAGCGTGAATACCCATTGGCCTTCTATTTTCAGTGATTTTGCCATTGCAGCAGCCTGTGCAATCACACCTTCTGGTAATCCGGAAAGATCTTCCTTCTTATCAAGAAGAAGCTTGAATCCATTCGTTTCGGCAAGCAGGTTTTGTCCGAACTGGACCTGGAGCATGGAAAGCTCCTCATTTATTTTACGAAGTTTTTCCTTGTCACCCGGCGGGAGGGCTGCACCGCTTCTAACAAAGTCCTTGTAAGTATCATCAAGCAGTTTCTTCTCTTCATCGGTCAGCTTAAATTTATCCCGGTTATCGTAAACTGATTTCACCCTTTGGAAGAGAGTGTCGTTCAGGTTAATATCGTCCCTGTGCCTGGAGGCGATAGGCGCTATCTCTCTGTTGATAGCCTGGAGAGAATCGTTGGTGTTTGCCGAATTAAGAGCACCAAATACCCTTCCCACCTTATTGAGAAGCTCACCGCTGTAGACAAGCATTTTAATGGTGTTCTTAAAATCTGGCTCTTTGGGATTGCTTATTATTGCTTTTATTTCAGCTTTCTGTTCTTCAAAAGCCTTAAAATATGCAGGCTTGAAGTGAGAATCTTTTATCAGATCAAACGGAGGCACTCCGAAAGGAGTATCAAATTCACCAAGCAAAGGATTATCATTTTTTTCTTTCTGTTTGCATGAAGAGAATATCACAGCAGCAACAACCATAAGTAAAGCAAGTTTTTTCATAATTCGGATGAGATTTATTTTTTCCTTGACCAGTCAGATACAAAGATTAAAATTTCCGGACTATTTCACTACTTAAACTCATTTTTTCTTGATTTACTTTCTCTTTTGTTGCCTGGTTATGATCATAAATTCATTTTTGCTGTTGGTTGTGCCATAATGGTGTAAAAAAGAAAAGGAAAGATAGTTGGGAGTTATCTTTCCTTCATTAACCTAAACCTGATCGTAGAATTTGGCCGAATGGCCTTTGAAGAAATCTTTAATATTTTATAGTTATTCCTTTCATGGAAAAAACAAACCCGTAAAAAAAGAACTGTTTAAAGAATATTTTATCCCTGTTTCATTCGTTATTCAATATATAGACGCCTGTAACTTCATTTTGTTGCAGGGTATTTTGTTAATCTTTTGTTAATTTTTCAACAGATTTTCGTTAAAATGTTAATTTCCAGCCAAAAAAATTCCTAACTTTCGGCCAATTAATTACTTATGATTTCCAATCTCAGACATAGTTTCATGATGCAGCGTCTCGGACGCAGGCTATATCATTGTCTGATGTTCTACGGCAGATAATACTCCGGCCATTCCTGCAACATTATGCAGTATGGTAAAATCCCCTTTTCTGGATTTTAATTTCGTCTTAAGCTCTCATTGTATATGCAAGGATTGATTTTCAGCGTTAAACGATATTCAATACATGATGGTCCGGGGATCAGGGTTACATTCTTCATGAAGGGATGTCCCCTGTCGTGCTGGTGGTGCCATAATCCGGAGGGAATTTCAATGGAGAGGGAAACGATTGTCCAGACAAGGAGGGTGGAAGAGAAGGAATTCTCAAGTAATGAAGAAGTCGGTAAAGAAACCACCATCAGTAATATTATTGAAATACTTGAGAAAGACAGGATATTCCTTCAGCAGTCACATGGTGGTGTGACTTTCTCAGGGGGAGAGCCAATGATGCAGTTTGAATTCCTGCTTGAAGCATTAAAAGCATGTAAGATAAATGGATATCATACGGCTGTTGATACATCGGGTTATTCAACTCCTGAAAATTATAAAGCTGTCATGCCTTTTACCGATCTTTTCCTTTTCGACATAAAGCATCTTGATAATTTAAAGCATCTCGAATATACAGGAGTTGCAAACACAAGTATACTGGATAATCTGAAGATGATTCTTAAAAGCGGAAAGGATGTAATGATCAGGATACCTGTAATACCGGGTAAGAATGATGACGCTGACAATCTCATCAGTACCAGGGAGTTGCTCAGCGGTTTGAAATGTGAAAACCTGAAAAAAATATGCCTTCTTCCTTTCCACAAAATAGGGAAATCAAAGTACAGGAAATTTGGCATATCCTACAGGATGAATGATACAGAACAGCCATCACCTGAGAGGATGAGGGAATTGAAGGAGTTTTTTGAAGAGACTGGGATGAAAGTTAAAATTGGAGGATGACTACAAGAAATTTATGGGCTAAAGCCCTGACTGTTTTAGTATTCCAAGACCCCAGCCTGAAGGCTGGGGTTGGTGTAAAACCCGCCAAATAGTTATTTAATAATCCCAGCCTGAAAACTTGAGTTGGTGCAAAACCAGCCAAATAGTTATTTAATGACCCCAGCCTTCAGGCTGGGGTCAGAACAGGATTTAAGAAATGGGCTTTAGCCCTTATATTTAATGAATTAATTTTTGTATTATGATTTTATCCGAAAGAGTTAAAAAACTGCGGGAGCAGAGTATGAACGCTGTTGAAAAGATCACAGCCGAACGTGCCATACTGATCACCCGTTTTTATAGAAGCGATGAAGCACGCGAAATTTCAGCTCCGGTAAGGAGGGCAAAAGCATTTGAATATCTTCTGAAGAACAAGGCGATATGCATAAATGATGGTGAACTCATAGTCGGAGAACGGGGTCCGGCTCCGAAAGAGACACCGACATATCCTGAAATAAGCCTTCATTCCCTTCAGGACCTCGAAATACTTAATTCCAGGGAGAAGGTGTCCTTCAAAGTCGATGATGAAGTCAGGATGATTTATAAAGAAGAGATCATTCCATACTGGAAGGGTAAAAGCAACCGCGACAGGATAATGAATCTTATGACACCCGAATGGCTGGATGCATATAATGCCGGTGTTTTCACGGAGTTTCAGGAACAGCGTGCTCCCGGTCATACTGTTCTGGGCTATAAAATGTTCAGGACCGGATTTCTTCAGTTAAAGGAAGAAATAAAGGGAAGCCTGTCGAAGCTTGATTATTATAATGATAAAGAGGCATTTGAGAAGGCTGAAGAACTGAAGGCAATGGATTTGGCATGTGACTCTATAATTATGTACGCAGAAAGGCATGCGTTTATGCTGGAGGACCTTGCATCTGTGGAAAAAGACAAGAGAAGGAAGGATGAACTCCTGAAAATGGCCGCAATATGCAGGAAAGTCCCGGCCAATGCACCTGAAACTGTGCATGAGATGCTCCAGCATTACTGGTTCATTCACATTGGAGTGATCACGGAACTCAATCCCTGGGATTCATTCAATCCGGGAAGACTCGACCAGCATCTTTATCCAATATATAAAAAAGAAATGGAAGCACGATCGCTCTCCACGGATGAACTGCATGATCTTCTCGGCTGTTTCTGGGTTAAATTCAATAACCATCCATCACCACCGAAAATGGGAGTAACTGCAAGCGAAAGCAGCACGTATACTGATTTTTGTCTGATCAACCTTGGCGGAGTAAAAGCTGATGGAACAGATGCTGTGAATGACATGTCGTATATTCTCCTGGATGTTATTAAAGAGATGAGAATACTTCAGCCCAGTTCAATGGTTCAGATAAGCAAAAAGAGTCCTGACAGATTCATTCACAAAGCCCTTGATATTATCAAAACCGGTTTTGGCCAGCCTTCCTGTTTTAATACTGATGCAATTATCCAGGAATTGCTTCGTCAGGGAAAGAATATAGAAGATGCCCGCAATGGAGGAGCATCAGGATGCGTTGAGACAGGAGCATTCGGTACTGAGGCTTATTGGTTGACGGGTTACTTTAACCTTACAAAGATACTTGAGCTGACACTAAATAACGGATACGACAGGCGTACCGGTAAACAAATCGGCCTCCAGACAGGCTATGCCTTTGACTATAAATCATTTGATGATTTGATCGGGGCTTTCAGGATGCAGGTGAAGTACTTTGCCGATATCAAGATAAGGGGGAACAATGTCATAGAACAGATCTTTGCC
>Ga0113563_10001494_pt1 | contig 13360 bp, 10 predicted proteins | sample Mud3Dept3metaG_FD_80117 | JGI IMG/M metagenome (GOLD analysis project Ga0113563, IMG submission 80117) | Freshwater wetland microbial communities from Ohio, USA, analyzing the effect of biotic and abiotic controls - Mud 3 Core 4 Depth 3... | ecosystem: Environmental > Aquatic > Freshwater >...
ATTACAGCAAATGTCAGGTATGGATTAATAATACTTGCCCCATAGCCGAACAGAAGAGCAAAATGCATCACTTCCCTGGGCTCGGCGCTCTCCACCACCAGATCTATCTGCATTCGTTTGCGTTTTTCGACCAGATAATGGTGGACAGCCGAAACAGCCATCAATGATGGAATTGGTGCAGTATTACTGTCTATACCCCGGTCGGAAAGTATGATATAATTCTTACCCTCGTCGACGGCCTTTTCAGCATCCAGACAGAGCTTATCCACAGCATTTTGCAATCCTTCTGCACCACCTGCAACCTTGAAATGCATTGACAGGCTGGCTGCTGAAAATCCCTTGTAACGCAGATTTTTAACAATCCTGAAATAGGTATTCGAGATAACCGGATTTTTGAAGCGAACCATTTTTACCTTATCGGGTGATTCATCCAGCAGGTTCTGCTGCAGTGACCCGAGATAACCTGACAAAGTCATTACCAGTTCTTCTCTGATGGGATCTATAGGCGGATTGGTAACCTGCGCGAACAGTTGTTTGAAATAACCAAACAACCTGGCGGGTCTCTCTGAAAGGACTGCCAGGGGTACATCATTGCCCATTGAACTGGTAGGTTCTTTACCTGTAGCCGCCATCTCCTTAATGATCCTGTCAATATCTTCAACAGAATAATTGAAGCAGGTAATGTATTTATTGTAATCGGCACCCAATTCGGGAGAGACGACCTCGCCTGTTTCTATCTTATCCAGGGTGACCATATTCTCACTGATCCATTTCCCATACGGGAACTCACCGGCAATTTTGGCTTTCAGCTCAGTATCATAATAAATCTTTCCGGCTTCCGTATCTACCAGAAGCATCTTCCCGGGTTTCAACCTTCCTTTTTCCCTTATTTCGTCCGGGGCAAATGTCTGGACCCCGGCTTCAGATCCCATTACAATAAGGTCATTGGTTGTGATGACATATCTTGAAGGCCGGAGACCATTCCTGTCAAGCATTCCCCCGATATATCTCCCGTCTGAAAATATGAGTGAGGCGGGTCCGTCCCACGGTTCCATGAAAGTGGAATGATACTGGTAGAAAGCCCTGAGTTCAGGAGATATCGGATTTTTAGCGTTGAATGATTCGGGAATGAGGATTGACATCGCGTATGGAAGTGATTTACCGCTCATTATCAGGAATTCCAGTACATTATCAAGTGATGCTGAATCACTCTTGCCCGGTTCAATTATCGGGTAGATCTTCGAAAGATCTCCAAGCTTATCAGATTTAAGGATCGATTCTCTTGCCGCCATCCATAACCTGTTGCCTTTTATAGTGTTTATCTCACCGTTATGTCCAAGCATCCTGAAAGGCTGGGCAAGATCCCAGCTTGGGAAAGTATTTGTGCTGAATCTGGAATGAACAAGGGCTATTGCACTCTGAAGCCTCTTATCGCTCAGGTCGGAGAAATATTCCCCGAGCTGCATTGAAGTCAGCATACCCTTATAGACCAGAACTTTTGTTGAGAGGCTCGGAATATAGAAGAAGTTCTTTTGTTTTATATCGGATTCGCGAATGATTCTTTCAACCCTTTTCCTGATAATATATAATTTCCGTTCCAGTTCATCCTGTTTAATGTCTGCACCAGTTAATATTTGCGTTATATGAGGTTCGGCAGCCAGTGATATTTCTCCAAGAACAGAGTTGTTTACAGGAACATCACGGAATCCAAGGAAATTGACATTCTCCTCATTTATTATTTTCAGCAATATTTCTTTACATTTTGTTGCATCCCCGCTTTCCTGCGGCAGGAAGAGAAGCCCGGTCCCAAATTGACCTTCAGGAGGCAGTTCATACCCCTGGATAAGATAAAAATCACGCGGGACCTGGATAAGCACACCGGCTCCGTCACCTGTTTTGCTGTCAGCTCCTTCAGCGCCCCTGTGAGTCATATTCCTTAGAATATCAAGCCCCTGATCGATTATAGAATGTGATTTCTTACCTTTCAGATGAGCGACAAAACCAATTCCGCAACTGTCATGTTCAAACTCGTTCCTGTAAAGTCCATTTCTGTCCGGCCGGTCACTCTTTGTTTTCATTTTCTACTTTAATTAGCAAAAAACCGCTCTCTGCTTTTAAGAGAACGGTCATCTTTAATCCAGATCCATTTACCATTCTCAGCAGGTTCTGTTGAACCTGTTGCCTGAATTACCTGATAACATGGATCTTTTCATATTTTGAATTTTAAATTATTTTGCAAATATATATAATAACTTTTAAATTGTATCAAAATATTATAAAAAAGTTAATAAAAAATTGAATTTTACTAAAAAATATAGTAAATTTATATATTATGCTGCCAGAAATGAATAATTTACGGATTCCGGCGAAGGTATCGAGAACCATTCTAAGATTATGAACCCAGTTTCCACTTTACAAACTCAGCTATCCCCTCCTTAAAATCAAAAACAGGATTATAGTCCAGTTCCTTCCTGGCCTTGCTTATATCAGCATATGTTCTTTCCACATCACCGGGTTGGCGTGGCCGGAACTCTTTAACTGCTTTCCTGCCAATGGCATTTTCAAGTGTTTCTATCATATTGCTGAGAGATATGACATGAGACTCTCCAAGGTTATAAATGTTAAATCCTTTCAGCCGGCTGACAGAATTATAAATACCTTCAATAATATCTGATATATATGTATAATCTCTGGAGGTGGTACCATCACCAAAAATTTCTATAGGCTTATTTTCAAGGATCTTACCGGTAAAACTGTGGATAGCCAGATCAGGTCTTTGTCTGGGACCATAAACCGTAAAAAACCGCAGGCAAAAAATATCGAACTTGTACAGACTATGATATGTAAAGCACAATAATTCCCCGGCTCTTTTTGAAGATGCATAGGGAGAGATCTGGTTTTCTACCGGGTCCGACTCTGAAAACGGGATCTTTGAATTATTTCCATATACTGAAGAACTGGAGGCGAATATCATTCTATTCACCCCGAACCTCCGCATTGTTTCCAGAACCGTTAACGTTCCGGTTACATTGACATCAAAGTACAGGAATGGATTCTCGATAGATGGCCTTACACCCGGCATTGCAGCAAGATGAATAATCAGATCCGGTTTACATTTTTCAAATGCATCTGCAAGCTGATCCCTGTTCCTTATATCAGTTTTAAAAAGGCTGAATTCTTTATTATCAATAATTGATGAGATGTTTCTCTCTTTAATTCCGGGATCATAAAAACTGTTGAAGTTATCAACGCAAACTACCTTATAATGAGCCTTCAGCAGATATTCGCAAAGATGTGATCCGATGAAACCGGCTCCTCCTGTGACTAGGATACAATTTGTCTTCTTCAATGTCGGTTAAGTGTTAATTATTGCAGCTGTTTCTGATTTTTTATTTTTTCTTTTCTCCAGAGCTGTAATTAAGCCGAACAATGAGCCAAGAACAGTAATGAAGTAGAAAGTAAGACTTATGGTAACAGCAATTTTCTGATCAAGCAACAGGTATCCGGACATTTTTAAAAATACAATCTCGCGGATACCGATTCCACCAACCGAAATTGGCAGCATAGCAGCAACGGATGAAACAAGGAAGATCAGCAGATATTCAATCTGACCGGCTTTAATGGAGAATGCAGTTAATATCATGAGAATTGCCAGCATCTGAAAGATCTGTACCACAAACGACCATATGAGGAGCTTTCCTGTAATGTTTTTCAATCCTGGCATAAATATTAATATCAGGCTGATGAAACCAATAATTGTAACAGGGACTCCTGCCAGAGTTACCCACAGATAATTTGAAGTGAGACTGGTAAATGGTATGCAAAGCAGGGCAAGAACTATCAGCGCCGCAACACCGGCAATTCTGTCAGTAATCACCGAACCGGCGCTTATTTTAATGCCGCTCTTGTGCATATTATTGATAATCACTGTTTTGTAGACATCTCCCCCTATTCCCCCGGGGAGGAAAAGATTATAGAACATCCCGGTCCAGTACAGCTTCAGGTTATCCCATCCTGAAATTGGAATGCCGTACTGGCGCAATATAAGCAGTGTCCTGTGAGCAGCGATAAGCTTTGAAGCAACAAACAGGAGAAATGCGAAAACAAGAAAGAGGTCACGGGCTGATCCGATGACATTTACAATGTCCCCAAAGTTGACCCTCTTAAGTACATAAATGATTGCAAGCAGAGAAAGAACAACCTTAAATACAAAGATCAGCCTCTCCCTGACTTTTTTATTCAGCACGAAAGACTCTCTTAATTTTGTAAGGTTTAGCCGCATTTGTTTCATAATCATTCCGGGTCACCAGGTCGAGTATAAGCCCGGTTGAAATTATCTGGAATCCGATAAACATAAGTAGAACACCAAGTATCATGACAGGTCTTCCCCAGATATCCTGTCCTAGGATCTTCTGAATGAGCAGCCATAACAGGATCACTGATCCTGCCAGTATGGTTATAATTCCGATTGTTCCGAACAGATACATTGGTTTCTGGCTGTATTTTCTTGAAAAATTCATAAGAATAAGATCACTTATAACTTTCATGGTCCGGCCTAAGCCATATTTTGATTTGCCGTGTACCCTTGGATGGTGCTTTACTTCTACCTGTTCAACAGTTGCGCCATCCATTGCCGCCAGTGATGCCAGAAAGCGATGCCTCTCTCCATATAACGGAAGCTCCTTCAAAATTGAGGATTTAAAAATTTTTATTCCGCACCCATTGTCCTTTATATTGGTATGGGTGACCTTTCGCACAATGAAATTGGCTATAACAGAAGGGATCTTTCTTAAAAAGTAGTCATCATGCCTGTCAGCCCTGATACCGGTGACAATATCGCTATCATGTTTCTTTATCAGATCAAGCATCATCAGCAGGTCTTCCGGATCATTCTGAAGGTCGCCATCCAGTGTGGCGATATATTCCCCGCTTGCGTGATCAATGCCAGCTTTCATAGCTGCTGTCTGGCCAAAATTCCTCTTAAGCTCAATGAGAGTGATATTCCGGCCAATATTTTCTCTGATCATTTTCGCTGTGTTATCAGCTGATCCGTCGTCGACGAAAATAACTTCATACTTTATCCCGCTGTTAAGAAGAGCATTATTGATACTGGTTATCAATGGTTTAATATTATCTTCTTCATTAAAAACGGCAACGATGACTGACAGGTTTACCATTTCTATCGTATTTTCAGTAAGTAGATTTTCTGAAGTGAAGTTTCTCTGGTTTTCGGATTAAGAAATTTAAGGGAGAGGTTTGTCAGCTTCTTATATGGAAAAAGGTGCTGTTCCGTAATAATTTCATTATCATAAGCTTTGATCTCATTTAATCCCGTTTCGCTGGTAATAAACCAGCATGATCCCGCTGAAAGTACATCTCCGAGATGTTCTTTATAAACCAGCCCGGATACGTTTTTGGGATAAAAATATGTTTCAAACTGAGGGTAGTCATAGGTGTAAAGAACCGAATTGTCAGGTGCTATTTTGTTATAAAGATATGATGCCTGAATAGGTCCGTGATACTTAAGAGCTGGCGGCATATAGTTGGTATTGGCAACAAAACTTAATGCAATAATCGTGATCAGGAGCGGAATGATAAGTTTTTGAATTTTTGTTTTTAACCTCAGATAACTCCAGACCAGAAGAAGGACCAGAACCACAACCGGGATCCATATAAGTAAACTTTTCGTCGGGAAGAAATAGGTGATCATTATTAATGCCATCGGCCACATAAGTACAACCAGAATATTTCTGAAAATGAGCAACCATTTGTAAGTTTTTGGATAGTGTTCGGTGAATGATACATCGTTTATTAAACTGGCTGTAATGATGGAAATGAATGGTATCATCGGCAGGAGATAGTGAGGTGACTGCTGACTGGAGATTGTAAGGATAAGTGCAAGAATAATTATAACAGAGTAACAATAAGCGGATTTGAAATTTTTAACGGAAAATTTATTCCCTCTCCAGGTTCTGAAATCCCTGACAAATGAAGCGTATGCATAGAGTGACCATGGTACATATATATATGCAATCGTGTGAAGGACAAAGAAATAATCAGGTCCACCGCTGGTATAGGCTCCACGGATCCTGTCAACATTGTTAGCCCAGAAGTAAAACTTAATGCCATCCACGCCGAACTGATCATATAAACCTTTAAGAGTGGGATAGAGAAATATTGCAAGGATAGGCAACCCTGCAAGCCATTTTAATGAAAACATAGTCCGCCAGTCCCTTTTAACGATCAGGTATCCTGCCACTGCAATCACCGGAACAGCTAATCCTATCGCTCCTTTTGAGATCATTGCCAGCCCGACACCTGCAAAACCAAGGATAAAATTCAGTATTTTACGTTTGTCGAGATATTCCGCCAGCTGCCATATGCCGAAAATTATGTTTGACATCAGAAGTGCATCAGTATGCACATCCATGTTGTACAGGAACAATGCTTCGCTGGTCGAGCAGATAATAGCTGCAATTATCCCGGTCCGCTTATCAAATATTAAAAGTCCAAGCCGATAGGTTGAATAGATGCCCAGGAAAGTAAACAGCAGATTTGGCAGTTTGAAGGCAAATATTGAAACTCCGAATATATTAAAAGATATTGCTGCAAGCCAGAATAGCAATGGAGGTTTCTGATCGTATGGTTCCCCATGGATTTTCAAATGAATGAAGTCGCCACTTTCATATATTTCGCGGCTAACTGCAGCATATTTGGCTGAATCCACGGTTGTTTCGGGGAACAAACCAATTAAATAAACAGCCAGAGTAAATGTTGCGAGAAATATATATAAGACGGTAATACCCTGAATTTTGTTTTTCGAATTATCCATCCGTTATGCTTAATAGTACCTTATCTGATCCCGGAGAAAAATAACTGCTAAATTTACAAAATTAATGGAATGCCAGGTTTCTGTTATATGTTTAATTAACAATTACTTTTAACTTGCAGAAATATGGTAATTTACATCGGTTTAACTGACTAACGGAATAACAATGCAGCATCCCGGTAATATGATTGTGGTGATTTTCGGCGCCTCCGGCGACCTTACATCAAGAAAACTGATACCTGCACTCTTTTCATTGAAGATGCAGAAACTTCTGCCTGAGAAGTTTGCTGTCCTGGGCACAGGGCGTACCAAACTTTCTAATGAAGATTTCAGGGTAAAAATGAATGAGAGCATTCATACCTATTCCAAGGAAAAAAACCTGGATCAGAAGCAAATTGACGATTTTATGGGATGTTTGTACTACTTACCGATGGAAAGTGCCCTGACCACCGACTATGATAAACTCGCTAACACCCTTACCAGACTTAATTCGGATTACCATACCGGAGGCGACTATATTTTTTATTTGGCAACACCTCCGAAATTGTATCCGGTAATCTCCGGAAACCTGTCTATGGCAGGTTTAACCAGTCAGTCAAATGGAGCAAGGAGATTTATAGTTGAGAAGCCGTTTGGATATGATCTTAAAACGGCCAGAGAACTGAATAAGAAGCTGCATGAGATCATCGATGAAAATCAAATATACAGAATTGATCACTATCTTGGTAAGGAAACAGTTCAGAATGTGCTTGTTACAAGGTTTGCAAATGGCATTTTTGAACCTTTATGGAACAGGAATTATGTTCATCGAATTGAGATAACTGCTGCCGAAAGCATTGGAGTGGAAAGGAGAGGAGGGTATTATGATTCGGCGGGAGCTCTCAGAGATATGCTGCAGAACCATCTGTTTCAGATGGTCGGTCTGACAGCTATGGAGCCACCGTCATCGCTTGAACCGGATGCCATACGCAATGAAATACTTAAAGTATTCCAGTCGTTGCAGTCCATAAGGGAGGCTGATGTTCCAAAACAGGTTATCAGAGGTCAGTACACTGAGTCGAAAGTGCGTGGGAAGACAATCCCGGGTTACAGATCTGAAAAGGGAGTACCGGCGGATTCAAAGACTGAGACTTATGTTGCAATGAGGTTCTTTATCGATAACTGGCGATGGGGAGGAGTTCCCTTTTATGTCAGGACCGGGAAACGGCTGCCAACAAGTGTAACGGAGATCGTTATCCATTTTAAACGAACACCTCATCGACTGTTTCAGCGGGTAGCAGGAGCACTTACCTCCAACCAGCTGATAATACGCATCCAGCCCGACGAAGGAATACTTCTGAAATTTGATGTGAAGGAACCCGGATCAGGATTCAATGTGAAAAATGTCAATATGGATTTCCGGTACAGTGAACTTGCCAATATAAGGATTCCCTCCGCCTATGAGAGGTTGTTGTTTGATGTTATGACCGGAGATTCCACACTATTCCTGCGTGATGATGAAGTCGAAACAGCATGGAAATTCCTGGAACCGGTTCAGAATGTATGGACAAATAATAACGATATTAAAACTTTTGGTTATCCGGCAGGCACCTGGGGACCGGAGATTTCCAACACACTGTTCGAAGGATGCGGGTATACGTGGCGTTATCCGTGTAAGAATCTGGCTGACGAAGGGGAATATTGTGAGTTATAGAGTTTGGAGTGCCTAAAGTGCATGGAGTTGGGAGATAACTAAAAAGATCCCCTCCCGGCTTTGCTTCGCTGAAGCTACGCGAAAGCGAAGGAGCAGTAAGGGAGGGTTTTAAAAAGAGCATTCATAAATACAAAACCTTGATTTTGAATAGAATATTGAAAATATTTCCAACTCCACAGGAATTGGCTGAAGCATTTGCTCTGGAACTTATACATGAGATTAAGGAGACTTCACAAAAGGATCTTTCATTCACTCTTGCACTTTCAGGGGGCAGCACACCAAAACTTCTATTCTCGGTATTGGCAGAAAAATACAGTAAATCAGTTGAATGGACGCATGTTCATCTTTTCTGGGCAGATGAACGGTGTGTTCCCCCGGAAGATCCCGAAAGCAACTACGGGATGACATATAAAATACTTTTAAAGGAAATTGAAATTCCCCAATCGAATATTCACCGTATCCGGGGTGAGAAAGGTCCGGTAAAAGAAGCATTAAGATATTCGGAAGAAATACGCAGATATACCCGTTCCCTGAATGGTCTTCCCGTTTTTGATCACATAATTCTCGGAATGGGGGATGATGGTCATACTGCATCGATCTTTCCCGGAAATAAGGAAATACTGTACAGCGAAAAGTTATGTGAAGTGGCTTTCCATCCTGTTTCCGGACAAAAACGAATAACTATAACCGGAAAAGTTATCAACAATCCGGATCGTATAACTTTTCTCGTAACGGGCAGTTCGAAAGCCCTTGTTATAGAGCAGATTTTTAAAAAAAATGCGAACCTTCCCGCATCTTTGATCTCTCCCCGGCATGGAAAGATTAAATGGTTGCTGGATGAAAAAGCAGCTGAATTCATTGAATGATAATCTGTCTGTTAAAAACTTAAGAAAATGTTTAAGGTGATTTCTTTATATTTGATAGATTTTGAATCAAAATAGAAAGAATCATGACACACGAAAAAGCAAAACAACAGGCGAAAGTCAAAAAGAAAGCAACAAAGACATTAAAAGAAAAACGTTCCGCTAAGAAAGTCAAGAAAGCCGACAAGAAAAAGTAGGAAATAATTATCGGGCTTTGATTTGATTTGCTTTGCTTGCAGGTCCCGTGTGTCCTGCAAGTTCATTTAAAAAAATAGGAGGCTGTTGTGACAGCCTCCTAAAATAATAACTTCTTTATCGTAAACTATGCAAGTTTTACGTTAATTGCATTGATTCCTTTTTTGCCTTCTGCGAGCTCAAATGTCACTTCATCATTCTCTTTGATTTTGTCGATCAGCCCGGAGACGTGTACAAAATATTCATTTTCCGAATCTGCATCTTTAATGAATCCGAATCCTTTTGACACATTAAAAAATTTTACTGTTCCTTTGTTCATTGTATTCTGTTTTAAAAATTAGGGCGCTAAGTTACATAAATATATTAATATAATCAAATAATTCCTTCATCTTGCCCCATATTCATGTTATTTTAATAAAATTGCAGAAAATTCAATTTATCTGATCTTTAATTATCAGACAACCGGAATTAAACAAAAGATCATGAGAAAATGGCGGATTGAAGATTCAGCTGAATTATACAACATTAACGGATGGGGTGTTGATTATTTTTCCATTAATGAAAAGGGAAATGTAACGGTAACTCCCCAGAAGAACGGCATCTCCGTTGATCTGAAGGAACTGCTTGACGAATTAATGCTAAGGGATGTTTCGACTCCTGTACTTATCAGATTCCCCGATATTCTCGACGACCGTATCATAAGCATCTCCAGCTGTTTCAGGAAAGCATCGGAAGAGTATGGTTACAAGGCACAGAATTTCATAATCTATCCAATCAAGGTAAACCAGATGAGACCGGTTGTGGAAGAGATAGTGGGCCATGGCAAAAAATTCAATATCGGTCTGGAGGCAGGATCAAAGCCTGAACTTCATGCGGTGATCGCAATAAATACTGATCCTGAGTCACTTATTATTTGCAACGGCTACAAGGATGAGGATTATATTGAGCTTGCGCTTCTTGCACAGAAGATGGGTAAACGCATTTTCATAGTTGTTGAAAAGCTTAATGAACTTAAGCTGATTACCACTATTGCTAAACGGTTGAAAGTCAAACCCAACATCGGAATTCGCATCAAACTGGCCAGTATTGGAAGCGGAAAATGGGAAGAATCCGGAGGTGATATCAGTAAATTCGGACTTACTTCAAGCGAACTGCTCGAAGCCATAGATTTTATTGAGAAGAATAAAATGAGGGGCTGCATAAAGCTTATCCACTTTCACATCGGCAGTCAGGTTACAAAAATAAGACGGATCAAAACAGCTTTGCGCGAAGCTTCCCAGTTCTACGTAGAGCTCCGAAAGCTTGGATTCAATGTTGAGTTTGTTGATATAGGCGGAGGGCTGGGAGTTGATTATGATGGTACCGGATCCTCAAACAGCGAAAGCAGTGTCAACTATACGCTCCAGGAGTATGTCAACGATTCAGTGAGTACATTTGTTGATGCAAGCAATAAAAATAACATACCCCATCCCAATGTGATCACTGAATCGGGACGCTCACTCTCAGCTCATCATTCCGTTCTGGTGATTGAAGTGCTTGAAACTGCCACTTTACCAGACTGGGATGTTGAAGAGGAAACAAATGAAAACGATCATGAGCTGGTCAGAGAGCTTTACAGCCTGTGGGATAATTTCAATCAGCAGCGTATGCTGGAGACCTGGCATGATGCACAGCAGATCCGCGAGGAAGCTCTCGACCGTTTCAGCCTTGGAATCATTGACCTTAAAACAAGGGCACAGATTGAACGGCTCTTCTGGTCAGTTGCCCGTAAAGTTTATCAGATTGCTGATAAATCGAGGCATGTCCCTGATGAACTCAGGCAGATATCAAGGATACTCTCAGATAAGTATTTCTGTAATTTTTCACTGTTTCAGTCACTTCCGGATGCATGGGCAATCGACCAGATATTCCCGATCATGCCGATACACCGTCTTAATGAACAGCCGACTGTTTTGGCAACAATCCAGGATATGACATGCGATTCAGATGGCAAGATCGATAATTTCATCGCAACCCGCAATTCATCACATAACCTTCCGGTTCACCCGCTGAAGTTAAGGGAGCCCTATTATCTGGGCGTGTTCCTTGTAGGAGCATACCAGGAAATACTGGGAGACCTGCATAACCTGTTCGGCGACACTAATGCAGTACATGTTTCAGTTGATGAGAAAGGTTATAACATCGATCAGATTATTGACGGAGAAACAATTGCTGAAGTACTTGATTATGTCCAGTACAATCCGAAAAAAATGGTACGTACTGTTGAATCCTGGGTTACAACTTCGGTAAAGGGTGGGATCATAACTCCCGAAGAGGGAAGGGAATTTCTTTCAAATTACAGGTCAGGACTTTATGGATATACCTATCTTGAATAAACGGCTGCCGGCACTGTTAACCAGTAGCCTGAGCTAATTAAATTATCTCCTGCAGATGAACGTTAATGTGATTAATTATTAAATAATTATTGCCAGTTGGTAATTAATTAATCATTTTTTCCTACCTTGGAGTTCTTAAACTCTCCGTGGAGTAAGATTAACTATAACCTTTTAATAGATTCAACTATGAGCAATTCTACATTTGATTTTAATGCTTTTGTTAAGGAGTCCAAAGATGTCCTGGTAAATCCAAAGTCGTACTTCTCGACAATGAAAACAACAGGAGGTATAGCAGAACCTTTGATCAAAGCTGTGATCTATGGCGCCGTAGCCGGGATAATTGCTTTTGTCTGGAGCCTTCTGAAGCTGGGAGGATCCTCAATGGGTCTCTTCGGAGGTGCAGTAGGTGTTATGGCAATTATAGGATATCTTGTTGGTGCAATTCTGGGACTGTTTATCCTGGCAGTGATAGTCCTTGTTATTTCTGCAATATGCAAGGGGAGCACCGATTTTGAAGCCAATGTGAGAGTTGTGGCTTCCATTATGGTTGTCATGCCAATTTCGGCCTTACTGGGATTTGTAACAGGTCTGAACTTTACTGCCGGATCAATTGTGGGACTGGCTATTAACCTTTTTGCATTATTTCTTCTTTATCATGGTCTGGTACAGGCACTGAAAGCTAATCCGGGTACAACAAAAATTGTCATGATTGTGCTGGCAGCCATTTTTGTTCTGTTCTTCATCCTGGGTTTCGGCGCAAAGAACAAAGCCAGCAAATTCATGGAAGATTTTAGAAAAGAGGACTTGCAAGAACTTTTAGAGGATGTAGAGAAAAATAACTGAAACCAAACCTATATTGTACCAGGCCCGTTTATTAAATAGATAACGGGCTTGTTTTTTATAAATATTCAATACTGTTAACTATGAAATCACGTCGTCAGTTTTTAAAATTATCAGGTACAGGAATACTAGCCGCTGGTGTTTCAACTGTTTATGGATTAAATGCTTCTCCGGTTCCTCCCAAAAAAATCACCCAGCCTGATACTTTCGGGTTAGGGATAGCCGGGTATACGTTTGTCCAGATAAAAAGTGTGGACAATGTAATTGAAATGATGAAAAAGGCAGGTGTGACAAACCTTTCCCTGAAGGATTTCCATATGCCACTCAACAGTACCAGGGAACAGATAGATGCAGTTATAGGGAAATTTAAAAATGCCGGGATCAATGTTTACACAGTTGGAGTGATCTATATGAGAACCCGCGAATCAGTTGACCAGGCATTTGAATATGCAAGGATGGCAGGTGTTAAAATGATCGTTGGAGCACCCGATTATGAGCTGCTTCAGTATGTGGAGCAGAAAATAAAGGAATATGATTTCAAACTGGCAATTCATAATCATGGACC
>Ga0113563_10001496_pt1 | contig 13352 bp, 9 predicted proteins | sample Mud3Dept3metaG_FD_80117 | JGI IMG/M metagenome (GOLD analysis project Ga0113563, IMG submission 80117) | Freshwater wetland microbial communities from Ohio, USA, analyzing the effect of biotic and abiotic controls - Mud 3 Core 4 Depth 3... | ecosystem: Environmental > Aquatic > Freshwater >...
AGCGTCGAGTTCAACAAGAAGCGGCCCAGCTCGGAACCAGCCGCGATGAACTCTGCCTGTCCGAGATGACTGAGGAAACGCACCGGGAACTCGAGGTTGCTCTCGACGTTCGCGACCGATCGCCGCACCGGGCCGTTCGTGATCTTCTTCCACCCGCGCGCGACCGGGCCGAGCGCGAGGTCGTCGATCGAGACGTTCACGCCGAAGATGGGCCGGTTCACCGGCTCCCAGGTGTCGCGGATTTCATGCATCGGGGGCGCCGACGCGCAGCCGGCTGCCAAGACGACACAGATGAGTGCTGCGACTGCGCTGCGCGGGCGCATGCTCGTCGAGATCGCGGAGGTGCAGACGCGAGACATGCTCGAATTCCGTTCCCGATTGTACTCCGGGAGAAGGGATCGGCAGGTCGGGCCTTCGGCTTTCGGTCGATCGGGACGGAGAGCGGGCGCGGGGCCAGCGGATCACGCGGCCTCGCCTCGGCGGCGCCTCCCGGGCAGCGGGTTGCGGCAACGCAATGTGCAACTCGCCGGCCGTTCCCGGCGCCTGCCGCACTTCGCCCCGCAAGCTCGAGCCGTCGGGCGGCGTCGCCGGAGGGAGCTGCGTTTCCGCAGCGGGTCGTCTCACTCGCGACTTCGATCTCCACGTCAGAAGCGCTGCAACCGTTCCAAACGCGGACGTGACCGGCGTTTCGGACGCTGGTAGGCTGAAGCGATGACATCGCAGTCGAACGACGGGATCTCCGCTCGAAGCTGCCGCGCGACGTGACCCTCGACGAGCTGATCGCGAAGACTCCGATTCTCACCGACGGGGCCTGGGGGACCGAGTTGCAGGCGCGCGGCCTGGCGCCCGCCGATCTCCCGGACCTGTGGAACCTGGCGCATCCGGACCGTGTCGAGGCCGTGGCCCGCGCGTACGTGGACGCGGGCAGCGGCATCATCCTCACCAATACCTTCCGCGCCAACCGTGTTGCGCTCGCCGCACACGGTGCCGCCGACAGCGTCGCGGCGATCAACCGCGCCGGAGTCGCGATTTCACGCCGCGCGGCCGGCACCCGCGCGCAGGTCTTCGCCTCGATCGGACCGAGTGGACGCTTGCTCTTCGCCGGCGACATCGACGCGGCCCAGCTGCGCGAGGCGTTCACCGAGCAGGCCCGGGCGCTCGCCACGGCGGGCGCCGATGCGCTGGTCGTCGAGACGATGAGCGATCTCGACGAGGCGCGTATCGCGGTGGCCGCAGCGGTGACCACGGGGCTGCCCGTGGTCGCCTGCATGGTGTTCGACTCGGGCCGTCACCGGGACCGGACGATGACCGGCGTGGCGCCGAGCGACGCGGCCGTGGAACTCGTGCGCGCCGGGGCCTGCGTGATTGGCGCCAACTGCGGGCTCGGCATCGAAGCGTACGTCCCGGTGTGCGCCGCGCTTGCGGCGGCCACTGACCGTCCGGTCTGGATCAAGCCAAACGCAGGGCTCCCGACCCTCGTCGACGGTCGGGCCGTCTATGCGGTGACGCCGGAGCAGTTCGCGAGCCACGTACCGGCGCTGATCGCCGCCGGCGCGCGCTTCATCGGCGGCTGCTGCGGCACCACCCCGGCGTTCGTCGCCGCACTCCACCGGCACTTCGCCATCCATCCGCAGGTGCAGTCCCCCGTGAGAGAACCCTCCTCACCATCTCTACAGAGGCCGCGATGACCGGACGAGAGCGCATCTTGACAGCTTTGAGTGTCGAGGAGCCGGATCGCGTGCCGCTATTCATCCACGGCATCAATGAGCGACCCGTCCTGGGCATCGGCCAGCACCTCCGTGACGGGCTGCCGATCGGCAAGACCATCGACGAGATGACCGACGCCGAGAAGGCCAAGCTGATCGACACGCTGTTCCTCATCCTCGAGGAGTTCGGGGTGGACGGGTATACCTGCCTGCCGATCGGCCCCGGCACCGAGTTCAGCGGCGGCACACCGCTGCTGGACGACTGGGGCGCCGGTTTCACGCGCAGTCCGCACGGCATGCCCGTCGCCACCCAGCATCCCGTCCGTGACCGCAGTGATCTCGACCGTTACGCACCGCCCGAACCGAGTCGGGCGCACCTCATTCTGGTCGACCTGATGAAAGCGCGCTTCCAGAGCGCCAAGGCGGTCTTCTGGATGATGCGCGGCACTTTCGTGCGAAGCTGGCGCCTGGTGGGGATGGACAACCTCATGCTCAAGATGATCGACGACCCGGACTTCGTACACCGGGTCGCCGCGCTGGTGACCGAGTACAACCTGCAGCAACTCGAGATGATCGCGGACGCGGGCGTCGACGTGCTGGTCGTGGAAGACGACATCGCCGACACGCGCGGGCCGCTGATCTCGCCGAAGTTCTTCAAGGAGTTCGTGAACCCGTACAACAGACGGCTCGTCGACGCGGCGCATCGAAAGGGACTCAAGGTGGTGCGGCACAGCGATGGCAACCTGTGGCCGTTGCTCGACATCCTCATCGAGACAGGCTACGACGGGCTGAACCCGCTCGAGCCACAGGCAGGCATGGCCATGAAGAGGGTGAAGGAATACTGCGGCGACCGGTTGTGCCTGCTCGGCAACATCGACTGCCAGCAGTTGTTGCCCTCCGGCACCGTCGCGGAGGTCGAAACGGCGGTGCGGCAGGTGATCGAGGACGCCGCGGCCGGTGGCGGGCTGATCATCGATTCCTCGAACACCTACCACCCCGGCGTGAAGCCCGAGAACGTGATGGCGGTGTTCACGGCGACACACAAGTATGGCGTCTACCCGGCGCGCCCGCAGGGACGGTGAAGAAATCTGCGACGTCGTCTCGATCACCGCGGAACCGAAATGGATCGAGCGGATTCGCCGCTGGGAAGCCTTCTGGTCGCTCGAGGACATCGGCCGGCCGTTGTGGATGATCCCGACGTCGCCGGTGTTGACCGCCGCGTTCACTGGTCTGGTTCCGCTGCGACCGCTGCTACAGGACAAGGTCACGCAGCTCAACGCGCAGCTCGGGCTGCTGGCGTGGCGCGAGGCGGCGAACATCGACGACGATTTCGTCCCGCACCTGCAGCCACAGGGGGGCGTCACGGTCTTCGCCTCCGCCTTTGGTTGTCCGGTGGAGTTCTTCGATCACACGTTGCCGTGGGCCCATCCCGTGATCCGCTCGAGCGATGCGCCCGAGACCGTCTACGACCTCGCCGCGCCGGCCGTCGACGCGGGCCAGCTCGGCGACATGCTGGCGTTCACCGACTACTTCGTGCGTGAGACGCGCGGGCGCTACCCGGTGGCCATCACCGACCTGCAGGGGCCACTCGATTCCGCCTATCTCGTCTGGGAATCCAACGCCTTCATGATGGCCATGCACACCAACCCGAGAGAAGTGCATCACCTGATGCGTCTGGTGACCGATCTCCTCATTCGGTACGTGAAGGAGCAACGATCGCGCTGCCCGGAATTCATCGCTTGCCATACGCCCCCGCTGTTCCTCCCGGACGGGCGTGGCATAAGCGTCAGCGACGATTGTCTGGCCGTGATCGGCGCCAAGCTGTATCGCGAGTTCTGTCTGCCATACATGAACGAGCTGTCGGAAGAGTTCGGTGGCGTGATGGTCCACTCCTGCGGCAACTTCGTCCACCAGTTCGACAATCTCGCCCAGATCCACGCCCTGCGCGGCATCAACTTCGGCGTCTCGGAGACGCCGTTCGAAGCGGTCTGGGAACGTTTCGCCGGGAGAACGGCACTCATCCCCCACCTCGGCTTGAACAAGGACATCCATTTCGAGGGCAATCGCGAGTACCTGCAGCACGTGTTGCAAATCGCGACCCATGACCGCGGCCTGTGCGTAATCGTGACCCCGGAGGAGCTGGGCTCACAGGCTGCCGACCCCGCGACGATCACGCGACTCGTCGGCGAAGTGAGGGAGGCCTTTGCGGACCGAGCCACGAGGCGGCGTTGAAGGCCAAAGATCGGGAGCGCCGACGCGGAGAACAGCGATGTTGGAACGACCCTTCCAGGAGAGACCGGATTTCGAGCACCTCCGCGCCGTGCTCCTGCGCGAACGCAAGGACGGACCGGTGCCGTTGCTCGAATTGGCCGCAGATCCCGAGATCATGTCCGAGGTGACCGGCATTCCCTACCCCGCCGCGCGTGCCCGAGAGCTCGTCTTCGGCATCCCGGGCAGCCTCGATCCGGAAGCGGCAAAGCTGGGTATCGCACTGATGGACCTGAGCATCGCGTACAGCGTGAAACTGGGGCTGGACTACGCGACGATGATTCCCGTCGTTCCGCTGCTCCGAACCCGGGCGCAACTGGCGAAAACCGGTGTTGGCCGGGATCGAGCCCTCAGGTCCTGGCAGGATGAACATGCCGGCCTGATTCCCAACCGCGACGAGTTCCTGCGCTACCGCTGGCCATCGTTCGACCAGATCAACATCCTGCCGGTCGAGTACGCCGCAACCAGGATGCCCGACGGCATGAAGGTCGTGCTCCTGTATAGGGGTATCTTCGAAGATCTCAGGCAACTGATGGGCTTCGAGGCGCTGGCGTACGCCACCGCGGACGATCCCGAACTGGTGGACGACGTGCTCGAAGGCCTCACGCGGGTCGCCGAGTACACCGTCGGCCTCGCGGCAGCGCACCCCGCCACCGGAGCCGTTTTTTACGGCGACGACATGGGCTTCAGCTCCGGGACCTTCCTGTCGCCGCGCTTCATGCGACAGCACGTGGTGCCGCGACTGAAGCGCATCGCCGATGCCTGCCATGAGCACGGCAAGCCCTTTATCCTGCACTCGTGCGGCAACGTGCTCGCGCTGATGGAGGATTTCATCGCCGTGGTGGGCATCGACGCGAAGCACAGCTTCGAGGACAAGATCCTGCCGGTGGAGGACTGGTACGCGCGCTACGCAGACCGCATCGCGATCATCGGCGGCCTGGACATGGACCTCCTCGGGCGTGGCAGCGAGGAGGAGGTGCGAGCCCGGACTCGCCAGATCCTGCAAGCGTGTGCCCCGGGTGGTGGGTACTGCATGGGCACGGGAAACTCGGCAGCCAACTACATCAAGCTCGACAATTACTACGCCATGATCGACGAAACCAGAAAGTGGAACGAGGAGCATGGCTGCTGAAGCGCGCGGTCCCTCGATCGGGATGCGGCGGCGGCCGGAAGGGGTGTGTCAATGGTAGATCTGCAGGAACTCCACGAGGCGATTCTGAACGGCGATGCGAAGGCTGCGGCCGCAGTGACGCGGGCGGCGCTCGCGCAGAACGTGCCAGCCCTCGATCTGATTCAGCAAGCGATGGTGCCGGCAATGGACGAGGTCGGCCGGCGCTTCGAATGCCAGGATTACTTCGTTCCGGAACTCTTGCTGTCGGCGCGCGCGATGAAGGCGGCGCTCGAACCGCTGCGCCCGTTGCTGGCCGCCTCCGGTGCACAGCCGGCGGGCACAGTCGTGATCGGCACCGTGAAGGGCGATTTGCACGACATCGGCAAGAACCTCGTGGCGGCGCTACTCGAAGGGGGCGGCTTCGAAGTGATCGACCTGGGGGTCGATGTCGCGCCGGAGAAGTTCGTCGAGACCGTCCAACAAACGAATGCCAACATCGTCTGCCTGTCAGCGCTGTTGACGGTCACCATGCTGTCGATGAAGGCCGTCATCGAAGGGCTGCGAGCGGCAGGGTTGCGCGAGTACGTCACCGTGCTCGTTGGCGGCGCCCCGGTGACCCGGCAGTTCGCAGAGGAAATCGGCGCGGACGGCTACGGCGAGAACGCCAGCGCTGCCGTGGCGCTGGCGCGTAGCTGCGCCAAGTCCGCCGCGGTCGGCTGAGACCGCGAGGGGGCGTGCGCTGTCTTCTGGTCGGCTGCGAGGTGCTCTTGCGCGAGCTGGCGGATGCCATCGCGCGCTCGCCGCACACGATCGATGTCGAGTTTCTGCCCAAGGGACTGCACGACCTCGGGGGCGCGCGGATGCGGCCGGCGCTGCAGGCGGCCGTCGATCACGCCGATCCGGCGTGTCACGAGGCCGTCCTGATGGGCTACGCGTTGTGCGGCAACGGTCTGCACGGGCTCGAAGCGCGCCGCGTGACGCTGGTTGCGCCACGCGCCCACGACTGCATCGCCCTGTTGATGGGGAGTCGCCAGCGCTATGACGCCTACTTCCACAGCCACGAGGGTGTGTACTTCCGTTCGACCGGGTGGCTGGAGCGCGGGCGCGACATCGAACAGCTCGCGCGCGATGCCGGAACCGATTTCACGCTCGCCGACCTGATCGCGAAATACGGCGAAGACAACGGCCGCTATCTGTACGACGAGCTGAGGCGCTACGAGAGAAGTTACCGGCAACTGACCTTCATCGAGACCGGCCTCGAATCCGACAACCGCTTCGAGCAGCAAGCGCGCGCCGAGGCAGCCGAGAAGAACTGGCACTTCGAGAAGATCCGCGGCGACCTCAGCCTGTTCCGCAAGCTGGTCGGTGGCGAGTGGGATCCCGCCGACTTCCTCGTCGTCGAGCCGGGTGGGCGGATCGTGGCGAGCTACGACGAAGGCATCATCAAAGCCGAGCGCATCGGGTGCGAGGAAGAGACGCACGTGCGCAGAGATTGATGGCCGCACGAACGGGAGCCGTTTGGTGAGGAAACAGCGCCGGCTGCTGTACGAGCCCGTTCGTGACGGCGCCCTGCGGGACTTCCTCTTTGCAGCAGGCGTCGAGTTCCCGTGCGGCGGTACCTCGCTCTGCGGCAACTGCAAGATCCGTGTGGTGTCGGGCGAGATACCGGCGACCGAAGAGATGCGGGATGCGATCAGCGAGCCGGAGCTCGCGGACGGCTGGAGATTGGCCTGCCGGGCCGAAGCGCGCGGCATCGTCCAGCTGGAGGTCGAGCAGTGGTCGCAACAGATTCTCACCGACGAGACTGCCGTGCCCTTCGAACCGCGGCGCGGCGTCGGGGCGGTGGTGGATGTCGGGACGACCACGCTGGTGGCGCAGCGCGTGGACCTCGAGTCGGGCCAGGTGACCGAGGTGGTCGCCGCGTTGAACGAGCAGGCGCGTCATGGCGCCGACGTCATGACGCGCATCGAGCATGCGCTTCACCATCCCGGCGTGCTCGGCGAGATGGTTCGCGCGCAGGTGCGCAGCATGCTCGCGCCGATGGGCGATCTCGAAGAGATCCTGCTGGTGGGCAACACCTGCATGCACCACCTGTTCTGCAACCTCAGCGTCGCGTCCCTGGCGGCCGTGCCATTCCGGTCTCCGCATCTCGGGGCGCAGCGCTTGCCGGAGGCGGTCCTCGGAGCTCCCGCCTCGTTCCTCCCCTGCCTGGGCGGGTTCGTCGGCAGCGATCTTTTCGCCGGACTCGTCGCCACGGGGCTCCTCGACTCCGCCGAGCTCGGAGTCTTGCTCGACCTGGGAACCAACGGCGAGATCGCCGTCGGCAATCGCGACGGCGTCGTCTGCGCCTCCACGGCGGCGGGTCCCGCCTTCGAGGGCGGTCGCATCCAGCGCGGCATTCGTGCCACCTCGGGTGCGATCGACCGGGTCGAGTGTCGGGACGGGCGCCTGCATTGCCATGTCATTGGCGGAGTCGAGGCGCGCGGCGTGTGCGGCAGCGGATTGGTGGATGCGGTCGCGGCGGGACTCGATCTCGCGTGGATCCACCCCGGCGGCAGGCTGGCGAACGGGCGTACCGAGATCGAGCTCGGCGCGGACGTGCGGCTGACGCAGCGCGACATTCGCGAGCTACAGCTCGCCAAGGGAGCCGTGGCCGCCGGGCTGCATCTGCTGCTGGACGATCGTCCGCTGCGCGCCGACCGCGTTTTCCTGGCGGGCGCGTTCGGCAACTACATCCGCGCCGAGAGCGCCCGCCGCATCGGGCTGCTGCCCGCCTGGGCGACGGCTCCGATCGCCGCCGGCAACACGGCGCTGCGTGGCGCCCGAATGCTCCTGCTCGGCCCGTCGCGCCGCGCCGCGATCCTCGAACGACTCGCCTGCGTGCAACACGTCGAGCTTGCCAGCGCGCCGCGTTTTCAAGATCTGTTCGTCGCGTTCATGCGACTGGGAGCAGCGACGAGCACCTCCCATCCCGTGCGCAAAGGCTGACGGCGCCCGAGTACCAGTCGCAGCTCCTGACGAACATCACGCTGGACGCGGCGCAGGGCGACCTCACGCTGCGGCTCTTCGCGTACACGACGCCGATCGCTTCGGCTCGTACGCGGACGACCGACGCTCATGGCTGTCAGTCACCTGTTGGAATCGACTACGCGGCAGTCTGCCGGCGCCTCACCACCTTGCGATCTACTTCGCAGCCGAGACGTGGAGCAGGGAGATGAGCTGATGGATCGACTTGGCGGAATCTACTCACCGCAACACCGATGCCGTAGTGCCCCGCGCGCAAGTCGACCGGCACGCCTCTTGCGGAGAACGGGTGCTCATGACCCGACTCGTCAAAGCGTCGCACTCGCTCGATGATCGCAGTTCCGCGCCCAGGCGCGGAGCATCAGCCACCCGGCAACGCGGCCTTGATCTTGTTCAGCGTGTCGATGTGGCCCTGGAGCTCGGTCACGTTCTTCTGGAGGCCGGTGATCGTCGTACCGAGCTGCGCGGCGGTGCCCAGCGGCCCACCGGAGCTCGCCGCCTGCTCCATCGCCTTCTTGCCCATCTCGCCCATCTGCGCCTCGGCCGTCGGCTGCGTGACCGCGCCGACCAGGTAGCCGGTCCCGAACACCACCACGAGGGCTCCGATCCGCATCGCAGTTCGCATGGCTCTTCCTCCCGACGCCGCTTGGGATCGCGCGGCTTGATCAAGGGATAGCCCCATCGGGCGGCCCGGCCAACTGCCTTCCTCAGGCGACGAGGCGGGCGCCAGCGGCGGGCGAGATCGGGTAGGGCTCCGCCCAGTACGCGCAGCGGTTGCGCGAAAATGGCGAGGTGGCGGCGTTGCGCGTTGGAACGGGTCGCGGGCGAGATGGGCCATCGCGGCGTGGTTCGCTGTCGCAACTGCAGCACGACGCTGCCGTGCAGCAGGACACGCTCACTGCCACCGCCGAGGCGTCACTCTTCGGAGAGAAACGAGCGCGCCGGCAGCGCGGACACTCGAGCACGTCGTGGCAACCCTGGAATCTCTTTCATGAAGCCACATCGAGCCGGCGCGGCTTCGACGGGACAACGGTGATGATCGTGCCTTTTCAGTCGAGCAAATTCAGCACTCGAGTACCAGGGTCGCCGGCCACCGATCGAGCGTGACGCGCGCCGGTTCGACGCACGCCATGCGCTGGCCATCGACCGTGACGCGCACGAGCGGCCGCGACAGCGGTGAATGCACGACGATGCCGCCGGGCGGCGTCTCGAGGTCACCGGAGAACGCGACTTGCAGGGTTCCTTCGCCCTGTCGTGACATGGTGTACCACAAGCGGCCGTACCAGGTCGGAAGCTGCTCGACTGCGATCGCCGCGCCGCCGTCGAGCCAGGCGGCGGGAACGCCCGCGGCCAGCACCAGCGATCCGTTCGTCGGATGCTCGTACGCAAACAGGCTGAGCACCGCGAGCACCCACTCCGCGCCGATCCACGTGTGCGGAACGTCGCCCAGATGACCCGGGCTGCGCGGATCGCGCCACGAAATCTCGGGCCACTGATTCCACGCGCGCGGGCGGCGATCGGCCAGGAAGAAGTCGAGCAGCTCGTGCGCCTCATCCACGCGCCCCAGGCGCACCAGCGCGCCGAGATTGCGGATCTCGTAGGCCGTGTAGTTGTTCCAGTCGAGCGTGCCGTCGCGGCGCTTGCGGAAGCCGCGGAGATACTCGTCGTAGGTGTAGGCCAGTACGGCGGGCGGAAGAGTCTCGGCCGCATCGGTGGTCGTGAGTGCCGTCGCGGTGGCCGTCACGTCGAAGTCGGCCCACTCGACGGAGCCCGGCACGTAGGGGAGACCGCGCTGCGCGATGGTCGCGTCGATCGACGCGTACAGACAGCCGCGCAGATCGTCGCGCAGCTCGCTGAGGCGTCGCTCCTGCGCGGTGTCGCCGAGCACGCGCGCCAGGTGCACCGCGTCGCCAATTCCGCGCAGCGCCCAGAAGTCGTCCCAGTAGGCATGGACCGGCTGCGCGAGGTAACCCTCGTGGCTGACCGACTCGGGCAGGATGCCGTAGCACGCCTTGCGATCGCCCGACGCGAACTCGGGCCCGAGGCGCTGATTCCGCAGCGACTCGATGTAATCGACCGCCCGCAGCACCGCGGGCCATAGCTCCGCCAGGAGATCGCGATCGCGCGTGAAGCGGAAGTACTCGGCCACGAGGAACGCCAGCTGGCCGTGACTGTCGTGCTCCGGAAGCCAGTCGGGCCCCTCGCGATCGACGCTGCACGGCACGTTGCCGTCGGCCTTCTGATACGGGGCGTACCAGCGCAGGAAATCCCGGACCTCGTCCGCGCAGCCGATCCGGAGCAACGCCGCACTCATCGTCGCGCCATCGCGGATCCACGATCGCGTGTAGCGCCGCGGGCCGGGTTGCAGCGCGGGTCCATCGCGGTTGATCAGGATGTGAGCGGCCGCGGTGCGCAGCGCGTCCACGCAGGGATGCGCGACAGCGCCGACGCGGAGCTCCAGCCGCCCGCGCTTTTCCCGCCACGCCGAGCTGGCGCTCTCGAAGTTCGCTGCGCCGCCGATCCGTTGCAGCTCGGCGAAGTCGGCGCGTGCGGGGTCGTGCGCGCCGAAGGGTGCGGCGACGAAGTACTCATGCGCGGCTCCGGGTGCGAACTCGAGATCGAAGCGAAGCGCCCCCGACGCGTGACGGAACGCGTCGCGCACCTGATCCCGGGGCGGCACTTCCCCGCGCTCGAGGAATCGCACGACGCCACCCTGCTCGAAAGCTGCGGCGCCAAAGGCGTCCGGCGGCTCGAGCGGGATTACCGGCTTGCGCCCGTCCACCCACACTGCGCCGGCGTGCCAGCGGAGTTCGCTGATCGGGCACGCGCCGCCCAATCCCCGGAACGCTTGCCACGGCGGGTTGACCTGGAACGGGCGCAACGCGCAGAAGAAAGTCGCCGCGCGCGAGATGTCGCGGGCATTCTCGATCCGGTAGCGGACGTACAGCACCGGCCCAGCGGGCGCCGCCGTTGCGAACGCGGTCGTGGTGAGAACGAAGCCGTTCGCGCGCCACTGCGAGGACGGAATCGGCAGTGAGCCGTCCTGCAGCTGCTGCGAGATCTCCGCGTCGGCCCAGGTGACGAGCTGTCCGTCCGCGAACAGGAAGGGTTCGAGCGAGAAGCTGCCCCGATCGACTTCCAGCAGCCCCTCTTCATTGAGCAGCGCCGACGGCGATCCGCTCGCGACGCCGATCGGCGTCCAGTAGCTCTGTTCGCGAATGAGCCAGCGCGGGTGGAGGCCGCGCCGCTGCTCGGCAGCGACGCTCTGGAAGAACTCGTCGGGGCTGCGCGAGAAGTCGTTCGGCCGCACGCCGATCTCGCTGATGCCGAAGCCGGCGCCGCCCTGCGTCTCGATCAGGTCGAGGCGGACGAAGCGCGATCCGCCGCCTGGCAGCGACACGTAAGTGCGATCGCCTTCCGCCTGCGCTGCGGCCCAGGCACGCGTCCACGTCGTGCCGTCGTTCGAGGTCCGGATCTCGAACGCGCGCGCGCCTCCGCGAGGCTCCCAGTCGACGACGAGGCCGCCGTATTCGCGCTCCGCCTGGAAGTCGAGCGCGATCCACTGCGGGCCGGGCGCCGGCTCGCTGCGCCAGCTCGTCCGCGGCGAGCCGTCGAGAACCGACGCCGGATCGTGTCCCGGCAGCGCGCTCGACGCGCGCACCTCGGGCGGCGCCTTCGGCTCGAGATCTTCGAAGCGCAGGTCCGCGAGCCAGACGCTGCCCTTGCCTCCCGGGCCGGCGGCGATCGCGATCTCGATCGCGCCGAGTTCGCGCATCGCGCCTCCGCCGGCCGGTCCCCAGGCGAACTCGACTTCGCGGCTGCGGATCCGCAGCGGTCGCCAGTCGGCGGGAAACTCGAACGCGTCGCGATGGAACCACCACACATTGCGTCCGGACGGATCGGCGAGCTTGAGTTCGAGTTTGTTGGCCGGTGCCGCACCGCGCATCTGGAAGCCCATCGCCCAGCTGGCCGGCATCGCCCGCTGGAAGAGCTTGCGTGCGACGACGAAGCCACCGCCGCCGTGGAAGTCGAAATCGAGGCGCATCGCGCTGCCGTGCGGACCGTCGTCCCGGCGGATCGTGAGCTGCGCCTGCCCCGACGCGATCGCGCTCCAGCCCGAAAGATCCTGGAAGGCGTCGAGCACTTCGCCTGCTTCGGTGTCATCCAGAGCCGGAACCGTCATTGCCCCTCTTCCTCAGCGCAGCTTCACGACGAGCAGATTGCCACTCGCGACGAGCCGTTCGCGCAGCACGTCCATCGACACGACCGCGCCGCCCGCGCGGTATGGGTTCTCCTCCACCTCGAGATCCAGCGGCGCTCCGTTCAGCGTGAGCGCGGTCGGGCCATGGCCGTGCTCGCGAATCGCGTAGGCGATCTCGACGGGGATGCCGGCCACTTCGATGGCGGCGCGCAAGCCGTCGAGCGATCGCGGCAGCACCGGATCGATCACGAGACGCGACCGCGATCGGCGCAGTCCGAGCAGCGCGCCGTGGATCAACTGGGTCGCGATCCCGGCGCCGCTCGAGTAGACGCGCCAGCCACCCTCCACCTCGATCGCGCCGGCCTTCAGCGCGTCGTAGCGCGACGCCGCGTCGTAGCGATCCGTGAAACACGCGTCGGAACTCGACGTGTAGCAGTTGAGCTGGCGCGGGCGGGCCGGCGCGACTGCCTCGCGCAGCCCGATCGGGTTCACCTGCCGCAGCGCGAGGAAGAGTGCGTCGGCGTCGCCCTGGTGCGCCATCGCCTCGGCGTAGCGGAGGTGCGCATGGGTGTACATGATGCCGATCTCGCGCCCGAAGAAGGTGCTGGTCTCGGCGCGCTGGAAATGGCGCTGCAGACCGCCGTAGTACGGGGGCGGCCGATCGAAGAGTCGCGCGCCATCAGGTGCGAGCAGGTGCTCGCGGATCAGCGCGACGTGCGCACGCGCCTGCTCCGGCGTGAACAGGTCGGAGAGGATCGCGTGGATCATCGGCAGCAAGCGGAAGTGGATTCCGGTGCTCTCGTCGCTCGGGTGCAACAACCGATCGATGCCGCCGTCCTCGCGGAAGTAGGTGAAGCCCGCGAGCACGCCGTCCTCGATCAGCAGCCGTTGGAACTCGTCTCGAACCTGCGCGGCCGTTGCCTCCAGCGCAGGCGCGTGCTCGCCGCGTCCGAGCTGGCGCAATGCAGCGGCCAGTGTGCGCAGCGTCTGCACCTGGAGCGTCACGGTCCATGCGCTGCACAGCCGCTCGCGCATGGCAGGA
>Ga0113563_10001498_pt1 | contig 13343 bp, 13 predicted proteins | sample Mud3Dept3metaG_FD_80117 | JGI IMG/M metagenome (GOLD analysis project Ga0113563, IMG submission 80117) | Freshwater wetland microbial communities from Ohio, USA, analyzing the effect of biotic and abiotic controls - Mud 3 Core 4 Depth 3... | ecosystem: Environmental > Aquatic > Freshwater >...
CATCGCAATTCGCACAACGGCTGGCGCTTCGATGGCCTGCCTTGGGCGCAGACCTGATAGTCACCCGGACTTTACCGAAGCCGAACATAAGCGCGTGTCAGGCCTGCTGTTCGAGCGCTACGGCAAGCTCGTGCCGATCCCGCTCGCCGACAGCGACTGCAACTCGGTGCCACCGCCGCTAATCTCGAAGACGACTATCACGGGCCATTGGTGGTGTAGGTTAACTGATCGTCTCAGGTCGCCCCGAAGTTGTTAGTCGATCTTGTAATTGCAGTGCCTCGAAGCTGTCATTCGCCAAGTGCTGTGGCACGGAGCTGAACTTTAATTTGTTCTTAAGCCGTCATTCAGAAATGTCAGCGGGGGGAGAAGTCCGGACAATTACTTCTTCATTTTTTCGTCCATCATTTTCTCGTTTTTCATCATTTCTTCGCTCTTGGAGAAGCCGAGATGAACCGTGATGACATCACCTTTTTTCAAATCCATGATTGATTGTGCTGGAAAGTGCAACGTCATATCGCCTCCAGATGTTTTGAGCTTGACCCAGCCAGTCTTTGGGTCGACAGTTTCTATCGTCCCTGACATGGCATGTTTGCCAGACATCATATTTTTCTCCATCCCTTTATTGCTCCAGGATTTCGCTTCGCTGTAACCATAGTCGCCAGCGGCTGCCAATCCTGTAACCGCACACAAAATCATCATTGCGATTGTGTTCACCAATAAGTTCTTCATGATATTTTTCTTCCTTGGAGTTGAGTGTGAGCAGTCCCGACAAACAGTTCGCATTTTCACGATGTTGATGCAATTAAAATATAGGCGCATAACTTAATCGGCCATCAGAGAGTCGGGAAAAATTTATTCAGAGTTTGTCCTATTTCATGGACATGTCGATCAGTAGCGTGGTCAATAGCTTGAAATTCTGCGGGAAGAATGCGGATTGCAAACAAGGGTGAGTCCGACGGACGTTCAACTATCGAGATGAAGTTGCGCACGTCATTGTCATCGTGTCCGCGAGTGCTTGAAACAAGCATTACAATTTTAGAATATGAAGCTCCGGATTCCTGATGAGGGCATATTCGAGCGCATTGGACAAACTGTCGATCAAAGCCTCTTGCCGTTGAGGATTAAGATCATCGGCAGAGTTGACCGAAGCCGTATAGGTTGCCAGCGAGATCTGGTGTCCATCCGTGTCAAACGCAGCGACGTGAATCATTGTTGGGTCGGTCCAATACTTGATATTTATAGCAGCCCCGTTTTCAAGGCGAAATTCATTCCTGTTCACTTTATGCCGGTTCATTTGGATCCCCTTTTTTTGATGTTTAGTCACGGGTGTTTCAATGACATCGCTAGTTTTGTATTTTCAGGCAAGAGTACTGCTAGTTACTCTGGTTAAAATCCTGACACAGATACGCCGAATAAAAAATACGCTCAATTGCTTAGGCAGTTGCAAGTGAATGACAATTATTGTTGTGATCACGCTGCCTGACAGACAGCGGTTTGTCAGGATTATTCGGGGGCACGGTTCGATCTGTCGTCGAGTGAGATTCTCTTCATAGCGGCACTGATTGGCTACGCATGACCTTCATCTGGAACATGGTGTTGCGCTCTTCCTCGGACAGCACCGATTCGATGTGGCGGATGGTGTTTTGGTAGCTCGGGATGACATTGTATTTGAGGGCGTTGACACGCTTCTGGGTCTTGCGCTGTTCGGTCAGCAAACGCCACAGTGCGGTTTCGGCTTCGCCCAGTTGCGCGAGCAGCATGGCGATTCCGGCCATGCGTTGGCGTGCCTCGTCGAAGCTGGCATCGGTCCACATCAGGCCTACGGGTTGCAGCGGTGCGCTCTCGACTGTCACGGTGGGATATTCGACGCCGATGCTGCTACGCGGCAGGATGTAGACGGACAGCGCGGGCTTGAGTCCCAGCACGGCTTGGCGCAGCTGCGTGCTGCCCATGCGCATGTGGGCGATGGACAGCCAGTGGTAGGCGGTTTGCAAAGCCTCGCGCACCGTCAGGCGCAGTTCGCGGTAGCTGCGCAGGCGCTGGTTCACCAGCCGCGTGAGCAGTTCGCGCTTGCGTTCGAGCAGGTCATGGCCGTGCTGCAGCGCTACCACCTGGCGGCGCAGCGACAGCAGCGTGCTTTTAGTCGGGCGCACCTTGAGTCGGTTTTTCATTTCTCCTCCGCCGGTGCGCCTTGCCAGTGGTGGAACTTGGCCAGATCCGCTACTCCCACGCGGGTCAGCGCCTCCGGCGGCAGCAGCGAGAGCAGCTCCCACGCGAGGTTCAGCGTCTCGACGATGCTGCGCTCCTCGTCCTCGCGCTGTCCGACGAAACGCCGCTCGAAGGCATCGGCGAATACGAGGTAGTTACTGTCGCTCTCGGAGAGGTCCTCCGCGCCGATGATGGAAGCGAGGTTGCGCACTTCGAGCGAGCGCGCGTAGGAGGCATAGATCTGCCCCGCAACCCTCGTATGGTCCTCGCGCGTGTGTTCTTTGCCGATGCCGTCCTTCATCAGGCGCGACAGCGAGGGCGGGATGTCCAGCGGCGGATAGATGCCGAGGTTGTTGAGGGTGCGGCTCAGCACCAGCTGGCCCTCGGTGATGTAGCCGGTGAGGTCGGGGATGGGATGGGTGATGTCATCGCTTGGCATCGAGACCACCGGCATCATGGTGATGGAGCCGGGCTTGCCACGGATGCGGCCCGCGCGTTCATAGATCTCCGCGAGGTCGGAATACAGATAGCCGGGGTAGCCTTTGCGCGCAGGCACGTCGCCCTTGGCCGTGGCGACTTCGCGTAGCGCCTCGGCGTAATGGGTCATGTCGGTCATTACCACCAGCACATGCAGGTCGAGATCGAACGCAAGGTATTCCGCCACGGTCAGTGCCGAGCGCGGCAGGATCAGGCGCTCGATGGCGGGTTCGTCCGCGAGGTTGAGGAACATCACCACGTTGCGCAGCACACCGCTGTTGGCGAAGGTCTCGCGGAAAAAATGCGCGTCGGCGTAGGACACACCCATCGCGGCGAACACCACGGCGAACTGAGACTCCTCGCCGGGCAGCCGCGCCTGCCGAACGATCTGCGCGGCGAGGCGGTTGTGCGGCAGGCCCGAGCCGGAAAAGATCGGCAGCTTCTGTCCGCGCACCAGCGCGTTGAGGCCGTCCACCGCAGACAGTCCGGTCTGGATGAATTCGCGCGGATAGGCGCGCGCGGCGGGATTCACCGGTGCGCCGTTTACATTGCGCTTCAGGCGTGAGAATAGCGGTGGGCGCTCGTCGCGCGGCTGGCCCAAACCGTTGAACACACGACCGAGGAGATCGGGACTCAGCGCGACCTCGAACGGCTGGTCGAGGAAGCGCACCCAGGTGCGTTCCAGGTCGAGATTGTCGGTCCCTTCCAGTACTTGGATCAGCACCAGTTCGTCGGAGGTGCGGATCACCTGGCCGTTGCGCCGCCGCCCGCTGTGGTCGCGCACCACCACGCGGTCGCCCAGCGCCACGCCGGGCACGCCGCTCATGTATAGCAGCCCGTTGCGCGCTGCCGTGGCCAGCCGGTACTCTTTGTTGCTCATGCCCGTTCCCCGTTCATGTTGCCGCCTTCCCGTGTTGCGCATATTCGCTGCGCAGGCGTTCGAACTCGCCGTCTACCCGCGCGGCGAAACTGCGCAGTTCATCCCGCTGGTCATTCGTGTAGCTGCCCTTCAGGCGCTGCGCCTCGGCGAGCAGCGGCAGGCGCAGCAGTTCCTGCACCGGTACGCCGAATTCGAGAAGCTTCAATCCTTGCCGGTAGATGCTCAGCATCTGGTCGAGCAGCGCGAACTGCTTTTGCGGCGAGCAATAGCTGTCCACCGGGTCCAGCGCGCTCTGTTGCAGCACGCCTTCGCGGAACAGCGCCACACCTTGCAGTGCCCAGCGCTGCTGCGGGGACAGCGCTTCGGGGCCGACCAGGTTCACTATCCGCGTAAGCTCCTCGGCCTGCGACAGGATGCCCAGCGCCGCGGCACGATGCGTCTCCCAGCGCGGATCGACATGCTCGGCCCACCAGCCGCTGCAACTGTCGACATAGCCGGAGAAACTTTCCACCCAGTCCACGGCGGGATAGTGGCGCGCATCGGCAAGTTCCTTGGACAGCGCCCAAAAGGTCTGCACGATCTCCTTTGTGTGGCTGGTGACCGGTTCTGAAAAGTCGCCGCCGGGCGGCGACACCGCACCGATCAGCGTGATCGAGCCGTTGCCGCCCGCAAGGGTCTGCACCCGTCCCGCGCGCTCGTAGAGCGCGGCGAGGCGCGAGGCGAGGTAGGCCGGGTAGCCTTCTTCCACCGGCATCTGGCCGAGACGTCCTGCCACTTCCCGCAATGCTTCGGCCCAGCGACTGGTGGAATCGGCCACCATCACCACGTCATAGCCCTGGTCGCGGTAATACTCGGCCAGCGTGACGCCGACATAGATCGAGGCTTCGCGCGCCACCACCGGCATGTTGGACGTGTTTGCGACCAGCAACGTGCGCTCCATCAGCGAGCGTCCGGTGTTGGGGTCGGTGAGCTTGGGAAAGCTTTCGAGGATGTCCACCAGCTCGTTCCCGCGCTCGCCGCAGCCGACGTAGATCACGATGTCGGCGTCGGCCCAGCGCGCAATCTGCTGCTGCACCATGGTCTTGCCCGCGCCGAACGGACCGGGCACGGCGGCGCGCCCGCCCTTCACCAGCGGGAAGAAGGTGTCGAGGATGCGCTGTCCGGTGAGCAGTGGCGCCACTGCATCGTCGCGCTGACGGTAGGGGCGGGGGCTACGCACCGGCCAGCGATGGAACAGCTTGAGTTCATGTACATCGTCTTGTCCGGAGTTGACGCGTGCCACCACGGCATCCACCGTGACGTCGCTAGCGACAGAAATTTCCAGCAGCTCGCCGCCCATGCCCGGCGGCACCAGGATGCGGTGGGCGATGGTCGCGGTTTCCTGCACGCTGCCCAGCACCGCACCGGCCTCGATGCGCATGCCGCTCTTGAGTTTTGGCGAGGGCTCGAAGCGCCACAATCGATTGCGATCCAGCGGCGGGATATGCACGCCGCGCGGAATGAAATCGCCGTGCTGCCTGGCGTGTTCCAGTAGCGGGCGCTGCACGCCGTCGAAGATGCCGCCCAGCAATCCCGGCCCCAGTTCCACCGACAGCGGGTGGCCGAGTGCGACAAGCGGTTCGCCGGGACGCAGCGATTCGGTGGGCTCGTACATCTGCACCAGTGCGCGCTCGCCGTGGCGGGCGATAACCTCGCCCATCAAGTTGAGACGGCCTATCCTGACTTGCTCCCCGGTACACACGTCCGCCAGTTCGACGGTGACCAGCGGTCCGTTGACCTCGACGACCTTAGCCACTTTGTATCTCCCCAATCTGGGGCATCAGCTGCTCGGCGACGGCGCCTCTCAGTGTTTCGTCCAGCCTTTCCATGCGCCCCTCGAAAGTGTTGTCGAAACGGATGTCGCGGCCCGCGCTGGTAACCAGCACGCCGCCGATGCTGTCGAGTGGTTCCATAGATAGCGTCAGGCACTTGCCGGGTGCGGACTCCGCGGCGTATCGCGCCCAGTCCTGTTGCAGGCGCTGCAAGTCGCGTGCGTTGAACTGCGCGATAAGTTCGTCGCGCTCGATCGCCTGTGCGGCATCGTGCAAATAATTCCGCAACAGCAGCAGGTAGCGTGCTTCGTCATCCGCCAGCACGGACAGGCGCGCGGGCAGTTTTGCGAGTGCGGCATCGACCAGCACACGCCGCAACCGGTCGAGTCCGGCGCGCAGATCGAGTTCGGACGCCTGCTCCCGCTGCCGGTAGGCACGTTCGGCTTGCGCCTTGGCGGCAAGCACTTCGCGCTCCTCCTCGATGTGCAGTCGTTGCCGGGTTTCCGCGAGTATCCGTGCGCGTTCTTGGCGGCCATTGGCGAGATGCTCGTCGGCCAGTTTGCGGGCACGATTCGTCAGCGCGGCCTCGAGGCCGGAGACGTTGTCAGCGTCGCTCATTCCTGCGGCTCCAATGCTGCGGGGCCGAGTATGCTCTGCACCAGGCTTTCCACGCGCGAGTGGTAGTCGCCCGACAGGTGGATCTCCGGGATTTCGGTGATGACGATGCGGCCGCCTTCGCGCTGCGCGCGCAGCAAATGTTGTCCGGGATGGCGGGCCAGGCTCTGCTCGATGATGACCAGCGCGGCCTGCTGCTTGTGCAGTAATTCTTGCAGCAGCTTCTCGATGGTTTCGGGCGCGGGATCGGCATAGGTTTCGAAGCCGATCAACGCGAACCCCTCCATCAGAGCGGCGCTGCCCAGCGCGATCATGCGCGCCGGAGCGAGGCTGCCGTTCATGCGATTCGCCCCAGCAGCAGGATGGTCACCACCAGGCCGTAGATGGCGATTCCTTCGGCAAGCCCGAGGTATATAAGCGTGCGGCCGAACATCTCGGGCTTTTCGGCAATAACGGCGAGCGACGCGGCGCCGACCGGCCCCACGGCAAGACCGGCAGCGAAGGTTGCCAGTGCGGTCGGGATGCCCGCGCCGAGCAGCGCCAGCCCCAGACCGACCGAGATTTCCCCGTGCGGCGCGGCCGCCTGCTGCGCTAAAGCGTCCTGCATGCCCATCAGCAGCGCTGCTATGCTTGCGCCGGCGAATACCAGTAGATTGGTGGTCAGCGTGCTTTTCCACCAGCGCTGCGCGCGTGTGCCGTCCAACAGCGGCCGCAGTTCCAGATAAGTTCCCAGCACCAGCGTGCCAAGCAGATTCAAGCAGATTATCGCGATGAGCCAGTACATGATTTTTCCTTTCTATGGTCGGTAGGTTTAAAACGCAAGTCTTTGTGGTTTGCCCAGCGTGAGCGGGCGGAACGCACGCCCATCGCCGCCGAAGAAGCGCGAGAAGCCTTCGTAGTATTCCAGCCGCAGCGTCTGGATCGCTACGATGGCGCCCTCCAGCACTACGATGAAAAGGTTGCCAAAAAACACGGTCAGCCAGTTTCCGGGTGATTGCAACATGTTCGCCACGGTGAAGATGGTGATGGTCAGCGCCACATGGTTGAGGCTGAAAGCCGCCAGCCGCAGGAACGACAGCGTGTTGGATATATACGCCATGATGGCTTCGAAACTTTCCATCAGCGCAATCAAGGTTTTTTCTCCGGTGGCGATACCGGTATTTCTCAGCCACACGTGGGCGAACATCGCGGTGAGCGCGGCACATACCAGCAGCACGGTGCCGATATCCAGTTCTCCTGAGGTCGCGTAGCGCCAGGCACCGGCCAGTAGCCCCAGATACAGTACCAAGCCTGCCGTGCCGTGGTTGCCCAGCAGGGCTTCGCGCAGGCGGCCGTCGGCGATGCGGTTGCGTATGGTCAGCGCGGTGGCCAACAGGATGAAGCCTATGCCCCAGGCCAGCGCGACGCCCAGCATGCGCATCGGGTCGGTAAGCGGCGATAGCCACAGCGCGGGCAGCAGGTGTTCATACCCGAACACGCTGCCGTAGAGCAAGCCGAACATGGTCGAACTGATGCCGGCGGCGACGACCAGCGGCGCATATTGGCCGAGGCGGCGGCGTAGCAGGATGCCCGCGAGCGCGATGACGATGCCGTGGCCGACATCGCCGAACATCATGCCGAACATCAGCACGAAAGAAACGGCGAACGGCACGGTGGGATCGATCTCGTCGTAGCGCGGCACGCCATAGTTCAGCACCAGCCGGGCGAACGGTTGCAGCCAGCGGTGATGGCGGATCGCCGAGGGTACCAACAGGCGCTCGTCGGCGCGGGGATCGCGCGCATGCAGCGCGTAGCGGTCGCCGAAGCTTTCCGCCAGCATCTGTCTCAGGCGCGGCAACTGGTCTTGTGGCGCCCAGCCGCCCACCGTGGCGAGGCTGCCGCGCCCGCGCATCAGCCCCGCTAGTTCTGCGTAGGGCGCGGCGCGGGCGAGGGTATGTGCCGCGTCGAGCAGGCGTTCGCGCAGCTTCTCCTGAGCCGGTTCCGCACGGCAGTGTGCATTTTCCTGCGCCTGTTGTCCGGTGAGGCGCGCCATGCGCTCGCTCAGTTCACTGCGCACCTCGTCTGGGCGACCGTGGAATTCGGCGGGAATGTCCATCGCCCGCCAGCCTGCGGCCTGGAGCACGCGTTCGATTTCCTGCTCCAGTCCACAGGCGCCGGCGATGATCAGGTGCACTTGTTCCGGATTGGTGAAGAAACGGATGGCGATATAGCCGGCCAGGCCGAGCGCTTCCTCGAAGCGCTGGATGTTTGCGCGCGGCAGCGTGCCGACGCGGACATCCAGCAGCGCGCTCTTCTTTCTCAGCAGCGCGAGGTCGATGCGGATGTCCATGAATTGGTCGAGCGCCCTGAGCATCTGTGCGGTGCGGCGGTACTCATCGCGCAGCCTGCGCATGAGCTCCTGATCGTCCGAGCATTTGCCCCACACCGTTTTCAGCCACGTGCCAGTCTCGGCCAGTTGTTGTGGAGCGACCGGCTGCATGGGAGCATCGACGATATCCGGCGCGGCGATCCCGTAATGGGCCAGTATCTTGTCCAGGTGCGCACGGGTTTCTGCATAGGCCAGGCGGTAGGGTTCGCCCGGCAAGTCGGGGAATTGTTCGGGTGTGATTTCGCTGAACTCAGGATCAAAGCTGCCGTAATTGGCGAGCAACAAAGACACTTGCGGGGCGTCGTCCTTGAGCATGCTCAGCTCGATGCGCTGCATGGGCAGGGGCCTGAACATTCAGATTTCCCCCATTGCTTTTTCGCCCAAGCCCAGCGCGGCGCGGATCATAGTCGCGCCCATCCGCATGTCGCGGCCGCGGACGATGGCGCGCAGCCGCCGCAGGTCACGCTCGCGCAGCATCATGTATGCGAAGGCGCGCGCAACGTTGAAGCTGCTGTGATACAGCGTGTCGGCGGCGATGCGCCAAGTCTCACGTTCCAGTTTCAGCGTCACCTCGGTGGTGTTGCGCGCGCCCGCCAGTATCCGGTTGAAGGGCGGCGGCAGGTTGGTGATGGCTTCTTCGAAATTCGCGCACTGCGCGAGTTGCTGCAGTTGTGGCGGCATCAGGCGGTGGCTGGCGGGGATGAGCAGGTAATAGGCCTGCGCCGGGGGCAGGTTGTAGGCATAGCGGTAGCGCAGCAGCCAGACCAGATTCACGCGGTCGATGATGCTGCCGACGATCGCGCGCAGCAGCTGACCGGGGCTGCCGCCGATCGCCGCGCCGCGCCGCGCCAGTCCGGCGAAATAACGCCTGTCCAGCGCTGCGTCGAGGGCGAACAGCGCTTCGCCCTGTTCCAGCAGGTGGCGTGCCTGGCGCGCGATCTCGGCGTAGGGCGTCTGCTCGAGGCGGCGCAGCAATTCCGCGGGCGAGTCGCTTTGCAGCAGCACGGCGATGGGCAGGCTGGTGAACGCCCCCATGTCCTGCAACTGCTCTTCGATCGCCTGCTGCGGCTGGTTGGCCATCTTGCCGCGGATGATGGTCTTGAGGTTGCCGAGTTCGAAGCGGTGCGCCCAATAGACAAGCAACTCGCGCGGTGCGCCGGACTGCGGGCGGATCAGTACGGCCAGTTCCCTGAGCAATATCGTCACGTTGTGTTGGTCCAGGTCTCCGGTGTATTGGGCGGTGGCGTCCGGCTGGTCGGCATCGTGCGCGTCCTCGTCGTATGGGCGGTCGATCAGCGTGTCGAGTCGGTCGGGGCCGAGCAACTGCCCTGCATAGAGACTGGTGCGGGTGTTCAGGTAGGCATATTGAGCGGCGCTCATGACTGATTCGTGCCGGTGAGCAGGGCTACGGCTTCGTCGATTGCCTGCTGTTCGTGCTGTTCAGCTGAAGCGCGCAAAGTGAGCGCCTGTTTCTCATAGCGCCGCTGCAATACGGCGATGGTCTGCTGCGCCCGCTGTTCCGCTTGGGCGAGGAAGGATGCGTGGATCTCGGCCATGCGCTCGGCATGTTGCTGTTCTGCCACGCGGGCATCGCGTTTGGCGTGCTCGATGAACGCCTGGCGTTCTTCATCCGCGAGCGCAACGATTTGTTCGGCTTTCGTCTCCGCATCCAGCAAACGCTTCAGCGTCTCATCTACCATGCGTCCTCCCCGGTTCCCGTTAGGTCGAGCTGACTGCCAGTTACGATAATGCAGATTATCGGCTTTTGTCAGGCTAAGTTATCCCCATAAGGTATTGCCATTCTAAAAATACAGTCTTCACTGTATGCGGGTTAACGCTGGCGGCGTTTGCTTGGGGATAGTGCCGGGCACTACAGTCTTTATATGAAGTGAAATAAGGGTATTTGCTAATTTATTCGTCTCAATCCCTATGTAAAACTGGCCTCGCAACTACATATTTGACCTTGCAAGAAAAGACGTATCTCCTAAAAAAACATCATGCTTTCGAATCGGTCTTGGCTGGAGGATCACGCTTGTGGATGCTGCAGTGCGCTCAAGAAGGAATCGACCGCGTGCTTGGCGTGGACTGATGTATGGAAGCCCATGCGCGCAGATGTAATGGATGGATATATCGCTACTGCCGGCAGAAAACATGAGAGAGAAACGAAATTGCACTTATCAGTGCTCGCGTATTTATTGTCGGTAGCATGTTTATATAACGCGTTGAGGGCTGTGGATATATTGATGAAACCGACCTCAAAATTCACGGAAAACATTAATCATGAACGCGGGTTAATTAACCGCAACACAAATCAGATTTATTGCTCGAAGCGATAGATTTTTTATCAAAGGTGGTAACGGTGCACGTTTCGGTGATTCGTGCAACCTGATGCAGAAGACTAAAGTCCTCTAAGCGCTGGAGGTCCAGTTTCTGGATAGTGGTTTAAGGGATTCAGCCAGTTATGAGTGAGTTGCCAAACAAGAAAGGCTTCGCCGCAAGCCCCGGCTGGATGCGGGTCAGGCATGATGTGCTTAGAAGCCTGGAAAATCCCGGCACCAAATTCTGGGTGGTATTCGCAATCATGTCGTGCATAACCTCGGTGGGGGTTGCATGCGAGGCTTACCAATACCGCGTTGGCCTTGGGGTGGGCAATTTCGACAATCCCCACATGTGGTCCCTTTACATAGCCACGTTTATTTTCTGGATCGGGATGAGCCATTCCGGAACGCTCTTGTCGGCGATCCTTCACGTTACACAGTCCGAGTGGCGGAAGCCGGTTTATAGGTTTGCCGAGGCGATGACGGTTTTTTCTTTGTTGACCGCTTTCATTTTCGTTTTTATCCATCTGGGTAGACCATGGGAAATTTACTATGCCACCCCCTATCCCAACGAGCGCATGCTCTGGCCAAACTTTCAATCTCCTCTCCTGTGGGATGCGCTGGCGATTGCTACTTATTTTCTCTCGTCCATCCTGTTCCTGTACGTCGGCTGCATCCCGGATTTTGCTATTTGCCGCGATAACACAAGTGGATGGCGCAAAAGTTTCTATGGGACATTATCCTTGGAGTGGGAGGGGACTGATCGCCAGTGGAGGAATTTTCGGGTCACTTACCTCACCATCGCCTGCTTCATGATCCCGCTGGCGGTGTCGGTGCACTCAATCGTGGCAACGGATTTCGCGGTATCACAGCAGCCGGGTTGGCATATCACATCGTTCCCCCCGTACTTCGTGGCCGGCGCGTTGTATTCCGGTTGTGCGGCGATTATCACGCTGTTCATCATCCTGCGCTATGTGTTCAGGTTTGAGGAATACATGACCTTGCCGATCCTGAAGAAAATCGTGCGTCTGACCTTTGCGATCGCAATGGTGTGGACTTACCTCAATGCGGCGGAATTCGCCTCGGTATGGTATAGCCATGATCATGCCTCCAAGGATGTGTTGATTCAGAAGGCGATGGGTACTTACGCGCCATTCTGGTGGGGTATGATTTTCTGCGGCTCTGTCGTGCCCTTGGTACTGGCGTTTAAACGCTTTCAGACTAATATTTCTGTGCTGTTCGCGGTATCGCTGTTACTGAATCTGGGCATGTGGCTGGAACGCTGGATGATCGTTACTCCGACGTTTTCGCATGGCTACTACCCGTGGACATGGGATCACGACCAATGGCCGAGTCTGATTCAATGGGGCATCGTATTCGGAAGTTTCGGCTTCTTTTGCCTGATGCTGATGCTGTTCTTCAAACTTGTCCCATCGGTTTCTATCTATGAGGTCACCGGGAGCGGCTACAGGACAAACACTGATAAAACTTTTCCTGATTTTCTTAATGTTGATTAAGTTCTATACCGATGTTTTATTTGCTGCCATGTTGTCATCATGTGAACGACCAGCCTTAATCCCTTGACGATGCCGATAGCCAGTCATCCCCGTTGTGGCTAATGAATCAGACCCGGTTTAAATGCGAGTATTCATTGGGCTGCCATGCCACTCCCGTAGAATTTATTCTTGAAGGAGTCTCAGTTATGAAAATTCCAGAATCATTTAATAGGACTTGGGCACCCGGAATTTTGGGAATACTGAGAATGGTTATTGGCTTTCTCTACCTGCAGCATGGCACGGCAAAATTATTTGGTTTGCCGCATATCGCCATGTTTGACGGCATCAAATTGTTTTCCCTTTTGGGTTTCGCGGGAGTACTGGAATTAGTGGGCGGATTGTTAATATTAGTTGGTCTATTCACCAGACCAACTGCCTTTATTTTGTCTGGTGAGATGGCAGTAGCTTATTTCATGGCACATGCACCGAATGGTTTTCTGCCTATTCTGAACCAGGGGGAGCTTGCAGTAGTGTACTGCTTTGTCTTTTTATATTTTGCTGTTGCGGGGGCAGGATCATTCAGTATCGGAACAGTATGCTGCAATGCCTGCAACAAGAAACAAGTCGGTGGATGACTATCGTAACGGTGGCGCCCGTTAGTTAAACGCCATGGCAACTCAATAGGCTGATAGCGCAGAGCAGTTCCCGGGACAACGGCGACACATCGTGTGATGTGATTTATCGTGATTTGCAAGCAACCGCGATCCAAAGATGTATAAAGTTATTTCGCGAATATAAAATTTTCATATCTTCTGGTTTGTGAAGTTCATGCACATTTATTTGCAGGAAGGATACTGAGATGATTCAGGATCGCGCTGCCGGAGCCGTCATGGGAGCCTTGATCGGCGATGCCCTCGGCTTGGGATGTCACTGGTACTATAACCTCGACGAGCTACACCGCGATTATGGTTCATGGATCACCGGCTACACCACGCCCAAGCCGGATCGCTATCATGGCGGTATGCGGGCAGGGCAGTTGTCTCAAACCGGCCTCATTCTGCTTATGCTGTTGCGCTCCGTGGTCGAGCATGGAGAATACCGGGAGGACGATTTCACCCAGCGGCTGGATCAGGAACTATTCCCGCTGCTCGATGGAACGCCGGTCAACGG
>Ga0113563_10001499_pt1 | contig 13342 bp, 9 predicted proteins | sample Mud3Dept3metaG_FD_80117 | JGI IMG/M metagenome (GOLD analysis project Ga0113563, IMG submission 80117) | Freshwater wetland microbial communities from Ohio, USA, analyzing the effect of biotic and abiotic controls - Mud 3 Core 4 Depth 3... | ecosystem: Environmental > Aquatic > Freshwater >...
ATCACGACTTAGATGTCGACAGAATTTTGCGGTGGGCGTAGCTCAGTTGGTAGAGCACTGGACTGTGGCTCCGGTCGCCGGGGGTTCGAATCCCCTCGCTCACCCCATACTCGCCACCCTTGAAGTCAAGCTGCTCGAATGTCCGTCGAGCACCAAGTGAGCGCGGGCTTCAGATCTCCTTACCTCTCCACGCTCGTATGTTCTCTGGTTTAAAGCACACGGGCTGAAGTGGATGTCCAACGATTGATTTTGTTGCCGGCCGGGGTTGGCCTGCGGCCGACTTGGAGCGCGGGCGTCCCGCCCGCAAAGCCCAGATTTTCCCCTTTCCCCTAAGCTACTCATCACCATCCCATCGCGCACCGGACCTCAATTGCCTCTTGGAAGCAGGCGAGACGCCCGCGCTCCACTTCGTCTACCGTTGGACGCCCTCAAACCCGGATTATACGCGAATGGCGGACGCCGAATGGCTTGCCACCGCATTCAGAGCCGCGCTGCGTAAGCAAGCGGGTGATGCGCCGAATTCGCAGGCTGAAGCTTTTAACCCGTCAAACCCGCTCCCTAAGGAGCTGTCAAAAAATAGGTTTTTGCAAAATTGCAGCCGTTTTTTTTGCAATAACTTACAGCCGAAGAATTCGGCAAATTTTGAATTTTTGACAGCTCCTAAGGTCGCGGCTCTGATGGATGCTCGCACTTTGCCGCGAGTCTTCATGAGTAATCCGGGCTAAAGCCCGCGCTCACGGTCTGACTCCAAAGGGGCGCGGGCCAATCGGGTCCCCCGTCGGGATCGGTATCAGCCCGGCTTTGACCTCAATCCTCTGGTCCATCGGCATATCATGATTTCGAATGCCGATACCGATTCCCACACCGAGGATCCGTCGCTGCGAATCGCACTGTCTGACGTCACCTGCGGCTCACCGGAACGGCGGAGCTTTTCAATGCCGGGCTTTGTCAAAGGCATAAAACGCCCCTACCGACACCGCTAGAAATGCCACCGAAAACAGAATTCCCTCCCTCGGTCCGGTGAAAAAGATGTAGAGCCAGAGTGCAAGCGAAATGATGGCCGGCAACGGGTATAACCACATTACGAAAGGCTGGGCGATATCCTTTCGATATCGATGGAGAAGAACCACCCCGATGCACTGCCAGATGAAACGGAGCAGGATCTGCACCTGGATGAGCCAGCTGACGAGCTGGCCGAGAGTAAAGAAGCAGAACGGCAGGGAAATGACTCCGAGGGTGATCAGCGAGACGTGCGGGAAGTGCTTGGTCTTGTGAACGCGGGCAAACACCTTGAAAAGATCGCCGTCGCGCGCGGCGGCGAAGGGGATGCGCGAATAGCCCAGGATGACGGCGTACAGCGAGGCCGCGGCCACGAACAGGATCAGGCCGGTCATGGTCATCCCGGCAATCCGCCCTACAGCGGGATCGGAGAAGGTGCGCGCGATAAAAACCGACGCGACGGTACGCGATTTCTCCGCTTCCTGCCAGGGGATCATCCCGATGATGACCGTGCTCATCAGCATGTACAGGATCGCGACGATGAAGATGGCGAGCACGATCGAGCGCGGCACGGTTTTCGTGGGATTTTTGATTTCCTCGGCGATGTTGCAGACCTGGTTGTATCCGCCGTAACTGTACATGGCGAGTACTGACGCGGCACCCAGGCCCAGCGCCCAGTTGCGATCAAGCCGGAACGCGTTGGGAGGAAATGTGAACGCCTGTTTCAGGGAAAAATTGAACAGACCGGCCACAATAACCCAGCCCACGGTGAGCAGCACGATTACGAGCATGATGACGGCAAGCCGCCCGATCGACTCGATGTCGCGATAGAGGAGGGCGGTCATCGCGATGCAGACGAAAGCCGCCAGCAGATTGTGCTGCAACGGGCTCATGGTGGACCAGAAAAATCCGAGGTAGTCGGAGAAGCCCACCGCGCCCCCGGCGATCGAGAGCGGCGCCACGAGAATGATCTGGAATATGAACATGAATGCCATCAGGCGGCCGATGCCGAACGGCTTGTATGCCTCGCGGAGATAGAGATAGGGTCCTCCGCTCCCCGGCAGCGCGGCGCCGAGGTGCGCGTAGACGAGACCGTCGCAGAGGGCCAGGATGGCGCCGGCGATCCACGCGTATATGATATGGGGCCCGCCCATCGCCGTGATCATGAAAGGGATCGTCAGGAAGGGTCCGACCCCGACCATACCGATGATATTGGTCGCGGTGGCTTGAAGAAGGCCCATGCCGCGGTCCAGTTGTTCGACGGGAGCTGGAGATGTCACGGGTGATGTCATGGCAGTCCTAAATCGGAAAGGAGCAACGTGGCGGTGGCCGCATCGGCCACAAGCGGGTTGCGGGACAGGGCGTCGCAGGCCATGCCCCGGTCGCCCGAAACGGCGGCACGTATGGTTGCCCTCTCATATTCCTTTACCCGAACGATGAGATCCCGAACCGATTCCGGCACGGGGCCGACGTTCATCGGTAGCGCGCCGTTTGCGTTGACGACGCACGGCACTTCGACGATATCCGAAGCTTCCAGGCAGGAAAGGTTTCCCACATTGAGCACATTCAAGGGAATTATCGATCCGGCATTGAAATGAATCGCGCGTACAACCGACATGGCTATCTTGTCATAGCCCGTTGGCATCGCCCACGGGGAAACCGGTGCCGCGGCAGGACCCCCCGTTTCCAGCTGCATGTAGCTCGCATTCCTGGCGGAAAGATAGTCTTCGTACACCCGGAGACGATCAACCCCGGGACGGGCCAGCTCGGCGAATAGCCCGGCATTGAGCCTCTCGACTGCCGCCCCCCGCGTCGTCCCGGCCTTGCGCAGATTTTGCGCCGCCGTTTCAGGGCGATAGTAATAGAAGAGATATTCTGTCGGAAGCATCCTGAGCTTTTGCAGAAAATCCGCATCAAACAAATCATGCCGGTACACCGCCCCCAGTTTCTCGGGAGCTTTCCACAACCTCTCCATTTGAGGCTTGCCGTCGAAGTACACTTCGCGCACCCAGCCGAGATGATTCAAGCCGAAATAATCGAAATAGCATTCCCCGGCCGGCAGTCCGAGCTGTTGTGCGAGATCCTGAAACAGCTCGGCCGGAGTATCGCAGATCCCGATGATCCTGGCTCCTGTCTCAGACGCGACCGCTTGGGTAATGATTCCCACAGGATTGGTGAAATTGACGATCCACGCGCGCGGCGCACGCCGGGTAATTTCAGCGGCAAACTCCAGCATATGCGGGATGGTGCGCATTGCCATCGCGAAACCGCCTGGCCCGATGGTCTCCTGGCCCACAACACCCCGGCGCAGGATCGCAGCTTCGTCCCGCGCTCTTCCTTCGATGCCGCCGACCCGGATACTGGTAAATACAAAATCGGCGCCGTCCACGCATTCAGAAACAGCGGAATGGGCACTCAGCCGGATATGTCCTGCCAACTGCCTGACCAGAGGTTCGATCAGATCCAGTCTGTCGTGATCCGTGTCGTAAAGCGTCAGTTCATGAATCGGCAGATCCGAATTGCACAAACCATGAACAAGAAGCGGCGTGCGGACACCGGCGCCTCCAATGACAGCGATTTTCATTACGCCCCTCGCTGTAGCGCACTCAGCATGGTAGGGCGGCAAGCTTAATCGAAACGTGGCGTCAAAACAAGGGGGAAAAGAGCAGAGGAATAAGGGGATAAGCGGGGTTTGCATCGATACAACGATAGATCTGCACCCCCCTGCCATTTTTTCTTTTGCGAATCCGTTCTTAAGTATGTCTACTCAACCGGCTAATCGATTTGGGTAGCGGGACGGCGGAGCGCGGGCGGGGCTCCCGCGACCCACCCCCGTTCCACATCTCGCGCGATGTCTGGATACTTATGCACTGATTGGTATCTGCGGATCAGATGGCAGCTGCGGCCATGGTTATGTGCATGAGAAGGTCTTTGCACGGTGCAGGAATCGCAGAAATGGTCACCCGAAAATCATTGGCGCTGTCAGCTACAGCCCTGGTTGTCGGGCCTTTTTGCGGCGGCAGGGCATACACGTTGATCTCGTGCATCTTTACTGTCAGAACCACGGTTTTCCGTTTACTTGATTCCGGCAGTCGGCGGAGCTGTTGACTCTCTGACGATCAGCTCCCCTTTCATCTTCATATTGGCCTCATACTGCGGATCGTCGAAAAGCTTCAGCAGGATCTCGGTTGCGATCCGGCCCATGGCCCGCTTCGGCTGACGGACTGTGGTAAGCGGCGGATCGAGATAAGATGAGATGAACAGGTCATCGAAGCCAAGGAGAGAAATGTCCTGCGGGATCCGCAAGCCGCGCGCGCGTATCCGGCTCAGGGCGCCGATGGCGGACATGTCGTTGTAGCAGAAGACGGCCGTAGGCAGGATGGAGAGAGAGAGAAGCTTGTCCATGGCGAATCCGCCGCCTTCGGGCTTCCCGTCCGCCTGCACAATCAACTCGGCGCACAGAGGGCAATTCGCATGAAGCAGCGCTTCTCGGTATCCCGTGAAGCGTTCGGTGTCGGACTGAAGCCCGTATTGGTCACCCAAATAGGCAATCCGGCGGTGTCCGAGCTGAATCAAGTACTGCACCGCCCTCAAGCTTGAAGCCACGTTATCGATCATGACCGAATCGACAAACTCTTCCGGATGCTGGTTGTTGATCAGCACGATCGGGATTTTAAACCGGTTCAGCATGGGGATATACATTGCGCCGACCCGTGATGCGGCGACGAGTATGCCGTCCACGCGGCGTTCCTGGAATGACTGGACCACATTGATTTCACGCGCCGGATCGGCATTGCTGTTGGCGAGGATCACCGAGTACCCATGCTCGTTGGCGGCTTCTTCAATCCCGCTGACGACTTCGCCGATGAAAGGGTCGGCGATTGTCGTCACGACGACGCCAATCGTCCCTGTCTTCCGGGTAACCAGGCTCCGTGCTACGGCGTTAGGCCGGTAACCCATCCGATTTGCAATTTCACGGATCCTCTCGGCGGTCTCCTGCTTTACCAACGGGCTGTGGCGGATCGCCCGGGAGACTGTAGGGTGCGATACGCGAGCTGCGCGTGCAATGTCCTTGATCGATATCTGCTTCATAAGAATGCAGGATAGTACAGACAATGGTCTTAAAGAAAGGACAACTAAGGGCGTTACGGCCTTTGCGGGAAGATCCGATCGCGAAGCGCCTGGCCCCGCATGCTGACTCTGCAAACAGGTCGGAGCCGGCCGTGTGGTGCCGGAGAATTCATTCCTCCAATGATCGGGGGACGTGCAGCCGATTTGCGATTTGGTTGCTTTTCGCCGCGTTTGCGCGATAATGCACACGTTTGTAATTTGCCGTGCTGGAGGCAACAACCATGAACATGATGAAGGCCCTCATTTTCAGAGATATAGGCAAAATCGAATTTGGGGAACTGCCGGTTCCGGAAGTCGTCAATCCCAATGACCTGCTGCTGAAGGTGCTTGCCTGCGGAGTTTGCGGTACCGACCTCAAGATCCTTGAAGGAAAACACGCCTACAAAAAGAACACCGCTCTCGGGCACGAGTTTCTCGGAACCGTTGTCCAGACCGGCTCTCATATCAGGCATTTTAAAGTCGGGGACCGGGTTGCGATCGACAATAATCCGAGATGCGGATTTTGCTCCTTCTGTCGCATGGGCATAAGCAGCCAATGTGTCGAGATCTCGGGCAATGCGATCGGCGTGCAGCGCCACGGCGGCTATGGCGAATACTGCCTGGTGCCGGAGAGTGTCTGCTATGCCATTCCCCCCGAAATCGACGACATTACCGGAACCCAGGTGGAAACGCTTGCAACCGTGATCAACGGCATGAATCACCTTCTCATGATGCCCTACGACTACGTCGTCGTCATCGGGTGCGGGCCCATCGGTTATCTGTTCACCGCTTTGGCAAAAAACATCGCGGCCAAAGTCGCCGTCACCGAGATCGATCCGTTCCGGATCGGCGTGGCAAAGCAGTTGGGGGTTACGGTCTGGAATCCGCACGAAGAAGATGTGGTGAAACAGGTTGCCGAGTTCACTTATGGCCGCAAGGCGGACATCGTGGTGGAGGCGACGGGAACGGAGATGGAAACGGCTCTGAAATGCGTCGCGCCTGGAGGCAAGGTGCTGCAATTCGGCATGGACTCCAGCGCACGTGCCAGCATCATTCCCCACGATGTCACCCGCTGGGCAACCAGAGTTCAGGGAGTCTACCTGGGACAAAACACCATGTTCCCGGCTGTGCGCATTCTCCAGGAAGGGCGGATCAACATGAAGCCGTTTTTTACGAAGGTGCTGCCCCTCGAAAAGGGCGTCGCGGCTTTCGGCGACCTGGGGCTCGGCCTGGCGGACCTGTCGCATCATCCAAAGAGCGCAATGAAGATCGTTCTCCGGCCTTAAGGCACTTCGTCGACTGCGTCCTGCGCGACAAAATCCCACTGGCAGCAGGATCCGGCGGTCGTATGGCTGTTATCGCCGGTCGCGCCGCATTCCTCTCCCGCCGGGAAAGAAGGCCGGTCCGCTTGCGCGAAATCGCTGCATTATGAGGGCAGGCATCGGAGGATGCGGTGAAGGGTCGCGATGTTGTTTCGTGCGGCGGCGTCCGGGCCGGGAAACGGGAGGATTTCGGCCGACAGGAAGCCCGTATACCCTGCCCGCTGAAGCGCTCCCAGTATTTCTGCGAAATCAGTGTGTCCCGCGCCGGCATGCCAACGGTTGGAATCGGCGACATGAAAATGAAACAGCCGATCCCCGCTCTTCGTGATGGCGGCAGTCATGGAAGACTCTTCGATATTCATGTGAAAGGAATCGAGCAGAAGGCCGACGTTGTCCGCCGCCACTTTTCCCACCAGGCCAAGTCCTGAGGCGACGGTGTTCACCAGGTCGGTCTCATAGCGATTGATCGGCTCAATCGCCAGCTTTACCGCCGGATTGGTCGAGGCGCACGCTCGCAGCGCCTCGACCAGCCACGCTTCGGCCTGATCTGCAGTGACCCCGACAGCCCGGCGCCCCCTCACCAGCCCGATGATGACGATCGCCTCCAATTCCCGGGCAAGCCGGATGTGCGCTTTTACACGCTCGATGGCGCCTTCGCGAACGGATGCATCGGGACTCGTAAAAGACAACCCGTCCTCGCCGTATATCTGGCCTGTCCCGATGGCTGGGATGGTGAGTCCCAGGGAGCGGGTTAGAGCCCTCAATGCATCCGCATCCAGAGCCTCAGGATCGCGCACTGCAAGCTCAACGCCGTCATATCCGAATCCGGCGAGTTTCGCGATGTTCTCTTCGAGGCGTCCCTTATAAGCGAGCGCGGAAAACGACGCCGGCTGTGCCGAGATTACCAGACTCAATTTCATTGCTACCAGCTTTCCCTTGGAGGCGCGGTTCACTCCACGACTCATTGCCGGGAACGAGTTGTACTCACAGCCCCATTTTGGGAATTGCGTAAATGGGTCGCCACCCGTCGGTGAAGGGTTCCTTCAGATACGGCTCCATTTCTAAGGCCGTGCGCATGGTCGTCTTTTCAATCGGGGGGACGGCACCTGCCGGAAATGCCTGGAGGATTTCGTCGTGCAGCAGGGTCAGGTAGGAACAGATGGCCGCGATCGCGCGCTTCGCCTTTTCCGCCGCGCCGATGGTGGGTCTGCCGACGACGCCCTCGGGAATGGAGCCCAACTCGATCGGGAAATGCCCCTGGCCTTCGGACCACTTGCAGGGACGACCGAACGGATCCACAGCTTTATCCAAATGCCCGTCGGGGAGATAACCCTCTACCGTGGTTTCTTCCGCATAGTGCATCTGAACATACTCGGGTGCCAGAAGCAGCATGACAGAGGTCTCCGCCTCGTCGGCGTGGACGAAGTTGTCATCCCAGTCCCCGCCCCGGTCCTTGGTCCTGAAGAACTCGCGAACGGCGCGATGCCAGTCGATGGTCCGGAAGATCCCGGGAAGATTCCAGGTCTTCTGCAGTTCCTGGATCGCTGCTTCGAGGAGCCACTGATGTCCGTGATTGTTCACGAGGATGATCTTGCGGAAACCGTCATTCCAGAAGCCCACCATGACATCGATCAGAATGCGCTTCACGACTTCGTCTTCGAGGTGGATGGTCCCGGGCATGCCGATGTGGTGATGGGGATGGCCGCCGAAATTGAGCGGTGTCCAGGTCAGGTTGACCGGAGCCCCTTTCTTGCCCGTATACCGGCGCACGGCTTCGAGAATCTGCAAAACCATGAAGGTGTCCAGGCCCGTAACGGTGTGCCTGCCGTGCAGTTCCGTACAGCCGACTGGGACAAAAAGAATGTCGTTCTTCTTGCGGTTTTCCACCACCCGCTGATGAATGGTGGTTTGTATATAGGTTCCCGGCTTCGCCAGTTCCGAAGGAGAGGGGATTTCAAATTCTGCGAGAATCCTGTCGATCTCCTCGCCGCTCGCCTCCCAGATTTTCTTCTTCAGCCGTCCGACGGAAGTGTTTTCAAAGTAGAGGTCGCTGCGATTTGTGGTCAACCAGTCGGTCATTGGAGTCCACTCCGGATCAATTGAAATCGGTTAAAGTGATTTTGACCTCGTCTCGATCCATCTGGAGCATCACCAGATTTTCTTCGAGCTCGTCGAGGCCGATCCTTTTTGTGATAATCCGTGAAATATCCATGCCTGAGGCCATGCAGTTGATGACGTTCGGGAAAATCCCGTGGCCCGAGTGTCCCTGGGAGCCGATCACCGCCGCCCTGCGCACCTGGAGCACCTCGCCGGTCAACTGGATTTTGGCATCCGCCCGGGCGACGATCACCACGCGGGTGTTGACGGATCGCCCTTCCCAGATGACCCGTTCGACGTCGGGCCATACCACGCCCGGCAGCCCGGTAGCCTCCAGGATGAGCGCAGCACCCATGCCGCGGGTGATTTCCAGGACCGCATCGGCGACACTATCTTTCGCCGGGTCGATCGCATCGGTGGCGCCGATGGCCAGCGCCATCTCGCGGCGCACCTTCGATGGTTCGGAAATGATCACGCAAGCAGCTCCGGCATGCCGGAGAATGGCACAGGCTGCCTGCCCGATCGGGCCGCCGCCGAGTATCACTACATTCTCCCCGGGCCGGATTCCTCCGCCGCGCTCAATAACCGCGTTGAACGCGACCGATGCCGGCTCCACGAGGCTCCCCAGCAGCCACATTTTATCTTCTCCGTACACCTGGCTCAGGGATTCGATGCTCCAGAGATAGCGGGCATTCATCCTGATGTATTTTGCATAAGCGCCGTCGATCGAAAAACCGATCTCCTGAAGGCGTTCACAATGGTTGGGGATGCCGTCGCAGCAGGGCTTGCACTGGGCACACCATATCATTTCCTCGGCGCAGACCGGCTCGCCAATCGCATAGGGTCTGCCCGTCCGTTTATTGTACGCATTCTCACCAGCATGCACGACCGCACCGCAAAACTCATGGCCGAGAGTTGCCGGAAAGGCGGTCAGCCCGGGATAGAAGATATATCCGTCCTGATCGGTCTGCAGCATGTGAACATCGCTGCCGCAGATACCGCAAGCCTTGACTTCGATCAGCACATCCTCGGGGCCGCACTCAGGAACCGCCTTTTCCACGATTTCGATACGCGGATGAGTCCAGACCTTGCTGCCGAGATATGTGAGCTTGCCTTCAATATCCTTCGAACCCAGCTTGAACCCGGGCCGCGGATTCCAATCGGCGTTCAGACATGCAGCTCTCATGATTGCATACCCCCATCAGAATTTACACGTGTGTAACATTATAGCAAAAAATTGAATCCCCGGCCTCGGATAGTGCGGCTTCCGGACGCCTCCCGATGCCGTCGGACACGGTCGATGACCCGAGCCGGATCATCCTGATCGCAGCGATCGTGAACGCAGCGGATCACGGGAATACCAGTGCCCGAGCTCATCGATTCGGGGCAGCCCGTCCAGTCCGCCGGCAGCTCTCGTCGACATCGATCCGATCCGGGTAGCTGCCCGCAGGCAATCCTTCGGGGACAAGCCGCGGATCAGCCCGAACAGGAAGCCGCCATTGAAGGCATCGCCGGCGCCGGTTGTGTCGACGACGGTTACCCGGGGAGCTGCCGCGCTGAGCGCGCGGGCAGGCCAGATACAGCCTTTTGCCCCGAGTTTGACAATGACTTTTGCCGATTGGGCTTTCCAGAATCTGAGAGCTTCTTCCAGCGTGCGGGCCCGTGAATAAAGAACCGCCTCCATTTCGTTCAAGAACAGGTAATCGAGGGCGTGAAGGATCTCGCTGAAAGCAGGGTCCTGGCGCAGGCCTTCATTCCAGCCGAAATCCCATGACGTGGAGACGCGCCGCGATCGAAGCCGCAGGAGGACACTGAGCCATTGCCGGCAATCATGGGGGTAAAAGGCGAAATGGATATGCCGGGCCGAGATTTTCCTGATCGCATTGAACAGACGCCCTTCCAGTTCGTCGTTGATGCCGTTGAAGGTCACAAAGCTCCGATCGGTCGGGGTGGAAAGCGCGGCCGAGATCGCGTGCGGCTCCCCGGCAAGACGGAGATTCCGGACCTTGATGTCTTCACTGCGCAGGCGTGCGGCGGCTTCCGCGCTGAGCCCGCTCAACACACCGCAACGGAGGCCAAGCCGGGCGGCGGCAACCGCCGTAATCACCGCTCCGCCGCCGATGGCGCGTACAAACCGGCTGGTCTTGACTTCCTCGCCCGGCCCGGGAAGCCGCGGCAGATCCACAAAAATGATGTCCTCGAAGGCCTCGCCGACAGTGAACAGATCGATAGGTGGTTGCATATGGGCAAGCTGTGAATGCGGTATTGACCGGAGCTGAAACGCGGGGGCACGGCCGGCCGTGCCCCCGTGAGGGAATCTAGAAGTAAAGTTTCAATGCGAACTGGATATCCCGCGGGTCGCCGATCGTGCTGCTGACCTTCCCGAAGGATCCGGGGGAGGTATAGCTGGCAGAAGGATTCGCGAAATTCGGGTGATTGAACGCATTGAAGAATTCGGCGCGGAATTCGAGGCGCACTTCCTCCGTGAACTGGAAACTCTTGAACAGGCTCAGATCGACGTTGCTATAGCCGGGGCCGTGGAAAGCCCTCGGAGCCGCCGACCCGAAGGTCCCGGCGGGGGGGGTGGTGAATGCAGCGCGGTTGATGAAGAACCCGGATCCCCCGGTGACAAACGCCGAATGATCGGTGGTCGCACCCGAGAAGGGATCGCCAATCAGGCTGGCCCGGTTTTGATGGTTGGGTCCGGTGAAGCTGTTGTCGGGAGCGCTGACCGTGAAAGGCAAACCGGTCTTGAGTGTAATGATCGCGTTCGTCTGCCATCCCCCGAAGATCTTGCTCACCCATCCCTTGTCCGAGAGGTAGCGCTGGCCTTCGCCTACCGGCAGCATCCAGGTCCCGTTCGCGACGAAGAGGTGGCTGATATCGAAAGGAGAGTAGCTCTTTTCGAGCGAATATTCGTATGCATTCGCAGGCGTGGACCCTCCCGTGAGGTTGTCCACGAAATCGGCAAGGTTTTTGCTCCAGGTATAGCTGATCTGGAAGCCGATGCCTTTGGCCATACTCCGGCGCAGAGAGAATGCCAGCGCGTGATACGAGGTACTGCCGTCATTGGTGGCCATTTCCAGGAAGGCATGCTGGCCGGTGCCTTTCACGCTCTCGATCACTGTGTTCAGGTTCGCATAAGGGAACCGGACGATCGGGTTGCCCGAGTTGTCGTAACCGATCACCCTGCCCTGGTTCGCGTTGCGCAACCGGTTCAGCTTGCGGCCCCAGTTGCCGATCCAGCTGACATTCATGACCAGATCTTTCATGACCTGCACTTCCGGCCCAAAGCTGGCCTGCTGCACGTAGCCGGTGCGCTGGTTCGGGTCCTGGGCCCGGATCTGCAGACGGGTGAGGTCTACGGACTCGGGGGTGTACATATCGATGGGGAATCCGTCCTCGAGCTGGAACACCGGAGTCGTGCTGCCAAGGCTCTGCGCAAGGTCGCCGTCAATGATGAACGGAGGATTCAAAGCCAAAACGCTCTCGGAGCCGATCCTGGACGTGTGTTGGTAGAAGACACCATAGCCTCCGCGCAGCACCATCGGCTTGGCCAGATGCCAGGCGAACCCGAACCGGGGCGCGAAATCGGTCCGATCCGGATGAATCAGAGTGCGCTCGTAAAGGCCTGAGGCGTCGGGCGTCGAGGAAATGATCTTTCCCCCATCCGCCGGACTGAAGTTGGAGACAAAGTTCTCGCGGTTGACTACGGGCGTGAACAGCTCGTAGCGCAAGCCGTAGTTCAAGGTGAATGAAGAAGTCACTTTCCACGTATCCTGCGCGTAGAACGACAGGCCGTCGACGTAGTTGTGGATCACGCTGGGGGTCGTGAAGCGGGCCTCACTCATGTTTCCGAGCAGGAAGTCCGCTGCGCCGAATCCCGAGACACCCGAATAGATGCCGTTCGAAAACAGCTCGCCCTGGGGAGCACGGGTATCGAGGAAATTGACCGACTGCCGCCGCCACTCAAAGCCGAACTGCAGGCTGTGCGTGGACTTCAGCCAGCTGAGATTGTCGAGCACTTGCCAGACCTGCGAGATCTGGTATTGCGGCCTCCACGGGGAGGAGCCGAGGCGCGTCAGGCCGCTGATGTTGATCGGGGGGATCCCCGCGGTACCCGGGCCGATGGGAATGCCGGTCAGGCCATAATCGGCGGCGAGAGACTTCCCCAGTTCCAACCCGATCGGGTCGCTGTGAGCGTTCATGCGATTGAATCCGAAGCGGAGCTGGTTCAAGAGGTGGGGATTGATCGTATCGGTCCAGGCCAGGGCCACAGACTGCCCCCGAAGCTTGTATTGAGTCGCGAAATTTCCGTTGCCGGCCACAGGATCCGAGGTCCAGGGCGGATCCTGACGGTTGACCCTGAAGTAGCTGTAGCGCGCCATCAGCTGGTTGCCGGAATTCAGGGTGTGGTCGACGCGGGCGTCGGTGGAGTGCGTATCGTTGGGCACCGAATACGGGAACTGATAATTCGAGCTCCCCTTCCAGCTGCCGGGAGTTCCCGGTGTCATTCCGGGGATGTTCGGGTCCGGATAGAGAGCGATCAGGTTCCGGCCAACCGGGTCGAGGCAGGAGGACAGAATGATGTTCCCCGAAATGCACCCTTTCTGAGATGGAACAACGGAATCGCTGAGCGCCTTGGTGTACTCCGTGAAGTTGCCCTTCTTCATCAGCGGAGTCGGCACCGTCGCATTTACGGTCGTAAACTTGCGGCTGGCGAAGCCCTGGTAGTCGGCGAAAAAGAAAGTCTTGTCCCGGATGATCGGGCCGCCGAAGGTGCCGCCGAACTGATTGTGTTTGAACTGCCCGCG
>Ga0113563_10001500_pt1 | contig 13339 bp, 11 predicted proteins | sample Mud3Dept3metaG_FD_80117 | JGI IMG/M metagenome (GOLD analysis project Ga0113563, IMG submission 80117) | Freshwater wetland microbial communities from Ohio, USA, analyzing the effect of biotic and abiotic controls - Mud 3 Core 4 Depth 3... | ecosystem: Environmental > Aquatic > Freshwater >...
TGATCCTACAAAAATTACAGACCACCTTGTTTACACATATCCGAATATTAACGCGTATGATGTAATCCCGATAGGAAATGTCCTGGTGCTTATCGGAGATGACGGACTCTATCAATACGATTATTCCAATATTCAGAACATTTCCCTGCTGAGCTCAATATTGGTGGAGGAGGGTAAATAATTACCATATTAATAGGTTGTTAAGTTAATAGGTTATTAAGTTATTAGGTTATTTGGTTATTGGGTGGAATTGGTTTATTAGGTTAGATTCTGGATTTAATTGAGTTAATAAAATTATTTAGTTTAAGTTGTTCTGTTTCAATGAAGCTCATCATTTTGTTGAGCTTCTCTTTTTTTGCCAGGGTACGCATGTCTAATCCCAATAACCCAATAACCTTGTTTATTTTCATTCTAAATTATAAACAATGATATTTATGATGGTTTTTAAAAAATTATTGTTATTAAATTCACAGCGCAAAAAAAAGCTACAGAATTTTTAATAAAAAATATTTAATTATCTAAAAATCAACGGGAAATGTACCACTTAGGAAATCTTGTAAAGGAATTATCCGACAAGCATGGTCGCGAAAGGGAGAGTCTTATGCCTATCCTTCAGGGTATAGTTGAAAGACATAATTATCTTACTGATGAAGCAATGGTTGAAGTTGCAAAAGAGCTCGATATTTCGGCAGCTGAAGTATACGGAACTGCTTCATTTTATACCTTCCTGGATACACAGGTGAGAGGTAAATATGTGATAAGAGTCTGTAAGACAATAACATGCTCCATGAAGGGCAAGAGCGAAATAATCCAGACCCTTGAAGATATGCTTAAGATAAAGGTAGGCGAGACTACTTCCGACAAGCAGTTCAGCCTTATTGAGACGAACTGCATTGGCTGGTGCCATAAAGCTCCGGCAATATTGATAAACGAACTGCCTTATACGGAGCTTACACCGGAAAAGGTTGTTGAGATAATTAAAGGTTATATGCAAAGAAAATAACATCCTGAACGACATGGAAAAAAGAGGACTAAACAAGGTAGATCTTATCTTCGAAAAAGTAGATCCGAAAGAGGTTCTTTCAAAAGCCGTTAAAATGAAGAGTTCTGAGATTATTCAGCAGGTACTCGATTCAGGGCTGAAAGGACGCGGTGGCGCCGGTTTCCCGACCGGACTGAAATGGAAATACACTGCAGCTGTCAAGGAGCCTGAAAAATATGTGGTTTGCAACGCTGATGAAGGTGAACCCGGAACATTCAAGGACCGTGAGATACTCGACAAAGTTGCATATAAAGTTTACGGAGGAATGGCAATTGCAGGCAGGGCAATTGGCGCAAAAAAGGGAATAGTATATCTGCGCGCGGAATACCGGTTTCTTCTGCCGCAGCTTATGAAGGAGCTGGATTCGTTTCACAAGCTCATGAAGGATATCAGCTTCGATTTTAAGATCAACTTTTGCCTTGGAAGCGGAGCCTATATATGCGGTGAGGAGAGCGCGCTCTTTGAATCGGTTGAGGGAGGACGCGGAGAACCGCGTAACAAACCTCCGTATCCAACCACTTCGGGAGTTTTCGGAAAACCCACTTCCATCAACAATGTTGAGACGCTTGTCACTGCAATGATGATAATCAAGCATGGACCGGAATCATATAGCCAGCTTGGGACAAAAGACTCGAGAGGATCGAAAGTGTTCTCCATTTCGGGCGATACGCCCACACCGGGGATCTTTGAACTTGAGCTCGGTATGTCGGTTCAGGAGTTTGTCAATGAATTTGGCGATGGCGACACAAAGGCTGTGCAGGTTGGAGGAGCTTCCGGCTTCTGCGTGCCAAGGAAGAGATTCCCGTATACTGTCATCGGTTTTGAAGGTGTCCCAACAGGTGGCTCAATGAAGCTGTTCAACAGCTCGAGGTCTATGTACAATGTTCTTCATAATTATTTGGATTTCTTTGCGGAGGAATCATGCGGACAATGCACTCCATGCAGGGTTGGTTGCCAGCAGCTGCTTAAAGGTGTTCAGAAAGTTAAGAAAGGTGAAGTCAAGTCAACGTACCTGAACGAACTGATGAAGCTTGCCGATACAATGAAAGTTGCTTCAAAATGCGGCCTGGGACAATCAGTCGGCAATGCCTTCAAGACAATCGTTGAGAACTTCAGGGAAGAGATCATCTATTAATAACTAAAACTAAATATAATAATGATAAATCTAAGTATAAATAGCCAGAGAGTTTCAGTTCAGCCGGGTACAACAGTTCTGGAAGCTGCCAGAAAGCTTAACATAAAAATCCCGACATTATGCAATCATTCAGATCTGTGCGTGGCAGGCAACTGTCGTGTTTGCGTCGTTGAGCAGACCGGAGCGAAAACCCTTATTGCCGCATGCGCCATGCCGGCAGCTGAAGGGATGGATATACAGACGAATACATTAAAGGTTAGAAATGCCCGTAAACATATCGTTGAGCTTCTTTTGTCGGAGCACAGGTCAGATTGTACGAAATGCTACAAAAACCAGAAATGTGAGCTCCAGGCACTGGCAAATGAATTTGCATTCGGTGACACTATCTTTCTTGATCTGGTCGAAGATCATTCTTATACCATTGACAGATCATCTCCATCATTTATAAAGGATGACAGCAAATGTATCCGGTGTCAGCGTTGTGTCAGAACCTGTACTGAGCTTCAGTATATTTCGGCAATTGCTGTCGCAAACAAGGGATTGCATCAGAAGATCTCCTCATTCCATAACAGGCCTATGAGCCATGTTGTGTGTACAAATTGCGGTCAGTGCGTCAACCGCTGTCCTACCGGAGCTCTTGTTGAGAAAACATATATCGACCAGGTGTGGGATGCCATATATGATTCTGACAAACATGTTGTTGTGCAGACAGCTCCGGCAGTAAGGGTGGCCCTTGGAGAGGATCTCGGATATGATCCGGGTGAAAGGGTTACAGGTAAAATGGTCACAGCGTTGCGACAGCTGGGCTTTGACTCAGTTCTGGATACGGACTTCAGCGCCGACCTTACCATTATGGAGGAAGGAACAGAGCTTCTGTTAAAGCTGAAAAAAGTTCTTGTTGACGGCGACAAGAAAACATCGATCCCGATGTTTACTTCATGTTCCCCGGGATGGATCAAATTCATTGAGCATAAATACCCGGAGTTCCTGTCTAACCTGTCAACCTGCAAATCGCCGCAACAGATGTTCGGAGCTCTCGCCAAGACATATTTTGCACAGAAAAAGAGGCTTGATCCTTTAAAGGTTGTCTCAGTTTCAATTATGCCGTGTACGGCAAAAAAATATGAAGCCGACAGGCCTGAAATGAGAGCAAGCGGCTACAAGGACATAGATTATGTCCTTACCACCCGTGAGCTTGCGGTCATGATCAAGCAGGCAGGAATCGATTTCAGGAATCTTGAGGAATCACACTATGATTCAATAATGGGCGATTCGACAGGAGCTGCTGTCATTTTCGGTGCAACGGGAGGTGTGATGGAGGCAGCATTGAGAACTGCTTATGAAATCGTTACAGGGCGTGAGGTGCCGTTCAAAAACCTTAATATCACTCCGGTTCGCGGAATGGAAGGTGTCAAGGAAGCCACCATTAAAATTGAAGGTTGCAAACCTGAATGGAAATTCCTCGAAGGAGTGGAGCTAAAGGTGGCTATAGCTCATGGACTTGTAAATGCAAATAAGATAATGAAGCAGGTAAGGATGGGTAAATCTCCGTATCATTTTGTTGAAATAATGGCTTGCCCGGGTGGATGCATCGGTGGCGGAGGCCAGCCGATCCCGACCAGCATGGAGATACGGAAGAACCGCATGAAAGCTATCTATTCGGAAGATGAACATATGGTGCTCCGTAAATCTCATGAAAATCCGGATGTGATCGGCATTTATAAGGAGTTCCTCGGAAAACCAAACAGCCATGTGGCTCATGAGCTTCTGCATACACATTATGTGGAACGAGAAAGTTACTAGATAAAAAAAGCCGGGCGACCGGCTTTTTTGTTACCTGGCAGTTTTTCAACCTTTGTGCCGTTATGCCGTTGAGCCTTTGAGCCGTTTCATCAACCATGCCATATTCTCCCCGAGCACCCTCATGGTTTTCATTCCTTCTTCATCTTCTGAAACCTGGCCCTTTTCCCTGCCAATCCCGGTATTCCAGTATGATGATCCGGGTATGATCATCTCGTTTATCAGGAAGAAGTGGTTGATGCTGTCAAATGCATTAATTGCGCCGGCTCTCCTGACTGCAATGACTGCTGCTCCCAGCTTCCTTTTCAATGGATTTACGGACAAACCACGAATAGCATAACCAGCCACATCGATCAGTGCCTTGGCCTGCGACGACAAATCGGCAAAATATACCGGTGAACCAATGATGATGGCATCAGATTTAATGATCTTATCAATACACTGGTTTATCACGTCATTCTGCTGGTGGCACCTCCCATCCTTTGCTTCCCTGCATTTCAGGCAGGCGATGCATCCGTTGACTTTTTTCCCTCCCAGCTGAAATAACTCCGTCTTTATTCCGTTGGTTTCAAGCGATTTAAATACTTCCCTGATAAGTTGTTCAGTGTTGCCTTTCTTTCTGGGACTGCAGTTTATTCCAAGTACTTTCATAGAAATATATTATTTTTTTATCAGTTCATTCCTCCAATAGCTGATATGCCATTTGCGGTCAGGATTTCCATCGGTCCCTTCGTCCGCATTCCATACTTTTGTCATCAGGTCTATGTCGCCGTCGCCGTCAACATCTTTCAGAACCGTATCATGCCATCCGGGATTGTCGGTGTGTACAATCTGATAACTGAAGCGGGATTTTCTCTTTGTACCGGTATTGATCCAGATAAAACCACGCTCAGCAAGACCTTTGGGTTTCATCATATTATCAGGATCTTCCTGTTCACCCGAGAAAATGTCCAGATCGCTGTCGTTGTCAACATCCGCGACACTCAGGGAATGCAATGAACCTGAACTCCCCTCAGGAAAAGGCAGTGGTTTCAGCTTAAATCTTTTTGCCCCTTTGATGTTCATGATAATGTAGGATCTGGAATTCTGCACATCACAGTCTGTAATTACTATATCGTTGCTGCCGTCGTTATTGAGATCGATGATCCAGCTCCGCAATGAAGTGCCATAGGGAGTTTTTGGTATGCCGATTTCGAGACCATAGTCAGACCATCGGTGAAGGAACCATTTATCTGCAACCGGGTTTGACGAATTTTCGTACCATCCGGATGGCAGTACAATATCACACCTCCCGTCATTGTTCAGATCGCCGACTCCGTTTGGTGCAAAACCGGCATGAATTCCGTTATTCCATTCCGGTTTTTCCCGCTTGTTAACATTTGTGTCGATATCATGGAATTTCCAATTATAAGGATCAGAAGTGTCATACCACCTCATAACGCCCGAGGTGTCGTTAAATCTCTGACTGTATGCTATGATGTCGGGTATTCCATCGTTATTGATATCAGAAGCAACAATATCATGGTTCTCACTGCCGGTCATACCTCCTTCATATTTGTGCTTGATCCACTTCTGAGCAGGATTATCCGACAGGTTCCCGGGATTTGCTATCCAGTAGCCACCCATAACCAGGTCGGTCATACCATCCCTGTTGACATCAACAATTGCTGATCCCAGCTGATCGAATATACCATCGGCAATCTCGTATTTTTCCCATTTTTCAGAGCCAACGTTCCGATACCAGTACACCTTCCCCGTTCTCCGTTGGATCGTGATATCCATATCCCTGTCATTGTCATAATCGTTCACTGAAAAACCACCGGTACCGTAGGATGAAGGTTCCAGTGGCATCTCAACATAGAAATGAGTGAATTTCAGTTCACTTTTCTGGCCACTCAATTTAAGAGGTAAACAGGAAAAGGATATGAATATGGTTACCAATCCCGCTAATTTTGAAAAATCAGATATCTGAATCATAATATTTTTTACTAAAATAATAAACTTTCATAAGAAATCTATAAGTGCCGGTTGCATAGCAACTCCTAACTTTAGACACTCCAGGCACTCTAGGCACTCTAGTCACTCTAGGCACTTCTTACAAAACCTTATCCAATTATTTCCAGAATTTCCTTCAGGTCAATATCATGCAACGGATTTGTGGTAGTAACGAATGATTCTGCAAGTTTTGATTTTTTCTCCTGAAGCTTGATGATCTTCTCTTCAAGGGTACCTGATGAAATATACCTGTATACAAAGACATTCTTATCCTGCCCAATTCTGTGTGCTCTGTTAAGTGCCTGCATCTCCGATGCCGGATTCCACCAGGGATCAAGTATGAAAACATAGTCGGCTGATGTAAGATTCAATCCTACACCTCCGGCTTTCAGCGAAATCAGGAACACTTTGTTCGAAACCTCATTCTGAAAACTGTTTACAATCTTTTCCCTGTTTGTGCTGGCTCCGGTGAGCATTGAAAACCTGATATTCTTCCTGTCAAGAGCTTCTGCAAACAACTTTAAATGCCTTACGAATGAGGAAAAAACAAGGATTTTATGGCCTTCAGTCACTACATTTTCAATGTCGCTGAGTACGGTCTCAAATTTTCCTGATCCTCCGGAATACTCCTCATCAGCCATCAGGGGATGGTTAGATATCTGCCTTAATTTCATAAGTCCCTGCAATACAATTATTGCTTTATTACCGGTTCCGGACTGCCCCATACTATCCATGATCAGATTCCTGACGACCGATTTTTCTTCTTCATATATTTTTCCCTGTTCTTCGGTCATTTCACAAAAAACAGTCTGATCTGTCACCGGTGGAAGATCCCTTGCAACCATCTCTTTTGTACGCCTGAGAATAAATGGTGTGATCAGTTTCTTAAGCTTTGTCTCACTCTGATCATTTTGCTCTTTTTCTATAGGCCTGGAAAATTCCCTTTGGAAGAATGAAAGGCTCCCCAGCAAACCCGGATTGACAAAGTTTAACTGCGCCCACAGATCAGTCAGCGAATTCTCAACCGGCGTGCCTGTAAGAACAAGCTTATGGTCGGATTTTAACTTTGTGACACTTTTATAGACCATCGAAGCTGGATTTTTGATAAACTGGCTTTCATCGAGTATGATATAATGAAACTTATATGAACTCAGGAAGTCAATATCCTGCCTGACAGTATGATAACTTGAGAGTATTATATCGTAATAATTGAAGTGTGAAGCATTTCTGCTTCTCTTTACACCCTTGTGACTATATACGCTCATATGAGGAACAAACCTTCTTATTTCATTTTCCCAGTTATAAACAAGTGTTGCAGGTACAATGATGAGGGAGGTCAAATTCATTGCAGGAATATCAAAAAGCGTGAGAGGGACACTGATCTCATTCTGCTTTCCGGAAATCATGGTTTCCTTGTTAAACTGGAGAAGAGCAAGTGTCTGAACAGTCTTTCCCAGTCCCATATCATCGGCAAGACATCCGCCCAGTCCTGATGTCTGCAACCATTGAAGCCAGCCAAGGCCTTCAACCTGATATTCTCTAAGATCACATTTTAGTCCGGCAGGCTTTGAAAGAACCGGAAGTTTTTCAGGTAACAGCAGTTTTTCAAAATGTTTAAATACTTCAGAATCTTCTGCGGTAAGAATTTCTGAGAGTAACGGGAAGTGTTGTATATGGATTTTTATGGACTCATCCTGGTCTTTCCCAAATTCGAAGATACCTCTGTATTTATTAAACCATTCTGCCGGAAGAATGGCAATGGTGCCATCAGGCAGTTCAAATTCCCTTATAACTTCAAGTATATTTCGTCTGAACCGGACAAAAGGAAATTCCCATTCGCCTATTTTTATGATTGCTTTAAGATCAAACCAGTCATTATCTATCCGTCTGATAATGTCAATATTTACAGGTTTTAGATAATAATTTCTGTCAAGGTTTTTAGTTGTCAGGGTGAAACCGTATTCTTTAAGACTGTAGTAGTTCCTGTTAACTGCTTCAACCATGCCATGAATCTCTGCAACTGGTTTTAGGTTATCGTCCTGCAAATAAAAATTTATTGAATCATCTGAATTAAAGCCAATTTCAGAAAGAATGTCCCTGCATTTTCCTTCCCATTTAAAATCGCGCCTGTATCTGTAATAGATAAATTCTCCCTCTCTGTTTTCAAATTGAGTAAAATATTCTGAACGATCATCAGGCGATATCCGATGACCCGAATAATAGTAGCTGAGAATAAGAACAGGGTAACCTCTGATGCTGTTTTCAAGACTTAATCCCGGGCTTTTTTCAGCTTCAGGATCAATGATTCTGAAACCCGTACCTTCTGTTTTGTAATTATTTATTGTATTGAGTACAAATCCTGAAAAGTATTTGACTTCCGAGTCTTTTGGAATCGTAACATATTCTTTGGCAAGAAAAGGTCGTAGTTTCTGTCCGTCAATATCTTTTATGAGGAGCAGCCTGTTACCTTCCCTTATAATGCATGGTTTGTTGCATAAAATGTCAATGGGGTTATGGAACAATTCAATCGGTTTTCCGTCAGATTCAATTTTCAGCTTGTATTTACTTCCCTCCGGAGCCCTGTCAAACCTAAAGACAGGCAATGCAGGCTCTGTTGTATGCTCAAGATGATCGGATGGATACACAACATTGGAATTTGAATCCCTCATGAAACACAATGTTCCTTCATCTCTTGTCAGGAAAAAGGCCTTCCTGATCCTGATCTCAATGTAAGGCCTGATGAATTTTTCAATCTTTTCAGAAGTCACATTTTTAAGGAAATCCTTGACACTCTTATCTCTGGAAAAGAGCTTATAGATTGCTCTGTCTGAATATTCATTTGTAATCCTTACAAGCTCTGGCTCTTCTTCTTCAAGATATTGCAGGATCTCATCCGTAATGTATGGAGAAAGGCATTCAGATAATTTAAAGTATTCATTATTAGCTTCGGGTACAATAATATAAGGAAGGAAAATCTTTCCCCATAACCTGTGAGTTGTCAGTATAATTGCAAACCTCTTTCCTTTGTTATTGTCAGCAGGATGTCTCAATTTTCCGGGATTTTGAATATTAACAATGAAAAGGACTACAATAATGATCAAACTAATATTATTATCAAAATAATTTCTTGTTAGATTTGAATTGAATTGAGAAAAATCATTCATATCGACATGGATGCCTTTTTTGCGTCAGTGGAACAGCTGGACAATCCTGTGCTGAGAGGCAAGCCTGTTGCTGTGGGCGGCAGCGGGCAGAGACATGTTGTCGCTGCTGCCAGCTATGAGGCCAGGAAATATGGCGTGAGATCGGCAATGCCCTCCGTTACTGCAAAAAGGCTCTGCCCCGACCTTATTTTTGTGAAGCACAGGTTTGAGAGATATAATGAAATATCGGAAAAAGTTCTTGAAATATTCAGGGAATACACAGATATTGTTGAACCCCTTTCTATTGATGAAGCATTCCTGGATGTTACCAGCGATAAGAAGAATATCGGATCTGCCACGATCATTGCCAGGGAGATAAAGAAGGAGATTAAGCGAAGTACGGGTCTCACGGCTTCCGCCGGGATCTCTATAAATAAATTCCTTGCAAAGATCGCTTCAGACATTAAAAAGCCTGATGGCCTCTTTCTGATACCACCGGAAGAGGCAGAAAAATTTATTGAAAAGCTTCCGGTTGAAAAATTCTTTGGAATAGGCAGGGTAACTGCCGAAAAGATGCACAAGCTCGGTATTCATAACGGTGCAGACCTGAAAAAGTGGGACCTTTCTTCACTGGTCAGGAATTTTGGGAAGACTGGCAAGTTTTACCATGATATTGCCAGAGGGATCGATGACCGGCCGGTAGAGACAGAATTTGAACGCAAGTCGATTGGAACGGAGTTTACCTATGAAAAGGATCTGACTACAAGGTTCGAGATCATTGCAGAGCTTTATAAAGTCGAAAGGGAGCTTATGGAGAGGCTTGAAAGTGCGGGAACTACCGGAAGGACAATCACATTGAAGATCAAGTTCTCTGATTTCCGGCAGATAACCAGGAGCAGGACCCTGCGGGATTATGTTCGTGATTTTGAGACATTACACCGGGGAGTAACTGAGATAAGGAAGTCCCTTGAGCTGGAGGGAACAAGGATCAGACTTTTGGGAGTCAGTATCTCAAATCTTGAATCGGATGATTATGAGGACAAACAGCTTCAATTGTTTGGCGAAACAGAGGATGGGTGAGAACGATGCTGATTATAGTTCTCGAAGAACTCCCTGAGTTCTGAATAACGTTTACTATGTTTTTCATATAAAGCAGGTTTTCCGGCTGCAAACCGCTCAAAGTTAGCAAACCGCGCGGCTGCATTTTCAAGTATGGCATTCACAAGCGTGTTATTAGGGACTCCCCGCGCAAGATATATTTCAATGTACCTGTCGATACCTGTCTGCCCGAACGCATCAAGATCATCTGCCAGTGAAAGTATCCTTAAAACCCGATTATCGGATGTAACTTTATCATAATCCTTATTATCATGATTTTCAATGGCGTTGAGAACATCCTGATAATCATATAGATTTATTTTATTGCTCATCATAAACTTTTCTGCGAGTTTCCTGCTGTGGTAGCCGTGTTTTATTCCCTTGTCTGCCGACATTCCTATGTCGTGAAGATAACTGGCCATTAGAAGCTTACGGATAATCAGGCTATCGTGTTCATACTCTTTGCAGTAATCCAACAGCTCTTTTATATACTCCCATACCCGCCGGTGATGACTGAGATCATGTGACGGGAGTTGTGTTTCTCCCCATGTCATGACAAAAAAATCCTCCAGTGATTTGAGATATTTTCTTTCTTCTTTGGTAACCAATTCTGACGCCATCATTCCCGGATTATAATTGTTTATCTTGTAACACCGCGGTTCAAAGAATAAAAAAAAAGCAAAAGACCCTGCCTTTTGCTTTTGAACAGGTGATCAGATCCGGAATCAGTCTTCCAGCATCTTTTTGGCCATATCCAGGATTGTAGTGTCATCAAATGTCACAATTCCACCTCCCGGCCCCTGTTCAAAATGAATACCCACACTCTGTCCCTTGTCGAAATTTGTCCCTCCGAAGTAGTTTCTGACCGTGTCTTCATGCAGATCCAGTTTGTCAGCAATTTTCCTCATACTTCCGGAGGGCAACTGGTCTTTTATCTTCCGGAGTTCATTAAAAGTTATCGTTGCAGCCATGATAATATAGTTTTAGACGTTTATAATAATAGTTGGTACTAATTTCAAAGATACAATTTTTTTTTTACCCCCAATTCCGCATAGCGGGACTAATTTCTGAATATAATGTAAACCTCTAAATATCTTTGTATTAAGCCCTCTTCAGGGGACAGAGGCTGTCTAAAAAGATAAAAAAATGAACCGCAAAGGTCACAAAGTCCCGATAGCTATCGGGATTGCGCAAAGAACGCAAAGGACTGAATTACTCCATTTTAACTTTGCGAACTTTGCTTGTGCCGCGAAGTTAAAGAAAAGTAACTGAAGTTCTTTAACATGCTGTAATAAAGATGATACAATCAGGAAGAGTGCTATTTCTGACGGAGTATCGGTAATGCTTTACAGGAGGGATCACCAAACCGCTCTACGCTGCAAACGCCGTAAGGCTGCTGTGGTGAACGGTAGAGAAAAGGCTCAGGAAGAGTCAGGTAAGTTGTTAAGAGATGAACGCAAGTGAATCGTTGAAGAAATGACGAAATCGCAGAAGATGTTGGGCAAAAACGCATTGAGCAAAGGATGTAGTGAAGAGTATAGCGGGAACCTGTTTACTGGCTATGCGCCCGCCGTCATACAGGCGACATGACTTAACGACAGGCTTTATTACGGAACGCGGGATCTCCATCATGAGGGACATCAGAGAGAAACTGATGTATGATGGAAGTCGTACAGTGTCATAGTAGTGATGATGCCGGATGAAAGTTCGGAGTAGCGAAGGATACTGGTCATTCAGTGTAATTTAAGAATAACAACCTCAAAATGAGGGGGGAAGATTATGTTAAACATACACGTCGACAAAACAGTACCGATCGAGTTCAGGCAGGTGGTACGAGCATACAGGAAAGTGAGGAGAGGAGGTAAGGCGGCAGGCATAGACGGAGAGAGCTGGACTGACTTTGAAAAGAAGACAGAAAAGAACTTATATGTTATATGGAACCGACTATCATCAGGGAGTTATCATCCGCAAGCATTGAGGGAGGTAGAAATACCGAAGAAAGACGGTAAGAAGCGTAAACTGGGCATTCCGACACTACGAGACAGGATAGCACAACAAGTAGTGAAGGAATATATGGAAGAGCGAATAGATAAGCTTTTTCATGAGAACTCATATGGATACAGGCCGTTAAAGAGCGCACAACAGGCGGTGGAACAAGTCAGAAAGAACAGCTATAAGTATGACTGGGTTATCGACATGGATATACAGAAGTTCTTTGACGAAATTGATCATGAGTTGATGCTGAAAGCAGTATCACATGTTATAGAAGAGAAATGGGTAAACATGTATGTAAAGAGATGGTTGGAGATGCCAGTAGAGAAGGCAGACGGTACCCTGGAAGAAAGGAAAGGAAAAGGGACACCACAGGGAGGAGTAATAAGCCCCCTTCTTGCAAATCTCTACTTACATTTTACATTTGATCTCTGGATGACGAGACACTACCCCGAAGTAAGCTTTGTGAGATATGCAGATGACATAGTAGTACACTGCAAGAGCAAAGGAGAAGCAGAGGGAGTACTGGAAGCAATAAAAGAAAGGTTGAAGGAGGTCAAACTGGAAATCAAGAAGGAGAAGACACGTATAGCATACTGCAAGGACTATAGGCGCAAGGAGGCGCATGAGATTGTTAAGTTCGAGTTCCTGGGTTTTAGTTTCCAACCCCGGGCAAGAAAAAGCAACATAAATGACAAATTGTACACAGCCTTCACAGCGGAAATTAGTCAAACGAACCAGAAGAAACTGAGAGGAGTGATCAGAGAAATAAAAGAGTTTAAGAACACAACCTTAGAAATAACTGACATTGCTGATAGCTTAAACAGTAAACTTCGGGGATGGATCAACTATTATGGTGTTTACAGTAAAAGGAGTCTCAGAGTTACGCTCAGTCACGTTGAATGGCGTTTGCTGAAATGGGTTCGCAAAAAGTATCGTCTTGGATGGCGAAAAGCAGCGGGCAAGCTCGCCATAATAAAAGAACAGTACCCTAAACTGTTCTATCATTGGGAGGTCGGTTTATGTTGATGTTCGTATTGGATGGCACGAGCCGTATGACGGGAGACTGTCACGTACGGTTCTGTGAGAGGCTTAGGGGTGAAACTCCCCTTTGCCTACTCGGCGGTTAAAAAA
>Ga0113563_10001501_pt1 | contig 13337 bp, 6 predicted proteins | sample Mud3Dept3metaG_FD_80117 | JGI IMG/M metagenome (GOLD analysis project Ga0113563, IMG submission 80117) | Freshwater wetland microbial communities from Ohio, USA, analyzing the effect of biotic and abiotic controls - Mud 3 Core 4 Depth 3... | ecosystem: Environmental > Aquatic > Freshwater >...
TACTGCAAAAGAACTTCTTTCAAAACCGATATTATATACCGAGGAAAACTTAGGAAGTCTTTTTAATGATGATAAGTCAAATTTCAATCCTTTAATTTCCGCTGACGGCAAATCATTTGCTTTTATGGTTTCTCTGAAGTTTTACGATGCTATAATGTTGTCGAAACTTATAAACGGTAAATGGTCAGCCCCTATTAATATTACGCCTGAGCTCCAATCTGACGGTGATATGTACATCTCGTGCCTTTCATCAGATGGAAAAACCTTGTTTCTTTCAAAGGATGATGATTTTAACAGCGACATCTACACAAGTTCTTTTGATGGCATGACATGGAGGCCAACTGTAAGACTGAATAAAAACATAAATACAAGATACTGGGAATCACATGGTTATATGTCAGAAGACGGAAATCAGCTGATTTTCGCTTCAGACCGGCCTGGTGGCTTCGGAGGACTTGATCTTTATATATCTAAGAAGGTAAAAGGTGACTGGGGACCAGCTGTGAATCTCGGTCCTGAAATTAATACCTCCTCCAATGAAGACAGAGCATTTCTTATAAACGGTGGAAAGACTCTATTCTTCAGCTCCCAGGATCACAATTCAATGGGAGGTTATGATATCTTCAGATCTGATCTCCGGTCAAATAATCTTTGGAGTCAGCCACAGAATCTTGGCTATCCCCTCAACACTCCCGACGATAATTTTTTCTTCTTCCCCGTCGATAATGGTAATGCAGGTTATTATTCCATTTACAAAGAATCAGGAGGGTACGGAAAAGAAGATATTTACAAGATAACCCTTAAACAAAAATAAGCCGGAATAATGGGCGTTCCGTATGGAAAAAATCTTATATTTGTTATAATGAAGAATTTCAGAGTAAAAATACTTCACCTACTGCTGCAGCTATTGACTCTGATTATTTTCACTGCTGCTGCTTCAGCTCAGTCTTTAAAAGAGATGAAAGAGATTTTTAAACAGGCCGAATCGAATTACCTGTTCGAAGAATATGACCTGGCAAATCAGCTGTATTTACTTCTTGATAATCCTGAGAACCTGAATATAGCATATAAAATCGGCACCTGCTATCTCAATATACCCGATGAAAAAGAAAAGGCTATACCTTATCTCGAGGCAGCAGTTAAAAATACCAGTTATGATGCAAAACCCGGATCATTTAAAGAAAAACGGGCCCCTCTGGATGCATATTTCTTCCTCGCAAAAGCCTATATGATTAATAATGACCTTGAAAAAGGACTTAATACCCTTCAGACTTTTAACAATCTGGCATCAGAAATAAAAGGGAAAGGCGGAATGCAAAACATTGATTTTGCAAATCAACAGATACAAGCCTGTAAAAATGCTATTCAATATGAAAATAATCCGGTGCCGATAACCCGGAAATTGCTGGGAAAAGATTTCGCTCAGGGCTCAATGAATGAAAATCCAGCCGTGAGTTTTGATGGTAACACAATTGTCTATACCGAGCGCAGAGGCTTAGTAAATGTAATCTTATTTTCAAAAAGGATAAGAGGTATATGGCAACCTCCTGTTGAAATTACTTCTCAGCTTAACGCAGGTGAAGACTGTTCATCCTGCTCGCTGAATAATGACGGAACGGAACTTTTCTTATATAAGACAGATAATTATGACGGTAATATTTATTCTTCGAATTTCGTAAACGACTCATGGACTCCTATAGTTAAACTTAATAAGAATATCAATACTAAGTTTTATGAGTCCCATGCCTCGGTTTCTGCTGATGGTAAAAAACTTTATTTCACGAGCAACAGGGAAGGAGGACTGGGTGGCTTGGATATTTACGTTTCGGAAAAAGATGCATACGGTGACTGGGGTGTTCCCGTAAACCTTGGAAATACTGTCAATACTGCTTATAATGAGGATAATCCTTTTATAACAAAAAATGATTCCACTCTTTTTTTCTGTTCTGAAGGTCATAATTCAATGGGCGGATATGATAATTTCAGGTGCCGAAAAACCAGGACCGGATGGGAAACACCTCAAAATCTTGGGTTCCCTGTCAATTCAACAGATGATGATAAATTCTTCCAGCCATCAAATAACGGGAGAAATGCATATTACTCAATGAAGACAGATTACAAAAAGAGAGATATTTTTTATCTTGGATTGGGAGGACTGGATGTAAACCAGATATATGAAATAACCGGGAAATTCCTGTTGAATGATACTGCTTTGGCTGCTAATAAAAACTGTAATGTTCTTATCCTGAATAAAACATCAGGAGATACTCTTTACAGAGTAGCTCCCGATTTGACCACAGGATTTTACAGCGTTTACATCCCTTCAGGTAGTTTAAAATTAGTCTATACCGGCAATGGCTATATTACCCAGACTATTGATACAGCAGTAAATATTGATAATCTGGAAAAGATTGTTAATCTTGATGTCACACTGATCAGAGATTCATCACTTATTCCGGTGAAATATGAAAAGATTAACCTGAGCGATATCCCTGTTGTTGCTGCAATTGACTCAAGTATCCTTATCAGAAATATGAGGGTTGATGATGTCACCGATTCTGATTTAAATGATTCTAATGTTCTATATTATACCGTTCAGGTAATGGCTCTTTATAATCCTGTTGATATCAGTTATTTCAAATATATTACTGATATGAAAGTAATGTATAATGAAGCTGATAAATTCTACAGATATACCACCGGTCGTTTTGCAACAAGGGAAGAAGCGACCGCTTTGAGATTGGATTTGTTGAGGAAAGGATATCCCGAGGACATCTTCATCAAAAAAGTATCTAAGTAATGAAACGATTGTTAAAAAGTACTCTGACAGTTTTTTTCATCACAAACTGTCTTACCACTCTCCTTTCGCAGGAATCATCAACAAAGGATCTGGTCAAATCGGTTAAGGAAGCCGACATCTCTTTTTATTATGATGATGATTATGTAAAGGCAGCAAATATTTATGAACCCCTGCTAAAAGCTAATCCTGATAACTGCAACCTTGCCGCCAAGCTTGGAATCTGTTACTTGAATATAGAGGGCAGGAAAAAAGAAGCACTCGAGCTGCTTAAGAAAGCTTCAACAAATATTGTAAGCGACAAGAAAGACTATGTTGAATATGGAGAACAGGCTCCTCTGGAAACTTACATGTACCTTGCAATAGCTTATCATATGAATGACAGTCTTGAAAAAGCGATTTCACAGTACAATGAGGTTATGAAAAAACTTACCGACAGTGAAGTTTTCAAGGAAGAATATATTAATAATCAAATCGGGGATTGCAGATATGCAATGGAGATGAAGAAGAAGCCTGTAAGAGTCATCCCCGACCTGTTTGCCCCATGGCTTGCTGATTACCCCGGAGCTTGTAATCCCGTCCTGGCAAAAAATGATTCTGTATTCATTTTTACTCAGAAAACAGAAGGTAAAACCAGAATTCTATGCTCTTATAAAAATGGGCAATGGGAAAAACCAGTTGACATTACCAGACAGCTTGGAGGTTTCGACAGATTTTATTCAAACTCAATAACAGGCGATGGTAAACTGCTTGTACTTTATATGGATGATGGTGGTGACGGCAATCTTTATTTTTGCCAGCGGACAGATACTGCATGGACCAGAATTAAAAGTCCCGGAAAACCTGTAAACACTATTTACTGGGAATCCTTCGGCTTTATTACTCCTGATGGGAACTCGATATATATTGCCAGCAACAGGCCCGGTGGATTTGGGGAACTAGACATCTGGGTTTCAGAAAAAAACAATGATGGGACATGGGGCGAACCTGTTAATTGCGGTGAAAGGATCAATACAACCTATAACGAGGATACTCCGTTCTTTGATCCGGTTAATAACGCATTGCTCTTCAGCTCTGACGGGCATATCAGCATGGGAGGTTATGATGTATTCAGGTCAGTCCTAAGAAATGGCTTCTGGACAAATCCCGTCGGCATGCCTTATGCATTTAACACTACAGCCGCAAATACTGATTTCATCCTTAATAATAATGCACCCGGTTTTGTCGCCAGTGTCTATGACGATAAAAATCAATCAAGGAATATTTATGCAATAGTCGGAGTAGATTCTGCAGATGAGCTTACAACTGCTGAAGGATCTGTCTCTCTTAGTGACGGGATGAAGATAGATCCAAACAAAGCGCTTATGAGACTTACTGAAGCCAGCAAAGGAACACTTGTAAAAACTGTTCCTGTAAATAGTGACGGAACTTTCAAATTTGATTTTAAACCGGGTGAGTACCGGCTCTTTGTAAGTCATGAAGGATATAAGACCGATACTATAAATCTGAGTCTTCCGCTCTATTTCCTGAGCCAGTACATGACTGTAAATTCAAATCTGATACCGCTGAAAGTGGCTGAAGGAAGTTTCCTTTCTGTTACAAACATTCTTTTTGCATTCGATAGTTACAACCTTGATGATCAGGCAAAATCAGGTCTGGAATTGGTCAGGTCAATACTCATAAACCATCCTGACCTGAAAATTGAAGTCGCAGGATATACCGATGCAAAGGGAAGTTCAGCATATAACCTGAAGCTTGCGGATAAACGTGCACAGGCAGTTATTGATTACCTTGCATCCGCTGCAATACCTGCATCAAGGTTCATCAAGAAGTCATTCGGCGAATCAAATTTTGCTGCTGTTAATTCAAACCGTGACGGTTCTGATAATCCTGAAGGCAGAAAATATAACCGGAGAGTTACATTTGGAATAGTTGACCCGCAAACCGGAGTTGTTATCAGACAGGAAACCTACACTCCCGAATATCTTAGAGTGGCATCCACTATGAAATACAGCATCGTACTGAAAAAGACCACAGAAAAGTTGCCTTCAGGGTATTTTAACAAGCTGAATCTCAACGGCATGCTATTTGTCAGAACAATACAGGCTGATTCTGTCTCGATTCATGCTGTGGGAGTTTTCTATAATAAACCCGATGCAACTAAGTACCTTGCTTATGTTAAAGAAAAAGGATTTAACGAAGCTTATATCGTGAACCAGTATGACCTTAATAATCTTGCAAAACATGGCACAAAATTAGCTCCGGTTGTAAGTCAGCCCGAAGCCAGGAGAATCTATACAATCCAGTTAAAAGCTTCAAGGGCACCGCTGAATATGAATCTTTTTAAGGATTATACCGGTGTAAAGGAGATACTTGGAGATGATGGATATTACAGGTATACCATGGGTGAGTACAGTCAGTTATCAAAAGCGAAGGAGGCGCTGAACCCGCTTTTGGAAGCAGGTTTTAAGGATGCATTTATCAGAGAGCATAATTTACTTATTAATAAATAATCAAGAATACTTCTTATGAGGTATGAGAAAATAAACCTCAGAGCCCTGGAACCTGAAGATCTGGAGCTGCTTTATAATTGGGAAAACAATGATTCGTACTGGGTGGTAAGCAATACGTTTACACCATTCTCTAAATTTACCCTTAAAAGATACCTTGAGAATTCCCACAAGAATATTTACGAAACAGGCCAGCTGCGGCTTATGATTGACATTATAGCTGAAAAGAAAACCATCGGAACAATTGATATCTTTGATTTTGATCCTTTCCATAAAAGAGCAGGGATCGGAATTTTAATTGCTGATGAGCCTCAACGCAGAAAAGGATATGCCTCTATGGCATTAAAATGCCTTATTGAATATTGTTTCAACACTCTTCTGCTGCATCAGCTTTATTGCAACATCCTGGCAAATAATTGCGAGAGCATTGATCTGTTCAAAAAGCTCGGATTCATTCAGATCGGGATAAAAAAAGAGTGGGTAAAAACCGGCGAAGGATACGTTGATGAATATATGTTCCAACTTTTAAATGGTAAAGAATCTGAATAGGTAAATAATCCAATAACATTTCATCTCTTCTCATTCCGGGCTCTCAGATCCCTGTACTCTCCTTTGAAATAGTTAATATCGATTGCATCGTATCTTTTCTTCATAACTTCGAGACGTGCAAGAAAATCATCGAAATCCTTTAGTCTTTCAGGTGTCCATCCGATTTCTGCGATAGCGAATGCCCTGGGGTAAGCCATATATTCTATGTGCTCAGGTGTCGATATGTATTCTGTCCATACATTTCCCTGGATACCAAGGATAAATTTCTGTTCCTCGGGAGTAAGCTCTTCCGGTAAAGGATTATATGAATATACCTTTTCGAGAGGCAGATAACCACCAATACCGAGAGGCTGTTCATCCGGCTCACACTGATAATAATCGAGATACACATGACTGTTAGGAGCCATAATAACATCATGTTTTTGTTTTGCTGCAGCTATACCACCGCTCGTTCCGCGCCATGACATAACTGTTGCCTCAGGAGCAAGACCACCTTCAAGGATCTCATCCCAGCCTATGATGTTACGACCTTTGGAAGACAGGAATTTTTCCATCCTCTGGATAAAGTAGCTCTGAAGTTCATGTTCGTCTTTCAAACCCTCCTCCTTCATTCTTTTCTGACATAAAGGGCATTTTTCCCAACGTGTTTTCGGACATTCATCTCCTCCGATGTGAATATACTTTCCGGGGAAGAGATCTATTACTTCAATCAGCACATCCTGCAGAAAATTGAACATCTGCTCTTTACCTGCACAATAAACATCCTCAGAAATTCCCCATTTTGTACCTACCTCAAACGGACCTCCGGTACATGACAATTCAGGATATGACGCAAGTGCTGCAAGGGCATGGCCGGGCATTTCAATCTCCGGAATCACGGTAACAAACCTGGATCTTGCGTAAGCAACGACTTCTTTCACTTCATCCTGTGTGTAGAATCCACCATAGACTTTGCCATCATAAACATTTGGTTTCTGTCTCAGATGCCCTACTAATGTCTCCTTACGGAAAGCTCCGATCTCTGTCAGCTTTGGATATTTTTTTATCTCAATTCTCCATCCCTGATCTTCAGTAAGATGCCAGTGGAATGTGTTCATCTTGTTGAATGCGATCATATCAATATATCTTTTGATAGAAGAAACAGGAAACATATGACGGCCTACATCAAGATGCATACCCCTGTACGTAAATCTCGGTTCATCCTTTATTTCACAGGCTGGAACTGAAAGCACTAAGTCTTCTTTAAATGACTGGTTCTCAACCTCAACAGGAAGAAGCTGCCTTATTGTCTGAACTGCATAAAAAAGTCCTGCAGCCGATTTCGCCTGAATTATTATTTTTTTGGGAGTTATCGTCAGAAGATAACCCTCATTATTCTTTATCATTGTATCAAGTGTCATAAAGACTCCTCTCCTGACCGGTTTGCTGCCTTCTTCAATCGGCAGTTCAAGGCCTGTCGGATTTTTAACCAGCTGAGCCAGAAATTCTGCTGCAAGTTTTGTTTCACTGTTCAGCGTGGAAAGGATTATTCTGCTTTTATCGGAGAAAACAAAATTGCCCTTCAGCAAGATAAGAGAAACCGGTGCCGGTATTATTGCAATGTCTTTTTCGGAGAGTGTTTCCGGTTTTGGTTTACATCCGCTGACCACCAGAATAATTGCGAGGATGAAAAAAATATTCTTTTTCATGGTTGTAAGATTTTTTTGATAAATATAGTGGCTTAAAATTTAATAAAAATGTTTTTAAACAGTTTTAAAGTCAACTATGTTTTAATCCATGTGCAAGAAGGCCGCATGCAGCCGAAATATCTGCTCCCCGCGATTTACGGACTGAAGCAGATACTCCGGATGTGATTAACTTATGCTTGAAAAAAACCATCCTTGCGTCCGAAGAAGATCTGTTTTTATCACCATTCACCTGGTGATAAGGCAACAGATTTACTCTTATATCTGTCCCTTTCAGGATAGTTATCAATTCATTAAGATGCCTGTCACTGTCATTGACTTCATTTATCATAACATATGCTACACTAAATCTTCTTTTTTTCTTTACAGGATAATTACTCAGTATTTCAATTATCTCTTTTGCCGGATAGGGCTTCTCAGCCGGAATAACCTTTCTGCGTTCTTGAGGGAAAGGAGAATAAAGACTTATAGTCAGATTACAGACAGATTTCTCTAAAAATCTTTTTATCCCGGGAGTTATGCCGACAGAAGATACAGTTACATTTCGTGGACTCAGGGCCAGTCCCCATTCAGCTGTGAAAATTTTGCACGCTTTCAGTACACTTTCGAGATTATCCATCGGTTCACCCATTCCCATGAAAACCACATGTGTAATTTTTTCGGCAAAATCGATGCTGAGGACCTGGTTTACTATATCTCCTGCCGAAAGGTTTCCATGAAAACCATACTTCCCGGTAACACAGAAAGGACATCCCATTCTGCAGCCTGACTGAGTAGAAACACAAATTGTATTTCTTTTATTATCAGGAATATAAACAGTTTCGAATTGGCACCCTTCAGGATTTTTAAAAAGATATTTTACCGTTGAATCACAGGATACTTCTGATCTGACCGGTCTATAAATACCCGGTATGGCTGTATCAGTAAGAAATGTCCTCAGGTTCTTCGGAATTCTTTGGAGTCCGGAAAAGTCACCGATTCTCTTTTTATAAATTGCATTGGCTATTACGACTGCATGGCTATGATCAAATCCGTCCGGATGAATTATTCCGGAGATTTCTTCAACTGTCAAACCGCAAAGGCTTGTTTTGTTCATTAACTGCAGTTATGTGCAAAATAAGCTGACATTCTCAGATTTGCACTGGTTACAACTATCCCTCATTAGAGACGATACAGATACCTGAAAGAGAAGAAGAATATTAACAATCATTCAACAGAAAAAGGACAGCAGGACCTTAAGACCGCAAGACTAATTACCGGTAGTCATAAAACCGAGATTTTTAAGGAGCGGTTCAATAACCGGTTCGCGGCCCCTGAAATTAACGAACATCTTCATCGGATCCATAATGCCGCCTTTTTCAAGAATATTTTTACGGTATGATGCTGCGGTGCTTTTATCGAAAATACCCTTTTCCTGAAATGCCTCAAAAGCATCGTTATCAAGTACTGAAGCCCAGGTATAACCGTAATATCCTGCGTCATATTCACCGGTAATATGAATAAAATAGGTACTCCGGTAACGTGAGATTATTTCAGGTATCAGCCCTATCTTTTTAAAATATGCCCTTTCAAAACTCTGAATATCAATATTTACGGGAGCTTCCAGGGTATGGTAGGCCATATCGAGGAGCGATGCGGCAATTATTTCGACTTCGTTGAATCCCTGGTTGAAATAACTGCTGTTCCTTATCTTTTCTACCAGGGCTGAAGGAATGATCTCTCCCGTATGATAGTGCCTTGCGAACAAATTAAGAACTTCAGGCTGAGTGGCCCAATGTTCCATAAGCTGGGAAGGAAGCTCCACAAAATCCCACGCCTGAAATATCTGGTTATAAGTACTCTTGTTCATCATAAAATCAAGAGCATGACCGAATTCATGAAACAGGGTACTGACCTCTTCCAGACTTAGCAACGAAGGAGTATCACCTGTCGGAAGAGCCAGATTACTGACAATGGAAACAACCGGGGCAATCACCTTTCCATCTTCAATATGATGTGTCCGGTAAGTGGTGCACCATGCTCCCTGCCTTTTGCTTTCTCTCGGATAAAAGTCCATATACAGAACTCCAAGGAGCGAACCATCAGGTTCTTTTACTTCATATGCTTCAGCGTCAGGATGCGGACGGGGAATATCTTTTACGAGAGTGAAAGTTATTCCAAACAGCCTGTTAGCTACTTCAAAAACACCATCCCGTACATTTTTAAGTTTAAAATAAGGACGCAGCTCATTGTCATCAAGGTCGTATTTCTGTTTCCGCACTTTTTCTGCATAGTACCACCAGTCTGATGGTTCAAGTCTGAATTTTCCTCCTTCCTGGTTGATGATCTTCTGCAGTTCCTTTACTTCATTTTTTGCAACAGGAATTGCTTTTCCCCACAGACTGTTCAGCAGCTTAAATACATTCTCAGGTACTTTTGCCATGTTAGGCTCAAGGACAAGATTGGCATGGGTCTTGTACCCAAGCAATCTGGCATGCTCGGCTCTGAGCTTTATTATTTCAGCCAGTATCTTATTATTGTCAAACTCATTGCCATTATTCCCCCTGTTGCAATAGGCGTTAAACAGTTCCTTGCGGAGATCCCTGTTACCTGAATACTGAAGAAAGGGAAAAATACTTGGCCTCTGTGTTGTAAAAGCCCACTTGCCTTCCACTCCTGATTCCCTGGCCGTTTCTGCTGCAGATTCCACCAGTGACTGAGGGAGTCCTGTCAGGTCTTTCTTATCAACATAAAGTCTGTAATTATTAGTCTCTGCCAGGACATTCTGGTTGAACTTAACACACAGGAGAGAAAGCTTCTGGTTTATTTTTTTCAGGGTATCCTGATCTGCCTGGTTCAGGTTTGCCCCGTTCCTGACAAATTCTTTATACAGATTTTCGAGGTAGTATTTTTGTTCATCATTCAGATTAAACTTTCCCTGGTTATCATATACGGATTTTATTCTTTTAAAAAGTTCCGGATTGAGTCTGATCTCATCTTTGTATCCTTCAATCTTCGGCGTTATCTCGACCTCTAATTTTCCCAGTGAGTCGCTTGTGTTGGCATTGGTTAATTCGACAAAGACAGCTGAAACATCCCTGAAAAGCTTTCCCATTTTGTCGTAAGCCTCAATAGTATTTTCGAATGTCGGTTCCTGTCTGTTCTTCACTATCATCGCGAGTTCTTTTCTCCCGTCAGCCATACCTTTTTCTAATGCAGGAACAAAGTGTCTGAACTTTATTTTTTCAAATGGAGGAACGTTGAAGGGGGTACCGTATTCACTTAAAAAGGGATTAGTTTTATCTACGGCTGGTTCATTTTTGCATGAAGGCATTATAATAGGCAGTAACGCGCTCATAATGAATAATTTAATAAACTCTTTCACGATTTATGATATTAGTGATAAATAATTCTTGCAAAGGTATGGTTTTGATTTAGATTGGCAATGGCTGTGTAAAATTCCGGTATAAAAGCAACCGGACCATGCACCCCTACTGGTTGGAAGCTAAAGCGAAGGGTTTTTCTGGATTTTTATCAGAATTGTTAATTAAAACTTTCAATCCAATTTGGCTTTTAGCTGATATTTTCTGAAATTGTAACGTTCAATTTTGTCTAACCATAAATCAATTACAATATGAAAAAGTCTTTTTTAATTTTTCTTTCTGTGACCCTGTTATTGTCCGTTGGCAATCAAAAATATGGGTTTGGACAGACCTATCATCTTCTGAGTGGTGGCAGTCTCACGCAGGACTGGACAAACATAGGTCTTATCACTGCCAACGATGACTGGACAGGTTTATCATCTATACGCGGATATCGCGGAGATAACGGTACAGCAACTACAGGAGTAGATCCTCAAACAGTTCTTGCAGATTTAAGCGGAGTTTTGAACGTTACTGCAAATCAAACAACTCCTGGCACTCTTACTTCAGGCGGATTAGCAGAATTTGAAATTAGTAACCCGGTTGTGGCCTTTCAGGGTTCTGGAACAGCTGATGCTCCTAATTTAGTGTTATTCGTCAACACCACCGGATGTACTAATGTTAAAATAAAATATGATCTCAGGGATGTTGATGACAGCAGTGATGATGCTGTTCAACCGGTAGCCTTGCAGTACAGAATTGGCGCTAGCGGTGATTATATAAATATCCCCTCTGGTTTTGTTGCTGATGCCAGTTCTGGTCCCAGCATGGCAACTTTAATTACTCATGTGGAGATTCTGTTACCTTCAGCCTGTTTCAACCAGGCGCAGGTTCAGTTAAGAATTATAACTACTAATGCAGTTGGCAGCGATGAATGGATCGGTATTGACAATATTGCTGTTGAGGTCGATGCAACAGCTCCGGTTCCTGCTTTCTATCCGGCAAACGGAGCTGTTGATATTGCAGTAAATGTCAATCCTACGATTACTTTTGATGAACCTGTCAGAAAAACTGACGGCACTCCTATCGTGAATGCTGATCTGACATCAATTGTTGCCTTTAGTAAAACTGACGCATTTGGCCAGGAAGTGATTTTTTCAGGAACAATTGATGCCAGCAAAAAAGTAATAACTATCATTCCGAATGCCACACTCCTGAGTTCACAGGTATACTTTCTCTCTATCGGTCCTGTTGAGGATGTCAGCGGAAATGAATCATTTACAAAAAGTGTGACCTTCACAACTACCACAGCTGTCACTCCCACAATAACTCTTATCTATCCCAACGGCAGTGAAAAATTATATTCCGGCGATCTGGCAACAATAACCTGGTCGACAACCAACTTTGACCCGGGTGAGAATATCAAGATAGAGGCATATGTACTGGATGAACAACTTGCATGGAAATGGATAACTCTTATTCCATCAACACCCAACGATGGATCAGAAACTGTAACAGTCGGACCTGCTCCCTACGGAACTCAGTATCTGATACGTGTTTCGGGGGTAACCAACGGAAGCTACGACCAGAGTAATTTGCCTTTTACAATTATTTCAACTGCTACAACTCTTGAAATCCTGAGGCTAAATCAGATAGGCGCCATTGTAAAATATAAAGGTGTTGCAACTGTTACATATGCCAGAAGTTCAAACAACCAGAAATATATTCAGGATGCAACAGCTGCAATTTTAATTCATGATCCAAGTGGTTATGTATCAGGAACATATACTGTCGGAAGCGGAATAACAAATGTGGAAGGAAAGATAACTCTGTATAACGGACTCCTTGAACTTGTACCCCAGGCAGCTACAGGAGAAAATGCAACAGGTGGGACTGTCACTGTTGAAACAGTGAACATAACTAATCTTACTTATAATGATCAGAGCAAGCTTGTTAAGTTGGCCAAAATGAAATTTGCATCTCCATCAGGAAATTTTGCCGCTGCTACTAATTATGCATTTGATGGTATATCAACCAATTATGTACTCAGAACCGCATTCAGCGAAGCAGACTATATTACGGCCCCAACACCTGTTCCCACAGGATATTTTGATGTTGTTGTCCTGGTAGGGCAATACCTTACTGCTATTCAGGTGACTCCGATAAAATATGCCGACTTTACTCTTTTGAGCTCCTCTAAATCCATTACTTCTTTCAAATTTGAAGCACTTGATCCGGATGTAACAGGAACAATTGACGAGACCGGGAAAACTGTGACTCTGTCAGTGCCGGGCGGGACCAATGTCACAGCATTAGTACCGACAATTGCTGTTTCAGCCAAGGCAACCGTATCTCCGCTTTCGGGAGTGGCAGCTAATTTTACATCACCGATTGTCTATACAGTCACTGCAGAAGATGGCACCACACAGGCTTATACGGTTACGGTATCGACACA
>Ga0113563_10001502_pt1 | contig 13335 bp, 9 predicted proteins | sample Mud3Dept3metaG_FD_80117 | JGI IMG/M metagenome (GOLD analysis project Ga0113563, IMG submission 80117) | Freshwater wetland microbial communities from Ohio, USA, analyzing the effect of biotic and abiotic controls - Mud 3 Core 4 Depth 3... | ecosystem: Environmental > Aquatic > Freshwater >...
GTTTGTATCCTGAACATTTTGTATATTTACGTTCAGCAAGTATTTGTGGACAAGCTGACCGTGTTGAAGTTGTTGATCATCGATTGGATGTATATGATTACAAAACAAATAAGGAGGTAAAAACTAGAGGACATGAGTTTTGGGATGGTACTCGTAAAATGATGACCGGTCCTTTACGACATCTTGAAGATTGTGAATTTAACCATTATGCTCTACAGTTAAGTATCTACATGTACATAATGCTTAAATACAATTATAATTTAGTTCCGGGAATAATAGAGATTCATCATGTTGAATTTGAAATTGAAAAACTAGATGAAAATGGATTCCCTGTACATGCTGTAGATGCAATGGGAGAACCTGTGGTGGTTAATGTAAACAGAATTTCTCTTCCTTATCTTAAAAAGGAAGTGATTATAATGTTAAAGTGGTTGGCAGTTAATAAACAAATGGTATTAAACGATGAGCATTAAATTAATAGAATACGATTCTATAGAAAAAAATATTCGTGTAACAGAACATTGTTATACGATAACATGGTTGAAAAGAATAATTGATATCTTTCCGGAGGATCATATTTCTGTTTTAGCCTATATCTTTTATATGAGTTGTCCAAATACAGATAATCCGTATTTCAATGTTAAAGAGATTGATAAAGAAGAAAGAATCCTTCGAGATTTACAACCAGAGTTCGATAGGGAAGATCTTAGTGTTCTTTTAGCAATCGATAAAGCCAAAGAGTTATATGCAACTCCCTTAATGCGTTCTTATGAATCTATGGCAACAATGATTGATAATCTAAATGAATACATTAAAACGACTGAAATAACCGATGGTAAAGAAGGAAATATCACAGCAATCATGAATATCTTAAAAAACTTTAAACAGATTCGTGATTCTTATAATGATATTCTCCAAGAAGTGGTTGAAGAAGCTAAAATAAAAGCTAGAGGAAATTCAACAATACCTTACGACCAACGTTAAGATGCTTCGACATAATTCCAAAGATATAGGAGAGATTTATGAACGTATTCCAACATGGGATAATGGGATATGGAAATTTACATCTTTTGATTCACGAAAAGCTTTTGCTGAAGAATTAGAATTAAATTATTTTAAAGAACCAGGTACTTATGAATTAGATGAAATAGTTTATAAGTTTAAATCTCAAGCTACAATCTTTGAAAAACGAGGATATTATTGTGACCATGAAGAAGGAACCTTAGCCTTTGAAGATTATTGGGATTGGGAAAAATTAAAATCTAGAAAAGGAGTATTGTATTGGAAGGGAGATAAGAAATGGTATCTTCCACGAGAATATTATTTTTGGATTAACTTCCTTGAAATTATTGATAAAGTAAAAAAGAAACGTCGATTCAATGATATTTGGGATACTCAAATGTGGATGTCTTTGTATGAGTTTATAGCTGAATTAAAATACAGGCATGGAATAGTATTAAAAAAAAGACAGTTTGGATCATCACTATATCACGTTGCTCGTCAAATTAATAAAGTATGGTTTGAGGATTCAGCAGTAATGAAAATGGGTGCATCCTTAGAAGTATATCTTACTGGAACAAATGGTTCATGGAAGTTTGCTCAAATGTATAGAACCTTCTTAAATAAAAACACCGCTTGGAAAAGAGCAATGGTTGGTGGAACAGGTAGTTGGATTCAAAAACAAGAAGTTACTGAAGGAGGTGTTACATACGACATTGGTAATAATAGTACTTACCAAGGTTTATCTTTTCATCAATCTGATACAAATGGTGTCGGTGGTTTAACAACAGAATTCTTTTATGAAGAAGCAGGAATTGCTCCAAGTATGGATAAAACTCTTGAGTTCTTATTACCGGCCATGGAAGCTGGAGATATTACAACCGGGTTTTTTATTGGTGCAGGAACCGTTGGAGACTTGGCTCAATGTAAACCTCTTCGAAAATTCATATACAAACCAATACAAAATGGGATGTATGGAATTCGAAACAAATGGGCTAACAATAAAGGAACAGTTTTGATTACAGGATTATTTGTTCCAGAGCAATACTCTATGCCTCCATACATTGATAAATATGGAAACAGTCTTGTTGAAGAAGCTGTAGCACGATTAGATGAAATGTATGAACAATGGGAAAAAGATTTGGATGTCAATGTTTGCCAAATTCGAAAATCACAACGTCCAAAAACATTAGAGATAGCATTCTCAGCTAGAGGGGAAAGCCGTTTTCCTTTAGGATTGGTTAGCAGTCATAAATTGAAAATTGAAGATGGTGATTATCCTTATGAACTCTTAGATATTGAAGAAGACGTTTCAGGAAATTTAATAGTTACAAAAAGCAATAAAGCACCTGTACGCACCTTTCCTATAGATAAACGAGCAGATGATAAAACAGGAGCCATTGAAGTATGGGAAAGACCTGATGGAAGAGATGAGAATAAACAACCTGAATGGGGAACATACTACGCATCTATTGACCCCGTAAAAGATGGGAAAACTGTATCGAGTGATTCTTTATGTTCAATATATGTTTACAAGAATCCAATTCAAGTTACACGATATGATGAACATGGTAGAGGAACAACCTTTATTGAAGGAGATAAAATTGTTTGTTGTTGGTCAGGTCGTTTTGATGACATTAATGATACACACAAACGATTAGAATTAATCATTAAATATTATAATGCTTGGACTGTTATTGAAGCCGATGTTTCATTATTTATTGTTCACATGATTCATTGGAAACTTCAAAAATATCTTGTTCCTAAAGATGAAATGATCTTCCTTAAAGAACATGGTCATAATAAAGGAACCTTTCAAGAATATGGTTGGAAGAATACGGGGGATATGTTTAGTAAAAGTTTACTTCCATATCTTATTGAATTCATTAAAGAAAAAGTGGATGTTGAAACAAATGCTGAGGGAGATGTTATTAATACAACATTTGGTATAGAACGTATTCCAGATAGAATGTGTTTAGAAGAGATGCTTCAATATGAACATGGTTTAAATGTCGATAGATTAATTTCTCTTTCAGCCTTGATAGCATTCGTTAAACTTCAAAATGCAAATCGTGGATTTAAGAAGCGTGTTGAGATCGATGATGAAGGAAACTTTGAAAAGTCTGATAAAATGCCTAAATTAAGTAATAGAAGTGCTTATCGTAATATAGGGCAATCAAAATCAAGTGGATCAAAAAAACCACCTAGAAGTCCTTTTAGAAATTTGAATTGATATGGAAATAAAAAATGCAATGCAGATTAAGAATGGTGAAACAACTGATAGAGATACAGGTCACTATAATAGTTTTACACAACCTCTTCAATTCCTTCCTCTTAATGATAAAGATGAGGATTGGGCTATGCATAATTTAGATTGGTTAGAATGGCAAGGTGTGCAGCAAATAAGTGCTAATGCTCACCGACTTATGAAAAATTATAAGTTAGCCAAAGGAACAATAGATAAAATTGATTATATGCCTGTAGAAAACACTACTCCTACAGATATAACTGAAATGATTGATTTATTATCATCTGATTCCATTAATGATCAAAATCAGGATAGTGCCATGGAATTAAAGTTCTATCCAATTATACCAACTGTAATTAATGTTCTTGTTGCAGAATTTGCTAAAAAAAACAGTAAGGTTACGTATCAAACAGAAGATGAGTATTCATATAATGAAATCATGACAGCTAAAATGGCTGAGATTGAAGAAGTTCTTATGGAAGATGCTTATGCAAAACTCACAAAGAAGATGATTGATATGGGATTAGATCCTCAATCAGAAGAAGCACAACAACAACTAAATCCTGATGTACTTAAAAAACTTCCAGAGATTGAAGAATTCTATTCTAAAACATATCAAACTTTAGGAGAACAATGGGCAACTAAACAACATGATGTAGATGTTCTCCGTTTCCATATGGACGAATTGGAGGAGATTGCCTTTAGAGATATGTTGATTACGGATCGTGAGTTTTGGCATTTCCGAATGATGGAAGATGACTATGATGTAGAATTGTGGAATCCTGTTCTAACATTTTATCATAAATCTCCAAGTGTACGATATATATCAGAAGGAAATTGGGTAGGTAAAGTTGATTTATATACTGTATCCGATGTATTAGAACTAATGGGTCCAATCCTTACAGAGGAACAACAAGAATCTCTTGAATCATTACACCCAATTCGTGGTGGAAGAATGTTATTAAATGATCTTCCTAATGATGGATCGTATTATAATTCTAATCAATCCCATGAAGATAATTTGAATTCCAGTCTTCAAATGAAAAGATGGTTAAGTAATCAAGAGAATACATATAATCCGGATGACTTAATTGATTGGATTGTCGGACAAGGAGAAAATGGAACATTACATAATGATGAATATCTTCGTGTTACTACAGCATATTGGAAAACACAACGTAAACTTGGATATCTTACTAGTGTAGGAGAAGGAGGAGAAGTTATAGTAAAGATCATTGACGAAACATATGTTGTAGCAAACAATCCTATATATCACTCAAATACTTCTTCTCAGCATACTGCACAAACATTAGTTTTTGGAGATCATATTGATTGGGTTTGGATTAATCAGGTATATGGTGGTCGTAAGATTGGACCGAATCGTGCTGCAACAATGACAAACTTTGAAGACCGGGAGGAGTTTTGTCCAATTTATGTTGGTATAGAATCAAATAAGATTGGTCCTATGAGATACCAATTTAAAGGAGATAATACATTATATGGTTGCAAGTTGCCTGTAGAAGGAAAAGTATTTACTGAACGTAATACAAAATCAACGGCTCTTGTTGATTTAATGAAACCTTCGCAGATCGGATATAATATGGTCTGCAATCAGATTCAGGATATTATCATAGATGAACTTGGAACTGTTGTAGCAATTGATCAGAATGCTTTACCTCAACATTCTATGGATGAAGATTGGGGTAAAGGAAACTATGCTAAGGCTTATGTTGCAATGAAAGATTTTAGTATTCTTCCATTAGATACATCCTTACAGAATACAGAGAATGCCTTAAACTTTCAGCATTATCAAACATTAAATCTTGAACAATCGGGTCGTTTAATAACAAGAATTCAAATTGCTAATTTCTTTAAGCAGCAAGCTTTAGAAGTAATTGGATTTACTCCTCAACGTTTAGGTCAACAAATTGGACAAACTGATACAGCTAAAGGAATAGAACAAGCTGTTGTAGGATCTTATGTTCAAACAGAAACATACTTTATTCAACATAGTGATTACTTAATGCCTCGTGTACATCAAATGCGTACAGATTTGGCTCAATATTATCATTCTAAAAGACCATCTGTACGATTACAGAATATGGTTTCACCTGATGAAAGAAAGTTCTTTGAGATAAACGGAGTAGATTTATTACTTATTGACTTGAATGTTTTCTGTACAACCAATGCTAATAATCGTGCAATCCTTGAGCAGATGAAACAAATTGCTGCTTCAAATAATACTGCAGGACAATCTTTATTTGAAATTGGAGGAATTATTTCAGCTAGTTCGATGGGAACATTAAACAATGTTCTTCGTGAGATGGATACAAAGGCCCAAGAGAAAGCTGAAATGGAGCATCAACGTGCATTAGAACTTTCTAAAGCTGAAAGTGATGCTAGACAAAAGGAAAAGAAAATGGAGAATGATCATGATGCTTTAATTCAAGAAGGTAAAAATAGAACAAATCTTCTTGTTGCTGAAATTAGATCAGCTGGATTTGGTGCAACACAGGATATTGATCAAAATGCTATATCCGACTTTACAGATGCCATGACAGGAATTAAGGAAGATGAGAACTATAAGGCTCAATTTAGCTTTGATCAAAGTAAAGAAGATAATAAAATGACTATAGCCAATCGGAAGTTAGATATTGAAGAACAAAAGAATGCTACGGCAAAAGAAATATCTGATAATCAATTAAAAGTTGCTAAAGAAAATAAAACTAAATCGGAAATTGCTTCAAAAAATAAGAAGAAACCAAGTTAAAAATAAAAATAATGTTGTAAAAGACTTCTTTTAGGTATGTAATGTTCAAAAAAAGCATTATTAATAAATAAATTCTAAACAATTATTATTTAAAACAAGTATTTTTTCTTAAATTATATATAAGTCACATAAATAAACCAACAGATGAGTATAACAAAACAAAAGTCGGATACCGGAATGGTTGAAGGAGAAACATTAGATGATGTATTAGGTACATCTAGTTCCGTAGCTATTACAGCAGACGATGAACATTCTAAAAATACCTTCTTAGATCGTAAAGAAGAAGACCTAGCGTTCATTGACAAGCCGGGAGAAGCAGAAACTAAAACTGATGATAAGTCAGATGAAGACGATGCTGATGATAAAACAAAAGAAAAACCAGAGGATATTGCTTCTGTTATTGATGAGATTGATTCTTTGTTAGAAAAGACAGATGATGATTCAGACTTATCAGATGACAAGAATAAAGCTGGTAGAAAACCTGCACTCGTTGAAACAATAGGAAAGCTTGTTGAAAAAGGTGTTCTTGAATTGTTTGAAGGAGAAGATGATATAAGTAAGTACACAAATGATGATCTTGTTGAACTTATTGAATCTAATATCCGTAATCGTGTAGAGGAAACAGCCTCAAATGCTCCATTAGAAATATTCTCAAGATTAGATCCTAAACTTCAAGATGTTGTTGCTTACAACCTCAAAGGAGGAAAAGATATTCTGAAAGTTCTTAAAAGTGTAACAGCTTCACAAGAAATTTCTGAATTAAGTCTTGATACAGCTAAAGATCAAGAACGAATTGTACGTGAGTATTATCGTTCAGTTGATTGGACAGAAGAGGATATCAATGATGAAGTAACATCACTTATTGATAGAGAAGATCTTGAAAAGAGAGCAACACAGTTTAAACCAAAATTGGATGCAAAACAAGCCAATCTCTTACAGAAAAAAATCGAAGAACAGGATAGTGCAAAAAAACGTGCAGATCTAATGCAAGCAAAATATGCAGAGACTATCTTTAAAGTACTTGACAATCCTACGATTAATGGAATTCCTTTAACACAACGTACTCAAGCACATTTATATAATGCTATGATTAATACAGGATCATATCAAGATAGAAATGGTAATCCTACTAATACATTAGGTCATTTAATCGAAGAATTACAATTTGGAGAAAAACCAAATCATCCTTTATTACTTGAAGCATTATGGTTAATGAGTAATCCATTAGAATATCGTCAGAATATCGCAACAATGGTTAGAAGTGAAAATGCTTCTAACACATATAGACAATTAAAATCAGCAGAAGGTGATAAAAAAGCTTCTTCAAGTACCCTTGGTGAAGGAAAAGATAATGTTAAACGTACTATTAAGCGCGCTACAAACAAAAGTTTTCTTTCACGAGATTAAATAGTAAATTTTAAATACATATACAATGACTCCTAGTTTAAACAATGGTATCTTTTTTAGAGACAACAAATATGAAGTTGGTTCTCACTTAGATTCGTACCACTTGATGCAATTAATGAAGGATTCGAAACCTGATGATTTAGGACCGGTTGATATCTGGGCTATGAAGCAAAAGGTTGAGATGCCACTTTATCAAATGTCATCATTCAACGGTAAGAATGTGGTCGATGTTGAACACCCAATGGGTGAGTTCACATGGCAAACTCCCGTATCGGAAGAACTTCCGTACATCGTAGAAGATCTTGATCCAAACAATGTCAGTAAAGGACTTGATGGAACATTTTTTCAGATAAAAATGAACAGACGTGCTTTCTCAAGTGGTGAAATTATCACTTATGATAAGTATAATGGTCTTGAATTATTCATTAGTCCTAATGATGAAATTTATGATGCAGGTGATGGTGTAATTTATAATGTTCAAATTGTAAATTCTGATTCGGATCGTCCTTTTGATAATGCATATCTTGGATGTAATACTCAATATTTCAGAATAGGTTCTGCAAGAGGTGAATATGGTGAGAATTTTGCTGACATGAACAGTTCTGCTTCAAGTCGTGAATTCTACAACTATGTTGGTAACTCAAATGCTCACGTTCATTATTCAGTTTCTTCTCGTGCAAAACTTATTGCTGAAGGTGGTTTAACACTTGATGGAAAAGTTCCTGTAACAGAGTTATGGAGAAATCATGATAAGACTATTGATCCGTCAATCAATTCTCTTGAAGGAATGATCAAGGCAAAGGGTTCGGATTATGTGAAGAAAGCTGTTGAATCAGGGGAACTTGTTCGTAGTTTCTTGACTAAGATGGAATCTGCACACATCTCCAAAATTGCTTACGATATTGAAACTTACCTTATGTGGGGTAAAGGTGGACGTATCAAGCAAGATGGTGCTGATGATCTTCGTTTATCTGTAGGTCTTTGGAAACAATTGGATAATGCATTCAAGCATGTTTACAATAAGGCTGATTTCCGTTTGGACATGTTCCGTTCTGAATTACTTAATTTCTTCCGTGGAAAAGTTGAGTTTGAAGGTCCAGATCCAAAACGTGAATTGATTGTTCAAACAGGTATGGCCGGAATGATGATGGTTAATAATGCTGTTCTTCAATTTGCTATTCAGTCAGGATTGATTATGAATGCAAAAGAACTTGGTGCAATCACAAATCAAGGAATGGATTTAGGATTTGGATTTGCTTTCACATCATTCATTATTCCTTTCCTTGCAAATGTTAAGTTTGTATTAAACCCGGCTTTTGATAATGTTCATCAGAATCCAATTGAGAATCCTACAATTGATGGTTATCCTCTTTCTTCTTATTCATTCATCATTTTTGATGTAACGGATACAGGAAGTGATAATATCAAAATGCTTCGTAGAAAGTATGACCATGAATTGAATTGGTGGTACCAAAACGGAACTATGGATAGATACGGTAGAAAAGGATTCCAGTCTTCTGGAAACTTTAATGGATACCGTGTATTCATGGAGCAAGCATATCCTGCTATTTGGGTTGAGGATCCAACAAAAATTTTGAAAATTGTTATGAGAAATCCAGAAACTGGATTCAGTTTATAAAGCAATATTTGAAAAACTTAAGCCCCTCGATTATTTCGGGGGGTTTTTATATCTTTACACAGTCACACATAAAAAAACCAACTTATGTCAGAAGAATTAGAAAACAAAGAACACGATGAAAATGAAATCTCAGTTCAAGAAAACCCTTTCGCTGTAGATGAAAATGTAGTTAAATCAAAAGCAGAAGAAGAACTAACGTTCAACTTACCACCTCCTAAAGGAAAGGATGAAGATGTAAACCATCTTGTTACAATTCGTGAAGGATATCGTAAATCAGGAACTATTGCTATTCGTCCTTATATCGATTCCAAAAAAGAGAATATGGGTCTTGAGAAAAATAACATGGTTGTTTTTCCTGGTACATTTCAAATGGAAGATATGGCTGCTATTGAATTCAGAGGAAAAACTAAATACATTAATGGTTTAGATGAATTTTCTGATTCTATTCGTCAACTTCCAAATGGAGAAGGCAAGGATGCTAAAATTAGACAGATTCGAACTATTGTTGCACAACTTGAAAGAGAGAAAGCATACAATAACATCGATGTGGATGATGCAGATTTTTGGTCAAAGGTTATAATGTTTCGACCAGACAATAAAGATGTATGGGGTAAGATGTCACGTAAATGTGGAAACAGTCCTATCTTTTTAGATCCTGTAGGAAAAATCGAAGACCTTCTTACTATTATTGCTATAGAGAATGGTGGTTTCCCGGGTATTGCTAAAAGTCATGAAGATGCTAGAGTATCTATTAAGGATAAGAAGTGGTATCTTGATAAACAAACAGATACTATTAATACTAGAACTAGTTCTAGTAAAAATAAGAATAAAGCTTTAGGATTACTTGATGAATTATCAGAAGAGCATCCTCGTAAGTTATTCTATATAAGTAAGATTATTGAAACAAATAGTCTTCTTTACACTTTTGGTACTCTTCCTAATCAAATCTATGATAACATGGATCGATATATTTCAGGAAAAGGAACAGAGAAGGAAGTTAAAAAAGCAGCTTTAACATTCTTAGATTATGGAAATAGACCTCTTGGTGAACTTAAAATAAGAAGTGCAATAAAAGATTGTACTTTCCTTAAATTCATCGTTACTAAAGGAGATCAGATGATTTATAAAAACGATGATAATACGTTGTTAGGACGTAATATGTCAGAGGTATATGAATACTTGATTAATCCGGTTAATGAGGATGTGTTATATGCCGTTGTTGAAAGAGCAAAACAACACTGGAATAAATAATAGAAAATGGACAATCTTACAATTGAAGCAAAAATCAACGAGAGAATAAATAAACTCGACAGTAATGATTATGATAATATTCATAAGTGGAAGGTTGTTGAAATTTTTAATAAAGCTATGGTAGATTGGTGTCGTCGACAGTTGCACGGCTCCAATCTATCTCGTACAGGTGATGAACAATCTAAACGTAGGATTGATGACTTACAGGTACTTCTTAAACCGGCTGAATTAAATCCTGTTAAGAAAGAACTACATTATGCTTCTACGATATGGCCAGAAGATTATTTTGAATACAAACGTGTTTCTATAACAGGAAGTACAGAATGTTGTGAAGCAAATAAAGGATGGGTTATAAATCTTGTTGAGGAAGGAAACATCGATATCATTTTAAATGATTTTAATCGTAAACCTAGTTTTAAATGGAGAGCCACGGTTGTTACAATCATGGGGAATGTAATTAAGATTTGGACAAATGATGAATTCGATATTCCTAAAGCTACACTAACCTATTATAAGCAACCTCGTAGAATTGAGATACAAGGAGTTTCCGATCCTTATAATAATGGAATCATTTCACCTGCAGAAGTTCTTTGTGAATTTAAAGATGATATTGTTGAGTTATTTATTGACGAAGCTGTGAAAATTGTATCAGGTGATATGGAGTATATGATGTCAATTCAAATTGCAGATAAATCTGTAGAAGCAAATAATTAAAACTTTAATTGTTTCTTAGGAATAAATTGTTTAATTTATAGTATAACTTTTTTGTAAAATACATTCTTATGACTAATTATTTTAATCACGCCAATAGAAAAGGCTTTATTGGAACATTTGGAACACAGGCTAATAACCCGGGTGTAGCAAATGGTGTGAATAACGGTTTACTTATTGTGGCTGGTGTTCATACAAACGCGTTGAAAAACACAGCTGCTCCTAATGCGTTAGGGAAAGGTGTTTACGGTTTCTTTAACAAGGACACATATCTTTCTGTTGTTGCTGCTTCTGCTGAAGTAACTACAGCTCAACCTCTTATTCTTGCTGCTACAGCTATTCCAAATTCGGATAAGATTGGTCAGTTCCATGGTGGATATATGGAATCAACAAAATCAAAATATATCAATCCTCGATATATCAATGATTTCATTAAATTCCGTGATGCTGTTCCAGAACAAGCTGTTTGTCACATTGGTCAAACAAACTGGCAAACTGCATTTGCTTTAAACAATGCAACATTAACTGCCGGTTTAGCTTATCCAACAGATGGTACTTTTACAGATCTTGCTACAACAGGTGGTACAGGTACAGGACTTACAGTTGATATCGTTGTTATTGCAGGTCTTGTAGTTTCAATTGTTGAAAACCAAGTTGGTTCAGGATATACGGTAGCTGATGTTATTACTGTAGCTGATGATGCTGTAACAGGTGTTCCAACAGCTGCCGCAACAATTCAAGTTCTTACTGTTGGTGTTCAAGAATGTGAATTTGATTTCCTTTGTGGAGAAAATTACACATTATACATTAACCTTTGGGGTTCTCCTGTACTTCGTGTTTTAAATCATGATGCATATAGAATGTTAACAGCATACACAGGATGTTGTCCAACTGGAATAATTTATCCGGAAGCTGTTGATTCAACATTAGTATTCCTTGATTGGGCAAATCAAATTATCACTTCTCCTTACTTGATGGATTTTGTTCGTCCTATTGTGTATACTGAATTAGGACAACCTTTATTTGCTACAGGAGCGGAAGCTGTTGCAGCTGGTTGGTTGGTAACTGATACATTTGCTAATTACGTGTCTACAGGACATATCGATGGAGCAATTGGTGGTATGCGTTTAGTTGGAGCGTATGTTGATACAGTTTTTGGAAACTGTTCATTCCAAGTTTCGGATTACTATAATAAAGAAGTAGTTCAAATGGAAATGTCTCTTGTTGATACACAAGGAGAGCCATGTGTGTTCAAAGGATTATGTATTGCTTGTGAATGTTGTGGATTTGGTGGAGAAGGATTTGGTGAAACTTACTTACGTGAGGTTATCACATCAGAATCTTATCACCAAAACAGATTCTCAACTGATCCTCGTATTCGTGAGATTACTGAAGGAAATGCATTGAGAGATGCTTTAGATAGAACATTGTTCTATACAAAGTATTCAATTATTCACAGTGTTCCAAGATTTGGTAATCCAACAAGTCAGTCAAATTGGGATCAGTATGAATTGTGCATTTATGTTCCTGCAGGTGTAACGGCAACTGCTTTGGAAACATTAATGGCTGCATGGTTGCTTGCTGCAAACAATCCTGTTACATTAAAAACCTATTCACATGTTGCTTGTATACCTACACCTGTAACACCATAATAGATATTTTTTTTAATTCTTGAAAGAGAGAATGGGGATATTCTCTGTTCTCTCTTTTTGTTTAAACTAATTCAAGATGAATCATTTATTAAGTTTATATATACCACAGACAATGAACGAGGAATCCATTACTATTATGGATACTAGTTTATATACAGATTTAATTCCTGTAAGTTGTCCTACATTACAGGTATTAGTTCCTGGCTTTACAACAGCTGCTCTATTTAATCAAGATAGTGTTCCGGCATTAGTTCCTGCTTTCATTCGTAATTTAACAGCATGTAATCTTGGTATTCAAATATTACAATGTGGAAGTGTTTTTAATTCTTTACCTGATGGTATTTATGTAATAAAATATAGTGTTTCCCCAAATGATATAATCTTTGTTGAGTACAATCATTTGCGTATAGTACAAGCAATGAAATTGTATAAGAAACATATATGTGATTTAAAATTAACTACTTGTTCACCACATGGAGACAAGTTGGTTAAGTTTGAAGAACTTAAAGATATCAAAGCTTATCTTGATGCAGCAGTTGATTATGCAGAATGGTGTTTAGATCCAGTTAAAGCAATGGAACTTTACAATTATGCATTAAAACGATTACAAAAACTTAATTGTACAACATGTTAATCTTAGTAAAATGGCAAAGTTACA
>Ga0113563_10001503_pt1 | contig 13333 bp, 13 predicted proteins | sample Mud3Dept3metaG_FD_80117 | JGI IMG/M metagenome (GOLD analysis project Ga0113563, IMG submission 80117) | Freshwater wetland microbial communities from Ohio, USA, analyzing the effect of biotic and abiotic controls - Mud 3 Core 4 Depth 3... | ecosystem: Environmental > Aquatic > Freshwater >...
CGATCCGTGGCCTCTAAGGTTCATGGTGGGCCCCAGGCAACCGTGATGGGAGAGCTCTCCTCGGGTGGGATGGACCCTTCCGGATCTCCCGTACGCAGCGGTACCTGGGGCTCACCGCCAACTCCGCGCCGCGCGTGCGCCCGATCGCGAGCAAACGACCGAGCCATGACGACCAGAACGCATGCCGTTCTCGGATCGAAACGATCGAGAACAGCGCGAGGAACAGCAAGACCTGGAAACCGATGGGCCGCGGGCTCCACGACTTCGTACGACCGCGTAGTCACCCGTGCCCTCGTGGTCGCTGGTGTAGGAGGCGAGCGGCATTCGCGCGCGGCGAGCTCAGTCGATCGATCGGCGCGGCGAGCTTTGCGGGCAGCCTAGCTTCGGGTTCTGCTCGACACGACGTGCGAGCTCCTTGGCAATCGCGAACACGAACCTCTCTCCGACGTACCGGTTCATCCTCGGACCGAGGTGTACCCCATCGGGCTCCGACCACAGCTCCTTGAGCCACTTCGGCATCGACCCCCAACCACCGAGCGCCTCGTACTGGTTCCAGAACCCGATCTTGTTCGCCTCGGCGATGTCCCGCTTCTCCTTGGTGCACGAGCGCATCCGCGGCTCGGAGAACGTTGGCGTCGGTCTGCCCTTGGCGACGAAGTCGGGCGGCGACCACAGCAGGAACGACGCGCTGGGCAGCGCGGCACGCCACAGCGCGATGATCCTCGCCATCCAGATCGGATGATTCCTGGGCGACCACATGTTCGTGCCCGTCGTCTCGACCACGAGATCGTAGCCACGGTGCGCGAGCCCCGCGGACAGCTGGGCCGGGTTCATCCGCAGCATGTTGAGTGCATTGAGCGCGCTCACGCCGAGCCCATCGACGACCACGCCCGTCGCGTCGCGCTCGAGCGTCACGCCAAACACGCGCACGCGTCCGGCTGTCACCTTCACGGTGAGCCGGTGCGGGCCCTCACTGACCGGGTAGCGGAGGAACTTCATCTCCGTCGTGGCGGCGTGGGTCGTCACGAGCTCGTGCGATCGTCCGTCGATCAGCACCTCGAACGAACCGCCGTTCGGTCGCGCCAGGTAGTACAGCTCGAACGTCGTGACGACGGTGCCGACCGGATCGCCGGTTTTCGCCGTCGCAGCCCAGACCGTGGCACCGGCCTGCGTCGACTCGGCGGCGATCCCCGCGAAGCCATACAGGCCGTCGCGGTTCTCCATCGTCGACAGGTTCCACGGAGTCCACTTGCCGGTGACTCCGTGCTGGAGGTTGTTGTGGTGGTACCAGCCCCACGGCTCACCGAATGCCACCCAGCCATGCCCGCTATCGCCGAACAGCCCCTGGAGCCGCCGCCGGATCTCGCCGGCCGTCCGATCGTTGGTCCAGTTGGAGTCGCCGTACATCCCGATGCGCAGCGTCTCGCCCGGGATCCGTCGCGCAACCCGGGCGAGCTTGTCGAAGAACGGATCCAGCGAGTGGCCGCCGAAATCGATGACGTCGGGGACCGCGGTGTCATGACCCGACGTGAGCTCGAGCGTGGTCGGCGCCGCGAAGTGGAGGTCCGGGCACGTCTCGATCGGGGCCGCGGGCTCCGCGCCGGCCTTGGCGCGAGTGACTGCATGCTGCGGCTCCGCCGCCGGAGGTGCGGGCGTTCCGCTATTGCACGCGACCCAGACAACCAATGCCTGTTGCACGCGACCCATCCCCGACAACGCTACCACCGAACATGGCACCAGGTTCGCGTACGCGCACGTCCAAAGATTCGTGGCGGAGGCCGAGGTTTGGTACAAGAGGCCATGCTTCGCTCGATGCTCGTGATCCCCATACTCCTCGGGGCCATCCGTGTCGAAGCCGATCCGGTGACGAGGTCGGCTGCGATCAACCATCAGCGCAAGCACACGAAGAAGCCGGTGAAGTTGTCGAAGCGCGGCTCGACGCGGAAGATTCAGCGCAAGACGTTCTCGCGGGCGATCGCGGTCGTGAAGAGGATGTACGACGGGCTCCCGCCCGGGTTCTCGTGGCCGCCGTCTCGCGCGATGGACGATGCCGGCAAGGCCTGCGAGCGCAAGCTCGACGCTCTGGGCGTGCAGTGGAAGCCCGCGCGTCGCCAGGGGCGAATCGCCGACCCGATCGTCATCACCGACGGGATGCTCGGGGGGATCGAGTACACGAACAGGTTCGGCCCCAAGGCATCGTCGACCATGGAGTGTCAGCTTGGCCTCGCGCTCGCGACGATCGGCCCCGAGCTCAAGGGCCTCGGAGTCCGTGAGGTCAAGTTCGGAAGCATCTACGACCTGAGCTACATCCGCACGTTCAGGGGCAGGGAGCTGTCGCGCCACGCGATCGCGGTGGCGATGGACATCGGAGCTTTCGTCGATGACACCGGTCGCGAGGTCAACGTCGAGACCTCGTACAAGGACGGCGACATCCTGCTCACGGCGGTCGAGAGCCTGTTCCTTGCGACGGGTGAGTTTCACAACATCATCACGCCCCACAACGATCCGATCTCGCACTACAACCACTTCCACGTCGAAGCGGTCGTGAGCTTCCTGGCCCCCGACGCACCGGCGCTCAGCACCACGATCGCGCGATCGGCGCGGGTGGCACTGCAATAACGTCCGGATCTACGTCGCGAAACGCACGTCGACGATGCGGTGCCGAATGGCGCCGACGGTCCGGCCGACCCGGTTGAAGGTCGAATCTTCGGTCACCGAGACAAGGCCCTGATAGGGTGACGGTCCCGTGGCCGTACAGGGCGTCAGCCGATTGCTGGGTCTCTCGATCATGACGATCGTCGCCGCACCCGGTTGCTGGCCGACGCTTCCCAACTGTGCCGTGCAATGTGGCGCCAACGATCTCTGCCCCGACGAGACCGCATGCGGCACGGACGGGTTCTGCCACACGTCCGCGACGATCGATCAGGACTGCACCGTCGCCATCGATGGTTCGGTGCCTCCAGATTCGTTCTCCACGTGCACGCCGCCCATCCTGCTGGTCGCGGTCCAGGATCTCACCCAGCAGGCCGTCGGGCGCGTTCTCCGGTTCTCGATCCGCAACGACGGCGTCACGCGGTGCGTTGGAGACCTCACCGGCAAAGATACCCTTCCGACCGATCCTCGTGCGCTCGCGTGGGTGCCGCCGGACAAGGTGGCGGTCCTCAGCGAGCAACAGATCCATCTGCTCGACGTGCAGACCAACGAACAGGAGTGGGCGGCGCCGATCTCGAACTCGTTCGGAATTCCCATCGACGCCACGCTGATCGGAACCGACACGCCGAGCCTCCTTGTGGGCCTGCTCAGCAAGACGAGCTCCGATCTCAGGTTCCTCGAGACGCATCGCCTCGATACGGGTGCGTTCGTGGACGCGACGACCCTCACGACGACGGGCCTTGCGCGCATGACCCGCAACGCGCGCGATCCCTCACGCATGCTCACGCTCAAGCCGGGAGCATTCGCCGCGGCCGAGATCGACCCGGTCACGGGAGACCTTCAGGCCTCCCCGTTGGTTGCAGAGCAGCCGGATACCACCCTGCGCACCATCAACTCGCTGTTTGCCCCGCCGGTCGTCTTGGCGTGGACGGGCAGACAAGCTGCCGATCCCCGCGATGGGGTGTTCTATTTTCGCGACGAGCTCGGGTTTCTTGGTCCGGTGCGCTGCGACACGTCGGATCGAACGTACGTCGATGCGGTCCTGAATCCTGATCGGTCGGTCGGCACCCGATTCTTCGCGATCACCGAGACACCCGCTGGGCGCGAGGTCATGCACTTCGCATCGACGGGCGGGTTCTGCGATTCGATCGTCGAAGACGCGAGCCTCCGAGCTGGGGCTCGGATCTCGGCGCTGGCCGTCGTCGAGGCGTTGTGACCAGCGCATTGGCTTCGCGCCTCGGTTAGCGGCGGCGACGGCGCCCCAAGAGCAGTGCGGCACCGACGAGGCCGAACGTGGCCGCGGCCGCCGGGCCGCCGCCGGGCGCGACCTCGCAGCCCGGACCGCCGCCGTTGGGGGTCTCGCAGATCCCGGTCTGATCGGTGGAGCCCTCGTGCTGGCAGACCTCGTTGCCGGGGCACTGCAGGTTCGCGACACCGCCGCAGGTCTCGCCGTCAGCGCGTGCAGAGCCCGTGAAGGCGAAGAGCGAGAACAGGAGTGCACCGAGGACCATCACTGGCTTCTTCATGCCGATGCCCCGGTGCAGCGAGCGCGCCAACCGCGCGGCCTTGCAACGCCGCAGGATCCCGCTCTCCTGAGACCCCGCTTCAGCCGGTGGCTATTCGAGTCGCCAGGCGCGCAGCTACTCACCTGGTCAGGGACAACCGGTTGCACAGGACCGTGGTCAACGCGCGGTAGCCGCCGCGCGCCCTCCATGCGCGTCCAGGCTCCCTCCGCGCATGATCTCGACCGTCCCGATCTCCGCGTACGGACGATTCGGCTCGCCAGCGATCACGTCGAGGCAGCAGCTGGATGGCTTGGGACATTGCTCAGGCATCGGGCATCAGGCATCGCGCATCAGGCATCGCGCATCAGGCATCGGGCGACGCCGACGACGCGAAGAACCGTCCATATGCCAGCTGGAATGGGAGTTGCTTTGCAACAAGGCATGCTGCGTCTCATCAGTCGATCGGTCATGCCGTGGCTGCTCATCGCCAGCTGCGGCAGCGGCCTCAACGCTCACGACACCAGCGTCGCCGAGCACAAACGCATGGCGCGCCACTACGAAGCGACCGCGGAATCCATCGAGGCCGAATGCTTCAAGGCCCGACGCAACGAGCTGGCCGTAGGCGATCCGTCCCCGTGCTGGAAGGCGCAGGACAAGCGTTTTCTCGAGGCCAACCGCAATGCCGCGGCGAAGCATCGCGCCGCGGCGACCAGGCTCCAAGCCGCCGAGGCCAGGGCGTCCGCAGCCGCGAGTCGGTGATCCGCTCAGCGCCGGTTTCGCACGTGGGTCACGCGACTCATCGAAGGAGGCGCCGAGCGTCGCCATGCCGGCGGATCACGGGCTCAAGATCAGGGTCAGTCCTCGTCGCGCACGGGCTCGTCCTCGTCCGCATCGCCCGATGCGGTGGCGGCCGCAGCCTGTGCTTTCAATACCGCGACCAGATGCCGGAACAGCGCCCGGGCCGCGCCTGGTGGCTTGCCCGTGGTGCGCTCGCGCCGCGCCTGTGCGATCAGCTGTGGCAACGGCTCCTGGGGGCCACCTGGGAACTCTGCCGCGGCCACGGAGCCTTCCTCGATCAGGCGCGTCCGCCAGCGTTCGGCGGTCTCGAAACGCGCGCGCTCGTCGGTGTCTGTCGCATCCAGCTTCGCGAGCCGACTCGCGAGATCGTCGAGATCGTGGCGCCGCAGGTCGCCCGCGAGTGCACGCTCCGCGCGTCGACGCGCGTTCTGCGCGGTGATCGCCCGTGCGCCATCGACGGCCTCGCGCACCTCCTCGTCGAGCCCGAGCTTCGCGAGTGCGGAGGCCGGCAGCTTCATCAGCGCATTCGCCAGCTCTGCCGAGCGGTCGCCCGCGGTTCGTCGCGCTCGGCGAGATTGGGTCCGCCGGCTCTCCGGCCTATCGTCGCTGCTTGCCACGACGCATGTTCGCCTGATCGCGGATGTTGTGCCAGCGCGAGACCCGTGCGGCGCCAGCGCGTCGGCCCGTCTACTGGATCTCGAGCGTGCCGACCGCGATCCCCGACGCCAGGATGCCGTAAGACTGAAGCGAGAACGTGATGTCCCATCCATCGGGGTTGCGCGTCGCGCGGCTCTCCGTCGTGACCATGAGGCTCGATGATCCGCCCGCGGATTGAACCTCCGCGATCGCGGCGGCGGGCACGATTCCGTGTCCAGAATTGCCCGAAAACGTGCAGCGCGCGATCACACTCGCCCCGCTCGTGCCTGCCGCGAGCTGAGCCGTCACATTGGTTGCCGACGAGCCCGTCCACGCCACGGCGAGATCGTGGCTTGCGCTCGCGACCACCTTGCCCTGCTCGAACGGAGGAGAGATCACCTGCACCGAGCTCGGCGCGATGAGCGCGACGTCGAACGCGGGTGCGCCTTGCGAATTGCCCGACGCGACGAAGCGCACCGAGTCCCCGCCATTGAACAGCGCCACGGCGCCGCTCACCGTGTTGTAGCCATACGCACCGGGCGTGAGCATCATCGTACCGTCGTTGACCTGCACGCCGCTGATCGTCAGGGGGCCAGCGTCGGTATAGATGATCGACAAGCCGCCATCGGACGCAGTGCCGTCGAACACGCACGTCTGCACGTCGCACGCGCCGTACGTGGCGCTGGTACAGCCGCCGCTGCCGGTGCCCGTCACCGGCGGGATCCGGTAGAACGTGCCGGTCGCGTAACCTTGCTCGACGTTCGTCATCGCGACCGTGTAACGGGTGCTCTGGATCGTGAGGCTTCCAGTCTTGGTTTCGGTCGGCGGATTTGCATCACCACCACCACCGCCGCCATCTCCGCCGCCGCCGTCCTGGCCGGCATGCAGACCAGACTCAGAGCTCGAGCAGGCGGCCATCACGACGCAGAACCAGATGTGCCTCATAGGGACGCGGGCTATATCACCTCTTCGTCACCACCGCCCCCCCGACCGGCGCGATGTCTCCATGCGTTTCCGCGGTGTCCGATGCCGGTCGGCTGCAGTACGGTTCAGCGCATGAAACAGCGATTCCTGGCGATCGTCGCGCTTGTCGCGCTGCAACGGACATCGCGAGCAGACTGCGCGTCCGATGCGAAGGACCTCGCGAGCTATCTCAGGAGTCTCGGCGAGACCCGCGAGACCGTCATGGTGCCGGCCGAGACGAAGCTCGTTGCGCGCGGCGACCTCACAGACGGCGCCTCCGCGCTGCAGGTGGGACTGACCTCGAACAAGACGTGGGTCGACCAGCGCCAGATCGAGATCGACAAGATCGGCGAGGAGCTCGCACTGCAGGCGAAGATGCACGCGGATCCGGACTGGCAAAGGACCAGGCCCGGCATGGCCGGGCACTACCAGGATGTGGTCATCATCGTCGACGAGAGTCGACCGTGGAGCGATGTCGTCGCGGTGGTCCAAGCGGCCGCGAAGGCCGGCTTCGGTCACGCGCGCTTCGTGTTCGCGCTCGCCAAGCAACCGAGCCCACCTCCGCACACCGCGATCGATGATGTCGTCGCCGCGGCGAAGCCGGGCCAGCGACAGGTCGTCCTCGCGCCGGCGATGAAGGGGTTCGTGGCGAGCTGCCCCGCGCTGGACCAGGCATTCCTCCCGCCGAGGGGGACGGATCGGTACCTGCAGAAGCTCGTACCGCGCGTCGAGCAGGCGCTCGCCACATGCCAGTGCAAGGTCGACCTCGCGCAGCTGCGCTCCGCACTGTTCTACGAGCTCACGCCCGAGGAGAAGACCGGAGTGATCGAAGTCGACCTCGGCAAGCGCGGCCAGGCGATCAAGCTCCCCGGCAAGACGCCGTGGATAGACGCACAGAAGCAGATCAAGGCGGGGACGCTGTCACTCGCGGTACGGTGATCAGCCGAGGTCGCCCTCGTCAGATCTCGGCGATGACAGGACCTCCGCGTCGACTGCGACGGCTGAGCGAGATGGCTCTGTGACCGGGGTACCATCCGCGCCATGAAAGCAATCCTTCTGGTCGTCGCGCTGTGCGCGGGTTGTCAGACGCAGTTCACGGGCAGTCCGCACATCGATCCCGGCACCTGCATGGCGAAGTGCGCGCAGAGCAACCTGCAGATGTCCGGGATCGTCTACATGGGAGAGTATTCGAGTGCGTGCATCTGCGAGATCCCCAAGCAGCCGGGCGCGCCTGCCGCGGCGCCCACGAGCCAACCCGCCGCCGCGGTCGGGGCGGCCGCCGGCGTGGTGATGCAGATGCGTCGCCAGGACCAGCGCAACAACCAGCGGTGAGGCCTGGCGTGCCGGACCGACGCTGACGATCTTGCCGCCCGTCACGACGATCGGCTGATCGGCCCGTTCGGGTGCGCCGGCGACCCCTGATATGCTCGAAGGATGGGAATGAGGCAGCTGGTGATCGCTGCAGCGACCCTCGCTTGGGTTGGCGAGGTCAGCGCAGATGGGCTCGACGGCGAACGGTTCGCGCCGGCCGTCGGCGCCGAAGGTGGCTTCGTGAACGAGCACCCCGCGGTGCCGAATCATCTCGGCTGGAGCCTCGGGTTGTTCCTCAACGTCGCCGACGATCAGGTGGTCCAGGTCGATGCCAGCGACAACCTCATCAACAAGCCCGTCGATACTGGGCTGACAGCGGACCTGGTCGCCTCGCTCGGGCTGTTCCGCAGGATCGAGCTCGGCGTCGGTCTGCCCGTGCACTTGATCTACGAGGGCGATCCGTACGGCGCGCTCAACGCGAGCGAGGGGCTCGGCGATCTCCGGTTCGTCCCGAAGATCGCGATCGTGCGGAGCGGCACGCTGGACCAGCACTTCTTGCTCGGGGTCGCGATCCCGATCAGTGTTCCGACTGGCAACGACGACGCGCTGCGCGGCGCCGGTGGAGTCACGCTCGGCGGCCAGCTGCTGCTCGCCGCGCACATGGGTCGGATCGGACTTGGCGCGAACCTCGGGTATCGCTGGCGCTCGCAGCATCCGGTCGGGCTGGCATGGGGCGACGGGATCTCGTTCGGACCATGGTTGTCCGCGGGCGTGACGCCGAACGTCTCTCTGCGCGTCGAGGGCTTCGCCGAGAAGACGGTCGGCGCCGACGTCACGGGCGCCGACTTCCCCTTCGAGGTGCTCGGCGGTGTCGAGTACCGTCGGGGGAATCTTGCCCTCTACGGCGGCGCGTCGTTCGGGCTCACCAACGGGATCGGCGATCCGGACCTTCGCATCATCGTCGGCCTCCGCTATCGCAAGCACGGACCGGAACGCCAAGGGTTCAAAGACAGCGACGGCGACGGCGTGATGGACAAGGACGACAAGGCGCCGTACGAGGCGGAGGACGGTGACGGATTCGAGGACGAGGACGGCGCGCCCGAGCCGGATAACGACGGCGACGGAATCCTCGATGGCGATGACGAGTGTCCCGACCTCAAGGGTGAGGCTGACCGTCGCGGTTGCCCGGCGAAGACCTACGTGAAGATCGAGGACGGCAGGATCTTCATCATCGGCAAGGTGCAGTTCGAAACCGGCTCGACCCAGATCACCAAGAAGAGCGATCCACTCCTCGATCAGATCGCGCAGGGAATCGCCGGCAACCCGCAGGCCGCCAAGATCCGGATCGAGGGTCACACCGACGACGTCGGCGATGACGACGTCAATCAGAAGCTGTCCGAACAGCGCGCCGCCGCGGTGAAAACGGCACTCGTCAAGCGTGGCATCGACGCTGGCCGTCTCGAGACGCGCGGCCTCGGAGAGACGAGGCCGATCGCACCCAACGCCTCGGCCGGTGGCCGGCAGAAGAACCGCCGCGTCGAGTTCGTCATTTCGGAGGCCGGCAAATGAGACTCATCCCACGGACGATCATGTTGTGGCTCGTCGTCGCGCCGAGCGCTGCCCGCGCGCAGGTGACGTTCCCACCTGACACCGCGTACGTCCCGCTGCGTTGCGGCAACGCGCCGATGACCGATCGGTTCGCAGACGCCACCGGGGCGCTGGACGAGCGCGACCTCGTCGGCGATGGGAACGCGCCTGCAGGCCTGCGCGCGGCCGATTCGACCAACCTCTATCTGCGGATCCGGCTCGAAGAAGATCCGGCACCGGCCGGTGCCGCGCGCCCGTTCTCGTGGGGCATGGAATTCGACCTCGACGGTGACCCGAACGACTACGAGGTGCTCGTTCTCGTCGACGGGATCGGCGGTGGGGCGGCCACGGTGGAGGTGTTCAGCAACACGATGACGACGGTGCCGAACGACCCGAACGATCCGGCGGATCAGCCCGCCGTCGCGAGCTTTCCGTTCGCGATGAACGGGCGCAGTGTCCTTGCGCCCGGGACAACCAATGGCGGAAGTCCCGACTTCTTCCTCGACTTCGCCGTCCCCTGGAGCACGCTGGTCCCACTGGGTCTCGATCGCACCACGATGACCCGCGTCTGGGCGGCGTCGTCGAGCTCGGCGAACAGCTTGAATGGTGACGTTGCCTGCCACGACGGATCCTCGGGTTCGGCCCAGCTGTCCGCAACGGCCTCCGATCCGACCACCGGCGATCCGACAGCCCCTACCGGGGGAGGTTCGGGCCGCCTGGCAGGCGGCGGCGGTTGTGCGGCGAGCGGCGGCACCACATCGGCCTGGCTGGCGATCGCGCTGCTCGGGCTGGTGCGCCGAAGGGTCTCATCGGTGCGGAACCGACGAGCCGACGCGGGTCAGTAGCGGCTATCCCCGGTCCGGATCCCTGCCGAAGCGAGCGCTCGCGAAGTCGGGCGCGAGCTCGATGACCAGGTGCTCGGGGATCCACGCCACCCGGGTCACTCCGGTTTGCTCGCGGCGGACCTCGGCGTTGCTGGTCGGCGCTGCCGCGAGCGCGAACGACGTCACGGGAGCCCCCGAGTCCAGTGTCATGGCGATCGGCCGGTCGTCGACCGCGATGACCGCACGACCACCGCGCACCTCGAGCTCGAGGATCCGGCCGGAGATGGTCACCGCGGCGGTCGAGGCTAGCCTCGCGCTGGCGGCCGCGAGCGCGGATGACTCGATCCCGCGCTCGGCAGGCACGATCGGCTCGAAGGGGATCTCGGGGGCGGGTGCACCGATCTCGAGGCTGCGCAGGAACCGATCGAGGTCCCGGCCGACCGCCATGGCACGCTCGCCGAAGGCGGCATCACCCTGTACGTCCGGCCTGGACACGCGGGTGCCCTGCGACGCGACCCACGCGGTCAGCCGCTCGGAGAGCGCCGGTTCGAGCACTCCGCGCACGGACAGCTCCTTGAACCCCTCCCCCGCATCGTCGACGTCCGCACTCTCGCAGGCGAGGTCACGCGCGAGCTGCGTCGCACGTCGGAGCGTGGTCACCAGATCAGCGGAGTGCCGACCGCCGGCGATGTGCCGCAGCCTGCGAAGCTGGCGACCGAGCTGAGTATAACGTCCTGTCACCCGCAAGGTGTCGCCCAGGTACACGCCGACTGCAACGTGCGGCGACGGATCGCGTACTCCGCAGCACCACGGTAGGCCACCACCCGACGCGTCGACGTGCGGCACGCACTGCGGGAACGCGCGCCGAGCGACCGCGGCACCGTGCTCGATCAGGGCAGACGGTCGCCGCGCAGCTGCACGACCGCGTCCTTGCGTCGGACCTCGACGACGCGCGCTCCGGTCTTCCCGCTCAGGAACGACAGCATCTCGCCGACCCGCAGCCCCTTGGCCTCGGAGGCAGGCAGGTCGATCGGCGGGTGCGCCGCCTTGCTGTCGGTGACCTTCCTGTACTTGCAGTCCTCTTCGTACTCGAGGCTGCCGTCGTCGCGGATGCGGGTGATGCGGTTCGTCCGCTTGCAGTCGTAGGGCTCCTCGTATTCGATGCGGTTCAGCTTGAACACCACGTGGGCGGTCGCGCCGGTGACCTTGAGCGAGGCGACCTCCGCGCTCGAAGGCATGATGCTGTCACCGTGTTCGAGAGCTGCCGCGAAGTTGGCGAGCGCCATGGGGGGCTCGAGGAAGAAGTGGCTGTCGAGCTGCGCACCCTCGCCGCCGGCGAGCTGGCGCGCGGTCGCGTCGTCGGCGCCGCTGTCCTTGGCCTTTCTGAACTTGGCGCGCTGCTCCCGGAGCTTGGCCGCCTCGCGTGCCTGCGCCGCCCGCACCGCCTGGGGCAGGCCGGCGACGTAGCTGCCGCGGGCCGCGAACAACGACGACTCGGCACGGGCCGCGACGACGTCACCGCGCACGACGTCGAGGGTGGCCAGCTCGCGAGTGGCGTCGGCGTAGAGTGGTCGGTTCTTGCACTCGAGCTTGCCGCAGCGGACGAGGAACTCGCCGCGGAGGGCGACCAGCTTGTCGATCAGCGCGCCGAGGTCGGAGCCCTTGGCGCGCGCCGCGGCTGCTTCGGCGCGGAGCGCGGCGAGGCGATCATAGAGTTGCCTGTACTCGGTGATGTGCGCCTGGCGCTCCTTGTAGACGGCGACCGGAATGTCGACCACGAGATTGCGCTCGACCGGCGACAGCAGGTCCACCCGCAGCATCGAGGGCGCGGCCCGGTAGAACGCCAGGAAGGCCTGCTTGGCGTCGGGGGCCAGCTGGACGGGTGCGAGGGCGGCCTCGACCTCGGCGGGGGGGATGACGGTCGACCAGAACAGCGCGAGCCCGGTCTCGGAGGCCCGAGGGTCATCGTGATCGTTCCGATCGTCCTGTTTGCGGTTCGCGATCCCGACCACGCTGAGTGCAGCCCCGATCACGTCGGGGTGGGTATCGTCCTGCGCGAAGTAGGACTCCTCGGGATCGAGCTTCTCGATCAGCGGCCAGGTCGGGAGCTCGTGACCGTAGGTTCCGATCATCGACCGCCGCGGGCAGATGAGGAGCAGGATCTGGGCCTCGGCCGACGGATCCTTCTTCGTCGAGATGGCGTTGTAGTCGTCGTTGGGACCGCCGAGGGGGCGAATGACCTTCGAACACTCGGGCGACGAGAACGCCACCGGCCGCGCGCGCGACCATGCGGTCTCGGTGCCCCGCTCGCCCATGCCGAGCTTGCTGAGCATGGCGCCACAGCCGGTGACGAGCGTGACGGCGAGCACTGGGGCGATGAATCGGACGGACGTGCGCTGCATGAGACTGCTCCTTCAGCCCCTGATCACGCGCCGACAGCCGATGTCGCACGGATTCGTCCGCCGCCGGTTCAGCGCGCCGGGCCGTTGCCGGTCACCAGGAGGCGGTCGAAGCTCAGCTCGAGGCGGCTCTCGACCAGGCGATACAGGCTGTCGAACTCGCCCGCGTCGAGGCCGAGCCGCTCGCGCAGGAGCCGCCGGCTCTCGCGCTCGAGGTGGTTGCGGATCTTGTCGAGCCAGCGAGCGGCGGTGGCGCGATGCACCCGGTGGAGCGCCCCGATCTCGTCGATGCTGAGTCGGTGCGCGAGGTGCAGTCGGAGCACGTTGCGCTCGCGCGCGTCGAGGCTGGCGATGGCGTCCTCGAGCGCGCGCTTGAGGGCATCGCGCTGGTGCGCTTTCATGACCATCAGCTCGGGGCTGGGCGCGGGTTCCAACGCTCGCACTACGGCCTCGTCACCGTCGAGCGCCAGGCGCTGATCGGTCCTCCGGAGGTTGAGCGCGGTGCGCAGCGCGGCGACCTTGACCAGGGCGGTGAGCTCGCCGCGGCCGACCATGGCCCGGATGCGCGGGGGCCGGTCGGCCGCGGCCCAGAGCGCCACCCCCGCCGCGGCGATACCGGCGAGCAGGAGCCAGTGCCGCAATCGAGATCGCGTCGCCA
>Ga0113563_10001504_pt1 | contig 13331 bp, 8 predicted proteins | sample Mud3Dept3metaG_FD_80117 | JGI IMG/M metagenome (GOLD analysis project Ga0113563, IMG submission 80117) | Freshwater wetland microbial communities from Ohio, USA, analyzing the effect of biotic and abiotic controls - Mud 3 Core 4 Depth 3... | ecosystem: Environmental > Aquatic > Freshwater >...
CCCATCAAGTTCTGCCTGAACAATGTAAAAGGATCCGTTTTTGACAATCCGTTCCCTTATAGCTGCATTAATGCTGTTCAGTTTTTTCTCAGATATCCCTTGAGGAGCATATCTGAAACAGACAATATTACTTTCCGGGTTTACGGCTAGCTCTAACTGAGGATCGGTATCAATTATTTCTGCAAAGTAATTTGCCAGATCATATCTGCTGTCGATATATTCCCCAAAATATTTGTCAGCATAGTATTTCATTGCTGTATAAGCTATTATGCCCAATGCACTTTTTGTACATTCGATAGTCCGGGTTGCACTGTTATACCAGACATTGTTCTGTGATTTTTGAAAAAGGTATGAGGCTTTCTGTGCAAACGTTTCAAACGATCTATCTCCGTTTTTGAACATTACCAGGGTATTTAAGGCAGGAACCAGGAGCATTTTATGAAAATCGATAACCACAGAATCAACTCTTTCAATCCCATTTATCCTGTTTCTATATTTTTCTGAGAACAGAACACCCATGCCATGGGCGCCATCAACATGCAGCCATAAACCATGTTTCTCACAAAAATCAGCAATAGGATTCAGATCGTCATATGTGCCGGTAGCTGTGGAACATGAATTGGCAACAACACAAATTACCTTTATTCCTTTATCTTCTGACCTTTTCTTATATTCTTCAAGAAGATCAGTTCTCATTCTAAATTCTGAACTGAAAGGGACTTTTACTGCAGAATCATCTCCCAATCCCATTATTTTGACATTCCTTCCAATACTGTAGTGCGACTGTTCTGACATCATGTAACCAGGTCTGAGTTGGTTTTTTACACCATCTTCCCAGATATTATAATCTGATTTAGCCTGCCTGGCTGCCAGCATTGCTGTGAGGTTGCCGGCTGTTCCTCCATGTGTGAAAATTCCATCAAATCCTATCCGATAGCCAATCAGAGCTCCGAACCTGTCTATAACATTTCGTTCCATAGCCATGTTAACCGGTCCCATTTCATAGATTGCTGCACCGTTGTTCAGAAGAGTTGTGCAAAACTGTGCAAGGACAGCTGCAGGCAGGGGAGAAGTAACCTGATGACCAATATAGCGAGGATGATGAATATGGATTGAATGGTTAATAATCCGCCTGATAAATAAGTCAAATGGTTCTTTATCACCTCCGCCTGAATCAAAAGAAAATATTCCTGCCAGTTTATCAGGGTCCTTCCATGGCAGAACTGCCATCTCTTTCCCCGATAATGCCTCAGTCAGATAATCTGCCAGAGTATCTACCAGGGTATGACCTTCTTTTCTGAATTCTTCAGGATCGAAAGGAGAGGGTATATTTGAGTCTGATTTGTTCATTTTTTCTTTTTATATCTTATTAACTGTAGACACTAATAATTTCGCTCCATATGACGAAGATTCCGAGCGCCAATACAATTTTTTACACCAGGTATTATAACTATTTGCTGTAAAACCCCGGGGATCCCTCGCTGGCGCTTCGGGATGACATTTCGGTACTGGTAAATAGGGGGGAATTGGTAGCGGTTCGCTAGGCGAACCGCTACCAATTCCCCTTTAAAACCCAACATATCCCTGTCATCCTGAGCGTTAGCGAAGGATCCCCTTCGTTAATCCTTTGTCTTTCCAGATTAGGTTTTCAAGCTTTTCATCGACTCTTAAGCCTTCATTCTAATTCCGATTTCAACCCACTAAAAAACCATCTAATTACCTGATCATCAGAAGTATTTTCAACTTCCAGGTATAATTCTATTAAGCCTGTTTTAGCTTTTATCGTCTTATCAAGCAATTCAATCACTCCACAATAACCTGATGGATATTGAGTATTAAAATTATAGGATTGAAGATGCAAATTGTAATTAATGAAAAAGTCTTTCAGGATTTTGTGGCGATCAGACTGTTTCTGAACTACAGATTCGTTACTTCCAAACGTTTTAATAAAATTGTCAAACCGTTGAGTTACATTTTTTATTATCAGGTGACCTATCTCTTCACGGTTTATCCCCCTGGTCAGATAAATTTCCGAATATCTGTAGATTCCAATGAATCCGAATGCGTCAAGATCATCAGCAACCGAAAGTACAGTCAACAGATCGTATTGTTTAGATGAAGTATTGTATTCTTTATTGTCGTGGTTTTCAATAGCTGACAGCAATTGCTGATAATTGCCTTCATCAAGATGATTTTTCTTAAGGAATGTAATACACAGGTCTCTGCTGTGGTGCCCATGCTTTATCCCGGGATCTACTGACATGCCTATGTCATGCAGGTAGCAGGCAATTAAAAGATTTTCAGGAAGGGATTGATCAGTTAATACATTAAGATTTTCAACGCTGAGAATAAGCTCTTTAGCATAGTGCCAAACTCTCCTGTGGTGTTCCAAACCATGGGAGGGGGGTGAATTCTCGACATAAACAGACATAAAAAAATCTTCGAGGATCTGTTTATACTGATATTCTGCAGATTCAATGCGGCTTGTGAGATTCATATCGAAGCAAAAAAAAAGCAAAAGACCGAGCCCTTTGCTTTTGAACAGGCTGTCTGATAATTAATTATGAATTAATCATTTTCTTGGCCAGCTCGAGAATAGTGGTGTCGTCAAATGTAACAATACCACCGTCTGGTCCCTGTTCAAAATGAATTCCAACACTTTGGCCCTTGTCAAAATTTCTCCCTCCGAAGTAGTTCCTGACTGTTTCCTCATTCAGATCCAGTTTATCTGCAATATTCCTCATACTACCGGAGGGTAACTGGTCTTTTATCTTCCGGAGTTCATTAAAGGTGATTGTCTTTGCCATGGTATTTAAATTTATCCGTTTAATAATATAACGTCAACTTGAGACCCAAAGTTAAACAATAAATAGGAAACATAAAAGGTAAAACGATTTTAAAGTTCTGCCATTAATTCAAGGAACAATTTGAGGGCTTTCTTTTTTCCATCATTAAAGTTATAATCAATATTTTCTTTAAGGTATATGGTCAGATCATTACCTGAAATAATACCTGTTTTTCCGTATTTTCTGACTACTCTATCAATATTATTAACACCGAGTGCAAGGGCTTCATTGAACTCAGTAGTAAATTCTGCATCGAGCTTTTTATTTGATGCCCAACAGGCGAAAACAAACGGCAGACCAGAAAAAATCTTCCATTCCATTGCGAGATCGATTCTGTACCTGAAGCTTTTCTCGTATTCAAAGCACTGATCTCCAATAAGAACTACGGCATCATTCAGTCCAATATTTCTGAAATCAAAACCTTTGGAGGTATTCATCCATCTGAATTCACTCTTCCAAAAATTCTTTGCAAGTACTTTTGTCAGATTAACAGATGATCTTGACCGGTAATCAAGGTATATGGTCCCGATATTGTTGAAAGGGCAATTGCTTAGAAGCATCACTGTACGCACATTTCCGTTTGCACCAATACAATAATCACTTATGATGTGGTATTCTTTAAGAAGAGCCAGAGTGGCAACCGGGATAAGTCCTATATCAACCTTTCCTGAAAGAAGTTTTGCAGCGCAATCCGCCGGATGATCAGTTTCCAGTATTACTTTCCTGTCGAAACCGCTTTCAGTCAATCCATAAATAAACGGATATGTATTAGCATATTTAACGGCCGATATTTTGATTTTATGCATACCTTTTTTTTACACGGCTAAATTACTACTTTTGCATGTATACATAACAACTGAAAACTCAATCTGATTAATAATGGAATTAAATTTTCTTACTGCCATATCTCCTCTCGACGGAAGATACCGACATAAAGTTGATGAGCTTGATCTTTACTTTTCAGAATTCGGACTGATACGTTACCGTCTGATGGTAGAAGTAGAATATTTCATAGCACTTTGTGATATCCCTCTTCCACAATTATCTGACTTCCCAAAAGAAAATTTCAAAATCCTGAGATCGGTTTATGATGACTTTGATCTGGAGGATGCTGAGAAAATAAAAGAGAGAGAGAAGATCACCAATCACGATATCAAAGCGATAGAATATTTTCTGAAAGAGAAGTTTTTTCAATCAGGCTGGGGAAAATGGAGCGAATTCATTCACTTTGGTCTTACTTCCCAGGATATAAATAATACTGCTATTCCGCTCTCAATTAAGGATGAGCTGATTAATGTTTATTTCCCGGTACTGTATGAATTAAGAGAGACTCTGGCCACATTTGCCGATCATTGGAAAGATATTCCTATGCTGGCCCGAACACATGGCCAGCCTGCATCTCCAACCAGGCTGGGAAAAGAAATTGAGGTATTCATTGCAAGAATTGATGGACAAACAAAATATTTCGGACAAATACCATACTCTGCAAAGTTTGGCGGAGCTACCGGAAATTTCAATGCGCATAAAGTTGCTTACCCGGATATTGATTGGGTATCTTTTGCCAATAACTTTGTAAATGAGGAGCTCGGACTGATCCGTTCACATCCTACAACACAGATTGAACACTACGATAATCTGGCAGCTCTCTTCGACAATATGAGGCGTATAAATGTTGTTCTTATTGATCTCTGCCGTGATATCTGGACATACATTTCAATGGATTACTTCACGCAGAAAATAAAAAAGGGCGAAATAGGCTCATCAGCAATGCCTCACAAGGTTAATCCTATCGATTTTGAAAATGCTGAAGGTAACTTCGGGTACGCCAATGCTATTTTTGAACATCTCTCAATGAAGCTGCCAATATCAAGGCTTCAACGCGATCTGACCGATTCAACTGTATCCCGGAATATCGGAGTGCCGATAGGACATTCTGTTCTGGCTTTCAATTCCCTTCAGAAAGGTCTTAATAAACTCATAGTGAATAACGAGAAAATAAAGGCGGACCTCGACAATAACTGGGCAGTAGTAGCTGAAGCTATTCAGACAATACTGCGAAGAGAAGGATATCCGAAACCATATGAGGCTCTTCTTGAACTTACCCGTACAAATGAGAAAATCACACATGCATCTATAACAAGTTTCATAGAAAATCTTGACCTGAGTGATGAAATAAAGGCCGAACTGATGGCAATTAGTCCCTTTAATTACACCGGCTTTTAATTACAGAATCACTGATGAAAAACGTAAGGTTACTGCTCAAATATTTTACTCCCTATAAATGGTCGGCTATCCGAAGTGTAATCTATAATATCCTTAGCGCTTTTTTTGCTTTAGGTACTTATACACTTGTAATGCCATTCCTGAAGATTCTTTTTAACAGGGTTGAAACACCTCCTGACCCGGGAGAATTTCAACTTACTACTGATTATCTCAGTGAATTCGGTAAGTATTTTTTATCGACATTTATACAGGAAAATGGAAAGGCCGGAGCTCTTATGCTTGTTGTTATTATAGTAATTGTAGCCAGTCTTTTTAAGAACGGATTTATATTCATGGCAAATAACAGCATGGCGTTCATAAGGGCAAGTACAGTGAGAGATCTCAGAAAGAAGATGTATAATAAAATCCTTAAACTGCCATTGTCCTTCTTTACAGATGCCAGGAAAGGTGATGTGATGACACGGATCTCAAATGATGTGCAGGAAATTGAGGTCTCTGTGATGGCATCACTTACAATGCTTTTCCGGGATCCTTTGTATATCCTGATTTTTGTTATTTTCCTGTTTATCAGCAGTTTCGAACTTACTCTTTTTGCACTTATCCTTCTTCCGATAAGTGGTTGGCTGATTGGAAGAACAAGCCGTACTCTCAGATCATCCTCTCTTCTTGGACAACAGTATCTCGGGCGCCTGCTCTCAGTTGTAGAAGAAACACTTACCGGTTTAAGAATTGTAAAAGGCTTTAATGCTGAGGAGAAGATGAAGAAACAGTTTGCCGAGTCTAACGAGAGATATGCTAAAGTTTTCAAAAGAGTAATACGAAAAGCATATCTGGCTTCCCCTGTAAGTGAATTTCTTGCGACCATTGTAGTCATGGTACTCATGTATGTAGGGGGAAATCTGGCACTTAGTGAAACAGGAAATATGACTCCTGAAAAACTGATGACATTTCTAATTGTATTCTCCCAGATAATACAACCTGCAAAGAATATCACAACTGCATGGTTCAGTATTCAGAAAGGAATGGCTTCGATTGACAGAATAGACCATATACTCGATGCTGAGGAAAAGATTATCGAAAAAGAGAATGCTCTACCTGTTAAAACATTTAATGATTCAATTGAGTTCAGAGGATCGTGGTATGCTTATAACAGTGAACCGGTTCTTAAGGATATCAATCTGAAAATCAAAAAAGGAGAGACAGTTGCCATTGTAGGTAAGTCAGGTGCGGGCAAATCAACTCTTGTTGATCTCCTGCCACGGTTTATGGATGTTGATCAGGGAAGTATCCTGATTGACGGAGTGGATGTGCGTGATATGAAGATTAAAGACCTGCGCTTCCTCATGGGAATAGTTAGCCAGCAGCCAATACTTTTTAATACTTCATTTAAGGAGAACATTGCTTTTGGCGTAGACACAGTTGATATGGAAAAGGTGGAGAATGCAGCCCGGATTGCCAACGCGCATGAATTCATTCTTGAGACAGAGAACGGATATGATAATGTAGTGGGTGAATCGGGAAACAAGCTCAGCGGAGGACAGAGGCAAAGGATTAGTATAGCAAGGGCAATTATGGCAAATCCTCCGATACTCATCCTCGATGAAGCTACTTCTGCACTCGATACCGAGTCAGAAAGGCTTGTACAGGATGCAATGCTTAATCTTATGAAGAACAGGACATCCATTGTAATTGCTCACAGGCTCTCTACAATTCAGCACGCTGATCTTATAGTAGTGATTGATGACGGAAGAATAGTGGAAACCGGTACCCATACTGAGCTAATGAATAAAAAAGACGGATTCTACAGTAAATTGCATAGCTTCCAGGCTATTTAAGCTATGAACTTATCAGACAGGTTGAGAGCCTTTACCCCTTTAATGATCTTTTTCATTGCCGGACTGTTTGTCTTTTCCAGGACAGACTGCCAGATAAATTTTACGTACCAATCGCCGTATTCTTACTTAAAGGGAAAAGACGCTGCTTCATTGTCGTCGTCATGGATCATTCCTGCATTCGACGATTCAGGCTGGCCTGAAGGTAATGCGCCATTTCGTTACGGAGATGGCACTGCAGGTGTGGAACTAACAGATATGATGAACAGTTATTCAACGCTATACCTTAGATCGACATTCTCCGGTTCAGATATTGCATTACTCAAAGATTTGATGTTTACCGTGGATTATGATGATGGATTTGTAATCTGGATCAACGGCATAATGGCCCTTGAAAAGAATGCTCCTCCAATTCTCACTTTTAATTCTTTTGCACTGGCCAATCATGAGTCGGGTACAGGTGAGGTTTATACTGTTGATGCTGCCAACCTTAATCTTATTGAAGGAACTAACAGTATTGCTGTGATGTGTTTCAATGTTAACCTGTCAAGTACTGATTTTTACTTCGATCTGTCGATAAAAGCAGAAAAGGATATTCCGGAGACGCAGGATACAGTTGGTGTCAGTTTTAGTGAAAGATCAGGTTTTTATGATGCCCCATTCGTCCTGGTAATGACATCACCTGATCCGGTCAGACAAATTGTTTACACTCTCGATGGAAGCAATCCTCAGAATTCCTCAACAAGTTATGTTTCAGCTTCTCCGGCTTCAGTAAATATTGATCCGGCGAGTCCGGCGGGCAGGCCTCTTACCCCTGCAGTTGTGGTGAGGGCTTCAGTTGCTGATACGGGATACAAACCTTCAAAACCTGTTTCTGCCACATATATCTTTCTTGAAAGTGTAAAAAAACAGAAATATCCGGGCGGGGATTGGCCGGCATCTAATATTAATGGCCAACTTATTGATTTAGAAATCGATACTATGGTTGTCAAAAGTCCGGCGTATTCATCTTTATTCAATGCATCGCTTAAAGACATTCCAACTATTTCTCTTATAACTGACCTCGGTAACCTGTTTGACCCTGCTTCAGGTATATATGTAAATGCAGAAGGGCACGGAATTAATTGGGAAAAGGAATGTAGTGTGGAAATGATATACCCGGATGATAACGAGGGATTTAAAATTAATGCCGGACTGAGGATAAGGGGTGGTTATAGCCGAAGGGACGATTTCCCGAAACATGCATTCAGGCTTTTTTTCAGAGAACTCTACGGAACGGCAAAACTCAATTATCCTCTGTTTGGAGAAGAAGGAGTTGACCAGTTTGACAAGATAGATCTAAGGTCGGAGCAAAACTATGCCTGGAATAACGGTAGTATTAATAATAGTTTTGTAAGAGATGTCTTTTCCCGTGATACTCAGCACGATATGGGGCAACCTTATACAAGAAGCAGGTATTATCATCTCTATCTTAATGGTATGTACTGGGGAATGTATCAGACTCAGGAACGTTCGGAGGCTCGTTTCTCTGCCTCTTATTTTGGGGGAGATAATGAGGATTATGATGTTATAAAAGTTAATGGTGAAAACTATCAGTATAAGATAGAGGCATCAGACGGAACACTTGACTCATGGCAGAGATTATGGAATATGTGCAATACCGGGTTTTCTTCTAACAGTAACTATTTTGCGCTGGAGGGTAAAGATCCGGATGGTAAGCCGGTCAAAGGAGGAGAGATTATGGTTGATATAGATAATCTGATCGATTATATGCTGGTAATATTCTACTCCGGAAATTTTGACGGGCCATTATCAAAATTTATAAAGAACAAGGTCCCCAATAATTTTTATGCTATTGATGACAGGGAAGATAAGTCAAAAGGTTTCACTTTTTTTGCTCATGATAATGAACATACGCTTTTCGATGAAGCACATCCCCCCGGGACAGGCATTACTGAGAACAGGGTAAATATAGGTGACCTCGCAGATGACATGAGAATGGAGATAAAAGATTTTTTTGGATTCAATCCGCAATGGCTCCACTATAAAATGTCGGCAAATGCTGAATATCGCATACGTTTTGCCGACAGGGCTTATAAACATTTTCAGAAAGAAGGGGTGTTCTCTGCTGATAGTTCCCTGGTAAGGCTGAACAGGAGGGTTGAGGAAGTTGATTTAGCTGTGATTGCCGAATCGGCACGTTGGGGAAATGCAAAAAGAGGAACAGCCAGCTCCTATACAAGGAATGATCAGTGGATTCCTGAAATTAATAAGTTAAGAACAAAGTTTATGCCCGTCAGACCAGCTGTGGTAATATCGCAACTTAAGAATGCCGGATTATATCCTGTTATTGAAGCACCAATTATCAGTAAGTCGGGAGAAAAAATTATTGTGGAAAAGCCACCATTATTATCTACAGTACCAATAGATATTTCAAATCCCAATCAGTCGGGGAACATTTACTATACTATCAATGGAAGTGATCCACGGAAAAGCGGAGGTGGGTTCAGCTCTGGTGCCATATTTTGTAATACCAAAGTCCTGTTGTATTTAAGCGAGTCAACAGTGATAATAGCACGAGTTTTCGACAATGGCAGATGGAGTGCACCGGAAGAAGTAAGATTTTTAAAGAATGAAGATGATTATTCCGATCTGAAAGTTACCGAAGTCCATTATCATCCCGAAGATGTTATTAATGCGTCAGATACTCTTTCCGGTAAGGATTTTGAGTTTATTGAGCTAAAGAATACAGGCAATCACTCGATTAACATGACCGGTCTTGAATTGGATAGTGCAGTACATTATAAGTTCCTTTCAAATACCCTTCTTCCTCCCGGAAGCTTTTTTGTTATTACATCCAAAACGGCAGGTTTCTATGAGTATTACGGTCTCATAGCTTCGGGTAACTATCAGGGTAATTTATCTAATTCCGGTGAAAGGATTCTATTAAAGGATTCTGATGGTAATGCCATTATCGATTTCACGTTCGGAGATTCATCACCATGGCCCGGATCAGCAGATGGTGACGGATATTCACTGGTTGCTACAGAGAATAATCCAGAAGGAAATCCCAATGATTATTTTTACTGGAAAAACTCTTCAAAGAAAGGGGGAAATCCATTCGCTGACGATATAATAAAACAAACAGATCCCCAATCAGACATTTCCCGATTGCATATTGAAGTATATCCAAATCCTTCAAGCAGCATAATTAATGTTTCCATACTTACTGATGAAGAGACAGATAGATATAATCTGGCATTATCAGATGTGGCTGGAAAGGTTGTATATCAGGAAGTTGCCAGCTCTCTTGCTACAATAGACCTGCGCAGACTGGGCCTCCGCCCTGGCATTTATATTCTGAAGGTTTCTTCAGAAAATCAGAATGGGTGGGTTAGGATAATTTTTGTGAATTGATTATTTGGTTATCGGTACTTGTTACCTGCTGAACCCAGGGGATCAATCGCTGGAGCTTGCCCCGTACAATTTTGAACACCAATTAACATGATAATATCCTGCTGAACTTCGGGGATCCTTCGCTATCGCTCAGGATGACAGGGTTTTAGCTGATCATAAAGGGGAAATGGAAGAGGTTCGCCATGCGAACCTCTTCCATTTCCCCCCCTTGACCAGAAACAACATGTCATCCCGAAGCGCCAGCGAGGGATCTCATTGAATTACCAGGAATTCAATGGTCGCTTATCTTCCCATATACTACAAAACTGCAACTGCCATACTGAGTGCTGTCTTGGGCCCGGCTTACATAAGATACACCTCATGGTTTAGCATAAAAAATGTATATTTGGATCATGTTAATTTCCTGAATTTAGCTAAACTATTAAACAAGATTTTATATTATGTACAGACGACTTATACTTGCATTTTTTACTGTTATTATATTAACAGCAAGTAGCTATTCCCAGAAACAAAATCAAAAACAGAATCAGAGAATAGGCGGCAAACATACTTTTACACTTGGAACATCAGATTTTCTGCTTGATGGTCAGCCATTTCAGATCATTGCCGGGGAGCTGCATCCTTCCAGGATCCCTACAGAATACTGGCGTCAGAGGATACAGATGGCAAAAGCAATGGGTTGCAATACAATCTCTGTCTATCTCTTCTGGAATTACCATGAAGCTGAGGAAGGTATTTATGATTTTACTACTGAGAACAGAAATCTTAAAGAGTTCTTCAGGCTTGTTAAAGAAGAAGACATGTGGCTGATTGTCCGTCCGGGACCATACGTATGTGCTGAATGGGAACTGGGCGGAATTCCCCCGTACCTTCTGCGGATACCTGATATTAAATTAAGATGTATGGATCCGCGCTATATGGCAGCTGCAGAGCGTTATATTGGAAAACTTGCTGAGGAGATTAAACCCTTTATGATTACTAACGGCGGCAATCTTCTATTGCTGCAGATTGAAAATGAATACGGAAGCTTCGGAAATGACAGGAACTATATGATTAGACTCAGAGAGGTTTGGAAAGAGAATGGTGTAGATGTTCCCACCTTTACCGGCGATGGACCCACATCTTATATGCTCGAAGCTGGTTCCCTTGCTGGAAGTGCTGTCGGCCTTGACTCGGGAAGTTCGCTTTCTCACTGGGACCTGGCAAATAAAATGAATCCCGGTGTCCCGGTTTTCAGCAGTGAAACATATCCCGGCTGGTTAACCCATTGGGGAGAGAAGTGGGTCAGACCTGATTCAGCCGAATTATTGAAAGAGGTCAAATTCCTGATGGATAACAAAAAGTCATTTAATTTCTATGTTGTTCATGGCGGAACCAACTTTGGGTATACTGCAGGAGCAAACTCAGGGGGCAAAGGGTATGAGCCGGATGTAACAAGTTATGATTATGACGCTCCAATTGATGAGCAGGGGAATGCCACTCCAAAATATACTGCTCTGAGAAACCTTCTCGGTTCATATCTTCCAAAGGGACAAAAGCTTCCACCTGTTCCTGATGAAGTACCTGCAATCGTAATTGATGGTCTGACACTTCAACCATTTACCTCAGTATGGGATAATCTTCCTGCAGCTGTTAATTCGGTTCAGCCAAAACCCTTTGAAGCATATGGCCAGGATTATGGTTTTATTCTGTATAAAACAGAGTTGATTGGTCATAAAAAAGGAAAACTTACCGTTACAGATATTCACGACTATGCAACAGTATTTATAAATGGTGTATTTATAGGAAGTCTCGACAGACGAGCCGGAATTAACACTATTGATATCCCGGCTACAAATGTTGAGAAACCAGTCCTGGAGATATTGGTAGAAGGAATGGGCCGGATTAATTTTGCCCAGAATCTTATTGACAGAAAGGGTATTACTGACAGGGTGACTCTTAACGGAATGACATTGATGAACTGGCAGGTTTTTAACCTTCCAATGGATAAGAAGTTTATCTATGATCTCAGGTCTTCATCAAAAACTGTAAACAAACCGGGTATCTTCTTTAAGGGTAATTTCTCCCTGAATACTACCGGCGATACCTTTATTGATGTTTCGAACTATAAAAAGGGAATTGTCTGGGTAAACGGCCACAATCTCGGACGCTTCTGGGATATAGGTCCGCAGAAACGTCTTTATTGTCCGGCATCCTGGCTAAGGCTTGGGTTAAATGAGATCATTGTATTTGATCTGCATCAGCTCAAAGGAGCTACAGTTGCGGGTATGACAAGTATGGAATAGTATTTAATTGCACCGGTTCCTTTTAATTTATATTCTGAAAAAAATGGTAATTTGCATCTGATATATTAATATCTGATGGAACTGGAAAATCAGGATCTTATTGATGGCATCAGAAAGGGGGATATGATTGCTTATGAGCAACTATATAACCGGTACTATGTCTTTCTCTGTGTAATCGCGGAGCATATCGTCAGAAATTCCTCCGATGCGGAAGAAATTGTGTCGGATGTTTTTTTAAAGTTGTGGAGTATCAGGGAAAAAATTGAGATCACTACATCGCTAAAGGGATACCTGGTCAAAGCTGTTCATAATACATCTCTTAATTATCTTGAGAGAGACCGGTTTGTAAATCATAATTCTGAGAGATTAAGCAGTACGGATAATAGTCTGCTTGCATGGGATAGCGACTATCCTCTGGGACAGTTGTACGAAAAAGAAGTCATTGAGGTTCTGGAGAATTCTATCGCATCAATGCCGGAAGCCTGCAGGAACATCTTTTTACTCAGCAGGAAGGATAATCTTAAGTATAGTGATATAGCCTGCAAACTTGAAATCTCGGTCAATACAGTTAAGACTCAGATTAAAATTGCACTTGCACATCTGCGCAGGGATTTGAAGGATTATCTTACTATTCTGATTATTCTGATGTTTTTTTGAATATTATTAATATCTGTTTCACCCTCTCCGGCTTTTTTCCTGTCTTTTAAATTAGAACAATATATTATGCA
>Ga0113563_10001505_pt1 | contig 13329 bp, 8 predicted proteins | sample Mud3Dept3metaG_FD_80117 | JGI IMG/M metagenome (GOLD analysis project Ga0113563, IMG submission 80117) | Freshwater wetland microbial communities from Ohio, USA, analyzing the effect of biotic and abiotic controls - Mud 3 Core 4 Depth 3... | ecosystem: Environmental > Aquatic > Freshwater >...
GAATGAAAATGATAAGTATCATAAAGCCGCCCCACTGGTTATAGTCTGCGCTGTAGAATCCGGTGGTAGTTATTGCTGAGATACTTTGAAATGCACCCTGAAGAAATGATTTTCCGGCCGGATAAACCTGTTTCAGCCACAATGTAAGGGAAGTGATTAATATAAAGATGAGGCAGAGAACAGAATAGAATATAAATTCACTGTTACCTGTGATCTTTTTAAAGTTCCGTTTGTATGCGAAATATACAAGTGTCAGGTTGGTACCTGCAAGATACATGAAGATCGTCATAGCGACGAGAATGAACGGAGATCCAAGAAAGGCGATGCTGTCATTTCCCGGTGAGAAACCTCCTGTTGAAATCGTTGAAAATGATATACATACTGCATCAAAGATCTCCATACCGCCGGCAATAAGCACTAAAGCTTCGGCCAGAGTGAGGATGACATATATCGTGATAAGCATTCTTGAAGTTTCCCTGGTCCTCGGATTCAATTTATCAGCTGCCTGACCGGTATAGTCGGTTATCGTAAGCTGGATATTGATCGTTTTCACAATTGGCAATACTGAAAGAGAAATAAGGATAAATCCGATTCCGCCGATCCACTGTGTAAGGCTTCTCCAGAAAATGATACCATGAGGTTGTGATTCAATATCCTCCATGATTGTAGCACCGGTAGTGGTGAATCCGGACATAGACTCGAAGAATGCGTCCCCAAAATTTGTAATTGAACCTGTAAGCAAGAATGGCAGGGTTCCGAACAGGCTAAGGATCAGCCATATACCGACAGTAATAATGTACCCCTCCTTAAAACCGTATATCTTTTCTTCATTTCGTAAAGGAGTAAAAACCAGGATGCCTGTAACTATCGTAATAACTCCTGAAAACACTAATCTGGTTGCTGCATTTTCTTTGAAGAAGAACGACATGCTTGCAGAAAGGAGAATGAATAAACCTTCTATTATGAGCACCAGGCTGAAAACCCTGGCAATAATCCTGAAATTGACCATACCTTGTCAGGTGAAGAATTTTGCCAGTTGGTCGTAGGCTGTTGGTAAAGTAAAGACAACAACCTTATCGTTTGCTTTAATGATTGTATCACCTGTGGCGATGAAAGGAACACCATCCCTCGTTCCGCCGCCCACTATAGCATCCTTCGGAAAGTCAAGGCTCCGGAGGGTCCCCCGGGTTATCCTGGCATTCATGGGAACATTGAATTCCAGGATCTCGGCATCTGTCCCTGCCATATATTTTACCTGGGTGATATTAAGGCTCGTAGTATGACGGAATATCCTGCTTGCAGCAGATATCTTCTTATTGATGATTGTATCGATGCCGGAATTTTCAGCGAGATGTATATACTCCATATTCTCGACTTCGGCAATAGTTTTCTTGACACCCAGTTTCTTTGCCAGCAGGCATGAAAGAATATTTATTTCCGAATTGCCTGTCACGGCAATAAATGCATCCATATTCGATACACCTTCCTGTTCGAGAAGATCAGCATCCCTGCAATCACCGTTGATAATGAGAGTATTATCCAGGATCTCGGCAAGATCTTCACATTTTTGGGGATCCGAATCAATAAGCTTCACCTCACAGATCCTCTGCATGTATAAAGCAACGTGCTTGCCAATCCTGCTTCCTCCGACTATCATTATACTTTTTGCTTCATGACTCTCCCAGCCTGATGTCTCCATCATCTCGTCAATCCCTTCATTTGTTGAGATCACAAACACGAGGTCTCCTGTCTTAAATTGCTCATTGCCTCTCGGGATGATGGTCTTGTCATTCCGTTTTATTGCAACTGCTCTGTATTGGTCTGACTTCTGAGTCAATGCAATCTCCTGCAGGCTTTTGTTGACGATAGGCGAATCCTCATCCAGTCTCTGGACAAACATTGAGAGCTTGCCGCCTGAAAACTCCATATATTCAGTTGTGCCGGTCTCCTGCATCAGTCCGAGAACCTCACGGGCGGCAATAAGCTCGGGATAAATGAGGGAATCAACGCCAAGCGCCTTGAAATACTCGAGAGTTGTTGGTTCAAGATAATCAAGGTTATCGATCCGGGCGATGGTTTTTAATGCACCAAAACGTTTTGCAAGGATTGATGAGGTGATATTGGTATCCTCAGAATGTGTAACTGCAATGAACAGGTCAGTTTTCTTCAGAAGGATATCCTGCAGGATCTTTATTGAGGTTGCTGAACCATGATATGTGAGGACATCAAGCGTGGATTCGATAGGCTTAAGACTTGCCTCCTCAGGATCGATAAGAATGATCTCATGATTTTCATTCGAAAGCATTTTGGCCAGGTGCGCACCAACCTCACCTGCTCCGGCAATTACTATTCTCATAGGAAATGAAAGAAAAACAGCACAAAATAAGAGATAAATAGCATAATACTCAAGTTTTTTGACACATTTATTTTATCATGATTTCACAGCCTCCGGCGAAAAGCACCATCCGATCTTACAAAGTGTATTGTATCACTTGTCAGCGTACCGGTTGTCCGGGGAAGCCTGAATCGCCGGGAAGCTTCAGAACTTATAACAAGAGCCCTCAGCGATCCGTCTGGCTGAATATTTTTATCGATACCGGGTTTAGCTCCGGTCAGGATAACAATATCAGGTGATGTATTCTTCATGAGTGAACCTGTCAGATAGCCAGTGATAAGAACATTCTCCCTTCCGGCTTTTATAAAGCAGGCATTACCTGTGATAATATTTCTTCTTTCCTTCAGGTTAAGCATTGCACAGTGTCTGTTCACGTCCGGGTCAGACAGGATGGTGTCAGTAAAAGTGTTAAGGATACTGCCCGTTCTGATCCCGATAGTAGTATAACCTGTTGTATTGTAAACTATAAGTTCACCGGATCTCCTGGTCGGGATATCCCTGAGAGTGCCTGCCGCAACAAAAAGAAGAAGACCTGTAAGAGGCCAGAGCACGGAAACTGACTTCCTTGACAGCAGGAAACGTATAAACAGAAATATGGTAATGGTTAAGAAGATGCATTCTATACCCGAGATGCCTATATTTTCGATAGTGGACAGCGGAAGTGAAGAAGCTCTTTCTGTCAGCATTTCAGTTAACCCGGTAAGGAAGTCAAGGATCCGGGCAATGATCTGCGATAGAAACGGAACAGGGAAGGTCAGCGGAACAAGTACTCCGGTTATCACAACAATAGAGGAGAGGGGGACTATAATAATATTTGACAGGATGAACCAGGTCGGGAACCTGTTAAACAGCATTATTGTCAGAGGAAGTGTTCCTGCCTGGGCAATTATCGTAACAGCCGCCGATTGCCAGATAAGGTCGGGAAACCAGTGACTGAAGGTGATCTTCAGATAAAGATCACGGTAAAAGCAGATAATAAAGATGACTGCCGAATAAGAAAGGAGGAATCCCGCATCGAATATCACCGATGGCCTGATAAGTATGAGGACGAATGCCGAGGCAAGCACCGAATTTATTCCGTTGACCGGCCTTTTCATGATGTTCCCTGCCTGCAGGAAGGAAAACATCAGTGTGGCCCTGAGCACTGAGGGAGTGAGGCCGGTAATAAATGCAAATGCCCACAGGATTACGATCGTTATCACAACCCGGACAAAATTGAGTTTGCCTTTTAGAAAGAAAAGGAGCCTGAAAACGAACAGGCTCAGTATCATGGCATGAAGCCCTGATACTGCCATAATGTGCATCACCCCGGCCCTGATGAAGTGCTGCTTTTGTTCGGGATCGAGCATGTTTTTCTGACCAAGCGTCAATGCGGCGACCAGAGCGAGCCTTTCACCCTTTATACCCCGTTCACGGAACATATTGATTATTCTTTCCCTGATGATCAATGCAGTGTGAGTCAGCTTCCTCTTTTCCGGAACAGAGCGCAGGATAATATTACTGCTGTCCGTGAAGGCATAGTATCTTATACCCTGGTTTTGCATATAAAACCTGTAATCGAACTCGAAGGGATTCCCCCTGCTTTTGATTTCCAGGGGAGTACACCTTATCATGAATCTATCGCCCGGGAGAAATGATGAAATTTGTGAATCCTTCCTGTGGTACAGGACCATAGATCCACCGACAGGGATCCGGCCATTACTGCCAACCAGCCTGTCCAATCTGAAAATAAGTTTGAAGGTATTCTCTTTTTCCTCGGGAAAATCGTCAAGTACTCCGGTAAAAAGCGTCTCATCTGGTTCAAGTATTGTAATACGGTTTTTCTCTTCTGTGTAAAGCAGAAGTCCGGATAAGTACAAAGCCAGGGTGAGTGATATTCCATAAATGATGTTTGTCAGGTGCCTGTTGAAGAAAAGGCTTGAGCAGAAGAAAGGTATCAGGATCAGCAGGGAGACGAAATAAAAGACCTTACCCGGACTGAAACAGAGTCCCGACACTATTCCGGCACACAGAGGCAGGCCGATACGAAGGAATGGAATTTCCCTATGGAGCACAGTCTGCAGCTTATGAGACCCTTAAAGATAGGAAAAAGATTTAAAAACTTACACAGAGTTCCACAGAGTAGACACAGAGAGCCACAGAGATTAACCTCTGTGTAACTCTGTGATTCTCTGTGGAACTCTGTGTAACAAAAAAAATCTTAGAGTAACCGAAATTTCTGCCCAGGCAGTATAGTTTTGTATTCGGCTTCGAATTTTCCTTTGCTTATAGCGGCAAGCTTGCCCCTGATAAGCCGTTTTCTCAGCGGACTGACCCTGTCGGTGAACAGTATGCCGTCGACGTGATCATATTCGTGCTGGATTACCCTGGCGGCATAACCTTCAAAGACCTCGTCGTGGAAAGTCCAGTCCTCATCATAATATTCAATCCGGATATGAGATTCCCTGTTCACCTCTTCCCTGAGGTTCGGGATGCTCAGGCAACCCTCCGTCATAGGCTGGAAATCGCCGGATTTTTCAGTTATATGAGCGTTTATGAATACCTTCTTAAAGTCTGCCATAGCAGGTACATCATCCTTAAGTGGAGCCCCGTCAATAACAAAGATCCTTATCGATTTTCCGATCTGCGGAGCAGCAATGCCTACTCCGTCCGATCTGTACATCGTCTCGAAAAGATCTGCAATAACCTGCTGAAGATCAGGATAATCCTCGTCAATGTCTTCCGCAACTTTCCTTAGAAGAGGATGACCATATATGAAAATGGGGTAAGTCATTAATATTCTTTGTTCAGTTTTCCTATTTAATACCCCCTTTCTTATTTCCCCCAAGGGGGAAATGATCTCCTTCCCCCTTGGGGGAAGGTCGGGAAGGGGGTTAGTGTGTTGCATTCTTTTTATCAAGCCAGGACTGAAGGATTATTGACGCGCTTATCCTGTCAACCATCGATTTATCCTGTCTCTCCTTCTTTTTCACACCTCCCTCTATCATTGTCCTGAACGCGATCTGTGATGTGAATCTCTCATCAACAAGATGTACCTTCTTTTCAGGAAACCTGCTTCTCAGCTTTCTGATGAACGGGTCGATGTATTTAACAGATTCACTGGGTCTATTGTTCATCTGAACAGGGTATCCGACTACAAATGCATCAACCTCTTCAGACTTCAGGTAATTACTTATGAAATTATCAAATTCCTGTGGAATAACGGTTTTAAGTGGAGATGCAAAGCTCTGCAGCGGATCTGTAACTGCCAGACCCACCCGTTTCTTACCGTAATCTATACCGATTATTCGTCCCATTACTAAAATTCAGGGGACAAAAATACGAAAAATATATGTTGACATATGTATAGTAGGGGCGTTGCATGCAACGCCCCTACAGCCCTATTAAACTTTGGCATTGGCATTGGCAAACTCCATCGCAGCCAGTCTCTGGTACGATTTGTACCTCCATTTGGAATTTTCCTCGGCAGCCTTGAAGAGCACTTCAGCTTCACCGGGGAAGGTCTTTATCAGCGATGTGTACCGCACTTCGGAATTAAGGAATTCCTGGAATTTGCTCCAGTCAGGTTCCTTCGAATCGAGAGTGAACGGATTCTTGCCTTCGTTCTCCAGGAGCGGATTATACCTGTAGAGGTGCCAGTAACCGGACTCAACAGCTGCTTTTTCCTGAGCCTGGGTTTTACCCATGCCGTTCCTTAATCCGTGGTTGATACATGGTGAGTATGCTATGATCAGTGATGGACCCGGATAAGCTTCAGCTTCCTTGATGGCTTTAAGATACTGGGCGTTGCTTGCACCCATAGCTACCTGAGCTACATAGACATAACCATAGCTCATGGCCATCTGGCCGAGATCTTTCTTGCGGATCTTCTTGCCCGATGCGGCAAATTTGGCAACTGCACCGGCAGGTGTTGCCTTGGATGCCTGTCCTCCCGTATTGGAATAAACCTCAGTGTCGAGGACAAGTATATTCACATCCTCACCTGATGCTATCACATGATCGAGGCCTCCGTAGCCGATATCATATGCCCATCCGTCGCCGCCGAATATCCAGTGCGATTTTTTGACAAGATATTGCCTGAGGCTGAGGATCTCCTTTGCGACCGCTGATTTGTCCTTTTCACAGGCTTCGATAACTTTTGCAGAAGCAGTTCTTGATGCTTCGGCGTTATTCATACCGGCAAGCCATTCGTCGAAAGCCGCTTTGGTTTCAGCGCTCACTGAACCGTCTGACTCTTTCATCCTCAGTGCGATCCTTTCCCTGAGCTTGTTGGCGCCCAGCGAAATACCAAGACCGTATTCGGCATTATCCTCAAACAGGGAATTGGCCCAGGCGACTCCATGACCGGTTTTATTGTTAAACGTGTATGGTGTGGAAGGAGCCGATCCGCCATAGATCGATGAACAACCGGTTGCATTCGACACGATCATCCTGTCGCCGAAAAGCTGGGTAATGGCTTTAATATACGGTGTTTCGCCGCAGCCTGCACATGCACCCGAGAATTCGAACAGAGGCTGTGCAAACTGGCTGTTCTTGACATTGACAAATCTGTCAACGATGTTATCCTTATAACCGACCTTCTCATGCATATAGGTCCAGCGCTCTACCTCAGCAAGCTGGGTTCCAAGAGGCTTCATAATAAGTGCCTTGTTCTTTGAAGGACAAACATCAGCGCAGTTGCTGCATCCGGTACAGTCCAATACACTGACCTGCATTCTGAACCTGTATTGTTTAAGCACACCCGGGATCCCCTGGATGGTTTTGGTTCCTTCAGGTGCCTTTGCTGCCTCTTCCTCTGTTAACAGGAACGGACGTATAACAGCGTGAGGACAGACATATGAACACTGATTGCACTGTATACACTCATCAGGCTGCCATTCGGGGACATTAACCGCGATACCGCGTTTTTCATAGGCAGTGGTCCCTGACGGGAATGTTCCGTCCTCCCTGCCGACAAAAGCACTCACAGGAAGATCATCGCCTTTCTGGTGGTTGATAGGCTCAACCACTTCACGGACAAATTCTGGGATGTTTCGTGTATCCTTTGCTTTTTCAACCTTTATAGCAGCCCATTCTGCAGGTATAGTAACCTTTTCAACCTCGGTTCCCCTGTCGACAGCCGCATAGTTCATTTTTACAACTTCCTCGCCTTTCCTTCCGTATGTTTTGTATATGGCCTTCTTCATCTCAGCTTCAGCTTTTTCATAAGGAATCACATTGGCCAGTTTGAAAAATGCAGCCTGCATAATGGTATTGGTCCTGGTTCCAAGACCAAGTTCCTCGGCTATTTTTGTTGCATTGATTATATAGAAGTTTATCTTGTTCTCAGCAAGGTATTTCTTCATATGGTCCGGAAGGCGTTTCTTGGTCTCTTCTGCATCCCATATGGAGTTAAGAAGAAATGTACCATCCGGTTTCAGACCTTTCAGCATATCATATTTGTCGAGATAAGAGGGAACGTGGCACGCAAGGAAATCGGGAGTGTTGACAAGATACGGAGAACGTATCGGCTTGTCTCCAAAACGCAGATGAGAGGTGGTCAGACCTCCGGATTTCTTCGAGTCGTATGCAAAATATGCCTGGCAATATTTATCAGTTGTGTCTCCGATGATCTTGATGGAGTTTTTGTTTGCCCCAACTGTTCCGTCGGCACCCAGTCCATAGAATTTGGCTGAATATGTACCCGGAAGTGCAACATTTATCTCAGGAAGCACGGGTAATGACATCATGGTGACATCATCAACAATGCTAACAGTGAACAGATTCTTCGGTTCTTTAAGCTTCATATTTTCGAATACGGAAAGCATGTGGCTGGGGGTGGTGTCCTTTGAGCTCAGCCCGTAACGGCCGCCAAGGATTACCGGCTTTTCTGCCCTGCTATAGAACATGTCTTTGATATCGAGATAAAGAGGTTCCCCCGGAGAACCCGGTTCTTTTGTTCTGTCGAGAACTGTCAGCTTTTTAACCGATTTCGGGAACACGTTAAAGAAGTATTTTGAAGAGAAAGGACGGTAGAGATGAACACTTATCAATCCTACTTTTTCACCCCTGGCTCTCAGGTAATCGATAACTTCCTTGGTTGTATCAGTGACTGAACCCATGGCAACAATGACATTCTCTGCGTCGGGAGCACCATAATAAGTGAATGGTTTATATTCCCTGCCGGTAATCTTCGAAATCTCAGCCATGTAAGAATTGACAATGTCAGGAACCGGCTCATAGAATTTATTTATAGCCTCTTTTGCCTGGAAGAAGATGTCAGGATTCTGAGCTGTTCCCCTTGTAACGGGATGTTCAGGATTCAGGGCATTATCGCGGAATCTTTTGAGTGCATCGGTATCAAGCAGTTTTTTAAGATCGTCCATCTCAAGCATCTCGATCTTCTGTACTTCTGCAGAAGACCGGAATCCGTCAAAGAAATGGAGGAAGGGGATCCTCGATTTTATTGCCGAGAGGTGTGCAACACCTGCAAGGTCCATGATCTCCTGTACGCTTCCGCTGGCCAGGAGGGCAAATCCGGTCTGGCGCGTGGCATAGACATCGCCGTGATCGCCGAAAATAGATAGAGCATGAGCCGCAACTGTACGGGCGCTCACATGGAAGACACCCGGAAGAAGTTCAGCTGCAATCTTATACATGTTGGGGATCATCAGGAGCAAGCCCTGTGATGCGGTAAAGGTCGAGCAGAGTGCACCTGCCTGGAGGGCGCCGTGCACTGCTCCTGCGGCGCCGCCTTCCGATTGCATCTCGACAACCTTTACCTGTTCGCCGAAAATGTTCGTAAGTCCGTTGGCTGACCATTCATCGATCAATTCTGCCATTGTGGACGATGGTGTGATAGGATATATGCAGGCGACTTCGCTGAACATATATGCAATGTGCGCAGCGGCCTGGTTACCGTCGCATGTTATGAATTTTTTTGTTGCCATGATTTTAAATAATATATGATTTATTAATTGTGAATTTATTAACAGGATGCAAAATTACGGAATTTTCCGATCGGTTATCCGCCATTCATTGAAATCAGGAACTCCTCATTCGATTTGGACTGCAAAAGCCTGTCGCGCAGAAATTCCATCGCCTCAACCGCGTTCATATCTGCAAGGTAATTGCGCAATACCCATATTTTCTGCATGATGCTCTTGTTCAAAAGCAGGTCCTCGCGGCGTGTACTGGAAGCAGGAATATCGATGGAAGGGAAGATCCTCCTGTTGGAAAGCTTGCGGTCAAGCTGAAGCTCCATATTGCCGGTACCCTTGAATTCCTCGAAGATCACATCATCCATCTTTGAACCAGTATCCGTAAGGGCAGTGGCAAGTATTGTCAGTGATCCTCCGTCTTCAATATTGCGGGCTGCTCCGAAAAACCTTTTCGGTTTATGAAGTGCATTGGAATCAACGCCTCCCGATAAGACCTTGCCCGAAGCCGGAGCTGTTGTGTTGAATGCCCTGGCAAGCCTGGTGATTGAATCAAGGAGTATTACAACATCATGTCCGCATTCCACAAGCCGTTTTGCTTTTTCGAGAACAATGTTGGCGACGCGGCAATGCCTTTCGGCCGGCTCATCGAATGTAGATGCAATAACCTCAGCATTTACATTGCGTGCCATGTCGGTAACCTCTTCAGGTCTTTCATCAATGAGCAGGATCATCAGGTAAACATCAGGGTGATACTTTGCAATAGCATTGGCAATCTCCTGCAGGAGAATGGTTTTACCTGTCTTCGGCTGAGCTACTATCAGTCCCCGCTGTCCTTTACCGATAGGAGTGAACATGTCAATTACCCTGACCGAAAGAGTACCTTCACCCGGAGTACATAAAGTGAATTTCTCATTAGGGAACAGGGGAGTAAGAAAATCGAAAGGGACCCTGTCCCTGATAAAATCGGGACTCCTTCCGTTAATCTCATCGACCTTGATAAGGGGGAAATATTTTTCACCCTCTTTCGGAGGCCGGATGGTCCCTTTTATCGTATCGCCGGTTTTCAGACCGAACAGCTTGATCTGTGATTGTGAGACATAGATGTCATCAGGCGAGTTTAGATAGTTGTAATCTGCCGATCTCAGGAATCCGTAACCGTCAGGCATAATCTCAAGCACGCCTGTGTTATAGATGATCCCTTCAAATTCGTAAGGCTTTTCTTTCTTTTCTTCTTTTTCAGGTATGATTTCCGCAGTTACCGGGGGGACAATGATCACATCCCCTGGATAGGCGACATCTGCAGGCTTATTATCAATTAAGGGGATATCTTCGTTATTTACAGTGGCCGGAGTTTCCTGAAGGGGTTCCGGAATAAATTCCGGATCAATCTTTTCCAGCTCAATCTTTTCCGGCTTATCTTCCTTCTGTTTGTACGATACAATGAGGGTTTCCCTCTTTTCAACGGGTTTTCCCTCTGGTTTTGCTTCAGGTTTCCAGGCAGGTACACTCCTTTCTTCAGTAAATGGCTCCCTTGGCTTGAAAGGATCCTGTCTTTCCTCAGACTTCTCGGTGTTCTTTGCTGATTCCTTCCAATCTTCCCCGCCCGGTGTCCCGATATATTTCAGATCATCAGGTGAAACAGAAATTACTGATTCCGTCGGCCTGTTTAAAACCGGTTTGCTTGTTCTCGGCCTTTTACCGCGTCTGTGACCGGAATCTCGATCCTGTCTGATTTTATCGTCCAAAGGATTTTCTTTTCTTTCGGTACTTTTTGTTTCAGTAGCCTCAATTGCCTGCTGGTCAAGGATTTTATAAACAAGGTCCTGCTTTTTCAATGATTCGGCTCTTTTAATTTTTAGTTCTTTTGCTATCTCCCTCAATTCAGGCAGGAGCTTCTTACTTAACTCAAGAATGTCGTACATACGTTAATAATAAAATGGAATATTAAAGATCTATAAAGATGTTGTTTTGGAAACCCGGATCAAGATTGAAGATGAGCCAGATGGATTATGCAACGCTTATTTTACATGCCCTGAAAACCGGTACAATTATAAATAAAAAAAGTCTGAATTTAAAAATCAAATGTTATTAAAATGCAACGATATTTCATCAAATCGGATTAATAATTTGATATTCAGTATGTAAAATAATATTGCAATGTAGCAAAATATTTCCGGTTCACCAAAAAAAATCAATCCAATCTGTCGGGGGAGTCTTTTTTTTTATTAAAATTGTAGTCCTTGAGCTTGATTTCCCGGGAAACTAATTAATACCTGTACATGCGTCAGTTAAAGATAACGAAACAGGTAACAAACCGTGATACCCCCTCCCTTGATAAATATCTTCAGGAGATTGGCAGAGTCGATCTGATTTCGCCTGAGGAAGAAGTGGTTCTGGCACGAAGGATAAAATCGGGTGACGCTGAGGCTCTCAGATTACTAGTTAAAGCAAACCTCCGCTTCGTCGTATCTGTTGCAAAACAGTATCAGAACCAGGGTATGAGCCTGCCTGACCTGATCAATGAAGGCAACCTTGGACTGATGAAGGCAGCCCAGCGTTTTGATGAGACCCGTGGATTTAAGTTCATTTCCTATGCGGTCTGGTGGATTCGACAGTCGATCCTGCAGTCTCTTGCTGAACAGGCAAGGATCGTAAGGCTGCCCGTTAACAAGATCGGCTCAATAAACCGTATCAACAAGGCTTTTGCAAGGCTTGAACAGTCATTCGAACGCGAACCATCCTCGCAGGAGATAGCCGATCTGCTTGAAATGATACCAGAGGATGTAAAGGAATCCCTGAGAACAAACGGACGGACAATAAGCATGGATGCTCCCCTTAGTTCAGAAGAGGATAACAACATGTATGATGTGATACAGAGCAATGACATGCCAAGTCCCGATAAAAACCTGATAAACGAATCACTTGCATATGAAATCGAACGCGCACTCGCCACTCTTTCCCCGCGCGAGGCAAAAGTGCTGAAGCTCTATTTCGGACTTGGAATGAAACATCCGTTCACCCTTGAAGAGATAGGAGAGGAGCTTGTCCTGACCCGTGAACGCGTACGGCAGATAAAGGAAAAAGCCATTAAACGGATCCAGTTCACCACCAGGTGCAGAATACTCAAATCGTACCTGGGTTAGCTATTTGTTTCTATCTTTGAAGAAAACACTCATAAATGGATCATCTTGTTTCACCTTCCATCCTCGCTGCCGATTTCGGGAATCTGGAGAAGGATATTCAGCTTATAAACAGTAGTGAAGCCGACTGGATACACTGCGATATCATGGATGGTCTCTTTGTACCGAATATATCGTTCGGATTTCCGGTTATTGAATATGTGAAGAAAATTGCAGGCAGACCCCTTGATGTCCACCTGATGATTGTTGATCCCGACAGATATCTTGAACGCTGGCAGGAAACAGGCGCCAATATCCTTACGGTGCAGTACGAAGCATGCAATCACCTGCACAGGACTGCATCGGAGATCCGCAGACTGGGAATGAAAGCCGGTGTTGCAGTCAATCCTCATACCCCTGTCCTGCTGCTCAAAAACATCCTGCCATATATCGATATGGTGCTGATAATGACAGTCAACCCGGGTTTTGGCGGACAGACTTTTATTATGGAATGCTACAATAAAATTGCCGAGCTCAGGAAGATGATAGATGAGGGTGGCTATGATGTATTGATCGAGGTTGACGGCGGGATCGATACCGGCAATGCCCGGAAGCTTATAGATACCGGTGTTAATGTTCTTGTGGCAGGGAACTCGGTGTTCAGCTCAAAGGATCCGGTGGAGACGATAAGGAGGCTTAAGAATCTGGATTGAGTAGATACACGTACTCATTCCCCCAATATAAGTAATACCTGTCTACATTAATTTATCTACGTATTAAACTACGTATTATAATACGGTGTTTAATGGCTCTGTTATGTTTTATAACGCATCTATTCTACTTAAACCCCCTTTCCCGTTTCCCCCAAGGGGGAAAGGCTTTGCGCTCCTTCCCC
>Ga0113563_10001507_pt1 | contig 13319 bp, 12 predicted proteins | sample Mud3Dept3metaG_FD_80117 | JGI IMG/M metagenome (GOLD analysis project Ga0113563, IMG submission 80117) | Freshwater wetland microbial communities from Ohio, USA, analyzing the effect of biotic and abiotic controls - Mud 3 Core 4 Depth 3... | ecosystem: Environmental > Aquatic > Freshwater >...
TCCTCGCGGTCGGCCATCTCCTGCGGCGTGCGCAGGTTGACCACCGCGGTCACGCCCAGCTCCTTGAACTTGGCCAGCGCCTCCTCGCTCGGCTGGCCGGCGATGTAGACGCGGCCGTCGCGGAAGAGGCGCCGTTCGACACCGGCCGGCTCGGAGAGGGCCGCCGGGAGCGCCGCGCGGTCGATCTCGACCGCCGGCCGCGGCGCGGCCGCGACCGGCGCCGCGGACGCCGGCGGGCTCGCCGCCGATCCGGTCTGGGCGCCCGCCGAGCCGGCGACGGTCGACAGCAGGACGACGGCGACGAGGGCGGGCAGGGCGTGGGTACGGTGCATCGCGACCTCCGGACGTGAGGGCTTCCCGGGCAGGTACGCACGGCGCGCCCCGGAGTTCTCGGCCGCGCTGGACAAGGGGGAGGCGGGTTGCGAGACTCCCGCCATGCCGGAGCTGGTGCTGCCGCTCTTCCCGCTGCCCGACGTCGTCCACTTTCCGGGCACGCGCCTGCCGCTCCACATCTTCGAGCCGCGCTACCGGGAGATGGTCGCCGAGCTGCTCGCCCGGCCCGCGGCCGAGCGGCGGGTGGGCATGATCCTGGCGGCCCCCGACCCCGCGACCGGCGCCACGGAGCTCTACGAGCCCGGCTGCGCGGGCCGGCTGGTCGAGCACGAGCCGCTCGCCGACGGGCGCTCGAACATCGTGCTCGAGGGCGAGTTCCGCTTCGAGATCGAGGGCCTGGTCGAGGGGCGGCCCTACCGCCGCGCGCGTGTGCGCCCGCTCGCCGAGGGCGTGCCGGCGCTCGAGCACGAGCGCGTCTCCCGGCTCGAGGGCGAGCTCGCGCGGCTGGTCGCGGCGGTCGCCGCCGCCGCCGGCGCGGCCTTTCCGATCGACCTCGGGACGCTCGCCGGCCTCGGCAGCCCGGGCTCGCTCGCGCCGCTCGCCAACCGCCTGGCGGCCGGGCTCGACCTGCCGGCGCTGCGCCGCCAGTCGCTGCTCGCCGAGCCGCTGCTCGAGCGCGCGGAGCAGGTGGCCGGCATCCTGCGCAGCCGGCTCAAGGTGCTCGGCTTCCTCGCGCCCTTCCGCCACCTCGCCGACGCGGCGCGGAGCAACTGACCGTGCTGCGCCTGCGCGACCCGATCCACGGCTTCATCCATCTCGACCCGCTCGAGGCGGCGCTGCTGGGCAGCCGGCCGGTGCAGCGGCTGCGCTGGATCCACCAGCTCGGGCTCACCTTCCTGGTCTTCCCCGGCGCGGAGCACAGCCGGTTCAGCCACGTGCTGGGCGCCCTCGCGCTCGCCGGCCGCGCCATCGACGGCGTGCTGTCGAAGGCGCCCGGCCTGATGTCGCGCGAGGAGGCGCGCGTCGCGCGCCGGCTGGTGCGCGCCGCCGCGCTCCTGCACGACGTCGGCCACGCGCCCTTCTCGCACTCCGCCGAGGACCGCTTCGTGGGCGGCATCGACCACGAGGAGATGACGCGCCGGCTGCTGTCCACGGGCGAGGTGGCGGAGCTGTTCGCGCGCCTGGGCGACGGGCTCGAGCTCGGCGCCGTGATCGACCTGCTCGCCGGGCGCGTCGCGCCCGAGCGCCGCTTCCTGGCCCAGATCGTCTCGGGCGAGCTTGACGTCGACAAGATGGACTACCTGCTGCGCGACAGCCTGTTCTGCGGCGTGCGCTACGGCGTCTACGACCTCGACCGCCTGATCGAGACGCTGGTCACCATCGTCGACCCGGAGACCGGCGCGCTCGGCCTCGGCATCGAGGAGGGCGGCGTGCACGCGGTGGAGGCCCTGATCCTCGCCCGCTATTACATGTTCACGCAGGTCTATTTCAACGTCACCGGCAAGGCGCTCGAGCACCACCTGACCGAATGGCTGCGCGCCGCGGACCGCTACTGGCCCGACGATCCGGAGCGCTTCCTCGCCGAGGACGACCACTCGACGCTGGCCGCGATGCGCGCCGACTCGAACGTGCACGCGCGCGCGGTGGTCGACCGCGCTCACTTCCCGCTCGCCTTCGAGACGCGCGAGCACCCGAGCGAGAGCGAGCGCGAGGAGTTCGACGCCGCGCTGCCGGCGCTCGTCGAGCGCTACGGCGAGGGCTCGCTGCTGATCGTGCGCTCGGCCAAGGATCCGCACCGGCTGGGCCCCAGCCGCGTCCTGGTGGCGACCGACGGCGGCGGCGCCGAGCCGCTCGAGCGGGCCAGCCAGTTCCTGCGCTACCTGGCGCGCATCGACCGCTCGCGCGTCTACGCCCGCCCGGGGATCCGCGACGAGGTCGCCGCCACCCTGCGCGCCCGCCTGCCGCACTGAGCCGCGGCGCGGGCGGCCGCCTGCTGCGCTCGCCCGCTCACCCCTGCCCGCGCGCCCCGACCAGGTCGGCGAGCGCGGCGCCGATCGCGGGGAAGCGGAAGCGGTAGCCGGCCTGGAGGAGCCGGCGCGGCAGCACACGCTGGCCGGTGAGCAGGATCCCGGACATCTCGCCCAGCGCCAGCCGCAGCGCCAGCGCCGGCACCCTCGCGAGGCAGGGGCGGCCGAGCGCGCCCGCCAGCGCCCGGCTGAACTCGCGGTTGGACGCCGGCTCGGGCGCGGCCAGGTTGAAGGCGCCGGCCAGATCCTCGCGCTCGAGCAGGAAGCGCAGCGCGGCGACCTGGTCGGCGAGGTGGATCCAGGACATCCACTGCCGCCCCGAGCCGAGCGGGCCGCCCAGCCCGAGCCGGAACGGCGGCAGCATCTTCGCCAGCGCACCGCCTTCGCGCGCGAGCACCAGCCCGGTGCGCGCCACGACGCGCCGGACGCCGAGCGCCTCGACCGGCCGCGACGCCTCCTCCCAGGCCAGCGCGAGCTCGGGCAGAAAGCCGCGGCCGGCGGGCGCCTCCTCGTCGAGCGCCTGATCCCCGCGCGCCCCGTAGTAGCCGACCGCCGAGCCCTGGATCAGCACGCCGGGCCGGTGCGCCGCCCCGGCGATCGCCTCGACCAGGGCGCGGGTCGGCTCCAGCCGGCTGGCCACCAGGAGCTGCTTCCGCGCTTTCGTCCAGCGCCCGGCGCCGACGTTCTCGCCGGTCAGATTGACGATCGCCCTCGCCCCCTCGCACTCGGCCTCCCAGCCGACCGGGGTGAGGCCGTCCCAGCGCACGAAGCGCACGCCGCGCACCGGCCGCGGATCGGATGCCGAGCGCGACAGCACCACCGCGTCCGCGCCCGCGGCGGCGAGCGAGGCGGCGAGCGCGCGCCCGACCAGGCCGCTGCCGCCCGCGATCAGGACCCGTCCGATCATGGCGTCAGGAGGCGGCCGCGGGCGCGGCCTCGACCTCGTCCTCCAGCCGCTGCAGGCGCTCGAGCTCGGCGTAGGCGCCGCCGCGCGCGAGCAGCTCGGCGTGGCTGCCGCGCTCGATCACGCGGCCCCGCTCGAGCACGAGCACGAAGTCGGCCGCCGCCACGGTCGAGATGCGATGGGCGACGACCAGCACGGTGCGCCCGGGCAGGACCTCGCGCAGGTGGTCGAGCACGCGCGCCTCGGTCTGGGCGTCGACCGCCGAGAGGGCGTCGTCGAGCAGCAACACGCGCGGATCGCGCAGCAGCGCGCGCGCCAGCGCGACGCGCTGCTTCTGGCCGCCGGACAGGGTCACGCCGCGCTCGCCCACGACCGTGTCGAGGCCGCGCGGGAAGCCGGCCAGGTCCTCCTCCATCCCGGCCCTCCGGAGCGCCTCCAGGATCGCCTCGCGGGTCGCCCCGGGACGCCCCAGCGCGACGTTGCCGGCGATCGTGGTCGAGAACAGGAAGGTCTCCTGCGGCACCATGGCGATCGCGGCGCGCAGGTCGGCGAGCCGGTAGTCGCGCACGTCCGTGCCGTCGAGCAGCAGCGCGCCCGGCGGCGGGTCGATCAGGCGCGGCACCAGCGCGAGCAGGGTCGACTTGCCGGAACCGGTGCGGCCGACCACGCCCACCACCGCGCCGGCGGGGATCTCGGCGTCGATGCCGGTGAGCGCCGGCGGCAGCTCCTCGCGATAGCGGAAGTCGAGCGAGCGGAAGCGGAGCGCGCCGCGGATCGGCGCCGCCGCGCTCGCCTGCGGCGGATCGGCGATCGCCGGCGCCGTGTCGAGGATCTCCGTGATGCGTCCCAGGCTCGCGGCAGCGCGCTGGGCGAGGTTGACCACCCAGCCGGTGGCGATCATCGGCCACACCAGCTTGGCGAGGAAGAACTGGAACGCCACCAGGTCGCCGAGCGTCATCGCGCCGGCCAGCACGCGCCGGCCGCCGAAGCCGAGCACCGCGGCGAAGCCGAGCCCGATCAGCATCTGGAGCAGCGGATGGAACGCGGTCTGCCAGCGCGCCAGCTCGAGGTTGCTGCGCACGTACTCGCGATTGCGCAGGTCGAAGACGCGCTCCTCGGTCGCCTCGCGCGCGAAGGCGCGCACGACGCGCACTCCGGCCAGGTTCTCCTGCGCGCGCGCCGAGAGCAGCGCCAGCTCGCGCTGCACCGTCTCGTAGAGGCGGTGGATGCGGTCGCCGAAGACCTTGGTGGCGCCCGCCACCACCGGCAGCGCGACCACCGCGACCAGGGTCAGCGGCGGATCGATCCAGAGCATGCCGGCGAGGGCGACCGCGGCCGCCGCCACCGTGTTGGTCGCGTACATGATCGCGGGGCCGCAGACCATGCGCACGGCGCCCAGGTCGGAGGCCGAGCGGGCGAGCAGGTCGCCGGTCGGGTAGCGCTGGAAGAAGCCCGGCTCGAGCCGTTCGAGGTGGGCGAAGTACTCGTCGCGCAGGTCGGCCTCGATGTGGCGCGAGACCGCGACCAGGATCCGGCGCTGCAGGAAGTTGAACACCCCCTGCACGGCGGTGGCCCCGACCAGCAGGGCGCCGTAGCCGGCGAGCGCGGCCGCCAGCTCGCCGCCCGAGCGCTGCTGCAGGGCGTCGACGGCGCGCCCGAGCACGAGCGGCACCACGACGCCGAGCGCGGCCGCGGCCACGATCGAGGCCACGCCCGCCGCGACGCGCGCGCGGTAGGGCCGGAACCAGGGCAGGAGGCGCAGCAGCCGGCGCATCGCGCCGGCGAGGCTACCATCCGGGCGCGTCGTCCCCCGCACCGCCCGTTCCGGCGACCGCGCACGCCACCAGCACCTCGCGCGCGCCCGCCGGGTGGAGCCCGGGCGCGCCCGCGAGCACCGCCTCCAGGCGCAGGATCGGCCGGCCCTCCTCGACGTACTTGGCCTCGTAGTTCGTGCGCGGCCCGTCCTCCCAGCCGCCGCTCCGGCGCGCGACCGTCAGGCCCGGGCAGCCGGCGAGGATCGCTTCGACCTCGGCGCCGTAGTCGAGGTGGTCGGTGGCGAAGCAGAGACGTCCGCCCGGCTCGAGCGCGCCCAGCACCAGGTCGACCGAAGCGGGCGAGAACAGACGGCGGCGCTGGTGGCGCGACTTCGGCCACGGGTCGGGGAAGTAGACGTGGAGCTCGCGCGCGAAGGCGCGCGGCAGCACGGCGGCGAGCAGGTAGAGCGCCTCGCCGCGCACGAGCGCGGCGTTGGCCAGGCCGCGGCGCGCGAGGCGGCGCGCCGCGAGGCGGAAGTACTCGCCCGCGACCTCGAGGCCCAGGAAACGCAGGTCCCGCCGCTCGGCGGCGCGGGCGAGCAGGAACCGCCCCTTGCCGAAGCCGATCTCGAGCTCCCAGGGCCCACCGCCCGGCACCAGGCGGTCGAGCAGCGCGGCTCCGCCCGCGCCCTCGAGCCGCGCGCAGCCGGCGACCGTCGCGACCTCGACCGGGATCGTCACGCCGCCTCCGGCTCCTCCGGGGACCAGAAGTCGTAGAAGGTGTACCACTGGGTCGGCCAGCGCCGGATCGCGGCCTCGAGCACCGTCACCCAGCGCTCGAGCGCGCGCCGCACGTCGCCCTGCCGGTCCTCGGTGCGCTCCACCGCGATCGGCTCGCCGAGCTCGATCTCGAAGCGGTAGTCGGGCGCGTAGGCGATGAACACCGGCCACAGGCGGGCGCCGGTCATGCGCGCCAGGTGGAAGGGCCCGGCCGGAAAGCTCGCCTCGGCGCCGAAGAAGGGCAGGCGCACGCCGCGGTCGTTGAAGTCGCGGTCGCCCTGGAGCGCCACCACCTTGCCCTCCGCGAAGGCGCGCAGCACGGGCAGGCTGGCGAAGCGGTCCTCGGGCCGGATCGGGATCTCGTCCACGCCGGCGAAGGAGCGCAGCAGGCTGCGGAAGTGTTCCGCGTCACCGAAGGCGTCGGGCACGTAGACGACCGACACCGGCAGGCCCGCCTGTCCGGCCAGCACCGCGCCGAGCTCCCAGTTGCCGAGGTGGGCGGTGATGAGGATCACGCGCTCGCCCGCCGCGCGCGCGGCGCGCAGCGGCTCGAGGGTGGCGAGCGTGCCGCCCACCACCTGCTCGCGCGCCCGCTCCGGCGGGAGCTGCGCGAAGCGGAACAGGTCGACCCAGTAGAAGGAGAGATGGAAGAGCATGCGCCAGACCGCGCGGCGCACCCGGGGCGAGGCCTCCGGCTGCCCGAGCACGCGCGCCAGGTTGCGCGCCACCGCCCGCTTCGGGCCCGGGTAGAGCGCGAACACCGTGCCGATGATCAGGCGCGCGCCGGCGCGCAGGACGCGGCGCGGCAGGCGCGGCGCGAGCCAGGCCAGGGCCGGGAAGCCGCGCCGGATCGCCCAGCGGTTGAAACGGTCGGAGAGACGACCCGGACGGACGATCTTCCACTGCATCGGCGAGCGACCGGGCGCTTCAGAGCAGGTCCGAGCGGCCCTCGGCCTCGAGCCGCTCGACGACGCGCCGGACCTCCTGCGCGCGCTCGCGCGGCAGCACGAGCACGGCGTCGCCGGTGGCGACCACGACCAGGCCGGAGACCCCGAGCAGTGCCACCGTCCCGGCCGGCGCGTAGACCAGGTTGTCGCGCGCGTCCACCGTGACCAGGCGGCCGCGGCTCCGGTTGCCGGCGCCGTCGCCCGCCAGCACCTCGAACAGCGCCTGCCAGGAGCCGAGGTCGTCCCAGCCGCAGTCGAGCGGCAGCGCGGCCAGGCCGCTCGCCTTCTCCATCACGGCGTAGTCGATCGAGATCGAGGGCAGGGCGCGGTAGAGCTCGTCGCGGCGCGCGGGCTCGCGCGCGACGCGCTCGAGGCCGGCGGCCAGCTCGGGGGCGTGGCGGGCGAGCTCGGCGAGCAGGGTCGTGCCGCGGAAGACGAAGATGCCGGCGTTCCAGAGGTGGCGCCCGGAGGCGACGAAAGCCTCGGCGGTGGCGCGATCCGGCTTCTCGCGGAAGCGCTCGACCGCGCGCAGCCCGGCGCCGCCCGGCAGCTCCGCGCCCAGCTCGAGGTAGCCGAAGCCGGTCTCCGCCCAGCGCGGCGTCACGCCGAGCGCCACTACCCGGTCGTGGCGCGCGGCGGCCTCGAGCGCGGCGCCGAGCGCGGCGCGGAAGCGCTCCTCGTCGGCCACCCGATGGTCCGCGGGCAGCACGGCGACCACCCCGGCGCGCGCCTCTTCGGGCAGGGCGTGGAGCGCCGCGCCGATCGCCGGGCCGGTGTTGCGCTGCGCCGGCTCGACCAGGACGTGCCCGCCGGGCAGCTCCGGCAGCTGGCCGGCGACCGCCTTCGCCAGCTCCGGCGTGGTCGCCACCCAGGTCCGCTCCGGCGGCACCAGCGGCCGCAGCCGCTCGAGCGTCGCCTGGAGCAGCGACCGCTCGCCTTCGAGGGCGAGCAGCTGCTTGGGGCGGGCGCGGCGGCTGGCGGGCCAGAAGCGGGTGCCGGAGCCGCCGGCGAGGACGAGCGCGGAGGAGGTCACGGTCGGGTGGCGGCCGCCCCGGTCGGGCGGCACGGCCTGCGAGTATACGGCGAGGCCGCCCGCCGCCCGCGCGCTACACTTCCCGGTCGTGGGCGCCGCGCGGCGCCCTCGACGGAGGTCCGATGCCACTCGCCGAGCTCCTCTCCGCGCGCCGCGAGGCGATCCTGGACGCGGCCGACGCCGCGCTCGCGCGCACCCACCTCGCCCACTACGAGGCGGCCGGCGCCGCCTTCCGCCGCCAGCGCCTGGCCGAGCTCTACGACCTGGTCGAGGCCGCGGTCGCCGAGCGCACGCTGACGCCCCTGCTCGCCCACGCCGAGCAGATCGCGCGCGAGCGCTTCGCCGCCGGCTTCGGCCTGATCGAGGTGCAGGCCGCCTTCAACGTGCTCGAGGAGGAGATCTGGCGCACTATCGTGCGCGAGGTGCCCGCCGCGGAGCTGGCCGAGACGCTCGGCCTGATCGGCACCGCGCTCGGCGCCGGCAAGGACCGCCTGGCCGCCACCTACGTCGCGCTCGCCAGCCGCATCCACACGCCCTCGCTCGACCTGCGCCGCCTGTTCGGCGGCACCGAAGGGGTCTGACCCCGATGGCGCGCGAGCGCTCGCGGGCGGGCGCCGCCCGCCCGCCCGCGGACCGCAACGCGCCGGGCGCGGCCTCGCGGCCGACGGACGCCGCTTCGCCCGAGCGGGCGATGCGCACCTGCCCGGTGTGCGGCCACGAGCTGGCCGAGCGCAAGTGCAAGCTCTTCTGCCCGCGCCCGGGCTGCGGCTACTTCCTGTCCTGCGCCGACTTCTACTGAGACCCGCCCCTCGTTCGTTTCCCTGGACCCCGTGCTGTCGACCCTTCCGGAGGAGCCCATGTCGATTCCCAGAGTTCTGGCCGCCGTCCTGTCGCTCGCCGTCGCCGCTCTCGCGCCCGTGCGGGCCCAGGCCCCGCTCGACGAGGGCAAGCTCGATCCCGCCTGGTTCGGCGGCGCGCTCGAGTTCCGCGAGGCCGAGGAGATCGACTACCTGTGGGTGAAGCCGGGCTTCACGCTCGAGGGCAGGAAGCTGCGCTTCGCGCCCTGGCAGGAGGCCGAGCTGCGGGGCGAGAAGGCCGCGGAGCGCGACACCAAGGACAAGCGCCTGGCCAACGACCTGACCCGCAACCTGCCCGAGATCTTCGCCGAGGCGTTCGGCAACGGCCTGGGCGCGCGCGTGCCGCTGGTCGAGGCCGGCGAGGAGATCACCGCCGTGGGCCGCGTCGTGGACTGCTCGACCGGCAGCGCGGCGGCCAAGTTCTGGGTCGGCATGGGCGCCGGCTCGGGCTCGACCACCTTCGACCTCAAGTTCGTCGACGCCGCGAGCGGTGAGCTGGTGGCCGCCCTCCACCACCGCGTCGTCTCCGGCTCCTCGCTCTCGACCACCGACTCCAAGCTCATCGACTGGGTCGACGAGTTCGCCGAGGCGGTCGGCAAGGAGGGCCTCGACCGGCTCTACGCCAGGGGCAAGCGGGTCAAGGAGTAGCTGACCACCCGGTCACCTCCGGGCCGAGCCAGAAGCCGTCCTCGCAGACGAAGCCGGCGCGCTCGATCGGCGCGCGCTCGTCGCCGGCCGGCAACGGCGAAACGCAGTCGCTCCCGAGGGTGCGCGGCCAGGTCTGGAAGAAAGCGCCGACGCCGAGCCCGAGCGCACGCTCGTAGTCCCACTTGACGTGGCCCGGCGTGAAGCGGCCGGCCGCGTCGCCCCCCAGCGGCACCGCGGCGGGCGCGCGCGCGCCGGCACGATCGTTGAAGCCGAGCACGTCGTACCACCGCCGCTCGGGGTGGAGGTAGGCGGGCCATCCAGCCCAGACGGTCGCCGAGAGCACGCGCGGCTCGACCCGTGCGACGAAGCGCCCCAGGCGCGTGACCAGCTCGCGAACGTCCTCCGTCTGAGTCGGGGATTCGAGGCCGACCAGCACCGCGAACCGCGTCGCGCCGGGTCCACCGACCAGGAGACCGTTCATCGCGAGCGCGGTGAGCGACGTCGCGACCGCGGCCACGCGGCGACGCGTGCCCGGCGCGGCCGCCATGCGCGGCGCGAAGCGAGCGATGCCCGCACCGGCCAGAACCGCCGCGAGGGGCAGCGCCGGGGCGATGAAACGATTGGCACCCACCGCCTCCCAGCGATCCCAGACGTCGCCGCCGACCCACACGGAGTAGGCAACCTGAGCGGCGATCGCGCTGCCCAGGACACGCGCCCCGGGCCGCCTCCGGAGAGCGGCCACCGAGAGCCCGAGCACGACCCAGAACGGCCAGGTCTCCGCCATGTGCTCGACCAGCACCGACGCGCCGCGCTCCAGCCGGACCCCGAGCGGCACGCCGGTGAGCTTCAGGTAGTAGGTGTTGGGCAGCCACTCACGGAAGACGACCGCGCGCACCGCGAACAGGGCCGCGACCGTGCCGAGCAGCAGGCCGATTCCGCGCGTGCAGGACCGGTGGCGCAGGGTCGCCGGCCGCGACGCCACCAGCGCCGCGAACAGCGCACCGCCGCCGACCAGGAAGTCCATGCGCAGGCAGAAGCCGAGGGCGAGCGCGACGTAGAGCCCCATCCCGGGAGGGCGGTCGAGCGCGAGGGAGGTCAGCGCGCGCTCCGCGGCGACCGCCAGCAACAGCGCGTGGAGCGCCGTCTCCATGCCGAGCAAGGACCAGACCGCGAGCGGATAGCAGCCCGCGGTCAGCGCCACCGCGGCCGCCACGGCGACGGTCCAGTCCTCGTCGCCGCCCAGTCTGCGCACGAGGCGTGCCGCCACGAACGGCAGCGCGGCGAGCAGCGCGAGCGAGAGGATCTGCACGAGCAGCGGCCGTGCGCCCGGCGGCAGCCCGCTCGCCTGCGCCACGATCATCGGCGCCAGCCAGAGCGGATGGGTGAAGCCCTCCACGCTGTCGCCGCCGGCGTTCCAGGTCAGTCCCCGCCCTTCGACCAGGTTGCGCGCGTACGCCATCGAGATCGCGACGTCGTCGAGGATTCCGAAGTACCTCCGGCCGTCGACGACGAAGGAGGTGCGCGCGATGTAGCCGACGCCCCAGAGCACGACGAGCGCCGCTGCGATCGCCGGCGCGCGCCGTGCGGGCGCGCGCGTGCCGGTGCCGGACCCCTGCGAGGCGGCGTCGGAAACGGGGCGCACGCCGGGACGATAGCGCGGAGGCGCCCGTCGCCCGCGCCGTTCAGGGCGAGGCCGACGACCAGGCCCAGGTCGAGCCGGAGTCGAAGCCGTCGCGGAAGATCAGGCTCGAGACCAGGCGCAGGCGCGCGAGCGTCGCCGAGCGCGCCGGCAGCGTGGCGTCGAAGCCGTTGCCCGCGACCGGGATCGTTCCCGCGCCGGCGAGCGGCGTCGAGGCGGTGAAGCGCCAGAGCTGGGCCGGGCCCGAGACCGCGGCGGCGAAGGTCACCGCGACGTCGCGCGCCACGGTCTCCTTGTTGAACAGCAGCACGAACAGCTCGTCGCTCGGGCCGCGCACCGCGTAGGCGCCGACGTCGGAGGACTCGGACGAGGTCGCCGCCACGCTCTCGCCCACGACGCGCGCGCCGGCGCCGTCGTAGTCGAGGAAGAGCCGGAACGCCTCCTCGGTCTTCGTGCCCGTCTCGGGCACCACCCAGCGCGTGGCCAGATCCACGCCCTCGCGGCCGAAGAGGGCCAGGATCTCGGCCTGGGCGAGCGCGCCCGAGGGCGCGTCGTCGGCGCCCCAGCTGTACTCGGTGATCGCGATCCGCGTGCCCGGGCAGGCGGCGGCGATCCACTCGCGCAGCCGCGGCACCAGCCGCGGCGCCGCGCCGATCCACGACTGGGAGACGTAGGTCGGGTCCCAGAGCTCGCGGATCGACTGCAGGCGCAGCGCGGCGTACGCCTCGCCGCCGAACGCCTCGCCGCTCTGCGGGTAGTAGTGGACGTCGACGTAGTCGACCAGCCGCTCGCCGGTCGCGGCCAGGTGGTCGCAGACCTGGCCCAGGTACCACTCGACGAACGGCACGCCGCCGTGAGCCTGGCGGTCGGGGCCGTCGGTGCAGTCGCCGTCCCCGGCGTCGGCCGCCGAGGTCCACAGATCGCACCAGCCCCAGGTGTCGGGGCCCAGCACCAGGACCCCGGCGTCGCGCTGCTTGGCCGCCGCGGCCACCGCCGCGCCGCGCTGCCAGACCTCGTCGTAGGTGGCGGGCGCCGGATGGACGTCGGCGTGGGTCGAGTTCCAGAGCATCGGCTCATTGTCGAGCGCCACGAAGCGCACGCCCCCGGCGGCCGCGGAACCGACGCGCGAGACCGCGAAGGAGAGCCAGTCGGCGCTGAACGCGGGCGAGACCGCGATCGAGGTGTCGTCGGGGTCGTTGCCGACGATGCGGCCGGCGGGCGAGCAGAAGCCGGTCGTGTTGACCGCCGGGTCGCACAGGCCGTTGCCGGCGTCCGGCTGGCACCAGCCGGGCGGCGGCGGCGGGAAGTAGCTGCACTCGTCCTCGAGCTGCGGCCCGTAGAGGGCCTGCGAGAAGCCCCAGGTGCGCTGGCGGTCCGGGCCCGAGACGCGGCCGAGCGCCGGCAGGGTGAGCACGACCTCGGCGCCCGCGGCGCGCGTGGCGAGCAGGAAGTCGTCGGCCTGCGAACCCTGCGGCAGGGGCCGCCCGTCCGGGCCGGCGTAGTTCTGGTAGAACCAGTCGAAGGCGCTGTTGTCGACGTCGAGCTGCCAGTTGTAGCGCGTGGTGCGGTTGCCGCCCCAGCGGTTGACGGTGTAGCCGTTGGCGGCGATCTGGGCGGGCGTCGCGAAGTTGACGCCGTAGACGAAGGCCGAGACCGGCCGCCGCCCGGCGTCGGGATCGACCGCGACCGCCACCACCCCGGGCGGCGTCGGGTCCGCGGTGAACACGATGTCGTCGAACAGCACGTTGGGCTGCGACGCGCCGGTGGCGTCCTGGAAGAGAAGCTCATTGAAGGAGCCCGAGCCCAGGCCGATCGCGGCGAGGGGCACGATGCCCTGCCGCCACTGAGTTCCGGAGACCCCGCCGGCGACGTACGCGGCCAGGTCCACGTTGGCCTGCTCGGCCCCTTCCAACCAGAACAGGATGCGCAGCTGCTGGCCGCCGGTCGCTTCGCCCTTGACCCAGAAGCGGAGCTCCAGGTAGTCCGAGCCGGCGAGGACGGGGCCGTGGAAGTAGAGCGCCTCCCAGTTCGCGGGCACCATCTGGATCGAGGCGGTTCCGGAATGGCGCTGCGGGGTGAAGTTCATCTCGTGGGTCGCCCAGCTCCAGTCCTGGAAGCCGTTCTGGAGGTCGTCGTCGTAGACGAGCAAGTCCTGGGCGGCGAGCGGCGCCGCGGCGAGCAAGGCGGCGGCGGCGGCGAGCGCGAGGGATCGTCTCAAGGGGGCCTCCGGCGAAGAGTCCGGAGCGACCCTAGCAACGCGCCGGGGCAGACTCTGTGAGGCTCTTCACGCGCGCCGCGCAGGCGGCGCGGGACTGCGCGCGGCTCAGAGCTCGACCGCGGAGTCGGCGAGCAGGAGGACGGGCGAGGTCGGCTGCGGGGCGCCGCCGGCGCGCTCGA
>Ga0113563_10001508_pt1 | contig 13317 bp, 10 predicted proteins | sample Mud3Dept3metaG_FD_80117 | JGI IMG/M metagenome (GOLD analysis project Ga0113563, IMG submission 80117) | Freshwater wetland microbial communities from Ohio, USA, analyzing the effect of biotic and abiotic controls - Mud 3 Core 4 Depth 3... | ecosystem: Environmental > Aquatic > Freshwater >...
TCCAGATGATTTTCCGCCACGCGGTCGATCGCGCTCAGCCGCTTCTTCAGCCGTCCAGCCTTCCAGAACTGCCTGGCGAGAGAGCCGGATCTTCCCGGCCGGGTCGATATCCGTAACCATTACTGTGATCTCGTCGCCAACGCGCACGACATCCTCAACCTTCTCAACACGCTGTGAGTCGAGTTGGGAAATGTGCACCATGCCGTCCATATTCGGCAAAATTTCAACGAAAGCGCCGAAATCGGTGACCCGAACAACTTTACCGGTATAAATTCGGCCAATTATGGCGGTCTCCGTTAAACCCTCGATCTTTTCACGCGCCTTACGGGCGCTTTCTGCATCCGAAGAAGCAATAAAAACAGTGCCATCTTCATCGATATCGATCTTTGCGCCAGTCTCATCCTGGATACTTCGGATCATCTTGCCGCCCGGACCGATCACTGCACCGATCTTGTCAACCGGAATCTGTACGACGGTGATTCGTGGAACATGAGGTTTTAATTCCGGCCGTGGGACTGGGATCACGGCCATCATTTTATCCAGGATTGCCAGACGGGCCTGACGGGCTTGTTCTAGCGCTTCCGACATGATCGCAGGGGTAATGCCCTGGATTTTGATGTCCATTTGCAGAGCTGTAATGCCTTTGGTCGTGCCGGCGACTTTGAAATCCATATCGCCAAGATGGTCTTCAGCGCCGAGAATGTCGGTCAAGATGGCGTATTGATCGTCTTCCTTGATTAATCCCATCGCAACGCCAGCTACCGGCGCCTTAATCGGCACCCCGGTATCCATCAGCGCCAGGGTCGAGCCGCACACGGAAGCCATCGAAGACGATCCATTCGAAGAGAGCACCTCAGAAACCAGGCGCATTGTATAAGGGAATTCATCTTCCGGTGGAATAACCGCCAGCAGAGCACGTTCGGCAAGGGCTCCATGACCGATCTCACGCCGTGATGAACCGCGCAGCGGCTTGGCTTCGCCGGTCGAAAAAGGCGGGAAATTGTAATGGTGCATGTAACGCTTTGTTTCAGTGGGCGACAGGTTGTCAAGCTCTTGTGCTTCGCGTGGAGTGCCCAACGTGGCCAGGGTCAGCACCTGCGTCTCGCCTCGCGTGAATAGACCTGAACCATGGGCGCGCGGGCTGATATCCACATCGCACCAGATCGAACGAATATCTTTCAATCCACGGCCATCGGGCCGGATGCCCTGCTCCAGAATCCGTGACCGGACAACCTCGCGCATGGCATCATCAAAAGCTGTTTTCGCTTCGATCAGGGCGGTTTCATCTTCACCTGCTACTTCTGTGACGAGTTCCAACTCGAGCGCGTCGACGGCTTCATTGCGTTCGGATTTATCGTATGGTTGAGCCAGGATGCCAGAAAGTCGTACCTGGGCTTTTTCGAACACCGATTGCTTCAACGACTCTTCGATCGCATAGGGTTCATAGCTGCGCTTGGCCTTACCGACTTCTGCGGCCATCTTTTCCTGTAAGTCGATTAATGGCTGCAACGACCGGTGCCCAAATTCGAGCGCCTCGAGCATTTGCCCCTCTGTAATTTCGAACGCGCCGCTCTCAACCATTAAAATCGCCGCCCGCGTACCGGCCATACGCAGATCGAGCTTTGATTCGGCCAGTTGGTCAAAGGTCGGGTTAAGAATTAGATTGCCATCGATCAGGCCAATCCGTATTGCACCGATCGGACCGCCAAAGGGAATATCGGAGATCATCAACGCGGCTGAAGCTGCGTTGACGGCCATAATATCGATCGGGTTGGCACCATCACTCGAAATTGCGTACAAGATCACCTGGACATCGTTGCGTAAGTCCTTGGGAAACAAAGGTCGCAGCGGCCGGTCAGTCAGGCGAGCTGTCAAGATCGCATCTTCGGATGGTCTTCCTTCACGCCGGAAGAAAGAACCCGGGATACGGCCGCCGGCGTACATACGCTCTTCATAATCTACTGTTAGTGGGAAAAAATCTGTACCTGGACGGATGACTGCACTCATCGTCGCAGCGGCGAACACCATCGTATCACCCACGCGCAAAGTTACTGCGCCTCCGGCCTGTCCGGCCAGGCGTCCAGTTTCAAAGATGAACGATCGGTCGCCAATTGTCGTATTAAATTGTTTTCCTTCTGATTGCATAGTTTCTCCTAAAATTAGCCCGCCAGGTCAGGGACTGAAAGCCAACAACAAATCATTAAATTCTAAAGTGGGTTTGTTGACGCCTTTCAATTCCCAACCGGCGGAAAGCTCATTGACCTACCCCATATATATTAGCAAAAGGGGCAGGTCAAAAAAAGAGTAGATGGGAGACCTGCGCGCCATCTACTCGATCGGGTTACTCTATTTGCGGCGGATACCTAATCGATCAGTCAATGCGACGTACCGCTGAATGTCTTTTCGACGTACGTACGCCAGCAGGCGGCGACGCTGACCAACCAATTTCAACAGCCCCCGTCGAGATGATTCATCATGTGTATTGACACGAAGGTGGTCCGTCAACTGAGTTATTCGGCTGGAGAGGATTGCGATCTGCACCTCTGGAGAGCCAGTATCACCTTGGTGACGGGCGAACTCCTCAATCAGTTTTGTTTTTGTCTCCTTATCCATTGCCATGACGTCTGCAAGCTCCTTTTTAAATAATTTTATAGCAGGTCTCCGATCCGGAAGCGTCGAAATATTACCGCCGGACGGTCTAGTCAAACGGATGGCATTATACCACAATTTTTATTCATGTTATTTTTTAGCATTAAGCCTTGGAGACCTCAAATAATTATTTCGAGCGCGGCTTGTTATAAAACTCTCTACCCAGGTTACGGAGATTTTCTTGAATTTCTGGTGGAAATTCTCGCAAGCTCAGCCGGAGCAGGAAAGGTGTATCCGGGCTGTTCGGCATCGCCAGGGTCTGGCGTAGAAAATAAGCTGTCTCATTTGGCGACCGTTGGGCCAGAACCGCTAATGCATCTAATAAGTCGGGACGCAGACGCGCCGGGCAGGTTCGGGTCAGGCTCTGTATCAATCGATAGAAAACCGGCAGGTTTTCAAATTCAGGCTCTTTCAACAGTGAGAGCAACAATCGTAGGCCCAAGTGTTGATAAAACAGATCGGGCTCATTAAGCCAATCTTCGACCAAACGGATAAGGGCAGTTTGATTATTCTTGCGCAAGCAGGCAACGCCCTTCGTGAACAGCGCTTCTACCAAGCGATCTTCTATGCCAGGTCTGATCCAGGCTTGCAACCGTGATACAGTCGCTTCGGCGAAGGTGTACGGAATTTGGCCTAACAGGCCTGCAGCCAGTAAGCGGAATTCCAGATAGGGTTGTTCCCAAAGTGCATCGCACAGGACTAATCCCGACTCTGGATCCTCATCAATCAGCGGAGCTAACTCGAGCAGAATTTGGCGCAAAACCGGAGGGCGCACTCGATAAGCAGGCAACAGCGCTGGCAGTTCACTGGCTTGACTGGTGGGATGGATCCGTTCGGTATAGAAGTCAAACAGGTGATGAAGACTGCGTATAAAGGCGGGCGGGTCGTAAAAATGCTCCACCAGAACGGCGGCCTGTTGTCTTAAGCGAGCTGGATGGATGGCTGGCATTTACCAAGGAACTAATATGCTCGGGCGAAAATGACCTTTTGTGATGCTGTTTCTCCACAAACCGCGCACTTGCCCGATCCTTCTGGCTGATCCAGCGGAATACAACGGGTGGTAGCTTTAGTTTCTTCCTTCACTTTCGCCTCACATTCAGCGCTCCCACACCACCAACCATAAGCCCAGCCATCCTGTACCACGCGGGCTAGCTCATCATAACTTGTGACATCGTGAGTATTCGCGACACGAAATGACCGGGCGCGCTCGAGTAAGGATGACTGAACCTCTGCGAGCATCTCAGCAATCTGAGCCGCGATCTGCGCCTGTGGCACAAAAGATTTCCCTTCACGGCCTGGCCGGTCACGGCGAGCCAGGGCGACAGTGCCTTTCTCCACATCTTTCGGACCGATCTCAATGCGTAATGGTACACCGCGCATCTCCCAGTCATTGAACTTATAACCTGGTGTAACCTCTTCACGTACATCGATTTTGATGCGAAAATTCTTGAGTTCTTGCTCTATGCGCGTTACTGTTTCTAGAACGCGACCCTTTTCAGCGTCGTTTTTATAAATAGGCACTATCACAACCTGGATCGGCGCTACTTTCGGGGGCAAGATCAACCCCTGGTCATCTCCATGGGTCATGATGATTGCTCCAACAAAGCGTGTCGAAAATCCCCATGAGGTTGTCCAGACGTGCTGCAATTCGTTATTCCAATCCAGAAATTGGATATCGAATGCTTTTGCAAAATTCTGTCCTAAGAAATGGGAAGTGCCGGATTGTAATGCTCGCCGGTCGCCCATCATGGCTTCGATCGTATACGAACGTACAGCGCCGGCAAACTTTTCCTTTTCACTCTTCATCCCTGGTACGACAGGTACTGCCGCGTCATTGATCGCAAAATCGGCATAGACATTAAGCATCCGGCGGGTTTCTTCCTCCGCTTCGTCTGCTGTAGAATGGGCGGTATGACCTTCTTGCCAGTAAAATTCCAGTGTCCGCAGGAACAGGCGTGTGCGCAGCTCCCAACGAACAACATTACCCCATTGGTTGATTAGTACCGGCAGGTCGCGGTATGACTTAATCCACTTAGAATACATATAACCAATGATCGTTTCAGAAGTTGGGCGAACAATCAGCGGTTCCTCCAAAACTTCCCCGCCTCCAATTGTAACAACTGCTAATTCGGGCGAAAAACCCTTAACATGCTCTTTCTCTTTTTCAAGGAATGATTTTGGAATCAATAATGGGAACGCCGCATTTACATGACCGGTTTCTTTGAAACGGCGGTCCAGGCCTTGCTGGATGTTTTCCCATAAAGCCCAACCATACGGTCGCACGACCATGCAGCCGCGCACCGGAGCATAATCGGCCAGCTCAGCTTTCAGTACAAGCTGGTTATACCATTCGGAATAATTTTCACTGCGGGAAGGGAGTTTATCTTCACTCATAATAAATGGTTGATCCTGAAAATTAGAGACTAAAAGTCAAACGAAGTCGTTCGATGGCTGCATCCACATCCGGCACAAATTGGAGCAAACGCTCCTGACCGTTCGGGATATACGCAGTGAAATTATGGAAGAACAGGTTCATCGTTTCTTGCCAGCCAGATCCAATCAGTATCAGCGGCCGGGGCGCGATTGCTTTGATTAATAAATGATTCCACATCATCGAAACTTCTGCCAGGGTTCCCGGCCCGCCAGGTAAAGCCAGGGCTGCGTCACCCAACTGGATCAAGTTAAAAATACGCTCCCGTAATGTCGGATAGCGGACCTCCTCCTGCACCCAGGGATTAGGCCCAGAACGGCGATAAACCTCTATCTCATCACAAGTGACGCCGATCACGTGACCGCCTGCTTCCGCAGCACCGCGCGAGGCAGCTTCCATCGTACCGATATAGCCGCCGGTGACAACCGTGTAACCGGAAAGAGCCAGCAGACGGCCCAAACGAAAAGCTTCTTCGTAGGACAAATGCCCGGGTTTTGGCTCAGAGCCGCCAAAAATTGTAATATTCTTCATAGGCACTGTACATAGTTCATAGTATGTTTAGCTCCAGACCGAGTTAACCCTCAACCTGGTTACTATCCCAGGTGCGCCCATAATTGCGATCGAGCTTTGATAAGATCGCTTTCTCCAAATCTATCTCAGCCACACTGGCGATTTGCAGTAAATATAAAGCGACATCCGCCAACTCGTCTGCCAGGGCTTCGCTGTCTTCCAGGCGGTCGGCCCATTGAAAATGTTCCAAGACTTCACTCGCTTCCAGGTTTAGCGATATCGCCAGGTTCCGCAGCGTTTGTGGTCGCGGGCTATTTGGATCATACCAGCCTTTGTCCCGCACAAAGCGGTGCATTTCATCGGTCAATTCTGAAATATCCATGCGACTAGAGATATGGATTAATCTGTACTGTTTATTCCATCGACCGGATTATCAGCCAATGCATCCAGGGCGGCCTGGGCGGATATTCGCTGTTCAGCATGCCAGCCCGGCTCAATGACCATCCGATGCAAGTGAACTAAAATCGACTGGCGCGACTCAGGAGTCAAATTGCTGAACGCCAGGCGAATTAGATCCTCCTGGCGCGATAACAATTGCTCCCATAAGGTTTCCAGCGAGTCACCTTCCAATACTTCTCCTTAGGTTGAACTTCATTTGGCTCTTATCTGTAGAATATACAGGTGTGCATAATATCACAGGATTTAACATTTGTGGAAAATATCCTGTAAAATCAATTATTGCGAAGTTAACACTCTCGGAGGAATCGCTTGCCGCCTCTTTTAAGTTTTTTGTTTAACCGTTTAATGGCTTTTGTAATTACCGTTTTGGTAATCACAGCAGTTTTGTACGGTTTCGTCATGTTGACGCCGCCCGAAACACGCGCAACTCTTTATATGCCCAACACCAGAAGAGCGATGACTGACGAACAATATCAGCATTTGATTGACCTGATTATCCAAAAATATCACTTGCGCGATCCATTTCCGGTCCAATATGCGATCTGGGTTAATAATCTATTGCATGGCAATTGGGGATATAGCCCCGCCCTCAAGGAAAATGTGCTGCCAGTTATGCTGCGCAGGTCACCCGTGACTGCTGAACTAACGATTTATTCATTGCTGGTATTCATCCCTATCGGCCTGGCGACCGGGATGATTGCTGGGTCAAAAAAGAATCGCGGCGCTGATACGCGGTTCCGTGTCAGCGCTTTTATTGCTACTTCGATACCACCCTTCATTCTGGCCATTATGCTACTTTCAGTCTTTTATGTTGCCGTAGGATGGTTTCCTCCCGAGCGTCTAGGTCTCCAGACTGGCCAATTTGTAAAATCTGCTGCATTTCATACCTATACAGGGTTAATGACTGTAGATGGGCTACTTAATGGTCGGGTAGATATCAGCCTGGATGCGTTGCGCCATCTGGTTCTACCAGTCTTAACGCTCAGCCTGGTACATTGGGCGACATTGGGACGCGTTACTCGTGCAACGGCGATCGAAGAATTCCAAAAAGATTATATCCTGGCCGGTAAGGCACGCGGCGTCTCAAATCATTCACTGGTATGGGGACATGCCTTCCGCAACACCCTGGCGCCTTCGCTAGCATCCAGCGCTCTTTCGGCTGCGGCTCTTTTTACCGGCGTCTTCGTGGTGGAGGTAATCTATAATTTCAAAGGGATTTCGGAAATCGCAGTTAACTCCATAAACCAGACGCCTGACGCCCCAGCCGTCCTGGGTTTCGCAATCTATAGTATTCTTCTTGTTTTGGTAATTATGTTTCTCTTGGATATTGTTCAAGCTTTGGTCGATCCGCGCATTCGCGAAGGATTTATTACTAAATGAGAAATCCGAAGCACTTTTTTTCACATTGGCAAAACTGGATTGCCTTAATTTTAGTCGGCGGGTTCATTTTATTGGCTCTCACGGCTCCGATTTTGGCGCCAGTCAATGAAAAGAGTTTGAACCCAGGATTCAAATTCGCCGCTGATCCATTCGGTTTTCTACCTCACCCGCCCAGCGCTCTCGCGGTACTCGGAACGGTTCCAACTGGAGCGGCAAACCGACAAATCGATATTTTTTATTCGCTTGTTTGGGGCACTCGCTCAGCTCTACAATTTGGGTTGACAGTAGCCTTGATTACAACTACCTTCGGTGTGGTTGTTGGCGCATTCAGCGCTTACATAGGCGGGCTAACCAATAATGTAATCATGCGCATTACGGATGCATTCCTGGCATTTCCAATCATCGTCGGTGTGGTGTTCCTCCAGCAGTTATACCTGCTAATGGTGCAAGCAGGTGGAGGAATGTTTTATAAGGGGGGCGGGCAAGCTAATACAACCATGATTATTGAACCCGCTAGCAATCCATCATCAATCCAGCTATTCCTGGATAAGGTCGATCCGGTGATGCTGGCGATTATTTTATTATCCTGGATGATTTCAGCGCGTATAACCAATACTGTTGTTCTGCAGGTAAAGAAAGCAGATTTTGTCGTCGCTTCTCAGGCTTTAGGAGCCAGCCATCCACGTATCATTTTTCGGCATTTGATCCCTAATTCAATCTCTCCCGCTATCATCTTATTAGCCCGCGATATCGGCGGGATCGTTCTCCTACAAGCTGCGTTGACTTTCATCGGTATCGGGGGTGAATCCTTATGGGGTCAGACACTCGTTCTGGGACGGCGGTGGATCATTGGCCCGGGTGGTAATTTTCTGACCTACTGGTGGACATATTTGCCTGTGACAATTGCCATTGTATTATTTGGTGTGGGGTGGAACCTGTTAGGCGATGGGCTGAACGATTGGCTTAATCCGCGGTCGGCGCAACAGCTTGATCTTTAACCGAATATCTTAGAGTACAATAAATCCGTGAGGATCCTATTAACCCACGAGCAGGCGGATTTTGATGCACTGGCCTCTTTATTAGGGGCCTACCTTCTAGATGAGACGGCTATTCCGGTGCTTCCGCACCGGATGAACCGCAATGTCCAGGCCTTCTTGACTTTATATGGCCTCGATCTCCCATTTATCGAACAACGCGACTTACCAAGTGAACTGGTCGACTCGATTACATTGGTAGACACACAATCCATGATAAGTATTAAAGGGGTAGGACCGGATACAGCAGTCACAATCATCGACCATCATCCGCCGCGCGAGAATTTACCCGCCCATTGGTCTGTCGTCCGCGAAGATACTGGCGCTACGACCACGATTCTTGTCGATGCGCTGCGAGAGCGCGATGGAAGGCTTGTTCCGATGCAGGCCACTTTATTATTGCTCGGAATTTACGAAGATACTGGCTCACTGACATATTCTCGAACAACTGCGCGCGATTTACGCGCTGCCGCTCACCTGCTGGATCAAGGCGCAAATCTGCGCATTGCCACAGATTTCCTCAATCACCCACTATCTCAAGCCCAGCAGGGCATGTATGATCTGCTGCGCACGAATGCAGAATACCTCTCCATCCATGGCCATAATATCGTGATCACAATGGCTGATGCCGGGGATATGGATGAGGAGTTCTCAACGATCGCACATAAGCTGCGTGATTTACTTGACCCAGATGCTTTGTTTGTGTTAATCAAAACACGCGCTGGTGTACAAATGATTGCCCGTTCATCAACAGATCAGGTCGATGTTTCTGAGCTGGTTGCGCACTTTGGTGGTGGCGGCCACGAACGCGCCGCGGCGGGCTTGATTCATGGACGCAGCCTGGAGGAAGTTCACAACGAGCTGATCAATATCCTTCCAGATTGCGTCCATCCCGCGATAACAGTTGCCCAGATCATGTCACGTGCGCCACAGTTGATCTCGCCCTTGACAACGGCTGAGGAGGCAGCCCAAAAGATGACCCGTTTTGGTTATGAGGGCTACCCTGTCGTGCAAGCCGGGAAAGTAGTTGGCCTGCTCACCCGCCGGGCGGTTGACCGGGCTATCTCACATAATCTTCACATGCAAGCAAGCAGCCTGATGAATGCAGGCGAATACACCGTGCGACCCGAAGATTCTATCGAATATTTGCAGCGTTTAATGACCGAAAGCGGTTGGGGGCAGATTCCTGTCGTCAATCCAGAGAATGGAGAGATCATCGCCATCGTCACGCGCACTGACTTGTTGAAAACCCTGACGCCTGAATCGAGATTGGTAGGTCAGCAAAACCTGGCTGCGCGATTGGAAGCCGTTTTACCGCCTGAACGCATCACTTTGCTCCGGTCCATCGCCGAAGTAGCCCATGAACAACACGCTGCCCTCTTTCTCGTCGGTGGTTTTGTGCGCGATTTGTGGCTCAACCTACCCAGTCTGGATTTTGATCTGGTGGTTGAAGGCGATGCAATCAAACTCGCAAAGACTCTGGCGCAAAAATATGGCGGTCGTGTGACAAGCCATGGAAGATTTGGCACCTCAAAATGGCATCTGGAAGGATCTATCTTTGAACAACCCCAACCTAATAGTGAACAGGGCGCGCTCTCATCACAGTCCTTAGATCTGGTCTCTGCACGCACAGAATTTTATACCTATCCCACAGCATTACCTACCGTGGAACGGGGGAGCATTAAACTCGATTTACACCGGCGTGACTTTACGATAAACACCCTGGCGCTGCGCCTGGATGGCGCGCATTATGGCGATCTATATGACTATTGGGGAGGTCTTAACGATCTACGTGCGGGATGGGTACGTGTACTCCACTCGCTATCTTTCGTCGATGACCCAACCCGAATGCTGAGAGCGGTTCGATTCGAACAAAGGTTTGATTTTCAGATAGAAGAACGGACTCTTCAGCTTCTGAAAGAGGCTATTTCCCTGATAGATCGCGTTTCTGGCGACCGTATCCGCCATGAGCTCGACCATATAATCGCCGAACCACGCGCGGCTGAAATCCTAGAACGACTTACTGCGCTCAATCTACTGGCTGCAATTCATCCAGAATTGAAGTGGGATGCCTGGCTGAAGGATCAATTCAAGGCACTCCCCGCTTTAATCCCTGGATCCGAATGGGAATTGGAAGACCAGGCGACGCTCCCCGATTTCAAGTGTAATCTGGCTTATTTATTCTGGATGGTACGTCTCACCCCACAACAAGCTGATCAGGTCAGCACGCGATTAAATATCCCGATCGTATTGCGAAATTCGATTCAAGCTGCTATTGGGCTGTTTAATGAGCTACCCCAATTGGCAGGACGGCCGCCAAGCCGGCTGGTTATCCGGCTGGATGATATTCCTGCTTTGGCGCGCTTTGCGGTCTATTGTATAGTTTCTGAACCAACCTTGCGAGAACTGTTGCTCAGCTACGTCCAAAGTTGGCGAAAAATTCATCCAACAATTGATGGACATAAATTGAGACAGCTAGGTCTCCCACCTTCGCCTGCCTATCGAACCATTTTAACTACCTTGCGAGCTGCCTGGCTGGATGGGAAAATATCAACACCGGATCAGGAAAAAGCGTTGCTGAATGAATTGATTGCACAGAAAACCAGATGAACATCTATGACGTTAAGATCCGTGCAGTAAACAAGGATGATCTGCTTTCCCTGGAATGGGATGGCGAATATCGCCACTTTCGACGCCTGTATGCCGAAATATACCAGAGTGCCTGCAGCGGTAAGGCTGTGATGTGGATTGCTGAACTGGCCGGTTCTGGGCTGGTTGGCCAGCTTTTCGTCCAGTTGACCAGCTCACGCAGCGAACTAGCCGATGGTAAGGAACGTGCTTACATTTACGGATTCCGCATCAAACCGGACTTCCGCCGGCAAGGCTTAGGCCGTTGGATGATGGAAGTCGCCGAACAGGATTTACGCACGCGTCACTTTTCTCGGGTTACTCTTAACGTAGCCAGGGATAACCCCGATGCCAGACGTCTGTATGAGTATTTAGGTTATCAAGTGGTTGCCTTAGAGCCGGGGAAATGGTCGTATATCGATCACCAGGGTAATCGTCGTGAAGTCCATGAACCAGCCTGGAGAATGGAGAAAAATCTGCAAACTGAAACTTCGAGTGTTAACGTTTAATTAGATTTTTACCGTGTAAAATTGTAAAGGCTTGCATCAAAAATTATTTTATGTTAAAATCGGTTTCGGTTAGCAAGTCATTATTGATAGGATCACTGGTGAAAAGTGGGCAACCCCCACTTTTCTTCGTCTTACACATGACACAAACCGGCAATTCAATTCGAATACTCCAATCGGAGATAGATAAGGCATGAAGAACGAGTTCGTCCTGGCGTTCAATGAAGTTTTAGAAGAGAAGCAACTGCCGAAAGACATCGTGATGGATGCACTGCAGGCAGCGATGGTTTCGGCATACCGGCGCGCAGTAAACGCCTCCAACGCTCAGCATGTCGAAGCCACGATCGACCCGGATAGCGGCAAAGTACTAATCTACGCCGAAAAGGAAATCGTCGAGTCGGTCGAAGATGAGCGTACCGAGGTTTCGCTCACGGATGCTCGTAAAGTTGATCCAGAGGCTAAGCTTGGCGGCATGGTGGTCGTTGAAACAACGCCCAAGAATTTCGGGCGTGTAGCTGCACAGACTGCCAGGCAGGTGATTCAACAACGCATCCGAGAAGCTGAACGCGATGCACAATTCAATCACTACACAAAGCAGCTTGGTGAGATCCTCAGTGGCGTCGTTCAGGCAGTTAACGCCACGGGCATCACACTTGGCCTGGATATGAAGGCCGAAGGCACAATGCCGCGGAACCAAATGATCCAGGGTGAGCGCTTTCGTGTCCACGATCGCGTGCGTGCTTTGTTATACGAAATCAAAGCCAGCCCGCGCGGCCCGCAAATCATCCTCTCACGCGCCCATCGAAATTTTCTACGCCGATTACTAGAGAATGAAGTCCCTGAAATCTATCACGGCATGGTGGAAATCCGGTCAATTGCTCGAGAGCCAGGACAACGCTCTAAAGTAGCTGTGGCCGCATTGCAGCCAGGTGTAGATCCGGTCGGTGCATGTGTTGGAATTCGCGGTGTGCGCATCCAGGCAATTGTCCGCGAACTAAATGATGAAAAAATCGACGTTATCGAATGGAGCCCTGACCCGGCTGTTTATATTGCTAAAGCCCTGAGCCCCGCCCGCGTCGCCGGCGTATATCTCAATGAACACGCCAAAGGCGCAAAGACCGCCACTGTAGTCGTTCCGGAAGATCAGCTCAGCCTGGCGATAGGCCGAGATGGTCAGAACGCCAGGTTGGCAGCCAAGCTTACCAGTTGGCGTATCGATATTAAGAGTCTGCCTGAAGCGGCCAGCGATGCAATTCATAAACTGCAAACCGACGGTATCTACGCCGCATTAGCTGCAAACGAAACCGATATCCTGCCCCAAATTGAGCTGATCTTAGCGAAGAAGGCTGAGGGGCGACCGGTCACCCCTGAAGAATATACGGTTCTGACACAGTTTGTAGACCGCGTAGAGCGCGGCGTCATTCGCCAACGCCAGAGTGAGAAGCTGGTTGATGAAGAACGCGAATTGCAAGCACGCGCCAATATCCCGGCTGCCGCATTCGAAATACCACTGGAAGATTTCGATGTTTCTGATCGCGTTTATGCAGTGATCAGCGAAGCTGGCTACCAGACAGTGGGTGATTTAATGATGCAAATGTTTATAGACCCCGATGCAATTCTGCGTCTGAGCGGAATGGGGCCGAAAGCTATGCGCGAGCTGGAAGGAGCCATCGAGAAACTGAATGAACAGGCCGCCGCCCAACCCGCCGCTGAAGCGCCA
>Ga0113563_10001509_pt1 | contig 13315 bp, 10 predicted proteins | sample Mud3Dept3metaG_FD_80117 | JGI IMG/M metagenome (GOLD analysis project Ga0113563, IMG submission 80117) | Freshwater wetland microbial communities from Ohio, USA, analyzing the effect of biotic and abiotic controls - Mud 3 Core 4 Depth 3... | ecosystem: Environmental > Aquatic > Freshwater >...
CAGCGGTCGCTCATGGTCATCACGCGCCGGATCGCTCCAGCTCGACTTCGCGTGCCTGAGAACCAGCAGGGTCTTCATCCTGGTGGAGATTGGACGCCTTCGACGTTGTCAACGTCAATGGCCTGCACGTTGACCATGCTGGCACCATGTGTGAGCGAACACCGCTTGTCGCGTCGGTCCACAGAACGGCGTTACTCAGGAGTCAGCTTGGGTAAGCGCCGACATGTCGTTCGGCGAGCACGAGTTCGGATGTCGCGCGGCCAACGTTCGGCTTGAGCCGCGCGCTACGGCACACGTCGGGCGCGACGGCTCCAAGCCGATGCTAGCTGGCGCGTTGAAGTGCCAGTATCTTCCTTCGTACTGCTTGAGGGAACTCAACGAACGCGAACTGACCGCGGCTGAACAGATAGTCCTCGCCGCTCTCGTCGATGATCCGCACGAGGTCGTCCTTCGCTGCTCGGGCGTCCGGCAGGATTCGATAGACCTTCCCGAGTACGAGCGAAGCCTCGTTTCCGGAGTTGTTCAGACACAACGCGAACTGCTTTGTCAGACGTCTCATGGCTAGTCCAGGTAGTTCTTGATCTTGATGTCGCGTCGTCCGATTCCGTGAGCCTCGTACCAATGTAACTCCACTCGCCGGATATTGCCATTCGGGAGGCGAACCGTGCCGATTCCCTTTCGTTTGCGCCACCGACCCCGGCCGTACATCCTACGCAACAGAGGTCGCACTTTGACACCAACTCCGATGGCAATCGTCTGAATGGCCTCGATCTCGCCGATGATCTCGAACCTCAAGGCCGACTCCTGTCCGAACTGTGTATCGTTCACTCCCGCGGTCCGTGCGACGAGCTAACGTCCCATGACCTGATGGCGCCACTTTCGGGCGCGCGACGGCCACTGACGCCTTCGCGCCGACCCGCGCCCCCCGTCATCTGCGCTCATTCTACGGACGTCGGTTGTGGAATCAACCACAATCGGTGCAACGGGTCGGGCCGGTCAAGCTGTGATCGAGGGAGGAAATGGCGCCGGCGCCATAACGCCGACAATCCCTGGATGGACCGCGGGGGCCAATTGCTGATTCGACGGGGTTGGGAGAGCCCCTCGAGGATTACTCCTGAGCAGTCGCGAAGGCTGTTTCTACGAGCTCCTTGTGCGTCCCCTTGCTCTACACGGCGATCCAGACGATGGCCGCGTTGCCGAAGACATGGGCGCGCACGTCGCGAATCGTGCGTGACTCGAAAAGCGCCATGTCGCGCGTCTGCACCGCCGTGACGAAGTCGCGCTCGAGCTGCAGCAGCGCCTGCTTCTCGGCGCCGTCCGTCTACCGCCGGAGCACGCCCAGCCAGTGCCCGCTCGCCTTGGCGGCAGCCTTCGCGCAGCCAGCGCAACGCGACGCCGCCCAGTGCTATACTCCGCCCGCTCAACGACGGCCATCGCGCGCCTGTGAGGAGGGCCCTCGTGCAGAAGACGGCAGCGGTTGCGTCGCTCGCCCTGGCCGCGTCGCTACTCGTGAACGCGTCCTCCCCGCCGGCTCGCCCCAGGCTTCCGTGAAGGCCTCTACCAACGAGCAGCTCCTGGAGCGCATCGAGGCCGAGATCGCCTTCGCCAAAGGCCTTGCCGGCCTGACGCCCGCCCGCGCGGCCGAGTGGAACCCCCTCATCGCCCGGGCGGACGATATCGTCAGGGCGATGAAGGCGGGCGGGATGCGCGGCGACGGGCGGCGGAGGTCGTGAAGGCCGAGAAGGTGCTGGAGCCCCTGGGGCAGGAAGCCAAGCGCTACACCGTGCACAGCGTGGGCCACGCCCCACATCGACATGAACTGGATGTGGCCCTGGCCCGAGACGGTGGCCGTCACCAAAGACACCTTCACCACCGTCCTCAAGCTGATGGACGAGTTCCCCGACTTCCGCTTCACCCAAAGCCAGGCGTCGGTCTACGCGCTCACGAAGAAGTACAACCCTGAACTCTTCGAGCAGATCAGGAAACGCGTGGCCGAGGGCCGGTGGGAGGTGGCCGCCGTCCACTGGGTCGAGGGCGACAAGAACCTCGCCTCGGGCGAGGCGCTGGCCCATCACCTTCTATATACGCGCCAGTTCGTGAAGGAGAACTTCGGCCTCGAGCCCGAGGACGCGGCCATCGACTGGGAGCCCGACACCTTCGGCCACGCCGAGACGATGCCCGCGATCGTGGCGCGGGCGGGGGTGAGGCACTACTACATGTGCCGCGGCGGCGCGTTCGAGAAGCCGCCGGTGTTCCAGTGGGAGGCGCCCGACGGCTCGCGCGTGCTGGTCAACTATGAGACGGCCTGGTACCTGAACCGCATCGGGCCGCACCTGGCGAAGACCGTGATCGAGTTCTCGAAGAAGGCGGGCCTCAAGGACTGGATGAACGTGTTCGGCGTCGGCGATCACGGCGGCGGGCCCAGGCGCCGCGACATTCTGTACGCGCACGAGATGAACACCTGGCCCATCTTCCCGCGCTGGGTCTTCTCGACCGCCAGGGACTACTACCGGATCCTCGAGGCGCAGAAGGACCGGCTGCCGGTCATCAAAAAGGAGCTGAACCCTCGCTGGACGCTGTAGTTGGTCCGTTGGACCTTGATGAACTCATACGTCGACCGGACTCGCCCGGGACGCGTTTGTGTGGACATGGGCATCGCACTCCGCTGTGCATGCCACCTGTCCACTGAATCCTGGGAACTCCACCTGGCGAAGGAATACGAGTATTGAGCCGCCACCCTGATTCCGGGGAATCAGATCCCACAGGAGGCGCCGACCTGTCTGAACAGCGAAGCTTGTCGGAATTCCCCCCTACAGGCACAATACGCTCGATCGGTGGACTGACGGCGGCTTGATTGGTGGCGCATCGGATGCTGGTCGTGCTTCTCGAGCCGTTCACGTCTTGAACCGTAGGGCATCAATCGGCACCTGGAGGACAATTGGAGCAACTCGAAGCCTCATCAACTTCTGCGCGTACCGCAGAATGCACGCCGATCGTGCTGCGCCAGACGGAACGGGTTCGCTTGGTGTTCCGACCTACTCTGCTCGTCAATGACGCTGAGCCGAAGGCCTGTATCAGGGGGGACTTCATCTATGAGAAGAAGTCCTCGTCTGGCGCGTGGCTGCCGGCGAACACCACTTCACTCGCGACAATCAAGGCTGGCGAACAGTACAAGCTCGAAATCCACTCAGGTGAGTTGCTGGAACTAATGGAGACTCTTGGGCCGCTGTACCGGGCACGCTGGCAGGAGCGGGGCGTACAGTTCGGCCGGCGAACCTATGTGCGCATGGAAGCAGGACTCGCCAGGTTTCTGCAACTCGGGCAAGCTGAGCTCGAGGACTTCTTGAATGCGCATCCGGATGACGCAGCCGCGGTCCTCGGCAAGTTGGTACACTGGCTGTCTTCCGGAGTCATGTCTGCGCAGGCTTCGACGGCGCTAGCCGGGATTGACCCGGCGAGACTTCCAGCAGTAACTGCTCTCTTGGGCCTATCAACGCTGAAGACTGCGCTCGAAGAGTGGGAGACGAATGCAGAGAACGATTCGGAAGCCTTCTGGCAGTCGACATTGTCGCGCCATTCCTTCGTTCTGGCGCAGTTATTTGCTCACCCCGTAGTGATCATTCAGGAGCGGGCATACCTGGGTGGCAAGGCCCTGGACGACAAGGGAGGCAGCTATCTGGACTTCTTGACGGCCGCCTGCTCAACGGCGGGTGTCGCTCTGGTTGAGATCAAGACCCCGATTACCGCACTGCTGGGCCCACAATACAGAACGAACGCCTATCCACTCTCGCCCGAGTTGTCCGGAGCGATCGCCCAGGTGCTCAAGTACCGGCACACGTTGGCGACAGAGTTCTCACACCATTCTCACGGTAACGGTCTTGAGTTGGTGCTGGGCGGCGCCCCTTGTCTGGTCATCGTCGGCAACGCCTCGCGCGAACTGATAACCCCGGCAAAACGTGAATCGTTCGAGGCCCTGCGCTCGCAGCTCAGCACAGTACATATCGTCACGTACGATGAGCTATTCACGAAGCTGAGGGTGTCGGCCCAGTTGCTTGAGAAAGCGGCTGGCTCAGCGGTCTGAAGAATGCCTGCGACCGGTGACGCCAGGGCTGGTCACGGCGCCCCGGCTGAGGCCGGCCGTTACGAGTACACAGGAAAGGCAGAGAGTGGACAGATTCTCAAGTCGGCACGGATTCGAACCGCCGGATCCAGACATCCGTACACGGAACGATGCACCATACAATCTACGCGGTGTTGTCGTCGACGTAGCTTACGAATCTGGACTCGATCCACACAGTTTGCGGTCGCTCGTCTGCTCAGCGTTCCGGGTCCGCGAGGCGCGGTGGTATTGTGAGCGCCAGCGTGTGAGCGCGATCGCTGGGCCGGCGGAACGACCGACTGATGCGCGAATCACGAACGATGAAACCCAGGGTCTATCTGGAGACCACGGCCGTGAGCTACCTCGTGGCGGAGCTGCCTCACGACGTTGGACAGGGACACCAGCAGATCCCTTCCCGTGGTAGGCTCTACGAACGTGATGCTCGACGGTCGCCACAGTCGGTAGCGCTCAGTTCTGCACCGTGCTCTCTGTCGTCCAGTCTTTGCGCCTTGTCACACCCGTCAGGGCTCGGAGGGGAACCGTGTTGACCGAGTATTTCCTGCCGAAGGTCATCGACGGCGCGCTGGATACCGTGCGGGACTATGCGAGGGCGCAGAAGGCCCAACTCAAGGAACAAGTTCGAATCGAGGACGCGCTCAATGAGCATCTCCGCTATGTTCGAGAATGGTCAGGCTCCATAACGTTCAAGGATCTGCGAGCGACGAAGGCGCTCGATGAGGTGTTCGTCGAGCTGGATCTCTATGCCTATCCGCGCCGCGTGCGCATCGACCCGGGCGAGCGAGTACAAGTAGCTCCCCTTGAACAGATCGTTTCCGCCTCCCAGAACCACATTGTCCTCCTTGGTCAGCCAGGAGCAGGCAAGACCACGTCCCTCAAGCACCTGTGCCGAAAGCTCCTGACGACGCAGGACTTTCTTCCGGAGACTCGGTTTCCGCTGCTTCTCCCGCTGCGCCACCTCGGGCCGCAGGTGATGGTTGAACCCGATCCGCTCTATTGCGCGATCTCGCGCATCTTTGGCATCAGCATAGGAGATCCGAAATCTGGAACTGCCGCCGACGCGATGGCCGTGCGCGCGCAGGCGTGCATGACGCTGCTAAACGCGCTGTCTCCACTCGTCGTCATCGACGGCTTCGACGAGGTTGCACCCGGAAGGAGAACAGCCGTCCTGCGGGACGCTCGCGCTTTGGCAATGCTTCTGGAAGGCGGGCTGCTGATCCTCACCTCACGGACCGGCGAGTTCGGCTACGCCATCGACAATACTGACCAGTATGAGATAGCTCCGCTTCTTGAGCAGCAAATCGCACAATTCGCGAGGAACTGGCTGGACGCCGGGACTGGGGATTCCTCACGCTCCACCTCCTTCTTGGCTGCCATCAAGCGATCGCCTTTCGCCGATACGTCGATCCGGCCCCTGACCTTGGCACACCTCTGCGCGATTTATGAGAGGAGTCAGGCGATCCCGACCCGGCCGAAAACCGTCTACAAGAAGATCGTGAGCCTGTTGCTGGAGGAGTGGGACGAACAACGGGGGATTAGTCCTGGATCTAGGCTCGACCGGGATTTCCCGGCGGATCAACAGTTTGCCTTCTTGTGTCACCTTGCCTATGAACTCAGCGTTAAGGGCCATACGGCGACCTTCAGCGATCGTGCTCTGGAATCCGCGTACGGCTCGATCTGCAAGAAATACGATCTCGCGCCTGGGGCAGCACGGCGGATTGTCGACCAGTTGGAGTCAAACACGGGTCTTCTGTTGAGCTCCTCATTCGAGCACTACGAGTTTGCCCACAAATCACTGCAGGAGTATCTCACTGCCGAGCACATCGTGCGTCTGCCAAAGATTCCGCGGCGTCAGGTCGTGATGCGCCTGCCTCAGGAGACCGCCATTGCTGTCGCGCTTTCGGCGGACCCCAGTTCGTACCTGGCGGAAGTGGTGCTTCACCGGTTCTGGGAGCAATCGATCGAATCCTATGACGACAGGATGCTCGTCCTAGAGTTCGTCGACCGTTTGTGCGCCGAGAGGGCAGAGCTGTCCCGAGACGCCGACTGTGCTCTCGCAATCATGCTGCTGTTCACACTGTGCTTGTTAGAGCCGAGTGACATCAGCCGACGTGAGGCGGTTCAAGATCTCTGCGGTAGAGTGTTCGACTCACTGGGACTGGATCTGATCGGCCAGCATTACAGAAGGCTGGCGGATGAGGTGAGGTTCGGGGTGCACGCCATACGATTCGTCCTTGCCGAAGGGAACGTGTCCGGCTGCGACTACCACCAGAATCTACCCCGCGTCGCGTGGCTCCCCGCGTCGATTGTCGATGCCGCTGAGCTGGTCTGATGTGTGAGCGGTTCCGGGAACATTGGTTCAAGTCTTCACGTGAGCTGATGGGATTCCTGTGATCTACTGGGTGCATGGCCGATCGGTATCCGACGGCGAATCCGCTTTTGGATGCCGAGGCGGACCCGGACTTGTCCAGATTAGCGAGATCGAGACCGAGGACGGGGAAGTGTCCTCGCAGTTGAGACAGGAAGTCATATCAACGTCCCCGCTGAGCCACGGCGCACACGCGTCAGAACCGACGCCGACGGGTCCATCGCGCTGTAGACGGCACCAGTGATCGGGCATTCCTCCTGCAGCATGAAACGATGCTTCGCATCTAACCGAGCTGCGCGTTGAGTGCCTGCCGGACGGCAAGTAGGGAAACAGCCTGGCAGACACGCGCTTTCCCTTGCCCGTTCAATAATGCGATATCACCACGAAGCCGATGTACGCCGATAACTCGCCACAGGCGATTGAGCACGGGACTACCGGCACTACCTGCCTCGGTTTCGGCAACATACTGAAGCTGCGTATCATCATACGCAAGCAGCATACCGCCCAGACTGAACGCGAGTTCCCCTCCTTTGGGGTGCCCGATGAGGATCACTGGTTCATTGCTGCTCCCGAACATCGCCTCCATTGAGCCCGACGTCGACGTCAACACAGGCAACCTATCTGCGACAGTAAGACCACTCGCGCCTCTAGGCTGGCGCTGCAGCCGGATGACACTCAGGTCGAGTGCGTCAACGGGAGAGGACCACACGATATCTGTCAGGCGAATGGGCTCCTCACTCTCGTACGGTATCGTGAGTCGGAACCTCGCTTGGTCTACCGTGAGGTTAAACGAACCCTGTGTCTTCTCCCTGGCGATTACGTGCCCAGGAGTCAGTAGGTAGAGTTCACTGCCGAGCTGTTGGTGCAGATTGACCCCAGAAACCAAGAACCCCGAGGCCAGCGCCTTCCCTTCGACATCCTCAATTCGTCCGACACTGTGGGCCGCATCGGATCCACGGCAGTACGCGTACCAAGTCAGAAAGAACCCGTGACTGCTGTAATGAACCGATCCAGTTGAGATTGGCTGGCTGCCCGTCGCCGGGGACCGTCCATCGCCGACGTGAAGCTGTACGACGGGGCGGAGAAGAACGTTGGCAACGGCCGCCGACACTTCCTTAGCGAGTTCATCTGGGGTTGAGAAGAAGCTCACAGTGTGGCTCGTCCGGAGTTCCTCTCGCAGCCTCTCGATCTGCTTGCCGCCGTCTCCTTCACCGGCGTGCGCGTCCATCAAGCTGGGTTTCCACGGTGCATCCTCACGCAGCAGGAATATGAGGCGCTCCTTTGAATGTTGTCCGGCTGTTCGGTATTCCAGTTCGGTGATCGAGCGAGACTCAGGATTCCCGCGCTCCTTTGGAATGTATCCGTAACGCCATGCAAAGATCCCCACATAGATATCTGAGTCGGCAACGTCTTCAAGGCACTTGGCCAACGGCCTCTTTTCGCTTGCGACGTAGTCTTCCATTGCAGCTGCGTCAGCCCGCAGCTTACGTAGCTGCCGGTAGACCTCAGCTCGAAATTCCTTTAGGTCCTCGAAGGTAGATGACACGTAGATCTTCATTGGCCTGTGCCGGTTCTGCCGTCTGACACATAGGGCTTTATCCACGCGCGTCGCCCCTTTCCCCGTGAGGTTGGCTCGCAGGCGCGCGGACAAGGCCCGTTGAACGAAACCGCGGGGGACGCGCGGCTATGGGGATTGTAAGGCCGCCGCGTCTAGGTGGGGCGTGATTCTTCGGTTGAGCGGGCGACGTAACGCGTGCCGTCCGTCGTGGTGAGCGTGCCGCCGCAGCGGGGTGCGGGCAGGCCGCTCCCGTGCGCGGGTCGGGGTGCGCGACGTGTCGGCGTCGTGGGACGCGTGCACCCAATCAGGAGCATTGGGCGGGCATCGTGGCGAGTTCGGGCACGGCTCGGTGAGGCCGGCGCAGGCATGGGACATTACGGGCGGGGATGCGTTCATGCCTTTACCGCGGGGTGCTCGGGAAGGCGTCTATCGGGTCAACCTCGAGCCGAGCACTGTTCGCGTCGATTGGGTGATGGAGATTGAAACGGAAACGGGCCACCTGATCCCCCAACCCCTCAGGTTGTCCAAGGGGGCGATCGTGTGGCTCGAGGAACATTGATTCTCACTGCCCGGAAGGCGCAGCCTTCACTAGCACGCACCAGCCATCACGTCAGCTAGCCGGTCGCGTAGGTATGGCGCCGAGCTCAGTACCCGAGGCCCCCCATGCCTCCCCCAAATGGGTCCCATTTGTGCTATCCCCTTTAGGCTATACCGCATGCTTGCGCCGGGCATTTTCCTGCGGGCCTGTCAGTGCATTGGCCGCTCAGCAAAGCGACGCGCGCTGACGCCGGCGCACTACGAGGCCACGTTCTCCGCGCCCTGGGGCGAACGAATGGTGGCGAAACTGGACGGCGTGATCTGGCAGGACCCCGAGGACTCCGCGACGGGTATTGCGTGTCGGCTGAGCCAAGCGCCTCGAGCGCACCAGAGTTCAGAGGGATCAGAGTCCAGAGGAGAATGGGGACACCACCACCCGAAACCCGAAGAGCGAGTGCCGGTTGTATGGCCCGCGCCTGCCGCGGCCCGCCGCGCGCACGCTCCCGCCGCCGTCGCCGAACGAGCCGCCGCGCAGCACCCGGCGGATACCGTCGCCGGCAGTCACGTCTTCTCGTGCGTTGCTTGGCTCATAGGGGTACTTGAAGGTGGGGTTCTGCCAGTCGTCGCCCCACAGACTCCGCGTCCATTCCCAGACGTTCCCGCACAGTTCTTCTACCCCGTACGGGCTGGCCCCGCCCGGGAAGCAGCCCACCGCGCTCGGCCGGCCAATCCCCGTATCGGCGTAGTTGGCCTGGTTCGGGTCGGCCGGACCCTCCCACGGGTAGATTCGACCGTCGGTGCCACGCGCAGCCTTCTCCCACTCGGCCTCGCTCGCCAGCGTCACGCGCCACGGCTTGTTGCTCTTCCGTGTCGGCCGCAGCACGCGCGCCAGCGCGTCTGGCGTCCAGGCCCACTCGCCCAGCTTCAGCGTCAACCAGTCACAGTAGGCCAAGGCTTCGTGGCACGACACCAAGACCACAGGATGGTTTACCACGCCGCGCAGGCTATCCGGGTCGCCAGGCGTGATGCCCCCGTCCGCTACATATGCGCGCAACTGGGCCACGGTGACCGGAAACCGCGCGATGAAGAACGTGGGCAGCGTCACCGGGTGGGGTGGCAGTTCATCGTTGTTCGCCTCCTCGTCTCGCTTCTTGTCACTCCCCATTGTGAAAGCTCCGGCCGGGATCTCGATGAACCCCAGCATCGGGTCGTCCGGCAAGTACCAGGCGTCCGGGCGGAAGCGCGGGTCGCCCTCTTCCTTCACGTACGCCTCGATCGCTGCCACACGCGCCTTTGGGTCGGTCGCGTACTTACGAAGGCGGGCCTGAAAACGAGCCTTGGCGTCAGACTCCGCCACTGCCTTTCGCGCAACCAGGCGTTCCTCCATGCGGGCGGAGTGGGCCGGCACGCGCGCTGTGAGACCATCGCCTGACGCAGGCACGCCGGACTGCGGGGGCGCCGAGGGCGGGGCCTCCGCCAAGGCGGTGATCTGCCCGAGCGCCTGCACCAGTTGGGTGAAGTCATAGTCCCACCGCTTGTCGGTGATCTCGTGGGCGTAGCGTCGAGCCAGCGGCTTGAGTGGATCGGGGAGGTCGGCCGCCCTCGGCATGCTCGCCCCGCCCACCAGGAGCGGCACCACCCGCAGGCCCTGACGCTGTAGACTCTCGACGACCTCAAGGCGCACCCAGTCCTCCGGGTCGTCGAGCCGGCGATGGCCTCCTTCGTCCTTCGCCTTCAGCCACTGCGGCCCGATCAGCACGACGACCACCGCGCACCACTCGAGCGCCCGCCGCATGACGTCGACGAAGTCCTCGCCGATCTCGATCGACCCGATGTCGTAGAAGACTTCGTTGGCGGGCATCGCGTGACGCAAGTCGTTTTGGAGCCGGCCGGCCCAGCCGGCGGCGTCCTCACGGCGGTAGCTGATGAACACGCCTGCCATGCCCTCCTCCGTCTTCAGCCACGGGCCCGAGGCCCTTAACACGTCGGCCGATGACGCGGACTATACGCCTCGGCGGGAACCGCCACAAGCGCATCAGGCGGCGGTACACCAGCCGTAGGTGCGCAGCCGTAGGTGCGCTTGCGGTTGTCCAGGCCGAGGCACATAATCTGCGTCATCAGTGGGTGCTGGGCTGGAATGCGGGGCGATCGCGCGGGGTTGCTCGGCTTGCCAGTCCCGTCCCCGCCAACACGGGAAACAGAACATATGACGAAGAATCTCTTCATCAGCCACAAGCACAGCGACAGACAGATCGCGCGAGTCATCGCTGACTTCATTGAGACAAAGAGCCTTGGGCATGTGTCGGTTCACGTATCGTCGGACCCGGCCTACAAGGGGCCTCGGTTAGGCAGGAATCTGAACCAGGAACTGTGCAACGCGCTCTTCGAGAGCGACGTCCTGATCCTCGTCTACTCGTCTGCCGATGAGGACTGGTCCTACTGCATGTTCGAGTGCGGGGTCGCCACCGACCCGCAATCACCCCATACGAACATCATCGTCTTCCAGTGCGGCCGCGACGCGCCCACGCCCTTTGCGGACCAATTGCGAGTCGACGTCCGCAAACTCGACGATCTCCGCAAGTTCGCCAAAGCTTTCTTTACGGATCCCACGTTCTTTCCAAGCGCTACATCGGCACTGGCGCCAACGTTTTCCGAGAGCCAATGGGACCGCGCGGCCCACGAATTGCATGAAGCGCTGGCAGCACCAGGCGTTTTGCCTCCGGCGGAGGAACAGCCTGTCGAAGACGTACCGGCGTGGCCACTGTTGAGGTTGCAGGTCGCGAGCGGGAGCATCGATGCTGTCACCGGTGGCACATCCTCGCAGGCGCACGCCGCTTGCGAACGACTGCTGCTCGAGGAAGCGATGATAATCGATAGCGACAATCGTGCGCCATTGCTGTTTGGCATGAAGAGCCTTCCGGCCAACATGCGCTTCGGTACCCTTGTCGACACGTCGGTGAGGCGATCGCCTGGGGCGAAGCCCGCGTGGCTGAGATCCTGTGTCGCGCAAGTACTGTGCATTGCCGAACGGCGCCTTGATGACATCCGATGGGAATCGCTGAAGGAAGCCGACGGCGACCGCTCTTATACACCAATCGTAACCAGGATGCGGCGGATACCATCTGAAGGCAGGGTACAGTTCGACCTGTACTTTTTCGAGCTTTCCAATCCGCGCTCGGTTACCGTCAGCGCGCGGATGATTGATCTGCCGAGCGTCTATCTGAAGCGCCTCGATAACATCACGCGAAGCTTGAAGCTGGTCGATCTTCGGAATGAGATGAGCAGGCTGGACAAGGAAAGGCTACCAATCCTGACCGAAGACGATCGCCCGCTGTTCATGGTTCACCGCAGCATGCTCGAGCGCTACATGCTCGACCAGCAGCGTGAGGGAAAGAAGTTCGAGAACTTGACCGTGGGAGATTTGCTTGGCGTCGCCTCTGAGCACTCCCTTGCTGGCGCCTTTGTCACGTTGCCTCCTAGCGCCTCGCTCGCCGATGCGCAAGAGGCAATGGTCAACGCGATTCGCGATGTCTTCGTCACCGAAGACGGAAGCCGCAATACACGGCTCCTTGGCTGGCTAAGCAATGTCCGCCTGACCCGGAACTTGTAGCATGGACGGAGGGCGCAGTGAGACGCGACCAAGGGGCGCCAAGAGCGTAACGCGGACCGGAATGGTGCGATGCCCACGATGAACGACCCAGGCCCCAGCGTGCAAACTCCCACGCAGCCTTTTTGCCTGTCGTCTCTCTCGTCCTGCCTCCAGCGAATCCTCTCTGCGGCCGAAGGTTGCGCCCCGGCACGCGGCGTCATGACTTGATCGTCGTCATCTGGCTGTTGACGACCTGCCTCCGCCCGTGGCGCTTCACGAAGAAGTCGACGCCGCGCGACTGATCGGAGATGGGCTTTCCCTTCTACGTGCCCTTGTTCTTCGCGGCGATCGAGGCGAGGGCCGCGCCGCCGTGAAGAAGTCGCGCTCGATCTGCATGAGCGCGTGCTCCTCGGCGCCGTCCGCCTGCCGCCGGAGCACGGCCAGCCAGTGCCCGCTCGCCTTCGCGGCGCCTTGGCGGCCGCCAGCGCCACGCGTTGCCGCCCGGTGCTATACTCCGCCCGCGCAACGACGGCCATCGCGCCCCTGTGAGGAGGGCCCTCGTGAAGAAGACGGCAGCGGTTGCAGGGCTCGCCCTGGGCGCGTCGCTTCTCGTGAACGCGGCCTCCCCCGGCGCCTCGCCCCAGGCTTCACTGAAGGCTTCGACCAACGAGCAGCTCCTGGAGCGCATCGAGGCCGAGGTGGCCTTCGCCAAAGGGCTTGCCGGCTTGACGGCCGCCCGCGCGGCCGAGTGGAACCCCCTCATCGCCCGGGCGGACGACATCGTCAGGGCGATGAAGGCGGGCGGGATGCGCGGCGACCCGGCGGCGGAGGTCGTGAAGGCGGAATGAACCGGATGTGGCCCTGGCCCGAGACGGTGGCCGTCACCAACGACACCTTCAGAACCTGCACACCGAGCCGGACATCAGCCTGATGAACAGGTGCCCGGTGGTGCTCACAGGCAAGGATCAGCAGCTTGCCCTCCCCAGCCGGAGGGTGCGATCAAGGCCGCGCGAGGCGAATCGCCGAGTCCACTATGTCAGTTGCTTCGGCCGCCAGTGGCCCACGAGCGTCCCTCGGGTCGACAGTGTGAGATCGCGCCACTGATCGATCGGCAGGACAATCTGCGCGAGCGCGGCGGTCGGCAAG
>Ga0113563_10001510_pt1 | contig 13314 bp, 8 predicted proteins | sample Mud3Dept3metaG_FD_80117 | JGI IMG/M metagenome (GOLD analysis project Ga0113563, IMG submission 80117) | Freshwater wetland microbial communities from Ohio, USA, analyzing the effect of biotic and abiotic controls - Mud 3 Core 4 Depth 3... | ecosystem: Environmental > Aquatic > Freshwater >...
GGACGGTGCGGATGGTCGAGTCCCGCACCCTGGGGATGTTCAACGCGGTCGGCCCGGAGCACGAGCTGACCATGGGCGACCTGCTCTGCGGCGTGCGCGCAGCGACCACTTCCGGGGCGCGCATCACCTGGGTCCCCGCTCCCTTCCTGGAGGAGCAGAAGGTGTCGCCCTGGGGCGACATGCCGGTCTGGGTGCCGGCCTCGGGCGATACGCTCGGCTTCGGCCGTCGCAGCAACGCACGGGCGCTCGCGGCCGGGCTCACCTATCGCCCGCTAGCACGCACCACGCTCGACACCCTCGACTGGTTCCACGCCCTGCCCGCGGAACGGCGCGGCCAGCTGCGCGCCGGGATCGCGGCCGCGCGCGAGGCCGAGGTGCTGGCGGCCTGGAGGGCGAAGAAGAGCTGATCCGGGCGGCGCGCGCCGCGGCGTGCCGGGGCGGGCGCGGCGTCAGTCGCGCTCGAGGTAGGTGTAGCCGGCCAGGCCCTGCTCGTAGACGCGCAGCAGGGTCTTGGAATCCTCGAACGTCATGCGATTGCAGCGCAGCGCGCGCTCGGCGGCGCGCCGCACGCGCGCGACGAGGTCGTCCCGGTCGTAGCTGACGTACTTGAGCACGTCGGCGACCGTGTCGCCGGTGAGCACGTGCTCGATGTGGTAGCCGCCTCCCTCGTCGAGCACCACGTGCAGGGTGTTGGTGTCGCCGAAGAGGTTGTGGAGGTCGCCCAGGATCTCCTGGTAGGCGCCGACCAGGAAGATGCCGAGATAGTAGTCGTCCTCTCCGAACCGGTGCAGCTCGAGCACCGGCTTGACGTCGCGCCGGTCGATGAAGTGGTCGATCTTGCCGTCCGAGTCGCACGAGATGTCGGCGAGCACGGCGCGACGCGTCGGCTCCTCGTGCAGGCGGTGGATGGGCAGGATCGGGAAGAGCTGGTCGATCGCCCAGGCGTCGGGCAGGGACTGGAAGACCGAGAAGTTGCAGAAGTAGGTGTCGGAGAGCTGGCGTTCCAGTCCCTCGAGCTCTTCCGGGACTTCGGGCAGCTCGCGCACCATGCGCAGGATCTTCTGGCAGAGCGCGAAGTAGATGTCCTCGGTGAGCACGCGCTCGGTGAGGGAGAGGTGGCTCAGGTTGTAGAGCGAGAGCGCCTCCTCGCGGTACCCGGTGGCGTCGTGGTAGGCCTCCAGCAGGTTCTTGCGCGACACCTCGCGGAAGGTGTCGAACAGGTAGCGCACCGGCGCGGGCGCGCCCTCGGGCAGGGCTTCGGGGAGCGTCCCGACCCGGAACTCACCGACGCCCAGGACGTCCACCACCAGCGCGGCGTGGTGCGCGACCAGGGCGCGGCCGGATTCGGAGACCAGCGTCGGGTGCGGCACGCGGTCGGCGTCGCACAGCTCCATGGTGCCGAACACGATGTCGTTGGCGTACTCCTGGAGCGTGTAGTTCATCGACGACGAGAAGTTGGTCTGCGAGCCGTCGTAATCGATGCCGAGGCCGCCGCCGACGTCGAGGTAGCCGAGCGGCGCCCCCAGCTTGGAGAGCTCGCAATAGGTGCGCACCGCTTCGCGCAGCGCCTCCTTGACGTTGCGGATCGAGGAGATCTGGCTGCCCAGGTGGAAGTGCAGGAGCTGGAGGCAATCGAGCAGTCCGCGCTCGTTCAGGAACTTCACCGCCTCGGCCAGACCGCGCGCGCCGAGCCCGAACTTCGAGCGGTCGCCTCCCGAGGCCTCCCAGTGCCCGGCGCCGCGCGCCGAGAGGCGCGCGCGCACGCCCAGCGCGGGCCGCACGCCGACGCGCTCGGCCACCGACGAGATCAGCGCCAGCTCGGAGAACTTCTCGACCACCAGGATGACGTGCAACCCGAGCTTGGTGGCGAGCAGCGCGGTCTCGACGTACTCCTCGTCCTTGTAGCCGTTGCAGACGACGATCGCCTCCTCGTCGTCGAGCATCGCCATCACCGCGAGCAGCTCGGGCTTGGAGCCGGCCTCGAGGCCGAAGTGGTAGGGGCGGCCGGCCTCGACCAGCTTCTCGACCACGTACTGCTCCTGGTTGACCTTGATCGGGTAGACGCCGCGATAGGTGCCGCGGTAGCCGTACTCGGCGATCGCGCGCAGGAACGACTCGTTGAGCTCGGTGACGCGCGCCTTGAGGATCTCCGAGAAGCGGATGAGGAGCGGCGGCGCTATGCCCCTGCGCCGCACCTCCTCGACCAGCTCCTTGAGGTCGAGCGCGGGCGAGCCGGGACCGCCGGGCTGCGCGACCAGGTTGCCCTTGTCGTTGGCCGAGAAGTAGTTGTTGCCCCACTGGCGGATGTTGTAGAGGTCGATCGAGTCCTCGACCGTCCACTTCCGGGGCATCCCGTTGATGCTCATCCGATGCGGCCTCCTCTCGGCTGACGGCGCGCTTTCGAGCGCGGAATGGTAACACCCGGGAGCCGCGCCAGGGCGCGAGGGACGGGGAGGGCGGGAGGAGTGCGGAGCGCGGCGGGCGGTCTCGAGGCGGCCGGAGCGGCTAGGGCGCGACCAGGCTCCAGAGCGACGCGTCTCCGGACTGGAAGCCGTCGCGGAAGATCGTGTGGTCGGCGCCGGTGACGACGATCGCCAGGGTCGCCACGCGCTGGCCTCCGTTCGGGTGCTGGACGGTGGCGGTCACGGTGTAGGGCCCGGGCACGTAGTAGACATGAGCGCGCGCAGCGGGCGAGCCGGCGGGCGCGGTCGTGTAGGGCACCGTCCCGTCCCCGAAGCTCCAGGTCAGCAGGGCGGTCTGGCCCAGGTCGGGGAGGGCGGCCGAGAAGCTCAGGGAGAGCCCGGTGTCGAGCGGCGGCGCCGGCGCCGAGAGCTCGACGCGCGGCGGCAGGGCGGCGGCGACCACGGTCTCGAACGGCGGCGGCAGGGTGGGGCAGTCGGGATCGGCCACCCAGCTCCAGCTCCCGGTCGAGCAGCCGGCGTTGGCGCAGGACATCCGGTCGAACCCGGCGCTGTTCGGGTGACCGCACGGATCGCTGCCGCCGAGGTCGTCGCAGTCCCAGCCCGTGTAGTCCTGGAAGACGTTGCTGGCCATGCCTCCGACCCGGCGCAGGCGGCAATAGGCGTCGACGCTCGGCCAGGCGTGCGTGGCGGCCAGCGTGGCGATCCGCCCGTTGAGGATCTTGGTGGTGGAGCTGCTGGGGTCCACGCAGACGTCGGGGTGGCGCGGGATGACCTTGGCGATCACGACGTCGAGCCCGAACTCTCCGGCGCGCAGGGCGAGCTGCTCGAGATTGAAGGCGGCGGTCTCCGTGCTGAGGTGCTGGGAGACGTCGTTGGTGCCCTCCATGAGCACGAACAGGTCGTTGGGCTGGAGGGTGCCGTTGCAGACCCAGTACTTGATGCTGTTCAGCGGCGGGTCGGGGTCGGGCGGCGTCGGGCAGGCGGTGGCGGCGATCCCGATGCGGGTGAGCGCGGCGGCGGTCGTTTCGCCCCCCTTGCCCAGGTTGAGGAGCTGGACGTCCCAGATCGGGTCGAACAGCGTGAGGTCGTTGAGCCGATTGCCCAGGCGCAGGGCGAGGCCGCAGTTCTCGGGCGGGTCGTTGGCGGGATGGCCGTCCCAGCAGTGGTTGGGCGGCTGCGTGTTGCTGAAGTCGTGGTAGCCGTAGGTGATGCTGTCGCCCCAGGTGACGACCCGCGTGGCTGCCGCGCACAGCGTGCGCGGGCTCGCGGTCGCCAGCAGAGCCGTCGCGGGCAGCAGTCGGAGCAGGCGGAGGGCGGAGACGGATCGGGGCACGGAGCGCGAGCAGGGGAGGGAGGTCGGAGGCACGAATTCTATCCCAGGACCGGTAGACTGAGGCCACCATGGAACCAACGAGCTCGCTGCTCGGCGCGGAGGAGGCGGAGGCGGTGCGCGCCGCGGTGACGCACGCCGAGAGCGCCTCCGGCGCCGAGATCGTGCCGGTGCTGGTGGCGCGCGCCGGCGATCACCCCGAGGCGGTCTGGAAGGGCGCCGCCCTCGGCGCCCTGGCCGGCGCGCTGGCTGCGGCGCTGCTCGACTTCGGCCGCCCGGCCTGGGGACCGGCGAGCGGGCGACTGCTGCTGCCGGTCGCCGCGGGCGCCGTCGCGCTCGCGCTGCTGGCACGCCTCCCGCCGCTGCTGCGCCTGCTGGTCGGTCGCGCGCGCCTCGAAGCCGAGGCCGAGCGCGCGGCGCGCGAGTCGTTCCTCGCCCACGAGGTGTTCGCCACCCGCGAGCGCACCGGGATCCTGATCTTCGTCGCCCTGCTCGAGCGCTCGGTGGTCGTGCTGGCCGACTCCGGCGTCCACCCGTTCGTGCCCGACTCCGAGTGGCGCGCGCTGGCGGCGGCGATCGCGCGCGAGATGAGGACGAAGACCCCGGGGCAGGCGCTGCTCGCGGCGGTCCAGCGCGCAGGCGGGCAGGTCGCCGCCCTGGGGCCGCGCCGGCGAGCCGACGACGCCAACGAGCTCCCGGACGCGCCGTCGTCGCCCGAGGGCTGAACTCGATCCCGGATCCGCGATTCGCCGCGGCGCCATCGGCATCTTCGGCATCTGTTACAGCGCCGGTCCGGGGCTCCGGGGGTCTCTCCCGTGCCCGGGGAACCCCACGGTCGATCTCATGCTGTTTGCGTGGGGACCCCCCGCCGCTGCCCGGAAGAGACCCCCGGAGCCCCGGCCCGTCGCCTGGAGCATGGGCCAGGGCGGACGCCGTCCGGCTCGTTCGGCTGGTGCTAGAGTCGCCTCGTTTCCGACGACCCGGACCCCGGATCACCGCCTTCTCACGAGGAGTTTCGCACCATGAGTGAACCCGTCCTCCAGCCCGCGCCCAAGAAGGGGATGTCGACGGGCGCCAAGATCGCCATCGGATGCCTGATCGGAGTGCTGCTCGTCATCGGGGCCTGCGTGGCCTTCGTCGGCGTGGGCGGCATGTGGCTCAAGAACAAGGTCACCGGCATGGCGGAGCGCTACGAGAGCGATCCGGACGCGGCCGCCTACGACGCCGCCCTGATGGCGTTCAAGCTCAACCCCGATCTCGAAGTCGTGGCCCAGGACGACGCCACGAAGTCGATCACGGTGCGCGACAAGAAGGACGGCAAGGAGGTCACGTTCAACCTCGACGACATCAAGTCCGGTCGGCTCTCGATCGAGTCCGGCGGCGAGACGGTCGACGTCGGGTTGACCGGCGGCGAGGGGGGCGAGGGCGGCACGCTGACGGTCGAGTCCGAGGGCGGGAAGATGGTCTTCGGCGGCGGCGACGGATCCGCGGTGCCGGACTGGATCCCGGCCTACCCGGGGGCGCGCCAGGACAGCTTCTCGAACGTCGAGGCCAACGGCGAGCGCAGTGGCACCTTCACTCTCCACACCTCGGACTCGGTCGACCAGGTGCTCGCCTTCTTCGAGGAGAAGCTCCAGGGCGCGGGGTTCGAGGTGCAGAAGGCGACGCTCAATATCCCCGGCGCGGTGAGCGCGAACCTGAGCGCGCGCGCCGGCGGGCGCACCGTGAACGTCACGGTGGCGACGCAGGAGGGCGAGACCCAGGGCCTGGTCGCCTACGCCGAGAAGCCGTAACGCGGCGGATCGCGGTACGATTCGGGCGGCGCCCGGGGCCGTTGGGCTCCGGGCGCCGTTCGCTCTCATGCTGAGACGACAACGCACGGGATCGGTGGTCTGTCCGTCCTGCGGCCGGCTGGTCGGGGTCCAGGACGAACGCTGCCTGAGCTGCGGCCTGCGCAATCCCGGCCTGTGGGGCTTCGCGGGCGCGCTGCGCCGCTTGAGCGGCGAGCGCGCCCTGCCCGCACTGCTCATGGGCGGCTGCGCGGCGCTCTACCTGGTCAGCCTGCTGCTCACCCCGGACCTGTTGGGAGGGCGCGCGCTCACTTCGCTGCTCGCCCCCGGGCAGGGCGCCCTCTTCCTGCTCGGCGCCTCGGGCGCCGTGCCGGTGTTCGGGATGGGGCGCTGGTGGACGGTGCTGTCCGCGGCCTGGCTGCACGGCAACCTGCTCCACATCGGCTTCAACCTGCTCTGGGTCCGCGACCTGGCGCCGGGCGTTGCCAAGCTGTTCGGCGCGGGACGCATGCTGCTGATCTGGACGGCGGCCTCGGTGGTCGGCTTCGCGGCCAGCTCGACCGCGGGGCTCCTGTTCCGGGGCGTGCCCGTGCTCTCCGGCGCCGGCTTCACGCTCGGCGCGTCGGCCTCGATCTTCGGCCTGCTCGGCGCGCTGATCGCCTATGGCCAGCTCTCTGGCCACGGTGCGATGCGCAAGGTGGTGTGGGGCTGGGTCGTGGCCGGGGCGGTGTTCGGCTTCGTGTTCCCCGGCATCGACAACTGGGCGCACGCGGGGGGCTTCGCAGGCGGTTGGGCGGCGGCGCGGCTGCTCGACCCGCTCGCCGAGGAGCGCCCCGCCCACGTCCTCGCGGGGCTCCTCTGCCTGGCCGCCGCCCTGGTCTCGATCGTCGCCTCGGTGGTCACCGGCCTCGCCCTGTTCGCGCGCTGAGCGAAGTGGCCGAAGAGAGCGCGAGGAAGCCCCGCCTCCGGCTCGATGCCGCCTGGCGCGAGGCGCGGGCTCTGGTCTGGACGCACCGCCGCCGGCTCTCCGTCGCCTTCGCGCTGCTCCTGGTCGGGCGCCTCGCCGGCCTCGCGCTGCCGGCCTCGTCCAAGTTCCTGATCGACGAAGTGGTGGGCGCCGGGCGCCGCGACCTGCTGCTGCCGCTCGCGCTCGCCGCCGGGGTCGCGACCCTCGTCCAGGCCGCGACCTCGTACGCCCTGTCGCAGCTCCTGGGTGTCGCCGCCCAGCGCGAGATCGCCGAGATGCGCCAGCGGCTCCAGGCGCACGTGCTGCGCCTGCCCACCCGCTTCTTCGACGCCACCAAGAGCGGCGAGCTGATCTCGCGCGTGATGAACGACGCCGAGGGCATCCGCAACCTGGTCGGCACCGGACTGGTCCAGCTCGCCGGCGGCCTGCTCACCGCGGCGCTCGCGCTCGCGGTGCTGTTCTGGCTCGAATGGCGCCTGACGCTCGCCAACCTGATCGTGCTGGGCGCTTTCGGCGGCGGCCTCGCCTTCGCCTTCCGGCGCCTGCGCCCGATCTTCCGCGAGCGCTCGAAGATCTTCGCCGAGGTCAACGGCCGGCTCGGCGAGTCGATGGGCGGCGTGCGCGTGGTCAAGGCCTACACCGCAGAGCCGGAGGAGGAGCGCGTCTTCGGCGCCGGTGTGAGCCGGCTGTTCGCCAACATCCGGAGCACGATGACCGGCATCTCGGCGGTCACCGCGGCCTCGGTGGCGCTGATGGGCGCAGTGGGGACCGTTCTGCTCCTGGTCGGCGGCCGATCGGTGCTCGCCGGGCGCATGACCCTGGGCGACCTGGTCATGTACGTCTTCTTCACCGGCCTGCTGGCGGCCCCGGCGGCCCAGATCGCCGGCATCGGCACCCAGCTCACCGAGGCGTTCGCGGGTCTCGACCGCATCCGGGAGATCCTCGGCCAGGAGCGCGAGGACGCGCACGACGGCGCACACGAGCCGGTCGAAGCGGTGCGAGGCGAGGTGGAGTTCGAGGACGTCGGGTTCGAATACGAATCGGGCCGGCCCGTGCTCACGGGCGTCTCCTTCCGGGCAGCTGCGGGCACGACCACGGCGCTGGTCGGCTCCTCGGGCTCCGGCAAGAGCACGCTGATCGGGCTCGTGCTCGCCTTCCACCACCCGCAGCGGGGCGTCGTGCGCGTGGACGGACGCGACCTCTCGCGCCTGCGCCTGCGCGAGTACCGGTCGCACCTGGGCGCGGTCTTCCAGGACAATTTCCTGTTCGACGGCACGATCGCCGAGAACATCGCCTATTCGCGGCCGCAGGCGAGCCGGGACGAGGTGCTCGCGGCCGCGGGCGTGGCGCACTGCGACGAGTTCGTGGCGCGCTTCCCCGACGGCTACGACACCCTGGTCGGCGAGCGCGGCGTGCGCCTCTCGGGCGGCCAGCGCCAGCGCGTGGCGATCGCGCGCGCCATCCTCGCCGCGCCCTCGATCCTGATCCTCGACGAGGCGACATCGAGCCTCGACAGCGAGAGCGAGGCGCTCATCCAGGACGGCCTGGCGCGCCTGCGCCGCGGTCGCACCACGTTCGTCATCGCGCACCGGCTCTCGACCATCCGCGCCGCCGACCAGATCCTCGTGCTGGAGGGCGGCGAGATCGTCGAGCGCGGCACCCACGCCGAGCTGCTCGCCGCGGGCGGGCGCTACCGGCAGCTCTACGACCGCCAGTACCGTGTCGAGAGCGACCGCTTCGTGAATCCGGGCGAGGACTTCACGCCCGAGCCCGAGCCCTCCCGGCCCGCACTCGCGCCGCCGCCGCCGCGCCGCCTCTGAGCCCGTCCGGCCACTCGCGCCGCGGCGCCGCGATAGCATGCGCCGACTCGCCCCGGGAGGCAGATGGAAGCACTCTTCGGCTGTGTCGCCGTGCTGGTCGTGCTCGCGGTGACGGTCGCGCCGGTGGTGGCGCTCGTGCTGGCGCTGCGCCAGCGCGCGGAGCTGCGGCGCCTGGCGGCGGCGCTCGCGGAGCAGGGCACCCAGCTCGCGGTGCTGCGCCGCCACGTCGCGGCTCACGGCGCCGGCCTCGCGGAGGCGCCTCCGCCGGCGGCGGCCGAGCCGGCGGGCCTGCGCGCCGCGCCGCCGTCGCTTCCTGTACCCGAGCCGGCAGCGCCGTCGGCCGCGTTCGCAGCCGCGGAGCGGGTGGGGGAGCTCGCCGGTCCCGGTGGCCGCGCCGCCGCCGCGCCCGAGCCGCCGAGGCCGTCCGCGCCGCCGCCGCAGGCGGCCGCGACCGAGGCTCCGGCGGCGGGAGCGGCGCCCCGGCCGCCGGGGCCGGGACTCGAGGAACGCCTCGGCGCCCGGCTGCCGGTCTGGCTCGGCGGCATCGCGCTCGCGCTCGCCGGCGCCTTCCTGGTCAAGTACTCGGTGGACCGCGGCTGGCTCTCGCCGGCGGTGCGCGTCGCGCTCGGGCTGCTGTTCGGCGTCGCGCTGCTCGCGCTGGGCGAGTGGACGCGCGCGCGCGCCGGGCGCATCTCGCAGGCGCTCTCGGCGGCGGGCGTCGCGGACCTCTACGCCGTGCTGCTCGCCGGCATCCGGCTCTACGACCTGATCCCGCCCCTGGTGGGCTTCGTGCTGATGGCGGCCAACACCGCGGTGGCGGTCCTGCTCTCGCTGCGTCAGGGCCCGATGATCGCGCTGATCGGCCTCGTTGGCGGTTTCGCCACGCCCGCGCTGGTGGCGACCGGCGAGCGCAACGCCCCCGGCCTGATGGCCTATCTCTTCCTGCTCGACGCCGGCCTGGTGGCGGTGACGCGCCGGCGGCGCTGGCCGTGGCTGGCGCTGGGCGCGCTGGCGGCGTCGCTCGGCTGGGTGGCGGCGTGGCTCGTGGGCGCCTTCCGCGAGGGCGACGGGCTCGCGCTCGGGGTCTTCCTGCTCGCCTCGACCGCGCTCTTCGCGGGCGCCGCCCTGCGCGGCGGCGAGGCGGAGGGCGCCGAGATCGAGTCGCGGCGGGCGGGCTGGATGGCGGCGGGCGCGGCCGGAGGCGCGCTCGTCCTGCTCGCGGCCGTCGTCGATGCCGGCGCCTACGGCGCCGTCGAGTGGGGGATGTTCGCGCTGCTCGCCGGCGGCTGCTACGCGCTGGCCTGGCGGCGCGACGAGCTGTTCGGCCTCGCCCCGCTCGCGGCCGGGGTCGCGCTCGTCCTGCTCGCCAAGCGCGGCACGGAGATCGGCGCCGCGGACGCCCCCGGCTATCTCGCCACCACGGCCGCGCTCGGGCTGGGCTTCGCGGCGGCGGCGTGGGCCGCGCTCCTGCGCGGCGTCCGCCCGGCGCGCTGGGGGACGCTCGCCGCGGCCGCGCACCTGCTCTTCCCGCTCGTCGGCTACGCGCTGGCGCGGCCCCACCTCGAAGTGCCGTGGGCGGCTCTCGCGCTCGCCTGGGCCGCGCTCGCGGTCGCCGCGGCGGTGCCGGTGGCGGGGCGGCGGGGCCGGCTCGAGGAGGGTGAGGAGGCGCTCGCCGCGCTGGCGGTCGCCGCGACCTTCCACGCCAGCTTCGCGCTCGCGCTCGCGCTCGAACGCGCCTGGCTGTCGGTCGCCTTCGCGCTCGAGGTGCCGCTCCTGCTCGCGCTGCGCCGCCGGCTGCGCGTGGCGGCGCTCGGCCCGCTGGCGCTCGGCGCCGCCGGGGTCGCCGCGGCCCGGCTCCTGCTCAACGCCGAGGTCCTGCGCTACCCGATCGGCGAGCTGCCGGTGCTCAACTGGCTGCTCTGGGGCTACGGAGTGCCGGCGATCGCGCTGCTCGCCGCGGCCGCGATCGCCTTCGGCGAAGGCCGGGAGGGCGAGGCCCGGCTGCTCGAGGCCGGCGCCACGCTGTTCGCCTTCGCGCTGGTCACGCTCGAGGTCTTCCACTCCTTCCATCGCGGCGGGCTGCCGCGCCTGCTCGCGGACCGGAGCCTGCTCGAGTGGAGCGCGCAGGCGGTGGCATGGCTCGGGCTCGGCCTGGTCCTGCTCGAGGCCGGGCGACGTCGCGGCCGTGCCGTCTTCTCGCTCGCCGGCCGCGTCGTGGTCGCGCTCGGCGCGGCCCAGTCGATCCTCGTCCACGGGGTCGTCGAGAATCCCGCCTGGGAGCCGAACCCGGTGGGCGGTACGCCGGTGGCGAACCTCCTGCTGCTCGCCTACGGCGCGCCGCTCGCGCTCCTGCTCGTGGCGGCGCGGCGGGTCGAGCGCGAGGGCGGACGGCGGCTGCCGCTCGCCGCGCGCGGCTGCGCGCTCGCGTTGGGCTTCCTGCTCGTCTCGCTCGAGGTGCGCCAGCTCTTCCGCGGCAGCGACCTCGCCACCGGACCGGCGTCGAACGCCGAGCAGTTCGCCTACTCCGCGGCCTGGGTGCTCTACGGCACGGCGCTGCTGGGCATCGGCCTCGTCCGCCACTCGCGGGCCCTGCGCTTCGCCGCCCTGGCGGTGATGCTGGCCGCGGTGCTCAAGGTCTTCCTCTACGACACGCGCGAGCTCGAGGACCTCTACCGCGTCTTCTCGTTCCTCGGCCTGGGAGCGAGCCTGCTGCTGCTGGCCTGGCTCTACCAGCGGTTCGTGTTCCGCGCCGGGGAGCAGCCGTGAGGCCGGCGCCGGGCCCCGTCTTCGCGCTCGCCCTGCTCGCCGCGGCGCCGCTCGCGGCGCTCGAGCGCGCCCGCTTCGCGATCGACGTGCCGCGGCCGGGCCTGGTGACGGCCGAGCTCGACGCGGCCGCGCTCGCCCGCCTGGGGGACGGCGGCGGCATCGAGGTGCTGGCGCCGGACGGGGCACGGGTCGACGCCGAGCGCCTGCTCGCGGGCGAGGAGGCGCCCTGCCGGGCGGTGGCGGTCGGCGAGGTCGCACGCGCGGCAGGATCCTGGGAGCTGGAGCTCGACCTCGGCGCCGATCCGCCGCCCCACGCCGCGCTCCGCTTCGAGCTCGACGCGACGGTGCTCGCCAGCGGCTGCGAGCTCGAGGGCAGCGCCGACGGCCGCTCCTGGCAGCCGCTCGCCCGCGGCGATCTCTTCCGGCTGGGCGAGGCGAGCGGGCTGGCGCGCACCCGGATCGAGTACCCCAGCTCGCGCTGGCCCCGCCTCCGCCTGCGCTGGCCGGAGGCCGCCGGCGTGCCGCGCGTACGCGCGGTCGAGGTCTGCGCGCCGGAGGAGACGACGGGTCCGGCAGCGCTCGTCGAGATCGCGGCCGAGCCGACGGGCGAGGAGCGCGGCGGCGCTCGCTGGCGCCTGCCGTTGCCCTCCCGCGCCGCACGGGTGCGCGCGCTCCGGCTGGCGCGCGCGCCGGGAGCGGACGGCGGCCTGGCGCGGCTCGCGTGGCGTCTCGAGCTGGCCCAGGACGGCGCCTGGCACGAGCTCTCGCACGGGGTCTGGCCGGCGGGCGAGGAGCTCGCGCGCGTGGCCCTGGGCGACGTGGCGTTCCTCGGCCCCGCCCTGCGCCTCACGCTCTGGGGCGCCGCGGCTCCCGCGCTCCACCTGCAGTGGGAGCTCGCGCCGCAGCGCATCCGTTTCCGGGCCGTGAGCGCAGGACGCTTCGCGCTCTTGCTGCCGGCAGCGCCGCGGCGCGCGGAGCCCTCGGCGCCAGCCGGGGTCGAGCCGGTCCGGGCGGCGCTCGGCGCGCCCGTCGTGGAGCCGGTCTCGCCCGGGCGCGAAGCCGCGCTCGCCAGCGCGGCACCGGCGCGCCGCTTCGCCGCGCGCTGGCGGCTCGAAGCGCCGGCCGGCCTCGCGCCCGGCGCACCGGTCGTGCTGGCGCTGCCGGCGCTCGACGGCGTGGCCTCCGCGGATCGCGCCGACGTGCGGCTGGTGGCGGCCGGCCGGCTGGTGCCGGCGCGCCTCGGCACGGCGGCGGAGCCGGAGGTGAGGGTCGTGCCGCCGACGAGAGCGCCCGCCGCCGGGGGCGGCGGGCGCAGCCGGATCGGCCTCGCGCTCGGCGAGCGACGGGGCAGGCCGACGGTCCTGCGCCTGCGCGCCCCGCTCGAGGCGGGCGCCTTTCGCCGCGAGGTGGCCCTGGTCGGCCGCCTCGGGCCCGCGGCCGGCGCGCCCGAGGCGACGCTCTCGCGCCTGCGCTGGGAGTGCGCGCCGGACCCGCCGCGGCCTTGCGAGACCTCGTTCCGTCTGCCGGGGGCGGAGCTCCGGGAGGCCGCGCTCGAGCTCGAGGACGGCGACGCGTCGCCGCTGCCGTCGCTCGACGTGGAGCTGGAGAGCGCGCGCGAGGAGGCGGTCTTCCTCTGGCCCGGGGAGGGAGCGGAGCTGGTCGCGGGCGCGCCCGAGCTCGAGGCGCCGCGCTTCGACCTCGCGCGTCTCGACGAGGCGCTCGCCCAGTTCTCGCCGGTCGCCGTGCGCGCGGGCGCGCGTCTTGCGACGTCCGGCGGCCTCGAGCGCTGGAGCCGGCCGCTGCTCGCGGTCGCGGTAGCGGCCGTGGCGATCGCGCTGCTGGCGCTCCTGCGCCGGCTGCTGCCCGGTCCGGGAGCGCCGGGCTAAGATGCCGGCCATGCGCGCCTCCGACCGGATCTCCCTGCTCGCGTCGCTGTCGCTGATGCTCCTCGCCGCGCTGCCCGCCGGGGCACAACCCTGGCTCGGTTCCGCGGGTCTCGAGGTCAAGGCCGAGGATCGCAAGGGCAGGGCCGTGGCGGGCGCCGAGGTGGTGCTGGAGTACCTCGAGACCTCGCCCCCGCTGCCACTGCCGCCCGTGCTCACGGACGAGCGCGGAAAAGTCGCGGTGGGCGGGCTGGCGCCGGGGCGATGGGCGGTCTCGGTGCGCAAGAGCGGACTGATGACCTACCGCGCCGAGCTGCGGCTGAGCGCCGACGGCA
>Ga0113563_10001511_pt1 | contig 13313 bp, 10 predicted proteins | sample Mud3Dept3metaG_FD_80117 | JGI IMG/M metagenome (GOLD analysis project Ga0113563, IMG submission 80117) | Freshwater wetland microbial communities from Ohio, USA, analyzing the effect of biotic and abiotic controls - Mud 3 Core 4 Depth 3... | ecosystem: Environmental > Aquatic > Freshwater >...
GAAGATGGTTAACTGCAAAACACGTTAAAATATATAATTATGATGTCATAATTTGAAAATTCAGTAGTTTTATTTTTGTTTTAAAAATACCAGCATCGACCAATACCAGGTTTTCGAATTTGCATTTTAAAATAATTCTAATAATAAATTATTTGTCATGATGAAACACATTACTATGACTGGCAAACGACCAGGATTTTACACAACGCTTTTTATTGCCTTGCTTTTGACGGCTCTCAGCAACTGTAAAGGAGAGAAGACAGAACAGGTAACTGAAGAAAAAACAAGCAATCTGAATATCGGTTGGGCTTCAATAGACATTACACCGGAAAAACCTGTACTTGTAGCCGGACAGTTTCATGCAAGGGTTATGGAGGGCGTTATGGATCCTATCACAGCAACAGCCCTGGCATTTGAGCACAGAAGCGGACCCTCATCCCGGAAAGCTATCCTGGTAAGCTGTGATATAGTTGGAATAAGTGATGGTTTCCGCGATGGCTCCACTGATAATTTAAGGGATAATGTCAGAAAACTTCTTACAAATAAATTGCCCGAGCTTAAAGCTGAGCAGGTCTTCCTTAATGCAACGCATACCCATACGGCCCCGCTTGTCAGCTCAGCACCGGATTCGAAAAGTGTCTACGGAGTAGAGCTTGATGTGTTATCTCCGGCTGATTGCCAGAAATATATTGCAGAACGCATTGCAAAGGCAGCTGAGCAGGCATGGAAAAGCCGTAAACCCGGGGGAATTAGCTTTGGACTGGGTTATGCAGTTGTCGGACATAACCGACTTACAGTTGATATGAAGGGGAAATCAACCATGTATAAAAAAACAAACACCCCCGACTTCAGCAACATGGAAGGATATGAAGACCACTCTGTAAATCTGCTTTATACCTGGGACAGGAAGAGCAGGCTAACCGGAATAATAATAAATGTTCCATGCCCTTCCCAGGTAAGTGAGAGTGAATTTTTAATCAGTGCTGATTATTGGCATGATACGAGAGCGGAGGTGCGTAAAAGGCTTGGAGAAAAAATATATATTCTGCCGCAATGCAGCGCCGCAGGTGACCAGTCGCCACATGTGATGATTGGAGAAAAGGCTGAAGTGCGTATGCAACAACTGATGTTCACAGACAGTATAACAGGCGACCGTACCGTTGCTCACAGGAAACAGATTGCTGTAAGAATTGCAGATGCCGTAACTTCGTTATTTCCGTATATGAAGGACAATATAGAATGGGATCCGGTATTTGAACACAGGATGGAAATAGTTGAGCTTTCAAGGAGACTTATCGGCATCGAAGATGTCAATAGTGCGCTTAAAGAGTCTGAAACTTACAAGGAACAATATAATACACTACTGCTTGAAATTCAGGGTAATCCTGATATCAGGCAAAAACCAGGGTGGTATACCGATATATCGAGAATTTATACATTGATGAAGAGAGGTCAGAGCGTCAAGGAACGTTATGAACTGGAAAAGGTGCGGCCCAAAATGCCGGTTGAGGTTCACGTACTAAGGATAGGTGATATTGTAATTGCCACAAATCCATTTGAACTTTACCTGGATTATGGCATGAGGATTAAAGGCCGCAGCCCTGCAATCCAGACATTTCTGGTACAACTGACCGGCAGTGGTTCATACCTGCCGCCATCCCGGTCAGTTGCAGGAGGCTCCTACGGAGCAGTGCCGGCAAGCACACTGATTGGACCTGAAGGCGGGCAGGAGCTTGTCGAAAAGACACTTGAGATGATAAACTCAATATGGGAGGAACCAGTTAAATAAAACCGGAACTTGATAAGATAGTAATATTTGTCCGGGATCAAAAAAATCATGTTGATAATTGATTGCTAATTCTTAAAATACTTAACTATGAAAAGAAAAAATTTCAATCTGAGGTTTCCACTGATGATCGCTGTGTGGTTTTTTACATTGACCACCTTTGCCGGTGATCTGAAAACAGGAGCAGCTTCAGTGAAAATAACACCGCCTTCAGGAACACCAATGGCCGGATACTATTACGACCGGGGAGCGGATGGAGTGCATGATGAACTTTTTGCAAAGGCAATGGTTTTTGAAAAAGACGGCGCCAGGGTTGCTGTAATTTCATGCGACCTTATAGCAGTTCCTGCTGAAATTGTATCAAAAGTCAGGAGTCTTGTTGAGGAAACAACAGGCATAAGCCCTGACCGCGTTATGGTCAGTGCAACTCATTCACACACAGGTCCTGTTATGCCTAAGAAAATTGACAGGTACAAGAATCTGAATAATGCAACATATGTAAAATATCTATCTGAACTTCCGGGATTGATAGCAGAAAGCGTCAGGCTTGCGAATACTGCTCTGGTCAATGGCAGATTATCGATCGGGAAAGGTCATGAAGAGACAATAAGCTTTAATCGGCGTTTCTTTATGACAGATGGTACCGTCGGCTGGAATCCGGGTAAAATGAATCCTGAAATTATTAAGCCTGCAGGGCCAATTGATCCTGAAGTTGTTGTTCTCTACGCTGAAACTCCTGAAGGAAAGCCTGTTTCAACATATGTGAATTTTGCGGTTCATCTTGATAATGTAGGAGGAACCGAGATCTCGGCCGACATGCCATACACTTTGTCGACAATCCTTGGACAGGTAAAAGACAAAAATATGGTTACTCTTTTTGCCCAGGGTTGCGCCGGGAATATTAATCACATCAATGTTAAGACAAAGGATCCGCAGAAAGGACATGGCGAAGCAAAACGAATAGGGACAGTTCTTTCAGGAGAGGTATTAAAAACATACACCAGATTAAAGCCTCTGGATATCACCGATATATCTGCAAAAAGAGAAATTGTCAAACTGCAGCTCGCGGATGTTAAACCTGAAGAATTGCCAATAGCGCAGGAAGTCATCTCAAGGACCGGGAAGTCAGATGCACCCAAGTTTCTGGAACTGGTCAATGCTCACAAGGTAGTTGATGTCCTCGACAGGAAAGGTGAACCGCTTGATGCAGAAATTCAGGTCATAACGTTGGGAGAAGAGTGTGCTATTGTCAGTCTTCCGGGGGAGATCTTCACTGAAATAGGAATGTATATCAAGAGCAGATCGCCTTATCCTTATACTGTGGTTGTTGAATTAACAAACGGATCCATCGGGTATGTTCCTGACCGAAAAGCATATATAGAAGGCAATTATGAACCGGTAAGTGCCAGGTGTGCTGCAGGTTCAGGGGAAATACTGGCGGAACGGGCACTTAAATTATTAAATGAATTAAAATCCGATAGACCATGAAACATCTTCCTCTTAAACATCGCTTTATTAAAATGGCAGTCTCTTTATTCTGCCATCTGTTTCTTTTTGCCGGACTTTCAGCTGATAGTTACCGGATTAATGACGGAAGTTCTGCTCTGTCCCCTGAAGATACCATAAAAAAAACCATACCCTATACCCTGCCATGGGATGATATGCCAATTGATCTCTCATTTGTATACGCTAAGGAAAAACCCGCCGGCAGACATGGATTCCTGAAGGCTGAGGGTGACAAATTTGTTTTTGAGGATGGAACAATTGCAAGATTCTGGGGCACCTGTTTTAACAGCGCCCAATGCTTCCCATCCCATGAGCACAGTGCGAAGCTGGCAAAGCGTCTGGGGAAAGTGGGGATCAATATCGTCAGGTTCCATCAGATGGATGCGGAATGGTCCACACCAAATATCTTCCAGTTCACCAAAGGCGAAAACAAGCCAAATACCCTTAGCTTCGATCCGGTGAGTGTCGACAGGCTCGATTACCTTATCCACTGCCTGAAACAGGAAGGAGTTTATATCTACATGGACCTACTGACTTACAGACGTTTTAAAGAAGGTGACGGGTTAAAAGATGCAAATCTCCTCGATGATTCGGCAAAACCCTATAGTACATTTAACAAAAAGCTGATTGACCTGCAGAAGAGATATAGTTACGACATCTGGACTCACATCAATCCTTATACCGGCCTTGCTTATAAGGATGATCCGGCTATTGTTCTCGTTGAAATAACAAACGAATGCGATCTTTTTACCCAGAAGGTGACTCTTGAACCTTACAGGAGCGAGCTGGAGGATCTTTACCGGAAATGGGCTGAAGGCAGGAAGATAAAGCTTTCAAAGGATAAGATCGATTTCACCAAACCGGATAAGACCATGCTCGAATTTTTCATTAAGGTAACCCAGGATTATTATAAGGAGATGATGGACCATATGAGGGAAACCGGAGTAAAGATTCCAATAACCGGTACAAACTGGACCAGAGGTGCTGCTTTTCTGTCATCACAGCTGGTGACTGATTATACCGATACCCATGCATATACCTCAGGAGGAGGTGGCTGGCGTGATATTGATGGCAGATTCGGTAATCAGCCCAATCTTGGCACTCCGAATAATATGCTTCCTTCCCTGGCATTCAACAGGGTTGCCGGTAAACCGTTTTTTGTCTCTGAGTGGGACAATCCGTGGCCCAATGAGTGGAGGGCAGAGAGTTCACTTCTTATGGCATCGGTTGGATCGATGCAGGGTTGGAGTGGTTTTTCAATCCATACATACCGATATTCCCTTGATGAGGATGTTGATATGATCGGTAAGCCTATTACTTCGCGCTCGATAGGTAACAGGGCATACCGCGGCGGTGTTTTTGATACCTTCAATGATCCTGCCAAGTTCGGCCTTTTCTACCATGCTGCACTTATTATGAGACGAGGGGATGTGAAGCCTTCGGGCAAAACAACATCCATTAAGATCGACGATATTACTGCCGGTCCAAATATTAAGGCATTGCAGCTTGCACCTGAACAAAACAGGGTGGAAATGGTGGTTCCGGGCGTCACAGCCCGGGGTACCGTGATCAACCCTGAAACTGAGGTGGTTAATGTTACAAACGGAGAAGTAATGTCTGATACAAAGGAGCTCTACAGGAACCTGAAGAAACAATTCGGCTGGATTGACAGCCCGAAAACCAAGGCAGTTTATGGTTTTGTCGGAAAGGAGGGGATAATATCCCTGTCCAATATGAAGGTGAATGTAAAGACCGATTTTGCAACTTTAGCAATCAGCTCTCTGACTGATGACCCGATCAGGAGTTCCGCCAATATGCTTCTGACTGCTGTCGGAAGGGCAGATAATACAGATGCAAAATATAATAAGGAACGTAACATACAAATAGATCCGGGGCATGGCCCGATCCAGGTTGAGATCATTGAGGCAGCCATTGAGATAGAAACGAATAAATCAACCCTGAGGGTGTTCTCAGTCAATCCGCAGGGTTTCATAATCGGTTATATTCCATCATCATACAAGGATGGAATATTCAGGTTTGAAATTGGAAAAGAATATCAGTCAATGTATTATTTGATTCAAAGTCTTTAATGTTCTGAAACAATATTTCCATGAATAAAGAAAGAAACAAAAGTCCGCTGGATAAGATTGTTATAATACTCATTTTTACAATCTCAGGCAATGTTACAAGCCTGTTTGCAAGCGATTTGCTGGTTGGAACATCAACAGCCGATATTACACCCTCGCTCCCGGTAGCTCTTGATGGGCAGTTTCACCTTCGCATTGCAAAGACTATCGAGACTCCTCTGACAGCTAACGTTATAGCGTTGGAATCGAGGGATGGTAATCGTCCGGTTGATGCTGCCATTATGGTTTCCTGCGATGTTGTGGGTATCCCTGTTAAGACACTGTCTATGCTCCGTGGGGAATTGAAAAAACAGATGCCCGGATTTGATGTAAATAAGATTTTCCTGAATGCAGTACATACCCATACGGCCCCGGTTATAGAAAATAATCCGACCTTCAGTTACCAGATACCAAAAGAAGGCGTCTTGCAACCAGAAGAATATGAGGCTTTCTTTGTTAAACAAACAGCTGAAGCAATTATAAAAGCATGGAAAGACCGTAAGCCCGGGAGTGTCTCCTGGGGAATGAGCCATGCGGCAATCGCATACAATCGCAGAACCGTCTATTCCGACGGATCAGCTGTGATGTATGGGAACACAAATAAGCCTGAATTCAGGAATATGGAAGGTATTGAAGATCATGATGTAAATGTTCTTTTCTTCTGGAACGGCAATGGAAAATTAATTGCCATGACTGTTGAGGTACCATGTACTGCGCAGGAAGTTGAAGGAAGATCTGCAGTTAATGCTGATTATATTCATCCTGTCCGTGAGAGACTCAGGCAACGTTTCGGTCCTGACCTTGTTGTTCTCGGGTGGATTGGCGCAGCAGGAGATCAGTCACCCCGTCCACTGTACCGTAAGGCTGCTGAAGAACGGATGATCAAATTGCGTAATCTGACGAGGCTTGATGAAATTGCCAGGCGAATATTTAATGCCGTGGAAGAAGCCTATGAGACTGTTGAGCAGGATCGTTACGCTGATGTACAGTTGGTTCACAAAGTTGAAACACTTACTTTACCAATGAGGCTGGTAACGGAAAAAGAGTACGCAGTGTCCAAAGAAGAACATGATAAGGCAGCGGCGATGATTGCTGCCGATCCAAAGGCAGCAGAACAGCAGCTGGCACGCATGACCTGGAACGGTGATGTTCTTAAACGTTTTGAAAATCAGAAGACCAATCCTGATCCCACAGTGCAGTCCGAGATACATGTCCTGCGCATCGGGGATGCTGTCGTCTGTACCAATGAATTTGAGATGTTTACCGATTATGCACTCCGTATAGAGGCACAGAGCAGAGCCTTGCAGACATTCATCATTCAGCTGACGGGCCCGGGATCATATCTGCCTACTGAAAGGGCAGTTGCTGGCGGGGGATATAGTGCTGTGGCTCAGAGCAGTCAGGTAGGTCCTGACGGAGGTCAGATTCTGGTGGACCGCACCGTAAAGCTTATCAATGATATGTTCGGTGCAGAGAAGAAATAAACTGCTTATGGATAGAACATGAAATAATATCATGGCAGCTTAACTTCTGCTGCCGGGATAAAAGTACACAAATACGACCCTGGATGGTAGAATGAGAAATTCATTCAGTTTTGACAGGACTAGTAATTCGTCTTTGTGTATTTGGTTATATTTGGAGAAAAATTAAGTGTTGTCTGCCAAACCAAAATATATAAATGCCGGAGGGAAACTGATCGATCTCAGCATACCAAAAGTGATGGGGGTCATGAATATCACTCCTGATTCCTTTTATAAAGGAAGCCGGGTTACTGAAGATAAAGAGATAATCACAACTGCCATCAGGATGGTCGATGAAGGTGCGGATTTTCTGGATGTCGGAGGTTATTCATCCCGCCCCCATGCTGAGAATATCCCTGCCGGGGAGGAAAAAAAAAGGGTTCTGCATGCAATAACACTGATCAGGAAGGAAGTGCCTCAGGCGATTGTTTCCATCGATACTTTCAGGTCTGAAATTGCCCGCGAGGCGGTCAGTGAATGCGGAGCGCACATGATAAATGATATTTCCGGCGGCGAGGCAGATAATAATATGTTCCGGACAGTTCAGGAACTTAATGTACCCTACATAATGATGCATATGAAGGGCAATCCGCAAACAATGCAGGATAATCCTGAATATGACGATGTGGTTGCTGATATACTGAAATGGTTCAGTCACAGAATAGTAAAGCTGCAGAGTGCCGGAGTTAAGGACATAATAATTGATCCCGGATTCGGTTTTGGCAAGACAATAAAGCATAACTTTGAGATGCTTGACCGGCTTGGTGATTTCGGTGTTGCCGGACTGCCCGTTATCGTGGGTGTTTCCAGGAAATCAATGATCTGGAAATCGCTTTCCATCACTCCTGAAGAAGCACTCAACGGAACATCGGTGCTGCATGCGGCGGCATTGCTGAAGGGAGCAGATATTCTGAGGGTACATGATGTCAGGGAAGCAGTGCAGGCCGTACGCCTTATTACGATGATAAAAACGACCGGAATGGATATAGCTGAATTTAAACAAGATTATTATAAGTAACATGTTAGTTCCGATAACTGTTCTGGATATCATTGATATTTTCCTTGTCGCATTGATTCTGTTCCAGTTTTACAGGATAATAAGAGGTACATCCGTATTCAGCATTTTCATCGGTGTTTTTCTGATCTATTTATTCTGGCTGTTGGTTAAAGCTCTGAATATGAATCTTATCAGTTCATTACTCGGCCAGGTAATAGGGGTGGGCGTAATCGCTCTTATTGTGGTATTTCAACAGGAGGTGAAACGTTTTCTCCTTGTGATCGGCAACAGATATCTCAAAAACACCAGGTTTTCATTTAAAAGGTTTTTCGCATCAGGTAAAGATGAACCGGGAGGGCCCCCGATTGTGGAAGAAATTGTAAAAGCTGCAGAATCAATGGCTTCAAAAAGAATCGGAGCACTGATTGTCATTGGAAGGCAAAGCCAGCTTGGAATGTATGCTGACAGAGGCGAGGTAATAAGGGCACAGATCAGCGCTGAGCTCCTGGAGACGATCTTTTTCAAAAATACACCTCTTCATGATGGAGCAGTTCTGATTGAAGACAGGTTGATACTTGCAGCACGCTGTCCTTTGCCTGTGACAGATCAGTATGCATTATCATCACATTTCGGCATGAGGCACAGAGCTGCACTTGGAATATCCGAACATACTGATGCCCTCGTAGTCGTAGTTTCTGAGGAGAGGGGACGCATATCTGTTGCAGAATCCGGAGTGATCCGTGAAAATCTCAAACCTGATGAACTGAGAAATATTCTGCTGACGGAAAAGGTCTGGTAACTAGTACATGTACTCACCCCCTATTATTCCCCCTCTCTATTTCGTAAAGAGGGGGAACATATTTATATACAGTGGATTAAGCCCCCTCTTTGCGTAGCAGAGAGGGGGTTGGGGGTGAGTTCATGAACTCACTTTATCCTGTACATTATCAGCGACTCTGCATCCTTGATATAGATATTATTCCCGGCAATCACGGGAAACGCATAAACCGGCGTTTCAGTTACTTTGTATTTGGCAATCTCGGCGTACGCCGTGGGATCGGGTTTAAAAACAATGAGGTTGCCGGTTTGGGGAAATCCTATTAGTACCGACCCGCAGTCAGAAATGGTTGCGAAATCGGAGTGTGTTGCAGCATCAACCCACCCAGTCTGTCCGTTGGATGCATTGAGGCAGTATATCCTCCTCTGATCGGAGAATCCGTACAGAAAACCACCGATAAGGACAGGAGTGTTCCATTTCGCTCCCACCTCAGTGTTGCTCCACAGATCTTTAGTGACAAACTGATCGCCCTGCTTTGCGACTTCAATTGCTTTCATACCTGAACCCTGGCCGGTGTAATAGATCCTTGTGCCGTCGATATACGGGCTGACACAATTATAAAAACGCTGAAGGGGAATTGTTGCAATCTGCCAGAGAACCTTACCGTCAGCCAGATTCAGGGCCATAAGATTCTTCTCTGTCTGGATGATAATGTGTTTTTGTCCGCTTATGGTCATGAGAGATGGTGATGCATAGGCCGGTCCATCACCGGTCCATTTCCACTTTTCATTGCCGGTTTTCAGATCAAGGGCAAGTACCTGGCCATTGTCTTTTGTACCAACGTGAGCCATACAAACTCCATCAACGATAAGTGGTGACATGCCTGTAAAGAACTGGGGAACTGAATGAGCAGGATTTTCTTTTCTCCAGATAACTTTTCCACTGGCTGCATCAAGACAGGAAAGTATCCCGGAAGCTCCGAAAGTCACGACTTTTCCGTTTGCCACTGCAGGAGTGCTTCTTGGTCCCGGATGGGAGGCGGAGGGCCCTGTCACAGCATCAGAAGCGTAGCTGTTCTTCCAGAGTTCCTTGCCTGTTGACGCATTGAGACATAATATAACCTCATCACTACCCTGGCGGGTGTGCAGATACAGCTTCTTGCCGACCAGGACAGGTGTTGCATCACCGGTACCAACGGTAATTTTCCATTGCTGTGTAAGTTCAGTGGGCCAGGCCGAAGGTGCCTTGAAACCCGTTACCTTGCTGTCGCGGCCAATTCCCCTGAACTGAGGCCAGTCCTGGGAAAGAAGATTTGTTGAACAGATCAGAAGCATGATCATTAATCCTGTAAGGTGCTTTGATTTTTGCATGGGTATAAAATTTTATGTTAAATTCAGAATTTATTAATAATTGAAATTACTTTCTCTTCATTGTCAGCATCAGGTTTTTCCTGAAATTCTTTATTTATCAGCTCTTTTTTTTCAGGAAACATTTTTATCAGTGATTTCCTGTTTAGCTGGATCTGTTGAAAAACATTGTTGGAATCCTCAATGAAATACCTGCTGACAGGCTTAAATTCATCATATCGCCTGTCAGCACTGTAAGCAGCTTTATAATCAGCTTCTATAAAATTTTTTTCCGGGATCCTGATAAATTGATGTGGTCCCTCTTTCAGAACCATGTAGAATTTGTTCCCTTCGATTTTCTTTTTAAAATTGATCCCTTTTGTTGTTTTGAAAACCAGCTCTTTACCATCTTTCATGACAATCAGTTCGATGACATCATCCGAAGGGATCTCCATGAGTTTTCCGGTTGAGGGATGGGCAAAAAGCAATGTATTTTTTACGATGTCAAGATCGCTGTTGAACTGGATATATTTCTCCTGTCCTTTAACAAGCAAATATGAAGCAACAAGAGTATCAAACAACCTCGTTGTTCCTTTTATGCCTTCATACCTTGTGTCGAAGCCAATACCTCCGACAGTATTAGGACCAAGGTTGGCAATGGCTTTCAGATTTTCCTCGCCTATTACTCCCGACTGGTAAATGTTTGTTTTCTGGGAATATACAGTAAAGAGGCAGAATAATGCCGGGATCAGAATTATTAGCTTCTTCATGGTTATATCTAATCGGTCATCAGAGAAAAGATTCTTGAATTATAAAACAATCATTTTAATACCAAATTTAAGCAAACAAGTTCGTTTTGGGATAACTCTGTTCAAAATAATAAAAAGTGCCAGTGTTAAAATTTCATAAAAACCGGATATCTTTCTGTATTGTCAGATTTCAATCCGGATTAACTCATGCCAGATTTCTTTTTATTAAGTTTGAACACACTTTCCTGAAAGTTCCGATATGAAAAAACGCTGTTCTGAAAGCGGAACAATACTTGTAACAGGCGGTACATCAGGTCTTGGCCTTGAGCTGGTCAGGCTTTTCCTGGACAAGGGATATTTTGTTATAGCTACCGGGAGGCAATCAGTGAGTCTGGAAAGCTGCGGGGGAAAGCTCAGATTTTATCTTGTTGATTTCAGCAATCTCGGGCAGACGGCAAGCGTGATCAGTCAGATATGCGAAAACTTCGAATTGGATGTTGTTGTAAACAATGCGGGGATTCTCAGTCCTCCGGGTTTTACTGCAACGGATGATGGATATGAATATACCTACCAGGTTAATTTTCTGGCACATCTTCTGGTAAATGAAATTGTTATCCGGCAACATGATTACAGCCGTCCTCTGAAGATCGCCGCCGTTACTTCACTGGCTTACCGAGTTTTAGCACCTGAGTTGAATGCTTCCGGATACTATTCTGATTACAAACCATTCAGGGCTTATTCAGATTCCAAGCTTTACATTGCACTTATGTGCAGGCATTTTTCTGTCAAATATCAGGACAGGGAAATTTCGACCTTAAGTTTCGATCCCGGTGTTTTTGGTTCCCGCATTTACAGGATGCAGCCCGGATGGTTCAGGATCTTGTACCATATTGGTGCACCCTTTCTGCGCAGACCGGCCTCATCCGCCAGGATTCTGGCAGAGCTCCTGACAGGATCCGGATTCGTCAACGGCGCCGTATATGATGTCAGAAAAAAAATAAGGAAACTGCCGGAAATAGAACCTTCAGCAGAAAAGACTTTCTGGAAGGAAACCGGCCGGAAAATTGAACCATTCTTATAATAAATACCTTGATTTCCCGACTTTTTTATAAATTGCAGATCCAAAATTGCCGCTTACTGATTTTGTTATTGGATTATTGAAATTATAAATAAAAAAAATGAAAAACTTATTAACTACAATTATGGTACTTACTGTTTTCTTAGGTTTATTTGGCTGCAGTAGTTCTGATGATCCATCAAAATGGAGCAGCAGCAAGATTGATAAATGGTTTGAAAAAGGCGAATGGTTAAATGGCTGGAAGGTAAAACCCGATGCTTCAATCAATCGCAGGGAGTTCGCCGTTTCTTATTTCAAACATAAGGAAAGATGGGATAAAGCCTTCGCTTTTCTAAAGGAAAACGATCTCACAAAAATGGAGCTGAAACGTTACGATATCGACGGGAATAATCTTTATGCCCCGGTCAGCGAGTATATAACGAAAAATGATACTGCCGCACGTTATGAAGCCCACAGGAATTATATCGATATACAGTATGTTGTCACAGGAAGAGAACTTATCGGTATTGCTCCCTTAAGCGATACAAAAGATATTCTTGTGCCTTATGATGCTGCTACGGATGTTGAATTCATGACGGTAAGCCAGATTAAAAATGTTCCGGCAACCTCTGACAGATTCTTTATATTCTTCCCGGATGATGTACACCGGCCGGGTCTGAAGGATGGAGTAAATTCTCCGGTACGTAAGGTTGTTGTAAAAGTGAAGGTTGATTGAAAGAATCCAGGATTCCGCAATCCGGGTTTTGAGTTTCTCGTTTACTTCTCACCACTCACACTCATAACTCACCACTCACAACTCACAACTCACAACTCGCCGTCTGAAATATTCAATATCCATTTTATATTAGTTGCTATAACCAGTTGAGATCATATTATGAAAACAACCAAATTACAATCCAGGAGGTCATTCATTAACAAAATGGCCAGAGGGACTGCCTTATCGGCAATCGCTGTTTCATCAGCTTCGCGGCTCTATTCGGAATCAACAACTGAAACGAATGATTACGGACCGGCAGATCAAAAACCAATTCGGATCGGGATCATCGGAGCCGAAAACTCTCACACAATCGGGTACGGAAGATTGTTTAATGTTGATAAGAAATTTCCGGGTGTTGAGGTCCTTTATGTTTGGGGCGAAACGGATGAATTTGCCAGGGCTGCCGTGGAAAAAGGTAACATACCCAATATTGTCAGGGATCCGAAAGATATGCTGGGTAAGATTGATGCATTGATAGTCGATCACCGTCATGCAAAATACCATCTTGAACCGGCAATCCCTTTTGTAAAGGCAGGTATCCCGACATTTATCGATAAACCTTTCTGTTACAGGGTCTCAGAAGGCAAGGCATTCTTATCCCTTGCACGCTCTGTTGGAACTCCCGTCTCATCATGGAGCACATCTGCCCATAATGATGAAACACTGGATC
>Ga0113563_10001513_pt1 | contig 13307 bp, 12 predicted proteins | sample Mud3Dept3metaG_FD_80117 | JGI IMG/M metagenome (GOLD analysis project Ga0113563, IMG submission 80117) | Freshwater wetland microbial communities from Ohio, USA, analyzing the effect of biotic and abiotic controls - Mud 3 Core 4 Depth 3... | ecosystem: Environmental > Aquatic > Freshwater >...
TCGACGGGGATCGCGGCGCCGGCCGTGAACGCGAAGCGCAGCTTCGCGACGAGTTCGGCGCGGTCGGGCCGCGCGTCGAGAGCGCCCAGCAATTCGCGGAACATCGTCGGCACGCCGCCGAAGAACGTGACGCCGTGTTCCGCAACGGCCTGCCAGAGCGCCGTCGCATCGAAGTGGCGCTGCAAGACCAGCGAGGCCCCGCCATAGAGCGCTGGAATCGAGAGGATCTGCAAGCCGAACGAGTGGAAGAGCGGCACGACCACCAGCACGCGGTCGCGTCCCGAGCAGTCGAAGAAGAGCTGTGCGTTGAGCGAATTGAAGAGCGTCTTGCGGTGCGGAAGCAGCGCGCCCTTGGGCGCGCCCGTCGTCCCGGACGTGTACATGAGGATCATCGGGTCGTCGGGGGTCACCGGCGCCACCGAGAAGTCGGGCGCGTGCGCCAGCAGGGTCAGCTCGTAGGCGTCGGGCGCGGCGCCGACCGCCAGGCGCAGCGGCGGATCGGTCACTCCTGCACAGGCACGCGCCACGCGGTCCTCCAGTCCCGCTTCGTAGAGCAGCACGCGCGGCTCTGCGTCGTCGAAAATCTGGCGCAGCTCGGGTGGCGCGAGGCGCGTGTTGATCGGCAGCGCGATGGCGCCGAGTCGCGCCGCCGCAAAGACGCTTTCCAGGAACGCCGCGCGATTGGCGAGCAGGATCGCGACGCGATCGCCGCGCGCGACGCCCAGATGCCCCAGCCACGCAGCGCAGCGCGCGCAGCGCTCTTCGAGCGCCCGGTAGTCGAGCGTGCGATGCGTCGCGCTCCGCGCGCCGCCGGGGCCGACGTCGTTCTCGCCCCGCGTGAGCGCTTCGATCAGCGCAACGCGATCGCCGCTCACCGCAGCCCGCCGCGCGAGCCAGCCTCCGGCGTTGTGAAGCGCGCTCTTCTCCATGCGCGTCCTCGGATAACCGAGGGAGCAGGGCCCTGCCAGACGCTCTACCTTGATCCGAGGAGGTGCACCGATGAACTTGAAAGGCGAGGCGGCCTACGTCGGGCGGCACTGTGGATCGAACACCTATCGCGTGACGCCGGAGTTGGTGCGCTTCTACGCCGACGCGCTCGACGACGCGAGTCCTCTCTACGAGCAGCTGGCGCCGTCGCTGCTCTTCCACTCCGAGTGTTACAAGGTGCTCGGGGAGTGGTACCTGAAGAACCTCTTCGGGAACCTCCACGCGCGTCAGGACTGGGAGCTCTTCGGGGAGATTCCGATCGGCGCGACCGTCCATTCGCGCTCGACGATCATCGAGCGCTACGCCAAGCGCGGTCGCGATTACGTGGTCAACGAGACCGACCTGCTCGACGCGGAAGGCCGCCTGCTCGTGCGCGGTCGCACCCACCAATCCTTCCTCCCGGCAGGTGGGGCGCCACCGGCGGGTTTCGTGGTCGACGAAAAAACGGCGAACGACAAGGCGGTCCGCGAGGCGCGCCCGGCGTTCCCGGCCGCGACGGGTCCCGAGTTGCCGGCGCTCGAGAAGGTCGTCGACGCGCGGCGCTGCTGGATGTTCTCCGGGCCGGGCAAGAACTATCACACCGACCGCGAGATGGCGCAGCAGCTCGGTTTCCCGAACATCGTCGTGCAGGGGATGATGAGTACCTGCTTCGTCCACCAGCTGATGCAGAACCGCTTCGGACGCGGCTGGGTGGTGGGCGGCAAGATGTCGGCGAAGCTCACCAACGTGCTGTGGGTAGACGAACGCGTCGTCGTGCGCGGCAAGATTCGCGAAGAGTTGCCCGAAGGAACGGGTACACGCGTCGGCTGCGACGTGTGGGTGGAGAAGGCGGACGGAACGAAGATCCTCGTCGGCGACGCGAGCGCGCTCGCGTAGACGCGATCCGCTGTTGCGCGCGGTCGCGGCGGCGCTGCAAGCGCTCGGGCTCGAAGGATGTTCGATCGCCGTCGCGTGCTCCGGCGGCGTGGACTCGATCACGCTCGCCCACGCGTTTCATCAGCTCGCCGATCGAGCGCGGCTCCGCATCTCGATCGTGCACGTCAATCACTCGCTGCGCGGCGCCGAGTCCGACACCGACGAAGCGTTCGTGCGCGACTTCGCGGCTTCTCTTGCGCTGCCGTTCGCAGCTGAGCGCGTCGACCCGCGCGCGCTCGTGCAGGGCGCCGCGACGAGCCGCTCGCGACCCACCGTGCAGGAAGCCGCCCGGCGCCTGCGCGCCGATGCGCTGCGCCAACTCGCCGTGGGGCTCGGCGCCGATCCGATCGCTACCGCGCACACCGCCGACGACCAGGCCGAGACCGTGCTGTTGCGCCTGCTGCGGGGCAGCGGTCCGGAGGGGCTCGGCGGGATCCCCGAGCGTTCGCTCGACGGGAAGGTGGTGCGGCCGCTGCTGCGGGTCTCGCGGGCCGACGTGCTGGATTACGCGCGGGCCCACGGGTTCGCCTGGCGGGAGGACCCGAGCAACGCCAACCCCCATTACGCCCGCGCGCGGCTCCGCGCCGACTGGGTCCCGGGCCTCGCACGCCACTTCAACCCCAAGCTGCTCAGGGCGATCGGAGATCTGGCCGAAGCGCAGCGCAGGGAGTCCGAATGGGTCGGTGCGTTCGTCGAGCTGGAGGCGTCGCGGCGCTTCGCATGGAACGAAGCCGGGCAGCTCTGCATCGACGCCAAGGGATGGGAACCCGATGCGACTCCGGATGCCCTCGCGCGACGCCTCGCACGACTCGCGCTGCACCGACTCGGGGCCGGGCGCGACGTGACGCGTGCGCACATCGACCGGATCGTGCGCTTCTGGCGCACCGCGAAGCCGGGTCGCTCGATCGAGCTGCCGGGCGGGCTCGAGCTCGCGTGCGACGCGCAGGGCTTTCGCTTCGGTCGTCATTTGCCGTCCAGGCGCGGATGCTAGTCTGCGTCCTGATTGGGAAATCGGGTCCGGGGTGCACCCTGGATCGAGCGTGAGGTCGGCGTGACGCAGCAGTTCTACAAGAACATGGCTCTGTGGGTCGTGATCCTGCTGATGATCCTGCTCCTGGTGACCATGCTTCGGCAGAGCCAGACGACGCCGCCCGATGTCCCCTTCTCCAAGTTCCTCGCCCAGGTCGAGGCCGGCGAAGTGGCTGCCGTGACGATCGAGGAGGGCCGCATCGAAGGCCGCCTCGCCTCCGGTCAGCCGTTCACCAGCTACGCGCCTGCGGTCACCGACAAGCTGCTCGAAAGTCTGGCAGCGAAGAACGTCGAGGTGACGGCGAGGCCGGCTCGCGAGTCGCCGATGTGGCAGCAGATCCTGATCATGTGGTTCCCGTTCCTGCTGCTGATCGGGCTCTGGGTCTTCTTCATGCGCCAGGTGCAGTCCGGTGGTGGCAAGGCGATGAGCTTCGGCAAGTCGCGCGCGCGATTGCTCAACGAGAGCCAACAGCGCGTGACCTTCGCCGACGTCGCGGGCGTCGACGAGTCGAAGGCCGAACTCGAAGAGATCATCGCGTTCCTGCGCGACCCGAAGAAGTTCACGCGCCTGGGCGGCCGCATCCCGAAGGGCGTGTTGCTGGTCGGTCCGCCCGGCACCGGCAAGACGCTGCTGGCGAAGGCGGTGGCGGGCGAAGCGGGCGTCCCGTTCTTCTCGATCTCGGGCTCCGATTTCGTCGAGATGTTCGTCGGCGTCGGTGCGTCGCGCGTGCGCGACCTATTCCTGCAGGGCAAGAAGAACGCACCGTGCATCATCTTCATCGACGAGATCGACGCAGTCGGGCGTCACCGCGGCGCCGGTCTCGGCGGCGGTCACGACGAACGCGAGCAGACGCTGAACCAGCTGCTCGTCGAGATGGACGGCTTCGAGAGCAACGAAGGCGTGATCCTGGTCGCCGCGACCAACCGCCCCGACGTGCTCGACCCGGCGCTGCTCCGTCCCGGCCGCTTCGACCGCCGCGTCGTGGTGCCGCGCCCCGACTTCCGCGGGCGCTACGAGATCCTGAAGGTGCACACGCGCCGCGTTCCGCTCGCGGACGACGTCGATCTCGAGATCATCGGCCGCGGTACGCCGGGCTTCGTGGGCGCCGATCTGCAGAACCTCGTGAACGAGGCCGCGCTGCTCGCCGCGCGTCGCGAAGGCTCGCGCGTGGCGATGATCGACTTCGAGCGCGCCAAGGACAAGGTGTTGCTGGGCGCCGAGCGGCGCAGCCTGGTGATGACCGACGAGGACAAGCGCATCACCGCCTATCACGAGGGTGGTCACGCGCTGGTCGCGATGCTCTCGAAGAGCAGCGACCCGGTGCACAAGGTCACGATCATCCCGCGCGGCATGGCGCTCGGGGTGACGCAGACGCTGCCGCCGGAGGACCGCTACAACCTGACGCGCGACCAGATCCTCGCGATGATCAAGCACGCGATGGGCGGTCGCGCGGCGGAGGAACTGGTCTTCGGTCACCTCTCGACCGGCGCGTCCAACGACCTCCAGCAGGCGACGCGACTCGCGCGCCAGATGGTCTGCAAGTACGGCATGAGTGACAAGCTCGGGCCCGTATCCTACGGCGACGACGACCACGACGTGTTCCTCGGTCGCGACTTCATGACGCGCAAAGATTTCAGCGAGAAGAAGTCCGAGGAGATCGACGAAGAGGTGAGCCAGACGCTCAACTCGCTGTACGTCGAGGCCAAGCAAGTCCTGCTGGAGAACCGCGCGACGCTGGACCGCATCGCCGAATCGCTGCTGGAGCGCGAGACGCTCGACACGGCGGACCTGCGACTGCTGATCGCCGGCGAAGCGCTTCCGGCGCTTGCGCTGCCGAAAGGCGGAGAGCCGGCGTCACCCGAGCCGCGTCGCGAGGCAAAGGTCGAACCGCTGCCGAAGTTCTCGGGCAAGAAGCTGCCCGATCCGGAACCGATTCCGGGTTAGGTCCGCGAACGGGCCAAAGCCCAGCGAAGTCCAAGGAGCACGCCCGCGCTGCGCCAGCGGAAGGGAGGGCCGTCGATGCGAAGCCCGATCTTCTCGCGAGATCGCGTGACGGTGGTCGGGGTGCTGAACGCGACGCCCGATTCGTTCTCCGACGGCGGCCGCTTCGTCGTGGGCGATCGGATCGACCTGGACGCGGTCGTCGAAGAGGCGCTGCGGATGCAGCGCGCCGGTGCGCACGTGCTCGACGTCGGCGGCGAGTCGACCCGGCCAGGCGCCGTGGAGGTGCCGGCGGACATCGAGGTCGCGCGCGTCGTGCCGATTCTCGAGGCGCTCTCCAAGGCGTGCGAGCTGCCGCTCTCGATCGACACCCGCAAGAGCGCCGTCGCGCGCGCCGCGCTCGCGGCGGGGGCGGGCATCGTCAACGATGTCTCGGGGGGGCGCTTCGATCCCGCGCTGCTCGCGATCGTCGCCGAGCAGGGTGCCTGGCTCGTGCTCGGCCATCTGCGCGGTACACCGGCGACGATGCAGGACGCACCGCAGTTTCACGATGTGCTCGGCGAAGTCGCCGAGGAACTGGCAGCGAGCGTCGCGCGCGCGGAAGCCGCGGGCGTCGTGCCCGCGCAGATCGTCGTCGACCCGGGCATTGGCTTCGGCAAGCGCCAGCAAGACAATCTCGCTCTGCTCGCGAACGCAGGGTGGCTGGGTGAACGGCTCGGCAAGCCCGTGCTCGTCGGACCCTCGCGCAAGGCGTTCCTCGGGCAGCTCACCGGCGATCGCGTCGATCAACGCGACGTCGCGACCGCGGCCGCCTGCGCGGTCGCCGTCTTCGCCGGCGCGGATGCGATCCGCGTACACGACGTGGGGGCGGGCGTTCGCGCGGCGCGAATCGGTGCGGCGCTCCGGGGGGCACGCGCTTGATCGAGACACTGTGGAGTCTGCTGGTCGATCAGGTCGCCGGCTTCGACCCGGTGCGCGACACGATCGACATCGCGCTCGTCGCGCTCGGCGTCTACTGGCTGCTGATCCTGATCCGTGGCACGCGCGCGGTGCAGATCCTCGTCGGCCTGCTGCTGCTGATCGGCACCAGCCTCGTGTCGCATGCGTTCGAGCTGACCACCGTCGAGTGGATCCTCGACAACTTCCTCTCCTCGGCGGTGCTGATCATCATCGTGCTCTTCCAGACCGACATCCGGCGTGCGCTGGCACGCGTCGGACGCGGCGTGTTCCCTTCGGTCGCGAAGCAGGAGGAGACGCAGCTCGCCGAGGAAGTGGCGCGCGCGGCGCAGGCGCTCGCGCAGAAGCGGGTGGGCGCGCTGATCGTGCTGGAGCGCGAGACGCATCTCTCGGATCTGATCGAAGCCGGAACCGCGATCGACGCGGCGCTGAAGCGCGACCTGCTCGTCTCGCTGTTCATGCCGCAATCTCCGCTCCATGACGGCGCGGCCGTGATCTCGGCCGGCCGCATCGCGCAGGCGGGATGCATCTTGCCGCTCACGCTGCGCGAGGACCTGCCGGAGGGAGTCGGCACGCGGCATCGAGCGGCAGTCGGGATCACCGAGGAGAGCGACGCCGTGGTGATCGTCGTTTCCGAGGAGACGCAGGCGCTCTCGGTGGTGGTGGGAGGCGTGATGGCGCGCAGCCTCGACGGCGCAGGACTGCGCGAAGTGCTGCGCGACGTGCTGGCGGGCGGCGAGAGCGAGCGACGCGTGATGGCCGCGATCGCCGGGACGCGGGATGGGCGAGCAGCCGGGCGCAGCGAGCGCGCATCGGTCGAAACCCCGCAAGCGGGGCGCGCGTAGCGATGCAGATCTTCGGCAACCTCGGCTACAAGCTCCTCGCGGTCGTGATCGCGGTGTTCATCTGGGTGGTGGCGCGCGGTTCGTCGAGCGTCGAGCGCGGTTTCGATATTCCGGTCGTGTTGCAGGGCGTCCCCGATGATCTCGTCGTCGTCGATCAGGGCGCCGACGTCGTGAACGTGCGGCTGCTCGGCACGCGGTCTGCGCTGCGCAACTTCGACCCGGACCGCCTCGAGTATCCGCTCGAGATCTCGGAGGCGAAGCCCGGACAGGCGGATTTCGAAGTCGACCTCTCGCGCTTCGATCTGCCGCGCGGCGCGCGCGTGGTGTCGCGGTCGCCCTCGCGGATCGAGCTCTCGCTGGAGCGCCGCATCGCCAAGACCGTGAAGGTCAAGCCCGATTGGGAGGGGACGCCCGCCGATGGGTACCGGGTCACCGGCGTCGCGACCGATCCCCCGAGGGTCCGGATCGCCGGCGCGCGCTCCGAGGTGCTACGGCTCTCCGAGGTCGCGACCGAAACGATCGACGTGGCGGGCGCGACGGGCCCGGTGGAGCGAGAAGTCCGCGTCTCGGTGGGTCCCGGTCACGTCTGGGCCGATTCGCCGCAGACCGTGAAGGTCAAGGTGTCGATCGAGGTCGATCCCGCGTACGTCGGTCCGCCGGCGCCGCGTGGGTCCGGCTAGACGCCTGGGGACGAGGAGAGGGAATGGGCAGGAAAATCTTCGGGACCGACGGAGTGCGCGGTCGCGCCAACGTCGATCCGATGACGGCGGAGACGGCGCTCGCGCTCGGCCAGGCAGTGAGCGTGATGTTCCGCCGCGGCGGCGGCGACCGCCACAAGATCATCATCGGCAAGGACACGCGCCGCTCGGGCTACATGTTCGAGAACGCGCTCGTCGCCGGGATCTGCTCGATGGGCGTCGATGTGCTGCAGGTCGGTCCGATGCCGACGCCGGGCATGGCGTTCCTGACCGCCGACATGCGCTGCGACGCCGGCGTGATGATCTCGGCCAGCCACAACCCCTTCACGGACAACGGCATCAAGTTCTTCTCGCACGACGGCTTCAAGCTCCCCGACGAGTTCGAGCGGCGCATCGAGGAGCTGATCGGCAACGGCAGCCTCGCATCGCTGCGCGCTCCCGCGGAGGAAGTCGGCCGCGCACAACGCATCGAGGACGCCACCGGCCGTTACGTCGTGTTCCTGAAGAAGACCTTCCCGCAGGAGCTGACGCTCGAGGGCCTGCGCGTCGTGCTCGATTGCGCGAACGGCGCGGCCTACAAGGTCGGGCCGACGGTGCTGAGCGAGTTGGACTCGGAGGTGTTCGCGATCGGCGACGCGCCGAACGGCAAGAACATCAACGACGGCGTCGGATCGGTGTACCCGGAAGCCACGCAGGCCAAGGTGAAGGAATTGCGCGCCGACGTGGGCATCTGCCTCGACGGCGACGCCGACCGCTGTCAGATGGTCGACGAGAAGGGCAACCTGGTCGACGGCGACGCGCTGCTGGCGCTCTCGGCCCGCGACATGGTTCAGCGCGGCACGCTGAAGGGCGGCGCCGTGGTTGCGACCGTGATGAGCAATCTCGGCCTCGAGCGGGCCGTCGAGAAACTCGGGCTGCGACTGGTGCGAACCGCGGTCGGCGATCGCTACGTCGTCGAGGAGATGCGTTCCGGCGGCTACAACCTGGGCGGCGAGCAGTCGGGTCACATCGTCTTCCTCGATCACAACACCACCGGCGACGGCCTGATGACGGCGCTCCAGACGCTCGCCATCATGCGCCGCACCGGCCAGCTGCTTTCGGAGCTGGTGAGCGACATCGAGCGCTTCCCACAGGTGCTCGTCAACATTCGCGTCGCCGAGAAGCGACCGCTCGAAAGCCTGCCGGCGGTCCAGGCTGCGGTCTCGAAGGTCGAGAAGGCGCTCGACGGCCGCGGCCGTGTGCTGATCCGCTACAGCGGCACGGAGCCCAAGGCGCGCGTCATGGTCGAGGGCGAGGACGAAGCGCGCGTGCGCGAGTACGCCGACCAGATCGCGAGCGAACTCAAACGCGCACTCGGCGGCGAGCCCAACACATGATCCTCGTTCGGCTCCGCCGCCCCGTGCGTAGCGCGACCGCGTCGCCATGCGCGCGCTAGTCGCCGCTCTCGACGCCGCCGCGGCGCTTCGGGAGCTCGTGCGTCGGAGCGAGCCGCGACTTGCCGCCATCGCATTGGCTGCCGAGATGAGCGGGGCGGACGCCGTGCGACTGTCGGCGAACGAGGCGCTGCGGCCGGTTTCGGAGGGCGACCTCTACGACGTGCGCCGCGTGGTGCGACAGCTCGAGCTGCGTCTCGCGCCGACGCCGTCGCTGCTGAAGCTGGCGCTGGAGCTGCGACCCGATCGCGTCGTGCTGGCGAGTGAGCCGACGCAGTCGCGCCTCGACGCCGCTCCGCTCGATTCCGCCGCCTTGCGCCACGCCCTGCCGCCCGCAGCGCGCGCGCTCCGGGAAGCCGGTATTCCCGTGTGGGTGCGCATCGCGCCCGAGCCCGAATCCGTGAAGCTCGCGCGCGGCGCCGAGATCGCGGGCGTAGAGCTCTCGAGCGTCGGAACCGTCGACCTCCCCGAGTCGGAGCGAGCCGCGGCGCTCGAACGCTTCGGCGATGCCGCTCGCCTCGCCGCCAAGCTACGGCTGCCGATCGGCGTCGCCGGTCGGCTCGAAGCGGGGCGTGTGCGGGGCCTCGTCCTGGCGGCGCCGATCCTCGAGCGCGTGGTGGTCGGTCGCGCGCTCCTCGCGCGCGCGCTCCTCGTCGGGATCGAGCGCGCCCTCCGCGAGCTCCGCGCAGAACTCGCGTGAGTCGCGCGATCCCGCCACAATCGGGATCGTGAGCCCCCCGGAGACGAACCTGTGAAGCACGAAATCTGGCCGCTCGCGAGCGCCGCGTCGATGCGCGCGCTCGACCGCCACAGCATCGACGTGCTCGGCGTTCCGGGCGAGCTGCTGATGGAGAGCGCGGGTCGCGCCGTCGCGGAGGTGGCGCTCGCGGAGCGCGCGGGAACTGCGGGGTCCGTGCTGGTCGTCTGCGGCGTGGGCAACAACGGCGGCGACGGCTTCGTCGTCGCGCGCCATCTGCATCTGCTCGGTGTCCCGGTGCAGGTGCTGCTGGTCGGCGAGCGCCGCAAGCTGCGCGGTGATGCGGCGGCCAACGCGATGCGCCTCGACAAGCTGGGCGTCGCGATCGCGACACGCACGCCCCGCAGCGCCGACGCCGCGGTGGTCGTCGACGCGCTCTTCGGCACGGGTCTCGATCGCGCCGTGACGGGAGCTGCCGCGGCGGCGATCCGCCGGATCAACGCAGCGCGGCCGGCGTCGCGCGTCGTGTCGGTGGACCTGCCGTCGGGACTCGACGCCGACACCGGCCAGGTACACGGCGTGGCGGTGCGCGCCGACGTCACCGTGACGATCGGGCTGCCGAAGCTCGGATTGGCACAGGAGCCGGGGCGCTCGCTCGCCGGGCGCATCGTCGTCGCGCGCATTGGCATCGCCGACGCCGCGCCCGGCGTGTCGCTCGACGCCGAAGTGTGGACGCGCTTCGGCGCGGCGCGTGCGCTTCCGGCGCGACCCGCGGCGGCTCACAAGGGCAGCTTCGGACACGCACTGGTCGTCGCCGGTTCGCGCGGCAAGACGGGCGCGGCGGCGCTCGCGGCCGAGGGGGCCGCCCGCATCGGCGCGGGTCTCGTCACGATCGCGTGCCCGGCCGGTCTCAACGAGATCCTCGAAGTGAAGTGCACCGAAATGATGACGGCGCCGCTGCCGGATGCTGCCGAGGGGAGCTTTGCGAGCGCAGCCCTCGGTCCGCTGCTGGCGCTCGCGCGCGAGCGCGACGCGGTGGCGCTCGGTCCCGGCGTCGGTCGCGAGGCGGACGTGCAGAAGCTCGTGCGCGAGTTCGCGGTGCGCTGTCCGCGACCGCTGGTGATCGACGCGGACGGGCTCTTCCCGTTCGCGAAAGCGGCGCTCGGCGCGTTGAAGGCGCGCAAGGCCGCCACTATTCTGAGCCCTCACCCGGGCGAGGCGGCGCGTCTGCTCGGCGCGACGGCTGCGGAGATCAACCGCGACCGCGTCGGCGCAGCGCGGCGACTCGCCGCGGAGGCGGGCAGCGTGGTGATCTTGAAGGGAGCCGCAACGGTGATCGCCGGGCCGGATCGGCGCACCGCGATCAATCCGACCGGCGGTCCGGCGCTCGGCAGCGGCGGCACCGGCGACGTGCTCACCGGAATCGTGGTGGGTCTCGTCGCACAGGGGCTTCTCGCGTTCGAGGCGGCGACGCTGGGCGCGTGGTTGCACGGTTTTGCGGGCGACCGGCTGGCGGCGCGTCGCGGCCGCTCCGGGATCCTGGCGAGCGAGGTGGCGGCGGAGTTGCCCGAGGCATGCGAGGCGTTGCGCAGGCAGGGCGGCGTCGCGGAGCAGTGCGGCGTTGCGCTTCCGTTCCCGTAGCAGCGCCGAGACGCGCGATGCGGCTCGTCGTCTGGGTGCGGCGATCGAAGCGGTCGCTGAAACCCGCGCGATCGGCTGCGTGGTCGGTCTCAGCGGCCCCCTCGGTGCGGGCAAGACGGAATGGGTGAGGGGATTGGCGGAAGGCCTGGGCGTCGACACGAGATTGGTGACGAGTCCCACCTTCGTGATCGCCAGCGAGTATCGCGGCGCGCGACCGCTCGCCCACGTGGATTTCTACCGGCTTTCGAGCGAAGCAGAGCTGGAGGCGACGGGATTCGTGGACCTGCTCGATCCCGGCCAGGTCGTGGCGATCGAGTGGTCCGACCGGTTTCCCGGCGCGCTGCCCGGGGATCGGATCGAAGTGCGCATCGCCCGCGATGCGGACGAACCGGAAAGCGCGCGCGAGGTCGAGACGGCGGCGCTGGGTCCGATCGCCGAACGCGTGCTCCAGCACTTCGAGCGCGAGATGAAGGGCCGGGAGGAACGAGCGCCGTGGCGTTGATCGTCCAGAAATTTGGCGGCACCAGCGTCGCCGACGTCGGGCGGATCCGACACGTCGCCCGGCGGGTGGTCGCGACCGTGCAGCAGGGGCACCGCGTCGCAGTCGTGGTGTCGGCGATGGCGGGTGAGACCGACGCGTTGGTGGCGCTCGCGAAGGACGCCGGAGGCGAGCGCCCCGACCCGCGCGAGTACGACGTGCTGGTCGCGACGGGCGAGCAGAAGACCATCGCGCTGCTCGCGATGGCAATTCACAGACTGGGTCACAAGGCGCGCTCGTTCACCGGCGCGCAGATGGGGATGCGCACCGACGCGTCGCATACGCGCGCGCGCATCCAGCACATCGACCGCGCGCGCATCGAAGCGGTGCTCGACGCGGGCGCCGTCGCGGTGCTCGCGGGCTTCCAGGGCATCGACGACGCGGGCGACGTCACGACGCTCGGCCGCGGCGGCTCGGACACGTCGGCCGTCGCCGTCGCCGCAGCGCTCGAAGCCGACGTCTGTGAGATCTACACGGACGTGAACGGCGTCTACACCACCGATCCGAACATGGTGCCCGCCGCCCGCAAGCTCGCGCGCATCTCGTTCGAAGAGATGCTCGAAATGGCGAGTCTCGGCGCCAAGGTATTGCAGATCCGTTCGGTGAAGCTCGCCCAGCAGTACGGCGTGTCGCTGCACGTTCGCTCGACCTTCGAGGAGGGCGAGGGCACGTGGGTGACCCGCGAGGAGGACGTGATGGAGCACCTGGTCGTCTCCGGTGTGACCTACCAGCGCAACGAAGCCAAGATCCGCGTCGCGGGCGTGAAAGACCAGCCTGGAATTTCGGCGCGACTCTTCACGCCACTCTCCGACGCGGGCATCGTCGTGGACATGATCGTCCAGAACGCCAGCCAGGACGGCAGCACCGACATCACCTTCACCGTGCCGCGGACAGATCACAAACGCGCGCTGGAGATGGCGGCGCGCGTCGGCCGCGAGATCGGCGCACAGTCTGCCGAGGGCGACGAGAAGATCGCCAAGGTCTCGATCGTCGGGCTCGGCATGAAGGACCACGCCGGCGTCGCCTCGAAGATGTTCCGCACGCTCGCCGACGAGGGCATCAACATCCAGATGATCTCCACCAGCGAGATCAAGATCTCCGTCGTCATCGAGGAGAAGTACACCGAGTTGGCGGTGCGCGCGCTGCACACGGCCTTCGTCGAGAACGGCGCCGCCGAACCGAAGGCCGAGTGACGGGTCGCCGGAGCCGGGCGGCGTTGCTGGCAGCCGGCCTCGCGCTGGCGGTCGCGGCGGCGCAGCGCATCGCGCCGGCAGCGTCGGACCCGTGTCCCGCGCCTGTCCTGGTGGCGATGCGGGCTGCGCTCGCTGCCGTTTCTTGTGCGCGCAGCGGCGCGCCGCTCGAGGGCGCCGCGCGCCTCGCCTTCGGTCTCCCCCTCGACGTGAATCGCGCAGGTGTACGTGCGCTCGAAGCATTGCCCGGCATCGGCGCCGGGCGCGCGGCGGCGCTCGTGGCGGCGCGCAGCGCGGCGCCGTTTTGCGACGTGCGCGAGTTGGAACGCGTACCGGGGATCGGACGCACGACGCTGGCGCGGCTGGCAGGCCGGGTGATGGCGGGCCCCGATCCCGGCTGTGCCGTGGCCAAGTCCTAGGAGCGCGCCGATGGCA
>Ga0113563_10001514_pt1 | contig 13303 bp, 14 predicted proteins | sample Mud3Dept3metaG_FD_80117 | JGI IMG/M metagenome (GOLD analysis project Ga0113563, IMG submission 80117) | Freshwater wetland microbial communities from Ohio, USA, analyzing the effect of biotic and abiotic controls - Mud 3 Core 4 Depth 3... | ecosystem: Environmental > Aquatic > Freshwater >...
TAGTCCCCCGGCAGAGCCGGGGATTTACCTTAAGGAAATTATTGTTGGTCCCGCTCCCTTTCCGCCGGCCCTTCCGACCGGGAAAAAAGAAGGCGCCGAAGAGAAAAAGGGAGGCGGGAGATAACTTCGCCTCTCAAAATACCCGGAGGGCGCGCAGGCGAATTTCAGGGCATTCGCAGATCCGCCGATTTCCCGCTCTCATCCCCGCCCTTCTCCCGGAGCGGGGGCAGGCGGGACGGGACTCAGATGGCAGGTGTCGTTGAGGCATCGAAGCGCTGCCCCCCGCTCCGAGAACTCGAGGATGTTCTTCGCCGTCGGGTCCTGCCGAAACCGGCGAAAGGCTTTGAGGGGCAGTTCCAGGGCCCGGCACAAAACCGCCAGGATGACAAAACTGTGGGCCACCACCGCAACGGTCTCCTCCGGGTGCCGGCGGACCAGGCTTTCGGCGGCCTCCCAGGCCCTGCGCTGCAGATCCCCGAGGGATTCCCCGCCGGGAAGAACCGTCTCCCCGGGGTCCTCCATCCATTTCGAAATGAAACCCGGGAAATCCCGGCGCAGGTCTTCCCCGGTCAGGCCCTCCAGCTGTCCTTGGTTGAGTTCTTTGAAGTCCTCGACCACCCGCAAAGGGCAGGAATGATATCGGGCCAGGCACTCCGCCGTCTGCCGGGCCCGGCTCAGCGGGCTGGTGTAAATGGCCGCCAATGGCTCTCTTGCAAGGGAACGGGCCAGGGACAAAGCCTGGGCCGCCCCTTTGGAACTCAGGGGAATATCCGAAATCCCCTGGAACCGTTTCGTTTCATTCCACTCGGTTTCCCCGTGGCGAATAAGAATCAGACGGGTCATGACAATGCAAGCCCTGTGGCACAGTTTTCCCGTTCGCGGAAAAAAGAGGCGGAGGAAACGGAAACCCGCCGGGATAAAATGAAAAATGGAAAAACAGAGGGGCGCCCAGGGAAAAACAAAACGCCTTTTCAGCCCGGGCCCTGTCCGTCTTCACTTCTTTTCCAGGGCTCCCCAGGAGGCATCGCCCCCGTCCTCGACGCGCACCCTCTTTTTCCGAGCCTTGTACCCGCCTACGACTTCGACCCGGGAGGGGGCGATTCCCAGAACCTCGGCCAGGAGGCGGCAGCAGAGGCGGTTGGCCTGCCCTCCCTCGGGGGGAGCGGTCACGCGGATGCGGAGAAAATCGCCCTGAAACCCGGTTATCTCGTTCCGCGAGGCGCGGGGCTGAACCCAGAGGTTCAGGTATCTCGCCGGCTGGCCGGCGTCCTCCCGTTTCATCCTTCGTCGGATCCTGCCGGGGATTTGCCCGGGTCCGGAGAGGGCTCCAGAAGCCGCCGATGCATTTCGAGGGTGGCCAGAAGCGCCGCCCGCAACTGCGCTCTCTGGCCGTGGAGACGGTTGATATCTTCTTCGATCTTGAGCGCCTCGCCCTGGGCGTTTTGGATAATTTTCCGGCCCTCGGTCTTGCTGTCCTCGATGATCAGCTCCGCCTCCTTGCGGGCGTTGCTTTTCATCTCGTCCGTGATCCGCTGGACGGAAACCAGGGTTTCCCGGAGATCTTTCTCCACCGCTTCCAATTCGTTGATCCGGGCCAGCTTGCGGCGGTCCTCTTCCTTCAGCTGGTTGATTTCCTGCACCAGCTCTTCGAATTCCCCGGCGAGGAGTTCCAGAAAATTATCCACCTCCACCATGTCGAATCCGCGGAAGCGCATGCGGAACTGCTGCTGCTGAATGTCCAGGGGGGTGATTTTCATTTTTCCTTTCCTCCTCTGTCCGCCCTGAGATCGGGGCGAACTCTTTTCGCCCGCTTCCCCCAGGCAAACAAAAACCCGCCACCGGAAAGGCACCGCGGGAATTAATGTTTATCGTAGGGATTCTTCTCCGAAAAGTCAAGCATCCTGTTTTTCCCAAGACCCGGAGGATAAAATTCATTTGACAACCGGTTTTTCTCTCAGTAAACATAGGAAATACCGGTGGCTCACATCGGGGTATCCGCTTTCAGGGAGGGACTATGGAAAAGTCGGTAGGGATTATAGGCGGCGGGAATATGGGCGAAGCCCTGATTGCCGGAGTGATCCAATCGGGCCTCTTGACGCCCCGGGAGATCCTTTTCCACGAACCGCGTCCCGAACGAGCGAAGTACCTTCAGGAAAAATTCGAAGTGACGCCCGTTGGTTCGAATTCCCAATTGCCCCGCCGGGCCTCGACCCTCATCCTGGCCGTTAAGCCCCAATCCGTTCCCGAAGTGCTCCCGGACATCGCCCCTCTCCTGAAGCCGCATCATCTTCTTATCTCCATCTGCGCCGGGGTCCCGCTCTCTTATCTTCAATCCTTCTTCCCCCGGCCGGTGCGGATGGTCCGGGCCATGCCCAACACCCCCGCCCTCATTCAAAAAGGCGCGACCGCCCTGGCCCCCTCCCCCGAAGCCAGGCCCGGGGATATTTCCACCGCCGAAGGGATCTTTCAAGCCGTGGGGATCACCGTCCTGGTCAAGGAATCCCAGATGGACGCGGTGACCGGTTTAAGCGGAAGCGGCCCGGCCTGGGTTTTTGCGGTGATCGAAGCTCTGGCTGCAGGAGGCGTAAAGGAAGGCCTCTCCCAGGATGTCGCCTTGAACCTCACCACGCAAACGGTTCTGGGGGCCGCCCACCTGATCCAGGCGACCGGAAAGCACCCCGCCACCCTTCGGGACCAGGTCTGCACGCCGGGCGGAACGACGATGGCCGGGCTTTACGCCATGGAGGAGGGCGGTTTGCGCCTGGCCTTGATGAATGCCGTCATCGCCGCAACCAAGAGGTCCAAAGAGCTGGGAGAAGCCCTGCAGACCCCGGCCCCCGGTCCGGCCGCCCGGGGTTTAAGAACCAGAGCGGGGAAAAAGAAATAAGGGGGGACGCCGCGAAATCGTCCGGAGAGGGCTCTTAGAATTTTCCGGAAACCTCCCAAGATCTCAAGGGAGAAGGGCCAAGGCGCCGGCAGATCTTGATTCCTTTCCACAGAAATTGTGGAAATGCTGTGAATAAAACGGCGAAGCTTTTTTGTTTTTGATATAAAATCAAGTTCTTTTTCACTTTGCTCCATTTTTGAGCACATAAATTATTAAATAATTTCTTTATATTAGAATATTCTTCGGCGTTTTTTCGGGCTTTTCGGTCATTGCCCTCCCGGACCCGTCTCTTCAATCCACAGAACCCGCAAAAAAATCGGCGCTCCCTTTTCCCGGCATGCTTTTTGATTTTCCCTCTCGCCCCTGGGTTTTGAACCCGGCCCCGCCGCGGCGGATCACCCCCCCAGCGATTGCCTCAAAACCTTGATTCGGTTTTGCATCCGCTGCAGGAACTGCTGCATTTCCAGCTGGAGCGCGCCCAGGCCTTCGTGTTTCTTCGCCAGGACCTTTTCGATCTCCCCCTTCCAGTAGGAGATGACTTCGGCTTCTTTTCTCGCCATCTCCTCCTCCACCTTCTTTTTCATTTTGTTCAGCCAGGCGGAATCCTCCATTTGGCCATCGCCTCCCTTTTCCTTGTTATTCGCCCCCATCGCCGGCGCCGGAGAAGGGGCCGAGCCGATCCCCCTCCCCTTCCCGCCCGGCCAGACCCGGCGCGGGGGGACATTTTAACACGCCCCTTGATTCCCCTCCATAAAAAAGGTTGAGGATTCCCCCCGGAAAAGTCGAAGGTAAAGAAGGGGCGCGGCCAGGGGCGGGATGAAACCCTTTTGAAAATGATGGCGGCGGGCAGCATATTATTTTTTTCTTGACTTGTGCTGAATGGCAACATAAAATTGCTGCTAATTAACCTGCTGGAGAAATCCATGAAAAGAACCACCGTAACCCTGCCCAAGGATTTAGTGGATGAGCTTCTGGAGGTTCTTCCTGCCAAGAATAAAACCCAGGCGGTGACTTCGGCCGTCCAGGAGAGCATCAAGCGCCGGAAGCTGGAGCGCCTCAAGACCCTGGCCGGCCAGGGGCGGGCGGCCAAGACCGCCGGGAGTTGAAGGCATGACCCCCGCCGAACCGCGAAATTCCGAGCCCGCCGTCCTGATCGACACCCTTGTGTGGAGGGAATATTTCCGCCGGGAAGAAAAGATTTTCCCGCTCGTCAACGCCCTGATGGACGCGGGACGGGTCTGTTCCCTGAATTTCGTGATCGCCGAACTCGTCGCCGAAGCCGCCACGGAGGAGGAGGGCAAGGCCTGCCGGGACTTCCGCCGGATCTTCCCGATTCTGCAGGAACCGGAGAATGCCTGGATCGAGGCGGCCGCCTGGGTTCGCAAACTGCAAAAACGGGGGCGAAAGGTCGCCCTGCGGGACGCCTATGTCGCCTGGATGGCCAGGACGCACGGCGTTCGGCTCTGGACCCGGAACCCGCTTTTTTCACCCCACCGGGGATCTTCGGTTCCGGGCCCGAAAATTTTCGATGAACAAGGAGTTCAAAAATGAGGCGTTTTCCAAAAGAGTGGAAAACAGAGCAAGACTGGCGCTCGCTTCAAAGGACCCGGTCCCGCGACGGCTCCTCCCGGCGCCCGGTGCGGGGGCTGCCGATCCTGATCCTGGCGGTCGCGGTCCTCGTCGTCAGCGGGTCCCTGCTTTACGCGGCCAAAGGCAACCCCCTTGCCTCCTGGAGCGGACCGGCCCAGCCCCCGGAGACGGACCGGCAGCCCGAACCCGCTTTTCACCCCCCGGTTAACGGCACCCCGCCGAATTTCGCCGCCACCGTGGAAGGGAGATTCTACGAAGACCGCGACGGCTGCCGGCTTCTTTACACCGTGGACCCAGCCCTCCAAAAGCGGGTCCAGGACGTTTTCCAGAAGCACCGCCCTCCCTACGGGGTATTCGTGGCCTTGGAGCCGCAGAGCGGAAAGATTCTCGCCTTGGCCGAACACACCCGGGTTCGTTCGGAACCGGGAACGGTCTGGCAGCGCGCCACCTACCCCGCGGCGTCGGTTTTCAAATTGGTGACCGCCGCCGGGGCCTTGGAAAAGGGGTTGCTGAATTACGACTCCCCCGTTCTGTTCCGGGGAAACCTGTATCGGCTCGGCCCGCAGAAGCTGAACGAAAGCGCCCGCAAAGACCTGCGCACCCAGTTTGACGACGCCCTCGGCAAATCCAACAACGTGGTTTTCGGACGCGTCGCCTCGAACCTCCTGGGGGCCCAGGCGCTCAAGGAGTATTCGGAGGCCTTCGGTTTCAACCATCCGCTCCAGTTCGATTTCCCGGTGGATATGAGCCGGGCTTCCATTCCCGAACAATCCTACGAACTGGCCCGGTGCGGGGCGGGATTCGGCGAGGTGACCCTGAACCCCCTCCATGCCGCGATGATCGCCGCCACCATCGCCAACCAGGGGCGGATGATGAAGCCTTATCTCATTGACTGCGCGGAGGATGCCCAGGGAGGAAAGGTGTACGAAGCGAAGCAGGAAGTCCTGGGCCAGCCGATCACGCCGAAAACCTCCCAGGACTTGACGCGCATGATGCTCCGCACGGTCGAAGACGGCACCGCCTCCAAAATATTCCACCGTTACGGCAGGAACCTGATGAAGAAGATGGCGGTCAGCGGGAAAACCGGGTCGTTGAGCGGGGTCAACCCTCCGGGGCAGTACGACTGGTTCGTCGGTTTCGCCCCGGCGGATCAACCGCGGATCGCCTTCGCGGCCATGATCATCAACCACGACCGCTGGCGGGTGCGGGGGGCGTTTGTGGCGCAGGAAGCATTAAAGACCTTCTTCCGGGACCAATTGGGAAGGTTGTAGGGGATTGGGAGGAGGAGGGTAGGGAAAGATATGTTTTGGCTTTTTCCGCCCCCTGTTCCCTCCACCCTACTCCCTCTTTCGTTTTCTACGCGGAGGATTCAGCGGGCTTCCCCGGAATAGGGTTTGCCGCACACCTTGCAGACGCCCTGTTCGTTCACCACCCCGATGCAGTTTCCGTCGCTGCAGAGGACGCGCTTCGAAAAATCCGTTTCTTCGCTATCGGCGGCGGGCGCGGGCGCGGCGGCTTCCAGGGAACGGCCGCAGCGGTGGCAGAAGAGGCTTTCCTTAAGGACTTCGGCGCCGCAGGCGGGGCAGGCGCGGTCCCCCAAGGACTGGCCGCAGTGGGAACATTTCATGATTCTTTTTCTCCCCCTTTTGCTGACATTTTCTCTACAGATTCTTTATCACATTTTTCCCGTTTGGACAACCCGCTTCCCATGATCGTCGACGCCCACACGCATTTGTTCCCCCCCGCCGTCGTCCAGAACCGCCGACCCTTTTTCCGGCGCGACGCGGCTTTCCGCCTCCTTTACGAAAAAGAGAAGGCCCGCCTGGCCGCCCCGGAAGACCTCCTTAAGAGCATGGAGCGGGAAGAAATTCACCGGTCCGTCATTTGCGGTTTCCCCTGGGACGACCCGGTTCTTTTAAGGGAAGGGAACGATTTTCTCTGGGATTGCCATGTCCGTCATCCCGGCCGGTTTCTGCCGCTCGCCTGTTTTTCCCTTCGCTCCCGACGGGAGGCGGAGAGAGAGCGGGACCGCTGCCTGGCAAAAGGGTTCCCGGGATTCGGCGAAATCGCGTTTTACCGGGAAGGGCTGTCCGCCGACAGCATCCGCCTGTTGAGCGCCGTCCTGACCCCCCTGCGGGGCGAAGGGGTTCCGGTTCTCCTTCATGCCAACGAGCCGGTCGGCCATGACTATCCCGGAAAGATTGGCGGCGGACTGCTTCCGCTTTATCGGCTCCTGCAGGCGCTGGGCGGCGTCACGATCATCCTCGCCCACTGGGGCGGGGGGTTCTTCTTCTACGAACTCATGCCCGAGGTGGCCCGCGCCGCCGCCGAGGTTTTCTACGACACGGCCGCCTCCCCTTTTCTCTACCGGCCCCTGATCTATTCCCTGGCCTTGAAGATCGTCGGGGCCGACCGGATTCTCTTCGGCAGCGACTACCCGCTTCTTGCGCCCGGAAGGTACTTTTCCGAGATGGCGGAAATCCGCCTGCCCTCGCCCCTCCAGGCCAAGATCAAAGGGGGCAACGCCCGGCGTCTTTTCTTCAAAAACCAAAAAGTGGTCGGCGCCGGCAAGATCGGGTATAATAGCCTTGACCGCAAACGCCGGCCCGAAGGCTGAAGGAATTTAACCCCTGCCACCTTGGCTTTCCTCCCCGCAAGAGAGGAAGGCCAAGGGAAGATAAATCCGAAAGATGGAAACGTATGATAAAAAAAATGCTCATCAACGCGGCGGAGCCGGAAGAGAGACGCATGGCCATCGTGGAAGACGGCATCCTCTCCGAACTGATCATCGAAACCTCTCTTCAGGAGCTCTCCCGGGGAAACATTTACAAAGCCAAGATCGTGAACATCGAACCGAGCCTGCAGGCCACGTTTGTTGACTACGGCGAGTCCCGCCACGGTTTTCTCCCCTTTTCCGAAATCCATCCCAATTACTACGCGCCCACTGCGGACGGCGAACCCCGGGAAGGACGCCCCCGGGTCCAGGAGGCTATCAAGCGCAATCAGGAAGTTCTGGTTCAGGTGGAGAAGGAAGAAAAAGGGACGAAAGGGGCCGCGCTGACGACCTACATCTCCCTGGCCGGACGTTACCTGGTCCTGATGCCCGGTTCCGACGGCGGCGGGATTTCCCGCAAGATCGAAGGGGAGAAAGACCGCAAGCATATCAAAGAAATCGTCCGAGATTTGGGGGTCCCTGAAGGGATGGGGCTCATCGTCCGCACCGCCGGCATGGAAAAAAACAAAACCGAGCTCTCCAAAGACCTGCAATCCCTCCTCCGGCTCTGGGATTCCATTCAGACCAAAGCCGCCCAATCCCAGGCGCCGGCCCTTATCTATCAAGAGCCGGATTTGGTCTTTCGTTCCATCCGGGACTACTTTACCGCGGATATCGACGAAGTTTTGATCGACGACAAGGCCGTGTTCAACCAGGCCAAAGACTTCTTCCGAACTATCATGCCCCGCTATCTGAACAAGGTGAAGCTCTACGGGGAAAAACGCCCGCTCTTCTCCAAATACGAACTGGAGAAGCAGCTTGAAACCATATATGAGCGGACGGTCGCCTTGAAATCCGGGGGTTCGATCGTAATCGATCCCACCGAAGCGATGGTCGCCATTGACGTCAACTCCGGCCGGGCAACCCAAGGCCGCGGCATGGAAGACACCGCTTATCAAACAAACCTCGAAGCCGCCGAAGAGATCGCGCGCCAGCTCCGCCTGCGGGACTTGGGGGGGCTCGTGGTCATCGACTTCATCGACATGTGGGACCGCAAGCACAACCAGGAAGTCGAGCGCAGCCTGCGCAACGCCCTGAAGCGGGACAAGGCGAGGGTCGAAATCGGACGGATCAGCCGGTTCGGGATCCTGGAGTTGTCCCGCCAGCGCATCCGCCCGGCCGTGGCCGGCCGGAGCTTCATCGCCTGCGGGAACTGCGGGGGAAGCGGGCTGGTCAAATCAACGGAGGCCGCCGCGCTGACCGTTCTGCGGAAGATCCAGGCCGGGCTGGCCAAGGGGGGGTGTGTCCAGGTCAAAGTCGAACTGCCCGACGAGGTGGCGACCTACCTCCTGAATCAAAAACGGGCCGAACTTTTCCGCCTGGAAAAACAATACGGGCTCAAGATCCAGATCAGCGGCCAGCCGGGGCTGCCCAGCCACCAGTTCAACCTGGAATTCATCCGCAAGGACGCGTCCGGGGGACGGGCTGAGGACCTGGAAGGGAAGGGCGTCGCGGAAGACCCGGACCGGCAGGCCATCGAAGAGCTCAAGGAAGAAACCAAAGAAAGCTTCATCAAGAAATACCTCTGGCCTCCCTCCATCCTGCGGGGGTTCATGAAATCTTCGAGCGCCCCCTCCCGGCATTCTCCGCCGGCGAAAGAACCGGAAAAATCGCCCCCCGGCGCCCCCGAATCGACGCCGACCTCAAATCGGGGATAGACGCCCGAGAAGGCGAAAGAACCCTTCTGCCCGAACACGACTCGCGAACCATAAAAAATAGCTATCCTCTCCCGCCGGCGGGAGAGCAGGGGTGAGGATGGCCCACGGAGTTTACCCCTCACCTCAACCCTCTCCTCGCCGGGGCGAGGGGACCTTGAGGTCTTTTCTCGTTCGCGGCTTATTCCAATCCGTTGCTCCCACGCACCCTGACCCTCTTTCGCGGGCATGAGGCCTCGTGGCCCCCCCATCTCCCTATTGACGACCTTAAAACCCCCCCGTCACCTCAAGGCATTGGCCGGAGACATAATCGGACAAGGGCGAGGCCAGGAACAGAATGGGGCCGGCGGCCTCTTCGGGGGTCCCCGCCCGCCCCAGCGGAATCAGGAGCGGCATAATGTTTCTCGTCCCTGCGGGAATGCCGATGGCAATGGCCTTCCCGTCCCGTTCGATGGTCTGCCCGGCCTCTTTTTCCTTGGTGAGCCGCGTGTCGATCCATCCGTACGAGACGGCGTTCACCTGCACGTTCAGGGGGCCCCATTCCTTGGCCAGGGCTCTCGCCAGCCCCACCACGCCGGCCTTGGCCGAGGCGTAGTTCGCCTGCCCCGAGTTCCCCCTCATCCCCGCCAAGGAGGAGACGTTGATGATCTTGCGGTTGACCGCCTTACCCGCAGCCTTTTCCTGCTTGGCGGCCTCGCGGAAATAAGGCGCCGCCGCCCGGATGATGCGAAAGGGGGCGGTGAGGTGCACGGCCAGCATGGTTTCCCACTGCTCGTCGGTCATCTTGTGAACCACCGCGTCCCAGGTGAAACCGGCGTTGTTCACCAAGATGTGGAGCCCGCCCCACGTCTTGGCCGCTTTTTCCACGATCCCCTCGGCAAAACCCGCCCGGGCGACGTCTCCGGCGTAAACGACCGCCTCTCCCCCGGCGGTCCTGATCTCCTGCGCGGTTTCCTGGGCCGGCGCTTCATCCAGGTCGCTGACCACCACCCTGGCTCCCTCCCGGGCAAAGCGCAGCGCCGTCGCCTTCCCGATCCCCCGCCCGGACCCCGTCACGATCGCAACCCGCCCTTCCAAAAGCCCCATCCGACCCTCCTTTCAAAAAGCCGGAAAAATTTCACCGCCGAGAGCGCGGAGCACGCAGAGGGGAAAAAATTCAAAAGGCAAAAAAATCAATGCCGCTTTTTCCCAGGGTAGGCTTTAATGCCCCGCCGAAACCCCGAATTTTTATTTTTGATTTCGCCATCTGAATTTGGATTTTCTCTGCGTCCTCTGCGCTCTCTGCGGTGAATATTCCCATCGTTAACGGCCGATGATCGCCACGCTGCACACGTTTGTTGCCGGGATCCCGCCTAAATTGTGCGTCAGGCCGAATTTCGGATTTTTGACCCTTCTCTCCTCCGGCCACCGCTCCAGGAGCTGGCTGTACATCTCGTAGAGCATCCGCAGACCCGAGGCCCCGATGGGGTGGCCGAAGCACTTCAGCCCGCCGTCAGGCTGGCAGGGGATTTTCCCTTTCAGGTCGTAAAAGCCGCTCAGGATGTCTTCGCTCGCCCGCCCGCGCGGGGAGATCTGCAAATCCTCGTAGACGGTCAGCTCCGTGATGGAGAAGCAGTCGTGAACCTCCATCATGCTGACCTCCTCCCGGGGGTTCCGGATCCCCGCCTCCTTGAAGGCCATCTGCCCCGCCCGGACGGTGGTTTCCAGATGGGCCCCGTCCCAGGTGTTGAACATCACTTCCTCCCCGGAGGAGACGCTGATCGCCAGGGCCTTGACCAGGACCGGGTCCGTCTTCCTGAGGGAGCGGGCGATCTCCGGCGTCGTCACGATCGCGGCGGCCGCGCCGTCGCTCACCCCGCAGCAGTCGAAGAGCCCGAGCGGATAGGCGATCATGGGCGCGTTGATAATCTGCTCCAGGGAAACCGGCCGGCGCAGGTGCGCCTTGGGGTTCAAGGCGCCGTTGGCGTGGCTTTTGGCCGAGATGTGCGCCATGGCCCTCTTCCCGAGAGCCGGGTCGACCCCGTGACGGGCGAAATAGCTTGTGGCCAGCTGGGCGAACATGCCCGGGGCCGTCGCGTTCGGGCCGACTAAGGCCTGGAACTGGCCGAAGGCCGCCGTTGCCGGAAGCCCTCCGTAGCCGGTGTCCTTCAGCTTCTCCACCCCCAAGGCAAGGCAGAAATCATAGACCCCTGCGGCCACGGCGTAACAGGCGCCGCGGAAAGCCTCGGTCCCGGTGGCGCAGTAATTCTCCGTGCGGGTTACGGGGATGAAGGGCAGCTTCAGCGTGGTCGCCAGGGGGACCCCGCTCTTGCCCACGTTGACTTCATCGATGTGGGTGCCGAACCAGGCCGCCTGGATTTCCTTCTTCTCAATGCCGGCATCGGCCAGCGCTTCCTGAAAGGCCTCGACCATCAGGTCCTCGGCCGAGGATTCCCAGCGCTCCCCGAATTTCGAGCAGCCCATGCCGAGAACGGCTACTTTATCGCGGATCCCGGTTGCCATTTATGCCACCTCCTTCTGGGGTAAGGCCTTCCAGAAATAGCCGTGAATGTCCCGCTGGGGGTCGTAATATTTCTTGCGGAAGGTGAGGGTCACCGGCGCCCCCACCTTGAGGTCCTGGAGGGTGCAGTCGGTAAAGTTGCACATGAGCCTCCCGCCTCCGTCCATTTCCACGTACCCGTAGAGCTCCGGCGGGTCGTAGGAGGCGGCCAGCATGTCCCCCGTGTAGCTCAGGATCTTTCCTTTTTTATCCGCGAAGGGGTAATCCTCCATGGCATCCACGGCGCCACAGGCAGGGTTGGCGCAGATCCGCTGCGGAGGGTACTGCGGGGTCCCGCACTTTTGGCAGCGCGACCCGACGAGCCCGAGAATCGCCTTGTTCTTCCGCCAGACCAGGCTCCAGCGGGTAAGCAAGTCCGCTTCCCCGCGCAGCCCGATATCCACGGGAAGCATACCCCGAAACACACAGTACTTGGGGTAGCTGGGGAGGTCGGCCTTGTTCGCCAGATAACCCTGCACGCCCATCCTGCGGGGGAGTTTGCCGATCCGGTCCGTCACTTCAAAATGCAGGGCGTCGCAGCCGCTGCCGAAACTCACCAGGAGAATCCGGTCCCCGGGCTTCGCCTCTTCCAGGGCTCTTGCGAACATGAGGAGCGCGTGGGCCGTCCCGGTCTCGCCCACCGTCCCGTGGAGAGGCTCCTGAATCTTCGCCGGGTCTATCTTCAAGGCTTTGGCCAGGCTTTTCCGTTCCGCATCGTATTGGCACTGGAAGATGATCTTTGAAAAGTCGGCGTTTTGGAGGTGGCTTTGTTTGCGGAGCCCTTCGACCGCCTTGGGGATGAGTTCGCCGAACCCCGCATCCCGGATCCAGCGGTCTTCCCACTGGCGATCGAACGAGCTTTTGGACCCGCGCACGTGGTCCACGAAATCCGCGGTCAGGGAATAGGACCCCTTGAATTCGGCGATGACGTTTTGACCGCCGACGACAAAAGCCGCCCCCCCGTCCCCAAAGATCATTTCCTGGGGGCTGCCCATCCTGCCCAGGCGGCAGTCGGCGGCGGAGACCAGAACTTGAGCGAGGCTTCCTGATCCCACGGCTTCCAGGGCGGAAAGCAGGGCCGAGGTCCCCGATTTTATGGCGCCGGCAAAATCCGCCGAGCGCAGGTCCTCCCGCAGGTTCAGGGCTGCGGCCATGATGCCCGCGTTCTGCCGCTCTAAGTAAGGCATGGTCGTGGAGGCCAGGTAGGCTCCGCCGATGGCCGAACGATCCATACCTCCCAGACAGTCCAGGGCCGCCGCAGTCGCGATGGTAAGGCTGTCTTCATCCTGGTTGGCCACGGCCTTCTCGCCCTGAGCAAGCATGATCGTGGTGGGGTTGATCCACCCCATGGATTGAAAGATGGTCATCCGTTTCAGCCGATACCGGGGTATGTACGCTCCGTAAGAAACAATTCCGGCCATATTTTCCTCCTTGAGGTTGCGAGAGGCCTAAAGAAACTCGATCTGGGTAACCTGCGGGTATTTTTCTTTCAGCAGGCGGGTGACTTCTTCCTGGTCCTTGGGGTCCGTTATTCTCTCCACTTCGGAAATCCTTCGTCCGGATTGATCCCTTTTCGTTTTCCATCGGTGAATGAAACCCGGCACCTTCGCGAACGCGCACCCGCTTCTTCCGCAACAGGACGCGTCCAACCCGGCGATGCCGATGACGCCCAACACCTCCTTTCCCCGGCAGGGTATTCTTTCTTCCTCGATAAAAACATAACTCCCGCCGAAAAACTCGACGGGCTCATTCAATTCGGGATGAATGAAGGTTTCCAACCGAAACCCCCTGTTGAGTTCCCCCCTCACCCTGCCGCCTCTCCCCTTTTGACGGGAGGGCGGAAAACGGGGAAGAGAAAA
>Ga0113563_10001515_pt1 | contig 13289 bp, 9 predicted proteins | sample Mud3Dept3metaG_FD_80117 | JGI IMG/M metagenome (GOLD analysis project Ga0113563, IMG submission 80117) | Freshwater wetland microbial communities from Ohio, USA, analyzing the effect of biotic and abiotic controls - Mud 3 Core 4 Depth 3... | ecosystem: Environmental > Aquatic > Freshwater >...
CGCGGGGCGTTTCGCCCCGCGCTGAGGCAGCTTGGCACGACCGCATGCGCCGTGCGTCTTCCGACGAAAAGAGCGATACTGGCCGCGCCGTGAAGATTCTCATCGTCGAGGACGAGGACGACATCCGGGCCATCGTGCGCCTCAGTCTCGAGCGCCTTGGAGGGATGACGGTGATCGAGGCGTCGAGCGGGAGGGCGGCGCTGACGCTGGCGGCCCGGGAGCACCCGGACGCGATCCTGCTGGACGTCATGATGCCTGAAATGGACGGCGCGGAGACGCTCGCGGCACTGCGGCGGGACCAGGCGACCGCCGGCATTCCAGTCGTCTTCCTGACGGCCAAGGCTCTGCCGGGCGAAGTCGATCGTCTGAAGGAGCTGGGCGCGCTTGCCGTGCTTACCAAGCCCTTTGATCCGTCCACGCTTGCCGGCCAGGTACGCGCCGCCGTCGAATCCCGTCGCCCCGGTGACACGGTGGCCGCGGACGCGGCGAGCTAGCAAACCGCCTGCACCGTGACGCGAGCTGCCCGAACCCTCTGCCGATTGGCCCCGTGGGTTGCCTGCGTGGCCGGAGCGACGTTCGCCGTGGCCGCACGAGGCGGGACGCCCGCGATCCGCCTCGCGCCCCCGCCGGTCGGCGATGTCCGGCTCACCATCGTGGCGCCGGACGTGCTGGAGGTGAGCGCGATCTCGTCACCCGCCGACGCGGCGCAGCCCGACAGGCTGCTTCAGCTCGCTAGCAACGGGCAGCGGTTGTCGGTGAGCAGCGCCGGCCGGCAGCTGCGCGTCGTCGCGGCCGGATCGAGGCGGCGAGTGCGCTACGCGCCGCTGGCCACCAGGGACCTGCGGGTCGAGACGGTCCTCTTTCTCGAGATATCGCCTTCCCTCCAAACCGGGGCTGCCGTGCAGGTCACAGGCGGGCCCTGGGCCTCCGGGCCACTTTCGGCGATCCTCGCGAACGACCGACGTTCGCCAGCGATTCACGTGTCGCAGGCCGGCTACGTCGGCGGTCTGCCCAAGCGCGCGCAGGTCGGCTACTACCTCGGCACGCTCGGCGAGCTGCGCGTCTCGGCCACGCCGTTTGCCGTCGAGCGCGTGTCCGACGGGCGCGTCGTCTTCAAGGGCGCGCTTGCCCCACGTCCTGACCGGGGGTTTCCGGGCGCGCCGCCGCCCTACCAGCGCGTGCTCGAGGCCAATCTCGACCGTCTCGAGCAGCCAGGCCTCTACCGGCTCGCGGTGGAAGGCCTCGGGGTGTCGGGAGACTTCCGCGTCGGCCCCGCGGCGGCGGGACTGTTCGCTCGAACGTATGCGCTCGGCCTCTACCATCAGCGTTGCGGGCTGCCGAACACGCTTCCGTACACGCGGTTCACGCACGACGCCTGTCACCTGGCGCCCGCCGCGTTGCCCGACGCGGCGCGGTCGTCCGTCGAGGCCCGCCTGGCCGGCATGACGCAGCAAGTGCCACGCAACCCGCAGCACCTGGCGCCGCGTCTCGACCGGCTGGGGAACAGCCTCTACCCCGTTGTGCGCAAGACCCCGGTCCTCGTCAGGGGAGGCCATCACGACGCCGGCGACTACGGCAAGTACACGATCAACAGCGCACAGCTGGTTCACCACCTCGTGTTTGCGGTCGACGCCTTCCCGGGCGTGGCTGCGCTCGACAACCTCGGGCTTCCCGAGAGCGGCGACGGTGTCAGCGACGTGCTGCAGATCGCCAGGCAGGAGGCCGACTTCCTCCAGCGGATGCAGGACGAGGACGGCGGGTTCTTCTTCCTCGTGCACCCCCGAGACCGGCCCTACGAATCCAACGTGCTGCCCGACGCCGGCGATCCGCAGGTCGTGTTTCCGAAGAACACGTCGGCCACCGCCGCCGCGACTGCCGCGCTCGCCCAGTGTGCTTCGTCTCCGGCGTTCAAGCGGGCATTCCCTGCGGACGCCGCGCGCTACCTGGCCTCCGCGGGCCGAGGCTGGGCTTTCCTGCAACAGGCCTGGCGCACCCACGGTCGCGCCCGCGCGTACCAGACGGTGACGCACTACGGCGACGTGTTCGAGGACCGCGACGAGGTGGCCTGGGCGGCCACGGAGATCTTCCTGGCCACCGCGGACGTGGCTGCTCATCGTCAAGTGCGCGACGACTTCGATCCGTCGAGCGAGTCGACGAGGCGCTGGGGCTGGTGGCGGCTGTTCGAGGGCTACGGCGCGGCCTGCCGCAGCTATGTCTTTGCGGCCAGAACACAACGGCTGGACCGCAGTGGTCTCGACGCCCGGCACCTTGCACGATGCGAGGCCGAGGTGCTGGCGGCCGCAGGCGACCAGGTGGCGGCGTCTCGGGCCAGCGCCTACGGCACCAGCTATCCCGATCCGGGGAAACGGTCGAACCGCGTCGGGTGGTACTTCGGCGAGGACGCAGCCTTCGACCTCGTGGTGGGCTATCAACTGCGCCCGGACCCGGCCTTCCTCGAGGCGCTGGCAGCCAACCTGAGCTATTCCGCGGGCGCCAACCCGGTCAACGTCAGCTTCATTGCAGGGGTCGGGTGGCAGCGTCCAATCGAAGTGGTCCACCAGTACGCGCAGAACGACCGTCGCACGCTCCCTCCCACCGGCCTGCTGGTGGGCAATCTCCAGCAAGGCTTGCCCGGCATCGGTTGGTACGGGACACGACTTCGTTCCCTCAGTGTGCCGCCCGATGCCGATGCCCCGGAGGTCTATCCGCTCTACGACCGCTGGTCTGACGTGTTCAGCACGATGAACGAGGCCGTGTCTGTCAACATCGCGCGCGGCCTGGCGGCGGCATCCTGGCTCATGGCCAGGACCCCGCTCGCGACGCAGCCGTGGACGGGGTTTCGCGCCACCTTGGAGACGGGGCCCGTGAGACGGGCCGATGGCCGACGGGTGGTTCGCCTTGTCGCGCCGGGGGCCGACCTGTCGGACGCGGCCGTCACATGGGAGACCGACGCCGACCCGCCGCGGCTCGGGGCGTCGAGCATCGACGTGGGCATCCGGGCATCGTGGGTGGAGGCGGAGGCGCTGCTGCCCGACGGCCGACGGATTGTCGCGGTCAGCCCGCTGCCGGGCCGCCAGTGATCGGAGTCGTGGCACCCACCCCTCGCGACCCTGCAGTCCCTGCGAGCAGCCACCCATCGTCGACTCGCACGCTCGCCCCGAGACGCACGTTGACGAGGGTCGGACCGTCCACGATCGCGTCCGCGACGTTGAGCCCTTCGCCGACGTAGGTCCCCGCCGTCACCACTGAGCGTTCCACGGACGCATCGGCATCGACGAGGCACGCGCTCCCGATCGCCGCGTGCGGCCCAACCGTGCTGCGCGCGCCGATGCTGGTGTTCTCGCCGATGAACACCGGTGCCACGAGACTGACGCCGGGACCCAGCCGCACGTTGCGCCCGACCCAGATGCCCGGCTCGACCTCGCGGCCGATCGACAGCAGGCCCCGCTGGTGCGAGTCGAGCGCGCGCCGATTCGAGTCGAGCAGGGCGCCGGCCCCGCGCGCGTCGAGCCAGCTGTCCGACGTGACGCACCGTCCGCGGGCCTCGCCGATCGCGACGAGCGCATCGCCCAACGACGACAGCGACGAGCCGGCTGCCGCCTCCGAGATGCACGCCGCTGGCAGCATCGCCCACCCCCCCCATCTCGTCATTTCCCCATCGTCGATGCGGTCCACGACCACGAGCTCGCACCCCGCCGACGGATCTTTGTCGCACAGGGGCAGGCGGTCGGCCGCCGCGAGGGCAACGAGCGCGTCGGCGGACTCCGACGCAGCGGCGCGCACGGCCTCGACGACGCCGCGCTCGCCGTCCGAGTGGACGTAGGTCACGCTGCAGCCCCATCGCCGGCCGTCGCCGATGGTCGCCTGGGGCCAGTCGTGTTGCGCCTCGGTCACGACCACGAGGTTCGTGATGCCGCAGTCGACGAGACGCTCGATGACGTGGTGCACGAGCGGGCGGTCCAGCACCGGCCTCAGAGCCGGTGGCGTGTCGGTCCATTCGAGCGGCTCGGGTGTGCGGGGGTTCAGGGCGAGCAGTACTGCCTTCATGTTCTATGACTCCACGACCGGCGGCGCTGTGCTCCAGCGTTCACGGAGCACACGCACCAGAAAGAGAACGTTGCCGACCAGGTAGCGTCGCCACATGCGACGGGGTTCCTGGGCGAGACGGAAGACCCACTCCAGGCCGAGCTCACGCATCCAGACGGGGGCTCGCGGAATGCGGCCCGAGTAGAAGTCGAACAGCCCGCCCACACCGATGCCGACCGCCGCCCCGGTGGCCCCGAGATGGGCGGCCAGCCACTCGTCCTGGCGCGGCGCGCCAAGCGCCACGAGCAGGAGGTCGGGCGCGGACGCGCGGATGGCGTCGATGACCGCTGGTTCGCTCTGGGCGTCGAAGTAGCCGTGGTGCGTGCCGCACACGAAGGCGCCGGGGTGGCGCTCGGCAATCCACGCTCTGACGCCTTCGACGACCGCGGGTCGCGCGCCGAGCAGGAAGATGCGGGCCCTCCGCCGGTCGGCCAGCTCGCAGAGGCGCGGGAAGAGGTCGGTGCCGTTCACATTCTGGCGCATCGGGCGCCCGAGCAGCTGCCCGGCGATCTTCAGGCCGATTCCGTCGCCGAGTGTCAGGGAGGCCTCGCCGAGGACGCGGCGATAGTGCGCGCGGCGGACGGCGATGTTCAGGCAGTCGGCGTTCACGAACGCCACGCGGCGTGCGCCGCGCGTGTGCAGCCAGCCGTCAATCACGTCGAGCGCATCGTCCACGGTGATGTTGTCGATGGACACCCCGAGCATCGACACTCGACGCGGCGCGTCGCTGCTCCCGCCCTGGCCGTACAGCAGCGCGAGGCCGGCACGCGACAACAGACCCAGGTCGCCGCGCACGCTCCAGGTGGCGACGTACTCGCGGTCCGTCTCGAGCTCGGTGCCATAAGCGATGTTCATGCGCCGACGGACCCACCAGGGACCCACGAGGCCCGGCCGTACCCGATGTCGCCAGCGCACGAGCCTGTCGCGGGGCGACCACTCGCCGGCTGGCGCCGGCCTTGGTCCGACCAGCGACATCTGGCCGCACAGCACGTTGACGAGAACGGCGAAGTGGTGGAGGCCGACGACCCGCAGGGGCGCTCCAACGCCCGTGGCGGGAATGGCAAACGTGAGCACGTCGAACGGCGTGGCGCCCTTGCCCAGGCAGCCCGTGCGATCGAAGACACGGCCGCGCGCCAGCAGCCAGGCCACCGTGGGCAAGAGCACGGGCGCGGCGATCACGAGTGCGGCCGTCGAGAGACCCAGATCGACCGTTCGCTTGGCGATCTCGTCGGCCGCCCTGCGGCAGCGGACGCGTTGCCGTCGGACGGCTGCCCGGACCCGTCGACCGAGCCGGGAACGCGCGGAGAAGCGGCGGTCGAGGCTCGCGAGGGTGGCGGTCGTCATGGCGATCGTGCCGGCAGTCGAGTCGATGGCCATGGTCAGTAGGCGCCGCGGCCCAGCAACACCGCGGGCACGGTCTTCAGGAGCAGTCGCAAGTCGAGCCAGACGCTCTGGCTCTGGATGTACTCGACGTCGAGCTCCACCTGTCGCTCGAAGGGGATCTCCGAGCGGCCCGTCACCTGCCAGATGCAGGTGAGACCCGGCTTGACGCTCAGGCGACGACGGTCGGCGAGGGTGTAGCGGGCGACCTCGCGGGGCACGGGCGGTCGCGGACCTACGAGCGACAGGTCGCCGGTGACCACCAGCCACAGCTGCGGGAGCTCGTCGATGCTCAGCTTGCGGATGATCCGCCCAATCGGCGTGATTCTCGGGTCGCGCTTCATCTTGAACGTCACGCCGCCCGCGCCGTGGTCGTTGTTCGACTCGAGGGTGCGCAGCCGCTGCTCGGCGTCGGTCACCATCGATCGGAACTTCGGGAAGGGGAACTCGCGGCCCCACTGGCCAACACGCGTCTGCCAGAACAGCACGGGGCCACGGTCGTGGAGCTTGATCAGGGCGGCGACCACGAGCAATAGCGGCGAGAGGGCCAGCAGTGCGGCCGAGCCGACGCCGATGTCGATGGCGCGCTTGAGGCGATGCGCGGCCTGCACGGTCGCCGTCCACGCACGGCGTTTCCACGCGGCCCGCAGCGCGCGCCGTCTCAGAGCCAGACCAGGACGGCCGCCGTCGAAGCGGCGCCAGAGCTCGTCAAGTGCGGCAGGACTCATGCGTGCGCCTCCTCGGCGGCCATCCGGAGCACATCGAGCGTTTGCGCGGCGCTCGCCCGCCAGCTGAACATGCGACTCCGCGCGAGGCCGCGCGTTTCGAGCGCGGCGCGCGTCGCCGGGCCCGTCAGCACGGCCCGGAGGACGCGGGTCATCTCGTCGACGTCGAGCGGGTCGAACAGCCGGGCGGCGTCGCCCGCCACCTCGGGCAGGGACGACACGTTCGAGCACGCGACCGCCGTGCCGCACGCCATGGCTTCGAGCACGGGCATGCCGAATCCCTCGTAGAGCGACGGACACACGGCGAGGTCGGCTCCGCGGTACAGATCGGGAAGGTCGGCGGCTGGCACGAACCCCGTGAAGACAATGTCCTGGGCGACGCTCGACCGCGTCGCCGCGCGATGGACCTCGCTTGCGCCACTCCAGTCCGATCCGGCCAGTACCAGCCGGTGGGGCAGGTCGGCCGATCGCTTCGCGCGCTCGAAGGCCTCGATGAGCCGGACGTGGTTCTTGCCCGGATGTTCGATGCGCGCAACGTAGAGGACATAAGGCGCGTCGACGCCGTAGGCCGTCGCTACCCGCCGCCTCGCGCGGGCCCTGTCGCCGGGTGTGAAGACCCCTGTGTCTGCAGCCGAGTGGATGACGTGCACGCGGTCTTCGGGCACGCCGGCATGGTTCACGATGTCGCGCTTGCTGCTCTCGCTCACGGTCACCACGCGTGTCAGGCCGCGGACGAGCCGCGGTAGCACGCGCGTGATGTAGGCGGTGCGGGCAACGTCGTACTTGCCCTCGACGTGCAACGCCGAGAAGTCGTGCACGGTGCCCACCGTCGGGCAGGGCACCTTGAACGGCACGCGACGATTGGCTGCGGGAAGGAACAACACGTCGTAGCCACGTCGGGCACACCAGGCCGGCAACGCTACTTGGTGCCATGCCACGTTCAAGAGCGGCTGGCGCACTCGATCCGTGACGGTCCGCACCGCAAACGGCAGCCCAGAACCCGCGAACACCGCCCGCTCGGACTCATGCGTGAGCACCTCGCACGACTCCCGGGGGTCGAGCTCGGCAAGGGCAGCCAGAAGATTGATGATGTACTGGCCGATCCCTGAACGATGACCGTCGGCGCCGAACGTCGTGATGCCGATCTTCATTGGCTGGGGCTCCACAGCTCAGGAAACCGACGGCTGGCCTGCGGTCGACCACCATTTCGTCGTGGTCCGTCGGCGGCCGTGGGCGTTGATCACGTCTTCGTAGAGCGTCACCAGGCGGTCGGTGATGCGATCCCAATCGAACGCCGCACGCACCCGTCGCAGGCCGTTGGTGCCGAGGGCGGCGGCACGCGCCGGCGACACCAGGATCGCGTCCACGTGCTCGAGCCAGGCCCGCTCGTCCTCGGGATCGACGAGCATGCCGGTCACGCCGGATTCGACGAAGCCCGGGATGCCCCCCACGCGGCTCGCGACCACGGGCTTGCCAGCAGCCCACGCTTCGAGCACGACGATGCCGAAGGGTTCGTGGCGGGAGGGCAGCAGGCAGACGTCGGCCGCGTGGTAGGCGTCCACGAGCTCCTGGCTTGCATGGCCCAGACCCGAGAGCCACGTGACACGCGACCGGAGCCCGCGCCCGCGGATGGCTCCTTCGAGGGCCGCGCCGTACGCCGGAGCCGTTGTGGGTCCGGCGAGCACGAGATGAACGTCGGGGTGCCGCCGGGCGAGGGCGCCGACGAGCGACAGCGCGAGCGCCTGGTTCTTCTGAGGGTCCACGCGTCCGACCAATAGCAAGAGACGTGCCCCCTGAGGCACACCGTGCCGTCGTCGGAACTCGGGGCCGTTTCCCGTTGAGAAGCGCGCGACATCGACGCCGTTGGGGATGAGCTCGACCCGCGCGCTCGGGTGGTGCGACGCGATGGTGCGACGTTCTGCCTCGCTGAGGCAGATGATCGCAGCCGCATCGCTCAGCACCCTGCGTGAGCCCACGAGGCCGCCCAGCACGCGGCCCCATTCGAAGGCGCCAGCCGCGGGCGCAGTCCAGCTGGCCGCTTCGTCGGCCGGCACGTCGTGGACGCCGCCGTGCAACGAGACGATATAAGGGATCCCGCGCAGCCGGGCCACGGTCCTGCCGATGCCCCCGAGCCGCTTGCCGGTGTGGAGGTGGATGAGGTCGAGCCCGTCGATCCGTGCCAGCGCTCGAAGCAGGGCGGTCGAGAAGAGGTTTCCGCCCTTGCGATCGAGGGCGTCTCGAGCCGCGGCGTCAAGTCCCCAGTAGGGATAGAAGTACGGGAACCGTCGGACGGGCACGCCGTCGATCACATCCCGATTCGTGCGCGCGAGGGCGTTCGGGCACAGCACCTCGGTCTCGTGCCCGCGTGCGATGAGGCGCTTCGCCGTCTCGAGGACGACGGTCTCGGTGCCACCCCAGGCCTCGCGGACGAACCGTCGCGGGATTTGTACGGTCCTCATGCCGCTGTCTCCAGAAAAGCCTCGAGTCCCGAGGCGTAGCAGTCGAGATTCAAGTGCGACTCCACAAGCTGTCGTCCGGCATCGGCCAGGCGATGGCCGAGCCACGGGCTCGCCATCAAGCGCTCGAGGCAGCAGGCCAGCGCGTCGGCGTTGCCCGCCTCGAACGTGAGCGCGTTGTCGCCGTCGATCAGGCATTCGCCGTGGCCGCCACCAGTCGTGCTCACCACCGGGGTGCCCGACGCCATCGCCTCGAGGAAGGTCAGACCGAAAGGCTCCTGCCAGATCGAGGGGAAGACGAACGCATCGTGATCGCGATACACGGCCGGAAGGCGCTCGTGGTCCTGGAATCCGAGGAACGTGATCGGCATCGTGGCGGCCGCCCGTTCGAGGGCCGCCGTGTAGTCGCGTGCTCCCGCGCCGACCACCGTGAGCGACAGAGCATCCGGCCCTCGTCTCGCGGCGATCCGGCCGACGGCCTCGACGAGCGTGTGCACCCCTTTGTCGGCGTGCAACTGCCCCGTATAGAGCACGCGAAACGGCCCGGGCCGCCGTTCCGCACCGGCCTTCCGAGGAAACCGCGCGAGCGGAATGCCCTGGTAGATCACGCGCGCGTGGCTGACGGGTACCCCCCGTGCGACCAGATTGTGGCGGAGCCGATGACTGATGCACGTGACGTGACGAAGCTCGAGGGTCGAGGCCGTCAGGCGCCTGAGCAACGAGCGATCGACGACGCTGCCGACGATGGAGCGTGGCGACGGCCCAGACGGCACCGGCACATACCCGGCGAGGTGCTCGTCGTTCAAGGCGTAGCACACCGGGACTCCCGATCGTTCGGCGGCTCGCGCGGCGCCGAGCGTCAACCGGAGCTGGCTCCACACGAACACCCGGTCGGGCCTGAAGTCGCGGACCGCTCGCGCGGTGACGCGGGCGTTCCACGTGTCGGTCGCGAGCCGCCGGTGACGCTCGAGTCCCGCCCGGCGGGTGAAGGGCGCGTAGAGCCGTAGTGACCGGGACACCCCCTCCGCCGGCGCGTCGTGAACCCCGGTCCCGTGGTCGCTGGTGACCACGAGCACATCGTGGCCATGCTCCCGCAGGCGCTCGACGACCTGGCGGCACAGGATCTCGTAGCCGCCGAGCACATGCGGCGGATAGAGGTTGGTGATGACGAGGATTCTCACGCCAGCATCTCGTTGCGGAGCATGTAGCGCCGATCGGTGCCGTTGAGCACGGCTCCGAGCAGCGTGGTGCCGGTCGCGGCCAGCCGTTCGGCCACCGCGCGCACCCATCGGGCGTCCACCTGCTGGCTCCGCACCACCAGCACGATGCAGTCCACCCATGGGGCCAGCGCCTCGGCGTCGGCCGACGAGAGTCCCGCAGGCGCATCGACGAGTACGATCCCGTAGCGGGACGAGGCTTCGTAGAGCAGCTGCCTCATCCGGTTCGTGCCGATCAGGTCGGGCTGGCTGGCGATGCCGCGCGAGGCGATGACGTCCACTCCCGGGATGTCGCTTTGCCGCACGACCTGCTCGAAGACGGTGCCGTCGACGTTGAGGTACCGCTCCAGGTCCCCGTCGGTCGACGCTGCCGGTGTCACGAGCTGGTTGAGATCCAGGGGCGCCTGCGCGTGGGACAGCTGGCGTTCGCCCTTGACGACGTGTGCCGTCCACCGGGCGCCGGCCGATGCGAGCGCCAGCGTGCGCTGGACGAGAGGCTCGGCACGTCGCAGCTGGCGCTTGACGGGCGGCGGTATCAGTGCCGACGCGCGCGTCGCCGCCCCGAGCAGCTTCGAGCTGACAGCGGCCTCGACATGCCGCGGCAACAGCATGCCATTGTCCGACTGCTCGTCGGCCAACGAGCCCTGGGCGGCCCTGGCCGGCTCACCGAGTCGGCGTACGTTGGCATCGACGATCACGACCCGCTCACCCTGTCTGCCCAGGCAGGCCGCCACCGACGCCGCGGTGAACGTCGCGCCTTCGCCGGGCGTTGATCCGACGATGAGCACGCGAGCGCCCGCGCGGGGCACCGCGCGTCGGATCTGGAGCGCGAGTCGGCGGAACGGCTCGAGCGACGCCGGCGACCGCAACAGCAGGTCGTGCGGATCGAGCCCCTTCAGGCTCGGAATGACGGCCAGCAACGGCCGGCCCACGCGAAGCCGCACCTCCGCGCCCGTGCGAATCGTCCGGTCGCCCGCTTCCCCGGCGGCCGCCAGGAGGAGCCCGAGGAGGAGCCCCGCAACGACCACGGCGGCGAAAAGTGCGCGGCGGGTCGACGACTCGGCGTGAGCCGGAACCCGGGCAGGGGCCACCACCGTGAAGTCGGCCGCGCCCGACTCGTAGGCGCTCCGGAGGCGCACCATGGTGTCCTGGATCGTCCGAACCTCGGTTTCTCTGGCTTCGATCTCGCGTCGGACGCCGATGTAGTCTGTCTGCAGGGCCGGGAGGGCCTGCAGCTTCTCGCGAACCTTCTCCTGGGCGATCTCGAGCTGTTTCACCTTCTCGGCAATCGCCGTGCGCTGAAGCTCGATGTCGAACGAGCGGAGCATCACCTCACGCAGCATCGCGTTCGACGGGGTGTCCCCGTTCTTCTTCGGGATGACTCCCTGGTCGAGTCGCCCGAGCTCCGTCTTCCACTGCTTGATTTCGTCGGTGTCGGTCGCGAGCGCCCGCTGCTCGTCGACCTCGGCCTCGAGCTTCTTCAGCTCGAGATCGGAGACGAGGCCGTCTGCGTGCAGCCGCTTGAGCCGCTCGAACTCGATCTCCCTCTGCGCCAGGATGGCAGCAGCGGCGCGGAAGCGACGGTCCTCTTCGATCGCCGACCGCAGGCGCCCGATGCGAATGTTGAGGCTGCTGAGATCCTCGTTCCCGCTCGACTGGGCCTCTTCGGCTGCCGCTTTCTTCCGCAGTCCGGCGATGGTGCTCTGGAGGTTGGCCGCCTGCTGCTCCACGGCCATGCGGTCACCCAGCGCCTGCTGGTGAAGCACCGCCAGCGACATCTGCTCCTGCAGGTAGCTGCCGGTCTCCTTCTCGAGGTCGATGAGCTGATTGCGCGCAGTGAAGTCCGCGAAGTTCCGGTCGGCCGCGACCAGTGACGCCCTCACCTCGTCGAGGCGCTTCGAGAGCTCCTGCACCCGCCGGTCGGCCTCCGCCCGGCGCACGCGATTCTGGTTTTCCAGGAAGACCTCGCGCAGCGCGTCAGCCGCCTTCGCGGCCGTCTGCGCGTCGTTGGCCACGGCGCTGATGAAGAGCAGGTCCGTGTCCTTCTGGATGCGCACCTCCGTCGCGGCGCCCATGGCGGTTGCCGGCAGCGGAGGAGACAATCGGGCTCCCGCCTCCTCGAGGTTGCCCTGCACCTTGACCATGTGCATCTGCGTCTGCAGGTCGCTGGCGACCTCGCCGCCGATGAGGACGGGCTTGTAGAGGAGCACCGTCTCGGCGCGGTAGGTGCGGCTGCCCACGAGCAGGGCACACAGCATGGCCGCGGGCACCGAGAGGAGCAGAAACGCGGCCGGCACGGCCCGTCGCTTCCACAGTCCGATGGCCGTCGCCCTCAGGTCAATTGGAAGGCCGGACTCCGTGGCCTCGGCCGGACAGTCGGTGGGCAGTGGGGTCTTGGAACTCACGGCCCGGGGAAGACCAAGCCCTGTGCCAAGCGGCGGCCGGCCGCCTCGCCCGCGCTAAGGTGCTGAGCAGCAACGTGTTGGGCACCACAGCCGGCCGAGGATGCGCCCGGGCCCGTGAGACGTGTCGCCTCGGCTGAGGCAGACTGTCACATCAGCGTGCCGTCTTCGTGGCCCGGACGGCGACGATGACGGGGAAGTCGAGGTCCAGCGCATCCAGTTCGCTTCGACGCACGTCCTCCTGCGACAGGCCCGCCAGGGAGGCGACTGCCGCGAACACGTTGCCGTAGGCCCGGGTCGTCACGGTCGTCGCGCCGAACGCTTCGGCAAACAACGCTCTCGCCGACGTCGGCGTGAACCGCCAGTAGTCGCCCCACGCCGTGTCATCGGGGGCGCTCACCTTCTCGAGGCCTGGCAGGGTTGCCAGCACCACACCGCCGGGCTTGAGCGCACGATGCAGATTCCGTGCGGCGGCGCGGGCGTCGTAGATGTACTGCATGACCTGAGTCAGGATGATGCAATCGAACGCGTCGGCGGGGAGGTCCTCGGTCTTGGCGAGATCGCCGACCAGGGTCGCCCGTGGATTGCCAGGCGCGGCATGCAGGACGTCGGACTGCGTCACACGCGGGCCGCCAAAGCGCACCGTGTAGTGGTTGTCCGCCACCTCGAGCACCCGTCCCCGGATGTCGTCGGCGTGGGCCGACAGGAACGACTCGATGTACTGCCGGTTGATGGGACGGCCTCGGTCGTGCCCCCACGCGGAGCTGATGGGGCTCGTGCGGCGCAGTGAACCGAACCTGACCCATCCCACGGGCGGGCGGCACGTCAGGAAGCGTTTCCGCGACACCCACGTGCGTGCCGGCCGTGGCAAGAGGGAGCGGAGCGGTCGTTTCAAGGATTCTGTTGTCATGCTGTCCTCGGCTGAAGTGACGGGTCAGGTGGCGAGCCGGCGCGCGCGCGGGTTCGCCGAGAGCGCAACCGTGAGGGCGCCGCAGATGGTCAACTGGAAGGCCATCGGCGTGA
>Ga0113563_10001516_pt1 | contig 13281 bp, 17 predicted proteins | sample Mud3Dept3metaG_FD_80117 | JGI IMG/M metagenome (GOLD analysis project Ga0113563, IMG submission 80117) | Freshwater wetland microbial communities from Ohio, USA, analyzing the effect of biotic and abiotic controls - Mud 3 Core 4 Depth 3... | ecosystem: Environmental > Aquatic > Freshwater >...
CATCTGCAAAGGCACAAAGAGTTGCACCGTGCATTAGATGAATTGTTAGCCGACTACATGCAGTTCAGTGGAGACGTTCCACCTTTTCTGGTCAGCCCAATTTCAGAGTTGGTAAGCTGGTCGGCTAAGCAGACAGTTACACTAGACCATCCAGTCAGGGAAGTTGAGGAAGGAGATGATGTGGAGGATGAAGAAGCCAGTTGACATTGATATCAATCTTACTAGGAAGTCAAATGGCATAGGAACCCATGATCAGATCATTCACTTTAATAATGGGGAAAAAAGGTATATTCAAGGGATTACCCATATTTGGGAGAATGAGATGGTACACATTCTGGATTATCTGGGTGTCGAGTACATTGTGAATAAGCAAAATGTTCTATTTATAGAACGATTCTCAAAAGGAGGAGAAGGGTATGGAAGAGTTAACTACAAAACACCTGAGGATGGCAGTTGTAAAGGAACAGGAAAGGACGTTACCGCCCACGATAAGCAACCTGGAGGAAGTAAAAGGAAAAGGAGAACTGGTTCCAGTTAAAGAAGGAGATCAAGTAATTGATCTTGAGACCTTTCCTGAGACCTTGCCAGAAAGATTGGAGAGGTTGGGATTTACACAAGTAACAAAAAAGATAGATCTGGCAAAAAAGCTGGCCATTGCCTATGCCAAATATGGCTTTGTTTCAGAAGAGAAGATCACGCTATTCAACAAAAGGCTGAAGGAAGAGACTCTTAATGAAGATGCCAGGGCTGCTTCTTACAAGAAGCTCATCTTTATAGACCTCAAGGATTATCCTGAGGCACCACCTGTCCACGTTCTCAATGCCCTAGAGAATGCCGTTACAGACGGGATCTTTGATAGGTTTGAAATTGCAAAAATTGACTGGATACGGGAGGTTAAAGACCCCATAATCTTTGGCAGGATAAAGGGTTGTACAGATAGGTTCTTTATTGCACAATGGGATGATGACGTCAGGATAGAAGACATTATTGGCGTGTAGTATTGTTTTTCAATGTAAAACGGAACTACGATAATTACCAAGGGGTGCTTCCTGTGTTTAGGAGAAAGAAAAAAGGCGAGGAGAGAAATCTCCTCGTCAAAGATCTGCTAAATGATTTAGAAAGGGAATCTTCTGCAAAAGATCGAATTCAGGAGTTCCTACACAAGATAGATAAGCCATTAAAATTCCAACAATCTCCCAGGGATACCGGCTCCGATGGCTGGATGGCAACATCCTCTTTCATGCCCTCATCTGCAATGATCATACCCACCTCTGCTGGTTCTTTTGCCTATCCTTTTCAAACTCATACATATCAAACTCATACAGCTGATTCAGATGCTTATTGGGGAGTTTCTCCATTAGAAACACACCGGCAAAGCCATTTAGCAACAGAAACAGAAAGAGAACAGACGATCGAAAGAATCCGTGCCAGGGCTATCCGAAATGCTATGAATGCCGCCCTATCTATAGAAGAAGCTGATAGATTAGAGACAACCCACCGTTTGGTTGCCACACGCTTGGCTCCGAATAGCCCTTTGACAGCGGTTGTAGAGGATATTTGGCGTGAGGCAAACACAGCAAGAGGATTCTATACGCTTCTGTTTCCGGCGTTCAATCTAAGAGTAACCTTTCAGTTTGCTAGTAGTTGGAATGGTGTTCCTCCTAAGGAGTTGATTGTAGGAGATACGATACAGGTAAACCTTGTAGATAATAGGTAGGTTCTATGAAAGAACAGGCAGAAGGAGGAACAATGCTTGCAAAAAGATCCTTAATCGTAATTAGAACGTCTTTTACCGCATTTCACAAATGGCCAGAATGTCCTTATCCTGCCCAGAAGTTTCTCAAATCTCTACATAGGCATAAATTCTATGTAGAGGTCCGATTTGAGGTAACAGCAGACAGACAGGTAGAATTCTTTCATGCACTCGAGGATTTAGAGTCAATAACAAAGGAATATGAAGGGAAGGATCTAGATTCTTCCTCTTGTGAGACCATCTGTGATGTTCTCCAATATAGATTATTTCAAAAAGGATACACCAATGTGGTCCAGGTAGGTGTGTTTGAGGACAATGAGAATGGAGCGATACATGAATACGACCCCATGTAAAAGGAGGAGAAATGATTTTAATTGACAAAGGAATTCCTATTCCACCAAAGAGCAACTGTAAGTATCCCTGGCGAGAAATGGAAATAGATGATTCATTTTTCCTTAAAGCGACACCTAAATTGAAAATAAAATCCTTGGCATCCCAATGTAACATTGCTGGTAAGAAATATAATAGAAAATATACCATTCGCACAGTACAGGGAGGATATAGAATATGGAGAGTAAAATAGATCTTTCACCCTCTTTTTGGAAGGTTGGCAGCCTGTTTCCCTCTATCTATCAAATAGAGGTTACCAACGGATGTAACTTCTCCTGTGACTTCTGTTTGAGAAGGCTATCAAAAAGAAAAACAAGGCATCTGCCAATTGAAGTAGCAAGGAAGATATCAGAAAGAGACATTTATGGAAGCGACTTTATAGAATTCCAAATGTCTGGGGAGCCGCTGCTTCACAAAAACCTCAACAGGATACTAGAATTCTTCGAAGGCAAACTTCTCATAGGCCTGAGTACAAACGGGTCACTCATTGACAAGCAAATACCTGCCTTACTCAAATTAGACTACCTAACAATCTCTGTAGATTCAATAATGGATTACTATTCAATAAGAAAGGGAGGCGATTTTCAGAAACTGGTTGATAATATAGAACTTATCCTGAAAAAGAGAACAAGCAAACCAATTATTGATCTACAGATTGTAGAAATAAGTGGGTACACAACTGAAAGACTCACACAGTTACAAGAGTTCGTAAATGATAGAAAATGGGAGATAAATGAGCTAAGAACTGTACCTGACTGTTTCATTGGTTGGTTACATCCAGAGGTTGAAATTGAATGCAACGAACTTTGCCTCAATCCCTACTTCAGTGTTAGCATCCAAGCAGACGGAGATGTTGTTCCTTGTTGTCTATATTTTGGTAAGGACTATGTTTATGGGAACGTTAAAGAGAAGGCACTCCGTATAATTTGGGAGGGGAGAAAAGTGGAGGAGTTTAGGGAGAGAATGAGGATGGGTGGTAAAGACACACCAAACTTTTGTAGGAGGTGCTACATGAGGTCCCCCTATCTCCTCCACGAACAGATCATTAAGTCAAACTTCATTTGGAGGCCATAAATGTTATATTGGGTACCAATCGAGCCAATAGAGGAAAGATATTCGAGACAATGGTGGGTGTGGTTTAACAAGGAATTTGAGAAGAAAAGAATACCCCATCGAGGTATAATGGGTCAAAATATAACCACTAAAATAGAAAAAGGTTCCTTTTTAGATATTTGTGGTACCCATTACTGGAAGAGTAGCCAGATAGCTAGGATAAGTGACCTTATACACAGGGGGATAGTTGAAGATGGAGATTGGTTCTTGTTTGGAGACATGTGGTTTCCTGGTCTAGAAGCATTGGCATATATGCGTGATGCCTTAGGCATCAAAATCAAGATAGCAGGAATACTCCATGCAGGCAGCTATGATCCATATGATAGGCTTGCGGCCTGGAATACAGAGATATGGGCTAAATCATTAGAGGAAAGCTGGTTTGCAGCGGTTGATCTAATCTTCGTTGCTACCAATTTCCACAAGAAGCTCCTTACAGAAAATCGAGATGTAGATCCCTCAAAGATAAGAGTTACGGGGTTTCCAATTTATGATGAATGGTCGAATGCAGATGTTAAGAAGGAGAACATTCTTCTCTTTCCTCATAGATTAGATCCTGAGAAGCAGCCTCATTTGTTTGATGAGTTGATAAGAAGAATTACTGAACCTCCAGGTTGGAAGTTTTTTAGATCGAAGGATCTTTGTAAGACAAAGAAGGAATATTACGATTTGCTAAATCGTTCCAAAATTAGCATCTCTTTTGCCTTACAAGAAACATGGGGTATTGCCATGCAAGAATCTGTCATCAGTGGCTGTTTGCCTATCGTGCCAAATAGGCTTTCCTATGAAGAAATGTACTTTCCGGTTTTTAGGTATGATACAATGAAAGAATCGAGAGAAATGGCAATAGAATTTATGAGCAACGGACAGGCCTATCAAGAAGAACTGCAAATACAGCGGGGAATTATACTTGAGAACGGAGCGAAAGCCATACATAATATGTTGTTAGAAATGCAGCTTGTCAGAAAGGAGACAAAATGAAAAAATTAGTTCTTCTGTTGGCATGTTTCTTACTTATGCTTCCCGGAGCGGTGGGTCTTGCTGCAAATGTTACCTTTCAATGGGAGTTGACTCCTCTTCCAGATGGAAATCCAAATAACCTGCCTGTAGCAACAGGAGTGGCAATTTATCAATCTAGTACATCTGGACAATACACTTTTGGTCAAGCCTCACCCAACCTCAAAGCGACCGTTGCCACACCAAATAACACAGCTACTATTACAGGTGTCCCGATAGGCAAATTTTATTGGGTAGCAACAACATACAATGCAGAGGTGGAAAGCGCACCTTCAAACGAGGCATCCTTGGAGATTACTTTAACTGGTCCTCAGAATTTTAAGATAATTTTATTTACGGAAACAACAACGTCGGTAAAGACAACCTCAAGCGTACCAGAATGAAAAGAAGAAAGCCCCAGAAGAGGAAACGAGGGAAAAGACTTAGAATTGTTCCAACACTGAATATTGTCTTAGGTAGAAAGAAACAAGAACTTAACTTCAATTGGTCTGTTGGTAGACCAACATTAAAGAAAGAAGGAGGCACCATGTTAGAAGTTACCGTTACATCAGATGAAAAGGTATTGGTTACAATCAGTGCAGAAACAACAGGAGGCAGTCCAGTAGATCCTATAGCACCCCCAATCCTTAGAGTTCTTTCGGGCGACGGGACCTTCCTGGTAGTAGATGTGAAAAACTTCTGGCTAATTTCCGGTTCTGTAATGGGAAACACCGCTTATGAGATTTCCGCAGACTTCGACCCCGGGAGAGACGGCACCTCTGAAAGACTTACCGACAACATTGTTCTAAAGGTTGGAGAACCGAGGGTAGCAACACTTGGGTTCAAGGTTGGAGAACCCGTAAGCAAAAACAGCTAATGAATATTCGGTTAGGGTTAGACAGCGGGGCGCATAGCCTCTATAAACTCGTATTCTCTAGAACAGACTCGGGTGCAAAGGTTCAAAGAGAACACGTCACCTTCGAGTATGTTGATACGCCCCGCTTTCGGCAATATCTGGATGCGTACATGGAATTCCTCTTAGAAAGAGGAAAGGATTTTGACTTCTATGTAAATCTAGATATCATTATGAGCGCAGAGAAATCCATCGAAGTGCAAAAAATCATGGAGAGGGAAGGGCTGACCCCCCTTCCCGTTTTTCATCTTAACGAACCATGGGAATACTGGAAAAGGTATGCAGACAGTTATTCTTATATAGGTTTGGGTGGCCTAGGGCAGGATATTCCGATGGAACGTTTCATGCCTTTTGGTGACAAGGCATTCAAGTATATAATGGATAAAGGCAGACCTAGAGTTAAGGTACATGGGTTTGCCGTCAATGCTGTAGCGATGCTAAAGCGGTTTCCGTACTATAGCGTAGACGCAAGCAGCTGGACTACATTTGCAAGAAATGGAGTTATCTGCATTCCTGTCCCCATTTGGAAAAACAGAAATGTGATAGGCTTTACCTACCTTAAGCCTCCATATGCTGTTCCTGTAGGAGACAGATCGATGCACAAAACGAAACACCTTACAAACCAATTTGAATTACCAAAGCGCGTCATTGAGCAATACATTAGGGATTGTGGATTTGAACCTGAGCAAGCAAAGGAATATTGGGTTAGAGATATCATAAATATAAAGTTCTACCTTGGCATAGAAAGAGAGTTAAAGGACTACTATGCTGAAAGATTTAATTTCCCCGAAGGAGGCAATGTATATCTCGCAGGCCAGCCTAGTGCTTCAAGCACAATTCCCTCATTCAGACGTATAAGTACACATTTCCCAGAGGGTGTGAAATATCTACCCACTTTCTTTTACAAGAAGCACATGTCAATCCTACTCGATTTGCAAAAGACAGTAGAAAGAAGAAGACTTTCTCTTCCTAGAAGGAGGCTGGCTGTTTGATGAAGACCAAAGAGGTATTAGAAGCGTTAAATATTGCCAGATCGTGCCTTGCCCAGCATCCGATGATTCCTATCCTGTCGCACTTCTGCTTTACAGGCAAGGAGATAGTAACTTTTAATGGCACCCAAGGTTTGAGTATCAACTTTGCCTCAGATCTAAATTGTGCCATACCGGGTGACATCTTTTACAGACTGCTCAGTAGCTTCCAAACAGAGACAATTCAAATAGAACAAAAGGAAAAGACAATAGAAGTTAAATCGGGGGAACACGTCTCAAAGATTGCAATCCTCGCTCCTACAGAATTTCTATTTAAGATGCCCTCACTAGAGGACGCACGTTTCTTTCCTATCAACGAAGAGTTTATACAAGGCGTAGATAAGTGCCTCATGTCCGTGAATGACAATCCAGTAATTAAAAACCAATATGGCATTACATTGGACAACAAACCAGGAAACACCGCATTATACTCCACGGATACAATTCGCATATCTAAATATTCACTTCAAACTCCTATCGCAAAAGGCTCCTTTAAAGTTCTTCTACCAAAACTGTTTTCAGCCTTACTGGCAGTATTGGGCAAAGCATACAAGACAGGGGATTTCTTTATAGGCAGTGACTTTGTTTGTGCTAGATTCCCATCTATGATGTTGTACTCCAAGGTAGTACAGGACATTAAGTTTCTCCCTTTCGAAGAGAACATAAAGATGTACTACAACGAAAAGACAGAACTACAACCAATCCCACCTGAGTTATATGACACACTGAATCGGGCTTTAATCTTCCTCTCCAACGAATTAGATCAATTTGTAACCGTTAAGGTCCAAGGTAAGGAAGTATCAATTCATACTAGGTGTACCTTAGGTGTTATGGACGAAACGGTTACACTATCCAAACCCATTCCTGGAAAACCTTTTACCTTTCAAATGGACGCAAAATACATGGAGGCAGGCGCGCTCGTTACAACGGAGATGTCTTTCGTATATGTTAACGACACGGCAGCCTTTGTTGCAAAGGAGGGCAATTTTTGTTATCTGCTTAATTCACCTAATATCTAGGGAGGCTCAACATGATATTTTTGGGAAAGATACTAATGGAATGGATGCTACGTTATCCTACATCGGCATTTATTATTGACATTGTTTCCACAACAATCTTTGTTCTATTTATTCTTATTTGTATCTATTGGAAGATCTTCTTTGTTACCACTCCTTCTAACCCTATGGTAAGAAGGAGGTCGAAATGAGTTTTTTCTTTAACGAATCTAGCGTTAGTAAATCTTCGGGTGATCGAACGATCTTGCACCTAGCAAAGGAATATGCGTGTGAGATCTGTCCACTTAAAAGTCAAAGACTGTACCACCCAAAAATGCCCCCTACAGGGACAAAATCACCTCTGTTTTATGTTCTAGGAGAGGCACCAGGTAAAGAGGAAGACGAAACCGGAATACAGTTTTGTGGCCCCTCAGGAGAATTGTTAAGAAGAAAACTGGAGACTGCTTTCAAAGATTCTGAGTTCTTTAAAGGCAATTTAGAACGGTTCATACGTTGGAACAACTGTGCTAGATGTAGACCTCCAAGGAACGAAACTCCAAATGAGTTTATTCTAGAGTGCTGCAAAGATTTTATTGTCAAAGATATAGAGGAAACAAAACCACTCGTTATTTTGGGATTTGGAGGTGTACCACTTAAATTCCTTATAGGTCAGGAAGGAATACAAACTTGGCGTGGCAGAAGACTACCAATAAAAGTAGGTAATCATTCTGCCTGGTATTTTCCTCTTCTACATCCTGCATTTATTCTAAGAAACCCAAAATCAGAATGGGAAAAGATCTTCGAATCAGATTTATATGAAGTATCAAAATTCCTAGAGAATAGTTGGGAAGAACCTGAGGTAATTAGTGATGGATATACTGATAACATTGAATGTATATTAGGCAACTCCTCATTAGACTTTCAAAAGTTACTCTCCTCTTTAAACCAACTACAAAAAGAAAAGGTTATTGCAATTGATATAGAAACAGTGAATCTAAGACCTTTCCAAGCAACACGCCGCCACCAAGCAAATTGGTCTAAATTAGATCCTAAATTGATATCTATTGCAGTTGGTACGGATGAAAGAATTATAGCGTTTCCTTTAGAACATCCACAGGCATGGAACGGAAGTAGACAAGACGTATTTGAAGCAACTAAAAAATTCTTATTGAATCCTAACCAAGTAAAAGTTGCTCATTTCTTACCTTTTGAACTAGAGTGGTTCACGCACTACTTTGGTCCAGAGTTAGCAAACGAAGGACTCTGGGGAGACACGCTGGCACAGGCATATATCATTAACGAAAAGACCAGCAGACAATCTTCCATGCTCAGTTTGGATACGCTTACCTTGCTCCATTTTGGTTTTGAAATAAAGAGTTTGTCCTCCGTGGATGTTAAGAACCTATTACTTTCCCCCCTAAGAGAAATCCTCTTATACAACGGAATGGATGCAAAATACACACACAAGCTCTACAAAAAACAGCAACCCAGACTTGTAGAGAAGCTGAAAGATTGCTATAGTTCTTTGATAGAGACAACCCAAACCCTTGCACTTATGCAGAATAGTGGTGTGCTTGTAGATCTAAAGAAAGCTGAAAAATTCCAATTGAACGAAGAAAAGAAGTTGGCAGCATTGGAAAACAAGATCATGGCACTACCTGAGGTAAAGCAATTCGAGGAAGAAAGAAGTATGGCTTACAACCTCAGGTCGAACGACCACATCGCATACATTTTGGAGAATATCTTAAACCTTCCTGCTGTAAAATTAACAGGGGAACAGGAGGACGGAAAGTACAGCACAGACAAAGAGGTACTAGACATATTTGCTAAGAAAGGTATAAAGCTAGCCAAATACACTTTGGAGTATAGAGAAGTCAACAAGATAAAGACCACATACCTAGACCCCGTTCCGGGTTGGGTGTATGAGGATGGAATACTTCATACCAAGTTCAAAAGCACCGTTACTTCTACAGGAAGGCTTGCCTCTGAGAATCCAAATATGCAAAACTTCCCAAAGAGAAAAGGTAGGTGGGTTAGAGAATTAATTATTCCTCCACCAGGATACTGGTTTGTATCTATAGACTATGGTCAAATAGAAGCAAGAGTTATTGCAATGGCAAGTAAAGATCCTGTGTTTAGCAAAAAGATTCGAGAGGGGTATGACATTCATAAAGAATGGGCATTAATAGTCCTTGAACATTGTCCAACTATATTAGGTACTAGAGAGGTAACCGATGAAATGTTAGATGTATTCAGGAGTGCAATTAAGAACCAACTTGTGTTTCCTTGGTTGTATGGCTCTGCCATGATGTCTGTTGCCGACACACTTGGTATATCTAAACCTATTATAACTAAAATCTATAATCAGTTCTGGGATACATTTGCTGGTGTACTCAAGTGGCAAGAACGTGTAGTCCAGTTTTACAACGAACATGGATATGTTGAAACACTTACAGGAAGAAGAAGACACGGTCCACTAGGAAAGAATGAGATAATCAATTCACCCATCCAAGGTACTGCAAGTGATATAGTTGTAGACGCAATGAACAGGTTAAGAAAAATTGCTTGGCAGGAACGAAAACCTCAGTATCTCGCCCGTCTAAATGTACACGACGAATTAGATTTCTATATTCCAGATGAGACTTTAGAACACGACATAGAATTTGTGTCTACAACAATGTGTTCTGTTCCTTTCCCTTTTATAGGAGACATTCCAATAGAGGTAGAAGCAAGCGTAGGCCCTAATTGGGGTGTTCTTAATAAGGTAGGTAAATTCACATCTAAGGTGATACATGCCCGATAAAGAGATCAAAACACTAGAGGACGTTTGGATTGACAAGGCTAAGTTTTGCAAGAACGTGGTAGGCCACAATGTACAGATGATGAAAGATGTAATGAAATTTCATCGAGCGTACAGCACGGAAGATAATCAGCAGGCAATTAAGTCATTACAAGAAGCTAAATTATGTATTGAAGACGCTATAAGCTATATGATTAAAAGTCGAGATTACCTTAAAGGTAAGATAGGAATTGTGGACAACACGAATCCAGACGATCAATATCTTGCTGTTCGAGAATCAGAAGAGCCTGTGGAAGTTCGTGTTATCAATTCTCTAAAAGAAGTCCTGCCTGACAAGCCTCCTGCAAAGAAGGTAAAGAACAAACATGGTATTGTTCTTTTAAAAGATGCAGAATGACATTAGACGAAAAAGAAAGATTATCTGTAGGAGACGAGGTTTACTCGAAGCCTATTATAGGTGCTCCTGTCCTTGTAACTGTCCTTTCCATAGGGAGAACAAAGATACAGGTAAGGTATCCAGATGGCTTTCGTTCTTGGAAAAATTACAAAACCTTAACCACCCTAAAAGAACCGGAGTTTCCTAATGAATGATTTACATATCAAATACAGACCTAATTCCTTAGAAGAAATTATTGGGCAAAAGCCTGTTGTAGATTCCCTTTCTTCTCTTTTTGAGGCAGGCCGACAGGCACTTCCTCATGCCTTCTTGTTCTCTGGAAATAGAGGTGTGGGCAAGACCACCTTAGCTAGAATCGTTGCAAAATTCTTAGGATGCAAACCATATCAAGTATTAGAGGTAGATGCTGCAACACACACAGGCATAGACAACATTCGAGAACTAACAAAGGATTTGGACTATAGGTTTGTAGGAGACAACCCTACCAAGTTTATCATTATAGATGAGTGCCACAGACTTACAGGTAACGCTTGGGATGCTCTGTTAAAAATCATGGAAGAACCACCCGACCATGTTTACTTTGCTCTGTGTACCACAGAACCAGGGAAGGTACCTGAGACAATAAAATCAAGGTGCCATAAATATTTTCTTAAAGACATATCCAAAGACGACATTCTAGATCTGTTAGAATATATAAATGAAGAGGAAAAGATTTCTCTTCCATTAACTTTCTTATTACCAATTGCCTCGGCAGCACAGGGCTCTGCTAGGGATGCTATTGTAGGCCTATCTATGTGTCGGGGTTGCAAAACAAAGGAAGATGTGGCAGCGGTTCTAAGCACACCTTTTGGTTCTATTGAGGTAATAACTCTATGCAAGGCATTGATAGAAAGAAAACTTACATGGCCCAAGTTAAGAGAAATTCTGTTACAATTAAAGGAAACGAATCCAGAATCTGTGAGGATTCAGATATGCAATTATCTAGCCAAGGTAATTTTAAACCAACCCGGTCCTAAGGAGGCAGAGAGGATACTTTACATTCTAAGCCGTTTCTCTACTCCTTTCAACCCACAGACAGGTTTCTCAGATCTACTTTTAAGCATTGGAGACCTGCTATTTAATAGCAATGGCTCCGTATAACTTTAAGAGGGAGCAAAATGTTTAAGAGCTATCATGGTGAATGTCAATGTGCTATGTGCAGAGGTATAAGAAGTGATTGGCTTAATATCCGAGTTGTAGATGGTAAACTTCGTTCTCCTGTAGAAGAGGTAACCGTTTGTACCAATTGTGTTGCTACCAAGGAGTTCTGGTATCTCGATACCGATAACATCCTTAAGTACAACGAGGTAAAGAGATCATCTGTTTCTTCTATTATGATTTTAAGGGGGGATTGAAATATGAAAAAGGAATTTACATTAGAAGATGCCACAAAGGGGTTGGTTTTAGATAAACACACCTTGGACGATACAATAGAAGAACACTCTTTACTATTTGATAAGGTTGCAGAAATGGCAGCGAATTCTGCCAGTCTTAGAGATGAGCTAAAGAGAAGAATGGAAGAAGTATATGCCAAAAGGGCAAGATACTATAGATCGACCACGACCCAAGAAAGAGTAACAGAGGGAAGGATAGCAGAGGCAACAGAATTAGATCCTGAATACATGAAAGTAAAAGATCAATACTACGCAGAGAAAGAGAACGCAGCACTATGGCAGGCAAAGAAAGAATCGTACTCGCAAAGATCACACATGATTCGAGACCTATGCGATCTATATAGTGCTGGCTATTTTGCAGGTACCGTTGTACAAAATACAAAAGGAGCGAAGGAGGTGTCTCACGAGGCAAATAGACTACGGTTAAAAATGGCGCGGAGGGGAAGGGAAGAGCGGGATGAATGAGTTTCTGTTAATTCTTTGGAAGTCTTTATTAGATTTAGCAAAGGTAGTCGCAATACTGTTTTTCATTTATGCAGCAGCAAGACTAATATTCCATGCTTGGTTCCAAGCAAAGAAAGGTAGAGGAGGTAAAGGATGTTAAAGAAAGCGGGTGGAAGTAGACCTTTTGAGTACAAGAGCAAATCTGCAGACCAGATTAGAAAGAGAGCAAGTCAGTACGGTGGAACGAGGATGTGGTACCTTAAAGATGAGTACCCAGGATTTACTCCTGTTGCAGGCTCGAACACCGTACGTTATATGCCTTCTTTCGAAGAAGACGCAGAGCATTGGGGATTAGACGTTTGGGTACATTTCAATGTAGGTACAGATAAATCTGCCTACATTTGCTTTGACGAAATAAGGAAGCACGTTCCTCTCCTAGCACAACTCCTTCCAAAAGGTGTTAAGTGTCCTGGTTGCATAGAAAGGAAAAGGGCACAGGCGGAAGGAGAGCTAGAATATGAGGAAGCATTGGCGCCTAAGAAAAGAGTAATAACCTGGGTGGTAAACAGAGACAAAGAGAAAGAAGGTCCTAAGCTGTGGAGTCAACCGTTCTCAGTTGATAGAGACGTCTGCAAGATCTGTGTTGATAAGAAAACACAGGATGTTTATGAACTGGATAATCCATACGATGGATATGATCTAACCTTTGACAGAGAAGGCACAGATCAAAAGACAAAGTACACAGCCTACACAATAGCAAGACATTCTACACCATTAAGTGATAACGACAAACTTATGACAGAATGGTTGCAGTTTGTCAAAGATAATCCTCTTTCGGGCTGTGTTGTTATTCCTTCTGTTGAGGAATTTGAAGCAGATCTCAAAGGTGTTAGAGTTAAAACAGAGGACGCTCCGGTAGAAAGAGGCAAAAAGAAGGCTCCTGAGCCGGAACCAGAACCCGAAGAAGAGGAAGAGGAAACTCCTGAGGAAACACAACAGGAAGAAGCAGAGGAGGAAATTAC
>Ga0113563_10001517_pt1 | contig 13279 bp, 13 predicted proteins | sample Mud3Dept3metaG_FD_80117 | JGI IMG/M metagenome (GOLD analysis project Ga0113563, IMG submission 80117) | Freshwater wetland microbial communities from Ohio, USA, analyzing the effect of biotic and abiotic controls - Mud 3 Core 4 Depth 3... | ecosystem: Environmental > Aquatic > Freshwater >...
CATGAACTTCATGCCCCAATTTGACCAGCTCGTTGGCGAGATAGGTGAGATAAATTCCCTGTCCCCCGCAGTACGGATTGCCGCGATAACTCAAGAGACCGATTTTCACGATTCGCTCCCGCTAACAAACGCATGGCGCAGAGGGCATAGCGTCAGAAAAAAATCACAAACAATTTTTGAGGGTCCACGCTCTGCGCTCCGCGCCCGGCGCTGTGCGCTCAGATTAGCTCCCGATAGACACTTACGGTTCGCTCCGCAACTTTTTCCCAGGTGAACAGTTCTTCTACGCGCCGCCGTCCTGCCTTGCCCATGTGGATCCTTCCTGCCGGGTCGTCAAGGATTCTGCGGATCGCGGCGGCCAGGGCCTGGGGGTCCCTCGGCGGAACCAGGATCCCGGCTCCGCCTCCCACAACTTCGGGAAGCGCCCCCACATTGGTGGCCACGACCGGGGTCTCGCAGGCCATGGCTTCGGCGGCCGGCAGACCGAAGCCCTCATAAAGGGAAGGAAGGACCACCGCCTCGGCCTTCCGATATAAATCGTTTAGGCTCGAGGTCGGAATTTTCCCTGTGAAACGTACCCGTTTCTCCAGCCCCCAGGTTTCGACGAGTCCCGGGGCATACGTTTTTTGCGGCCTTCCCTGGTCCACAATCGTCAGAGTTATCTCTTCTGGAAGAAAGGTCATGGCCCGGATCAAGTAGACGATGCCTTTCTTGGTGTCGTCGGTGTTACCCACGAAAAGCAGACTCTTGGGGATTCTTCGATTTCCATCCGGAGGCCGCAAGAAGTCGGAGTCGAGTCCGTTGAAGACGTTGCGGATTTTTTCCGGCCGGACCCGGAAAGAGCGGCTGATTTCGCGCGCCGTCTCCTGCGAGGAGGTGATGACCCGGTCCAGACGGCGGATGACCCGCCGCTGCATTTTCAAAGGGTAGAAAACCACGGTATAGTAATGCTCCTTGAAATTCCGGTCCCGCTCGAGGCTTGCCGCATAATCGATGGTCAGGGGGTGGTGCACGGTTGTAACCACCGGGGGCCCCAGGTTGCGGGCGAGAAGAAGCCCGTAACCGAGAGACTGAACGTCGTGGATTACGTTAAATCTTTCCATCCGGGACAAATTCTTCAATAAAGGGATTATCCGGATGCTGAAGATCAGCATCTCCGGAAAAAATCCAAACCGGGTTACGGCCCATTCGAAAAAATTCAAGGGGCGAAAAATGGTCCAGGGTTTGCCGGGGGGGAGAAAATTCCGGCGGACGCCCCAGAGATTTAAGTTTTCAACCGGTATGATTCTCGCCCAAGGCATGGGCCGGGGAAGGGGAGGACCAACCAGAATGGTGACTTGATGGCCCATGCGGACAAGTTCCTGCGAGAGGGAGAAGAGGTACCCGCCTTGCCCGCCCGAATAGGGGTTTCCCCGGTAACAGAGAAGACAGATGTTCATGGAAAATGCCAAAAAAAGAGGCCAAGTGATCCGGCGGTCTGGTGATCCAGTGATTCAAGAACCGCCGAGAAAAGCATCTTGGATATTGCCGGCGTTGATGACCCCAAAAAGCCTGAAATTTCTCTTTTAGTCATTCCGGCGAAAACCGGAATCCAGTCCCGTGCGGAGCGGGATTCCAAAACTCACCAAGGCCCTGGACCCCGGTTTCCAGCGGAGTGAAGGCTCTTACCAAAACCATCATTTCTTTTCCTCATCGGGTTTCGGCTCTGGCGCCGGGGGCGTGGTTTTGATGGTCAAGATGGTCCAGCCGATCCAGAATCCCAAACCCAAGATCCCCAGAAACCCGATGGCCACGGGGATCGCCAGGGCCCAGTAGCTCTGACTGAAAACCCCCCAAAGAAAGACAACGGCCACTACCAGGACGGCAAGGCAAAATACGGCCCCCCAAAAGCGCGAAGAATCACCCATTTCTTTCTTTCCTTTCCACGTTTGAAAAGTGATGAAACGGTTTTCCGGTTATGATGAGAACGTCGCTCCAGGCGGGATGCCAGGCGGCGACGTGATCCAGCAATCTTAAGAACCGCAGGGCCGCGGGCCGGGGAATGGCCTTCAAAAATCCGGGCCAGTGGGGGAAGCCCCAAAGAAGGGAGACGCCGCGAATCGCGACGGCGGAAAGGTGGCGTTTGGCCAGGTCCGTAGCGGCGGCATGATCGAATTTGTAGGTATGGTCCGCGGGGATATCCCAGATGCGGGGTCCGGAGAGCGGCCTACCGGTTAATCGGCGATGAAGGCGATCGATCCACCTTCCCAGCCGGCAGCTCAGGCTCTCGAAATTGGCCACAGACACCACGACCCGCCCTTCGGGGCAGGCCACGCGGCACATTTCCGCGACCGCCTTTTCGGGGTGCATGAAATGGTCGATGGCCCCTTTACAGACCACCCGCTGAAAAGACCCCGCGGAAAAAGGGAGGCCTTCGCCTATGCTGCCGACTAAGATAACCCGGGCTTCTTTTTGCGTTACCCATTCCCGGGCTTTTTGCAGCATTACCCGGGAGGGTTCGCACCCGAAGAGGCGGCTTCCGTTCCGGGACAGGGCGGCGGCATCGATCGCCCGGCCGCATCCCACATCCAGGACCCGCGCGCCTTTTTCCGCCCGGGCAGCCCTGAGGGTTTCCGCGGTCATGCGGTCGAAGACAAATTCCGTGTCCACGGACAAAACCGGCGGCAAAACGTCTTCGTCGCTCCACTTCGTGTTTATTTTTCCGGGGTCCGATTTCCCGGGGGGAACCTGGGAAGATGCTATTTTCGGGGCCAAGAAGCAACCTCCGCTCAAGGCTGTTAGCGGCGTCCGGAGGACTGGCGGCGCCTCCGGGCCAGGGCGACCTGGGCAATTCGGCTGATAAAGGAGTCGTAAGAATAACCGGCGGCGAGCGCCGAGCGGATCATCCCCGCATCCGTGGAAATGTCGGGGTTGGCGTTGATTTCGAGGACATAGGGGACTCCCCGCCGCGAAAGGCGGATATCCACCCGGGCATAATCCCGGCAGTCCAGAATCCGGTAGGCCTGCAAAGCCACTTCCCGGACGCGCTCGCGGGTCTGGGAGGGCAGGGCCGCCGGGCAGAGGGGGCGGGTGTGCGCAAATTCACGGGTCTCCTCCATCCATTTGGCCGCATAGCTGCAGATCTTGGGCAGCTCGGCCGGCAGGGTGGAGAAGTCGATTTCGGAGATCGGCAGGATCTCGGGTTTTTCATTCCCGATGATCGAAACGTTCAGCTCCCGGCCCTCGATGTACTCCTCCACCAGGGCCGGCTGGCGGTAGGAATCGTGGATGCTCTTGACTTTCCGCCGGAGGGCTCTTGGATCGGCGGCAAGAGCGGCGTTGTCGATCCCCAGGCTGCCATCTTCGCAAACGGGTTTGGCAATCAGCGGGTAGCGGAGAGGGGGGGAAATCTTCTTTTCTCCCGGGGCGTAAACGCGATAGGCCGGGGTCGGAATCCCGTGTTCCGCCAGGAGGGATTTCGTTTTTCCTTTGTCCTGGGAAAGGCCGAGAACAAGGGAGGAAGACCCGGTGAAGGGGACCTCGATCATCTCCAGGAGGGCGGCGATGTTCATCTCCAATTTGGAATGGCCGCGAAACTCCTCGCAGAGGTTGAAAATGAGGTCCGCCCGGATTCTGGTTATCCGTCTGAGGCCGGCCGCCCAGTCGTCTTTGAACTCAAGGGTTTTCGTTCGGTAGCCGCAGGCGCGCAGCGCTTTTGCCACCGAATGGAGCCGGTCAAGCGAGGATTTGCGGCCGATGGGGTCCGGGGTGCCGTCCGGCAGGCGGGGGAGGGGGAGGCTGTAAAGAACCAGGAGGGAGATCGGTTTCATGGCTTCAACCCCGCCCGCCGGCAGGCGATGTTCAGGACCCGGTTAATCAAGGCGTCGTAGGAAATTCCGGCGGTCCGGGCCGCTTTGGGAAAACAGGAGTTGGCATCCGGGTCAGGAAGGATCCCCGGCAGGGGGTTTAACTCCAGGATGTGGGGAACGCCCTTTTCATCGAGCCGGACGTCAATACGGCACCAATCGCGGACCCGGAGCACTGAGAAGGCGGCCCGGCAGATTCCCTCGATTTTCTTCTGGAGAGCGGCGGAGATCTTCGCCGGGCAGGCGAAGATCTCCAAAGGTTTTTCGACGGTGTCCCAGATCCATTTGGCTTCAAAGGAATAAATGGGGTTGATATGGGGAGGCAGTTCCTGAAATTGGATTTCGACGATGGGGAGCACCTCGGTCTCCTCCCCGTTCCCGAGGATGGCCACGGTGAATTCACGCCCGGGAAGGAATTTTTCCAGGAGGGCGGGTTGGCGGTACTGGGTTAGGACAAAATCGATCTGCTCGCGCAGCTGTTTCCGGGTCCGCACCAGGGCGGCGTTGGTGACGCCCTTGCTGGAGCCCTCGGCAAGGGGTTTGACGATCAGGGGAAGCGAGGGCAGGGCGGTCGCGCTCTGAAGATCGCGGACTACCGCAAAAGGCGGATTGGGGATTCGGTGATAGGTGAGGATCTCCTTCGCGGTGGCCTTGTCTAAGCAGATGCCGAGAACCAGAGGGTCGGACCCGGTGTAGGGGATGCGGAGCATCTCCAGCATGGCCGGGATCTGCGATTCCCGGCTTTCCCCGTAGAGCCCTTCGGCCATATTGAAGACGATCTCCGGGCGGAGGCGGCGAAATTTCTCAAAAGCATCCTCGTTGGCTTCGATGGGGGAAACGCGGTGGCGGCGGGCGAGGGCGGAGCGCACCGCCTCGATGGTCTCCTCGTCGTCACACTCGGCATAAAAATCCGGAGCGAGCGAATCCTCCGTTTCCCGCTTCCGGTTAAAGCAAAATCCCACTTGCATAAAGCCTGTCCTTCCTCAAAACAAGAATACGGCTGCGGCCACGACCGTGGACCAGCCGGTTTTGGCGATACAGGACTGGGTTATGTTCGTCGTGCGCACGATCTTGTCGCTGATTCGGTAAAACTCCTTTTTTTCATCCCAGCTCTTGTCTTCGTCGAATTCGATGCCCAGCGTGGAGGCCAGCATCGCTGCCGCCAGGTCCTCGGCGTAGTCTCCGGCCTCTTTTTCCGTCTGCCCGTAGGCGTGGTGCTCGCTGAGGTAGCCGTAGAGGTCCTTGTCCGACGGGATTCCGCAGCCGATCGAAGCCGCGATCAGGCGGCGAGGTTCGTTCGAGGCGCACCTGGCGAGAACGCAGAACGTGATCCCCCCGGGAACCAGCTCCCTGAGTCCCTGGGCCCGGGAGACGATCTTGCAATGGGGGGGCAGGATACTGGAGACCGTGACCAGATTGCATTTTTCAATGCCAGCATCCCTCAGCGCGAACTCGAAGGAGCGGAGCTCCTCTTTGTGAACGCCCACCCCTTTGGTGAAAAAGAGCTTGCGGGGGACAAATTTTTCCAAGTTTATTTCTCCTTTGCCAAAGGCTGTTTTCCTACCTAACGGAGGGAATCGCCAAAAATTTCGCCGAGGAAACGGTAAATCAGTTTGGCGGCAAGAAAATCCGGGGCCACCCACCCGGGGATGGGGGCCAGCTCGACGACGTCGAAGCCCATGATCTTACGGGACCGGGCGACCTTGCGCAGGAAACGGGTCAGGGTCCGCCAATCCAGCCCCCCGGGTTCCGGCGTGCCCGTGGCCGGCATGACGGCCGGGTCCAGGACATCCAAATCGATGGTAACATAGACCTCGGGGGAAAGATGTCCGATTGCTTCGTCTTCCCAACCGGGCCGGTCGGCCAGCGTATGCCAAGGGTAGGAACGGACAGGGGAACTTTTCAGGAACACACTCTCTTCGACGCTCAAACTCCGAATGCCCACCTGGACGAGCGGCCCCTGCTCCGCCAGCCGGCGCGCCACGCAGGCGTGGCTGAAAGGGGTTCCCTCGAATTCGTTCCTCAGGTCGGCGTGGGCGTCGAGCTGGAGGAAGGAAAGGCGCGGGTATTTCTTTTTCAATTCGAAAGCCAAACCGAGGGTGACACTGTGCTCCCCCCCGAGGAGCACGGGGAATTTTCCCGCTTTGATGACCGGCCGCGCGTAAGCGGAGATCAGGCGGAACATTTCTTCCGGCCCGGAGGAGAGCGCCTCCAGCGGGTCGAGAGTGTGCAGGCCGATCCGGGCGGTTTCGATGCCCAGCTCTTCGTCGTAAAGCTCCATGTGGGTAGAAGCCTCCAGGATTGCCAGAGGGCCGCGGCGGGAGCCGGGGAGATACGAGGTGGTGAGGTCGTAGGGGGCGGAAAGAAAAACAACCCGGGCCTTTTCCCAGGAAGACTGATCCCGGGGAATTCCCCCGAAATTAAAGGGGATGGTTTGAATTTTAGGGGCCATTCGTTATTCCGCCACTAAAAAATTTTAACTCCGGAAATCAAAATACTGAAAAATAATTTTTCCGTCAAGAAATTAAATGAATTTCACGAAAAAATTTCTCGCCCCGCAGTAAAACCCTGCCGAAAATTGCCCGCTGCCGCAACCAACCGGCTCAAGAATTTAGGATTTTCAATTAGAAAGAAAATGGATGCTTTGCTCTGTCGCCGGGCGCCTCGATGGCGTTAAGGCAGGATTCTCACCCGCTAAGAATATGGATCAAGATCAATGAAAAGCCGCAAGAATCTTGACTTTGAGCGGCGAAACTGCTAATTTGCCCCTTCAGGCTGTGGGGAATTTTTCAGTCAAAAAGGGGTTGCTTTTACGGAAAGTGGAGGAGACGAAGGGATGATCTCAAGATATTCACGAAACGTCATGACGAAGGTGTGGGAGCCGGAGAACCGCTTCCGCACCTGGCTGAAAATCGAAATTTACGCCTGCGAGGCGATGGCCAAGCTCGGGCAGGTCCCGCTGGAGGCGGTGAAGATCATCCGGAAGAAAGCCGGTTTCGAGGTGGCGCGGATCGATGCTATCGAAAAAGTGGTGAAACATGATGTGATCGCTTTTCTGACGGCCGTGGGGGAGCGGGTAGGCCCCGAGGCCCGTTACCTGCATATGGGAATGACTTCCTCCGATATCCTGGACACTTCCTTCGCCATGCTTCTGGTGGAAGCCGCCGGAGTCCTGGAGCAGGACCTCCAGGCGCTGCTGGAAGTGTTAAAGAAACGGGCTTTCGAACACAAGACCACGCCGATCATCGGGCGGACGCACGGGATGCACGCCGAGCCAACGACCTTCGGTCTCAAGCTCGCCCTCTGGTACCAGGAGATGGAGAGAAATCTGGAGCGGCTGCGCCGGGCCAGGGATCGCGTCGGCTACGGAAAAATCTCCGGGGCGGTGGGAACTTACGCCCATCTCTCTCCGAAGGTGGAGGCCTACGTCTGCCGGAAATGCGGGTTGAAACCGGCCCCCATTTCGAACCAGATCATTCAGCGGGACCGCCATGCCGAGTTTTTCACAACCCTGGCCCTCATCGGCAGCTCCATTGAAAAGATTGCCGTGGAGATCCGACACCTGCAGCGGACAGAAGTCAATGAGGCCGAGGAGCCGTTTACGGTTGGGCAGAAAGGTTCTTCGGCCATGCCGCACAAGCGAAATCCGATCGCCTCGGAAAACCTGGCCGGTCTGTCGCGGGTGCTGCGCGGGAACGCCCTGGCGTCCCTGGAAAACGTCGCCCTTTGGCACGAACGGGACATCAGCCACTCCTCGGTGGAGCGGGTAATCGGCCCGGACAGCACCATCCTCCTGGACTATATGCTGAACCGGCTAACCAATCTGGTTGCGAACCTGGTCGTCTACCCCGAGAATATGAAAGCGAACCTGGAAAGGAGCAAGGGTCTGGTCTTTTCGGAAGGAATCCTGCTGCGGCTGGTGCAAAAGGGTCTGAGCCGCGAAGAGAGCTATGCCCGGGTGCAGAAAGCCGCCTTCGGGGCCCTCACCGGGAAAAAGAGCTTTGAAACGGTCCTGCTGCAGGAGAAAGACATCCTTGCCCATCTCAAACCGGCGGAAATCCGCGAGGCCATCGACCTCGTTCACACTCTGCGCCACGTGGACGAGATATTCCAAAGGGTGTTCGGGAAGAAGAATTAGGAAAGATTGAAAAGGATTTGGAGGGGCGTGATGCTTCGCTCAAAAGAGGGAGCCCGGGGGGCCCCCTCTTGGCTATTTTTCCGAATTATCGTTTTCCCCAGGGCACAAATGGGTATACGAAGTTTGCGCTTTTCCCTTCAAACGGATAGACAACTTCCATTTTTCCTTTGAGAACCTGAACTGCCGAACTGTGGATTTCGGTGTTCTGACCGGCTTTGTTCCACGCCATAGGACCCCACACCGTCGTGACCTTCATGTTGCGAAGGGTTTCGGTGACCTTGTCCACATCGAGCGACTGGGCCTTTTCAACGGCCAACTGCAGCACATAACCGGCCACGCTGGCCGAGGTGGGATGGTAGCTGGGCTCGTACCCGAAGCGCGCTTTCATTTTTTGGGCGTACTCTTTGGAAGTGCCGAAGAAATCATCCTTCCACGGGGAGAAGGGGGTCCACCACTCGCAGCCCATCACGTACTCGGCGTCCTTGCCGAGGTTTTCAACAAAAGCCGGAAGCTGGGGGCCTACGGAAAGGCCGATCATCTTTACGTCGAAGTTCTGCTCCTTCATCTGCTTGGTGATCAGCAGCCCGTCGTTGAAGTAGGTCCCACCCAATAGCATGTCCGGCTTCTTGTTTTTTGCTTCGAGGAGAATGGAGGAGAGGTCTTTCACGTCCTTGGGGTACTTTCCTTCGTAAACGACCTGCAGGCCTTTTTCTTTGGCGTAAGCGGCCGCTCCTTTTCCGCAGTATTCCGGAAAAGCGTCATCCGCCCAAATCACCGCCGCGCTTTTAATCGGGGGATTCACCTTCTGGGCGAGGTCAATGACCGGGCGCAAATAGTATGTGGCGGGGGGAAGAATGGAGATGATGTATTTAAAACCCCGCTCATAGATGTTGACGGCATTGGCCTGGCAGGCAACCGTGAGGACCTTATATTTCTCACCGATGGCGCTGGTGGCCAGGGTAATCCCGCTGCCATAAGGTCCAAGAATAAATTTCACCTTGTCCTCGGTGATCAGTTTTTCGGTCAGCTTGGCGCCGGTCTGGGGATCGCTCTTGTCATCGTAAAAGACAATCTCCACCTTGTAATTGTCATTGCCGACTTTGATGCCCCCCTTGGCGTTGACCATTTCCATCCAAAGCGTGTACCCATCCTTGACATATCCGCCTTCCTTGGCCAGACGACCGGTGATGCACACGGAAGCGCCAAGCTTCAAGACCTTTTCCGCGCTCCAAGCGGGGCCCACGAGGAGCCAAGAAGCAAGAGCCACAATCGACAGAACGATCCACATCCTTTTCATTTCTGTGTCCTCCTTTTAGCAGCAAAATCGCAGAGCGCAGAGCGCATAGCGTGATAAAAACTCAAGGCGTGAGAGCGCGAGAGGGCAAGGGGAAAATCGTTCCTTCCTCTCACGGCTTGTCCTCGTGTTTTCACATTTTGGACATTTCTTAGATTCCCAGATATGCTTCCCGGATCCGGTTGTCGGAAAGCAGTTTCTGGGAGCTGTCCTCGGCTACGATCTTTCCCGTCTCGATGATGTACCCCCGGGAAGAAAGCTCGAAGGCGGTCTGCACGTCCTGTTCGACGAGCAAAATAGAGATTCTCCCGGTCCGGTGAATTTCTCCGACCGCTTCCACCAGGCGGTCCACCATCAGCGGCGCCAGGCCCAGGGACAGTTCGTCCACCAAAAGCAGTCTCGGGTCGGCCATCAGCCCGCGGGCGATGGCGCACATCTGCTGTTCTCCGCCGGAGAGCGTTCCGGCCTGCTGGGTCCGCCGTTCTTTGAGGCGGGGGAACAGGTTATAGATCCAATCCAGAGATTTGCGGAGGCCATCCCCGTCGGTGCGGGTGTACCCGCCCATGAGGATGTTTTCTTCCACGGTCATCCAGTAAAAAATTTCCCGGCCCTCGGGAACAAGGGAGATGCCCAGGGGGACTCTCTTGGAGGGAGGCAGGGGGGAAACCTCTTTCCCCAGAAAGTGAATGCTTCCGGAGATGGGTTTCAGCATCCCGACTATTCCTTTCATCAGGGTGGATTTCCCGGCCCCATTCGCTCCCGCCAGGGCGACCACTTCCTTCTCGGCTATGCGCAGGTGGATATCCCACAGGACCTGAATGTCCCCATAGCCCAGGTTCAAGTTTCGGATTTCGAGCATCATGTTTCCGCGCCCTTTCGTGCTTTGGCGTACCGTTCGCCCAGGTAGGCTTCGATCACCCGGGGGTCTTTCACCACTTCCTTCGGGGTGCCGTCAGCGATCTTCGCTCCGTGGTGGAGGACGGTGACGCGATGGCAAAGCGTCATGACCGCTTTCATGACGTGTTCGATCACCAGGAGGCTGATTTTGAGTTCCTGGTTGATCCGCCTGACCAGGGCAATCATTTCTTCAATGTCTTTCGTGTTTAGGCCGGCCATAACTTCGTCGAGCATTAAAACTTCGGGATTCATGGCCAGGGCTTTCGCCAGATCCATCCTTTTCCGGAAGGAGATATTGATCTGGTCCACGGCGGCGTTGCGGTAATCCTGGAGGTGAACGAAGTCGATCCAGCGGTCCGCTTCGCGGAAGGCCTCCTTGGTGCTCCGCCCCGCCCCGTTCTTGCCGAAGAGGGCGCCGACAACCACGTTCTCGCGCAGGGACATGCCCGGAAAAGGCTGGACGATTTGGAAGGTGCGGGCGATTCCCAGGCGGCTTACTTTGGCCGGCTTCAGCCCGGTGATGGTTGCGCCCTTGAAGGTAATCGTTCCCTCGGTGACGGGGTAGGTTCCGGTCACGAGATTGACCAGGGTGGTCTTCCCGGCCCCGTTGGGTCCGATCAGGCCCAGAATTTCCCCCTGTTGGATATGGAAATCGACCGCATCGACGGCCTTGAGGGCCCCGAAGGCCCGGGTTACGTTTTTTCCTTCTAAGAGGTACATGAGATCCTCACCACATTTTAGCCGCTTGCGGAATCGGCTAAAATGAATTGCAGCTTGCCAAGGTCAAATTGAAAACTGAAAAATTAAAGGCCCTTGCCGGAAAATTTGCATTTTGCACTCTGTAAATTTCATTTTTCAATGAAATTTGGCGCTTTTCAAAGCGCTAAATTGATACAGATCCTCAGACGGCTTGGTTTTTGATGTTGTTCCAGATGGCGGTCAGAGAAAATTTCTTGCGGAAAAACTCCATGATCCCGCGGGGCATCAGAATGACGATGGCTACCATGATGATCCCCAGAATGAGCATATGGAGGGTGAGAAATTTCCCCCAGACGGTCTCGGAAATCAGTTCGATGAGGAAGGCCCCGAGGACCGGGCCGAGAACGGTCCCGGCCCCGCCTAACATCATCATGACAAAGGCCTTGACGGCGATCATGATGTCGAAGACCGTCGCCGGCTCGATAAAGCTGAACCAGTAGGCAAAAACCCCTCCCGTAATGCCCGTGATGAAGGCCGAAACGGCCCAGGCGGCGATCTTGCATCGGGGAGCGAGGATCCCCGAGGCCTCGGCCGCATCCTCGTTTTCCCGGATGGCCCGGAGGGCGTAGCCCAGGCGGCTCTTGGCGATGCCGCAGTTGACCAGGACTGTGAAAACCAAGATGCCGAACATGATGAAATAGATCATGGCGTAAAAGGTGTTGATTTCCATTTGCGGAAGGGGGAGGGTGATCCCTTTGCCGCCGCCGGTGAAACTGCCCCAGTCCAGGGCGATCTGCTCCGTTGCCCGGTTGATTCCCAGAGTGGCGATCGCGAAATAGTGCCCCCTCAGTCTTAAAATGGGGATTCCCAGGAGAATGGCATAGATAGCCGCGAGAACGCCCCCCAGGAGAGCACCGGCCCACCAGTACAGTCCGACCCGGAGCATCAGCATGGCCGTGGTGTAGGCCCCGATCCCGAAAAAGACAATATTGCCGAAGGCCGCATATCCGGCGAACCCGGCAATGATGTTGAGCGCCGCCGTGATGATCGCGTACATGAAAATCGAGGTAATGACGCGGATCCAGTAACCTTCGAGGACAAAAGGAAGGACAATCAACCCCAGCACCGCAATCAGACCGAGAACCAAAAAAACTTTTTTCCGACCTTCCACTGAGTTATCTCCTTGTCGACTCTTACTCCGGTTTAATTCTAAACCCTCAAGGCGCTTAAGCCGTTTTAGGCTCTTACTTGTATTTCGATCCCACGATTCCTTTGGGCAGGAAAATCAGCACCAGAATCATAATGATCGCGCTGATGGCTTCCTGGAACCCGGTGCCGAAGACGCTTGCGCCCGTAGTTTCCGCCACCCCCAACAGCAATCCCCCGAAGATCGCGCCCCAGACGTTCCCCAAACCTCCGAGCACGCAGATGATGAAGGCTTTCATGATGAAGAATCCCCCTTCAAAGGGGGTAAAGGACTGGATCGTCGAGATCAGCGAGCCGCAGGCGCCAGCCAGAGCGGCGCTGATCCCCAGGGTGATGGAGTAAACCTTGGCCACATCGACCCCGACGATCTGGGCGGCCTGCCGATTCTGGGCCGTGGCCCGGATAGCATTTCCGGTCCTTGTCTTGCTGAGGAAAAGCTGGAGCAGGGCCGTGAGCAAAATGCAGATGGCCAGGATGGCTAGGCGGACATAGGGGATGACCAGACCGCCGATTTGGAAGGAGGAGCCGGAATAGGACGGGGTGATCGAGCGATAATCGCCGGTGAAAATCAGGAGCAGGCCGTTGATGATCACCAGGTCGAGGCCGAAGGTGAGAATGAGGCTTAGGAAAATCCCGACTTTGACCACCAGATTGAGAAGGTATTTCTGCGAGGCGTAGCCGATGACGAAAAGGACCGCCATGGAGACCGGCAGACTGAGAAAGGGGTCCAGGCCGAAGGCCTTGAAACAGGCAAAGGTGACAAAGGCGCCGACAACGATCATGGTCCCATGGGCGACATTGATCACGTCCATGACGCCCCAGGCCAGGGAAAAGCCCACGGCGATATTCACGTAAATCGCTCCCAGAAATATACCGTTGAGAAGGACTTGCAGGCTCAAAGCGTTTTCTCCTTGTTTTGTATCCCGATGCGGCGGGCTCTGCACGGCGGAATCGCCGTCCGCGATTCGCTGGGGACGCGGTCACTCGGTTTGAGAGGACCGGAATTCAGCAAGCGTGCTAAATTTTGATAAGCTATTTCTCCGCCCGTGTCAAGGGAAAAAGAGGAACTATTCAGTCACAGGTGGTCCGGAACAAGTCTTGTTCTGGCCTGGGGGTTCGGGCGGTACGCGCCGGAAGCATCGGCCGGGGTGACCCGAGACTCGAAGAAAACACCGCTTCTCCGAAATGGGGGGCGGGAGG
>Ga0113563_10001518_pt1 | contig 13277 bp, 7 predicted proteins | sample Mud3Dept3metaG_FD_80117 | JGI IMG/M metagenome (GOLD analysis project Ga0113563, IMG submission 80117) | Freshwater wetland microbial communities from Ohio, USA, analyzing the effect of biotic and abiotic controls - Mud 3 Core 4 Depth 3... | ecosystem: Environmental > Aquatic > Freshwater >...
ATGTCAGGTGGCAGATATTGAAGAAATTTCAGCTTTTCCAGGTTGTTGTAAGCCAGAGCTGCAACTCCATGCTTTCCGGCGAGAGTTGCAAAATATTTCCAGTCGGTCAATGATTCAGCCAGACCTTTTAGCTTAACTATCAGCTCATCATTGAACGAAAGCCTGCTGAGTCCGATTAACAGTTTTTCCTCATCCCTGATATTCAGATCATCTCTCATTTATCAAACCTGCTGCTTTGTTTGGTATACATGGTAAAATAGATTCCATTCCTCTTCATCAGCTCATTGTGGGTACCTGTTTCGACAATCTCTCCCTTATCAAGTACAATGATCCTGTCGGCCAGACCAACATTCGTGAATCTGTGACTGATCAGGATCGAAGTACGTCCTCTGACTACCTCCCTGAAACGGCTGAAGATATCATATTCAGTGTCGGCATCAAGTGCACTTGAAGGCTCATCAAGGATAAGAACAGGAGCATCCCTGAAGAGAGCCCTCGACAGAGCCAGCTTCTGCCATTCGCCCCAGCTGAGCTCTCGGCTGTCGTTGAAAAGATTACCGATTGCCGTTTCATAACCTTCCGGAAGAGCCGTGATCAGATCATGAATACCGGTGACCTTAGCTGCGGAAATTATCTCATCATCAGCGTTCTTTCTGTAAATATTGCCAAGTCGTATATTTTCACCGGCATTCAGATTATAGAGCATAAAGTCCTGAAAGACAACGGACAAAAGCTTTCTGTATTTCTCAGGGTCAAGATTCCTTAAATCAATACCATCACATTTAACCGATCCTGAATCCGGGTCATACAACCTGCAAAGAAGCCTTACCAGTGTACTTTTACCTGCTCCGTTCGGCCCGACAATCGCAATAATCTCACCTTTTTTTATCTCAAATGATACATCATTTATCGTTCCGGAATTATTACCCGGATAGGTGAAGAAGAGATTAGTCACCTCAATGCTTTTATTAAATCCTGAAAGATCCTGTACGGGAGGAATTGCCTTTACTTTTTCTTCCAGGTTAAGGAAATCAAATATGTCGCCGATAAAAAGCGAATCTTCATACAAACCTGCAAGGGAGCTGAACAGATCCTTAATATAGATCATTCCCTGCCTGAAAGCGAGTACAAACATCGCCATCTGACCGAGGGTGAGAGATCCTATTATTGTTTCACGTGCAATAAACAAAAGTGTTATGAGTACGGCAGCCGCCTTAACTATATCTGAAACCAATTCAATGGAGGTTCGTTTCCTGATGATCCTGATCTCTTCTTCTTTTGTTTTCAGGAATGATTTTATAAATAATTCAATGAAATAATTCCCCAGACCAAAAAGCCTGAGCTCCCGCGATGGACGGTCTCCTGTGAGAAGCCAGTTAAAATATGCAGCTTTTCTTGCTTCGGGTGTCTGCTGACGCTGGAAATTGTAAAGGATATCGGCATACCGGAGCCGCAGCCAGATGCCCGGGATATTGACCACGAGCAGAAGGAGCGCCACCGCCCAGTGGAGAAATGCAAGCAGCCCTGCCATAAGCAGGAGCGACAGAAGTCCCCTGAACATTGAAACGAGATTGTTGAGGATGCTGTTCGGACGCCATGGAGCCTCTCTGGAAGCTCTGGAAAGTGAATCAAAATATTCAGCCTGTTCGAAATTTATAAGGTCAAGTCTGATCGATTTGGCATGAAGCAATCCATACATATAGGTCTCGAGTTTCATTGACTGCTTTTTGCGGACGAAATTCCCGAAATCAGAAGCCGCTTCATCAAGGAGCCAGATTATGACAATTGCAACTATCAGCCACAGGATGCCGGAATAGAGTGCCTGTGAGTTACCCGATGCAGCAATGGTTATTTCATCGATCAGATCCTTTAGAAGCCAGATAAGAACAAGCGGTAAAAAACTGCGTGTTACGGAAATAAGAATGTTGGTCAGAGCCCATCCCGGAGCACTTTTCCAGACCAGTTTTAAAGATTCCCTGAAGTGTTTGATCTTCAGCTTCATGTGGATATCACTTTAAAATTATTTTGAGAATTCTTTTGGATTTAATTATAAGCCAGACAACCAGTCTGTTAATAAAATAACAGGGTTTTCGGAAGAGATAAGATCCATCTGTCAGTTTATTTTTACGATTTTCCACGCGAACCACTTTCCCTGAAATCTGTTCCCTGGTAACAGGCTGATCCTCATAACCGCAACTATCACCCCTTGTAAAATATCTGATCTCATTACCGTCCCTTAAGATCCTTATAAGCCTGTGAACCACAAATCCTGATTCTCTTTTCCATGCTATGATCTCACCCGGAGCCGGACCACTCTCTTCCCCTAATGGTTCAATAAAAATAACTGATCCCGGCCTGATCGAAGGATACATACTGTAACCATCGGCTTTTATTTTAAGGACTTTCCCCTCCGCAAGAAGCGAAAAACCCAGATCCCTGATCACACTATATTTATTATAATCCGCCTTCATTCTCAAGTATGTGGTCAATTATGCTTTCATCAGGCCTGAACCGGAGCATGGCAACAGGGATTTTAGAACACATTACCGAAACTGATCCAAGCAAACCTGCGATTATTTCAGGATCCCAGTTATGCTGAATGCAATTGGCAATTACCATACTGACAGCTGATGCTCCCCTGACAGGATTCAGCTCATTTTTATTACCGTGTTCGATGATGAATATCCTGTTCAATGGAGATTCAGCCGGTTTGTCATTCTGATAAACAGGTGTATTATACATATTGAAACCATTGCCGGTATTACGGAGTATAAGCCTGTCATCATGAATGATCCTCACTCCGGCTTTATCCCAGAGCTTTGCCATTGTACTCTTTCCCTTGCCTGAAACACCACAAAATACGTAGCCACTGCCGGTATTATTCACACCTGATGCATGGATCATTATATCACCATGAATAACTGTCAGGTAATAAAGGATCAAACCATCAAGAGGATATTCCATCGGGTCGGCTGCCTTGCCGGTTCCCTCAATCCAGAGATCCCATTCCTTTGTTTTAAGTGAAAATTTCAGAATTCCTGATCTGTTGTCAGAAGAAAGCGGGAAGATGGTCCTGATGAAAAGATCACTTTGATTTTTAAAAACACTCCAGAAATTATCGCTCTTCTTAATCCTGATATTGTTGATCTCTTCAACATACGGTGCATCGAATACCTTTTCCGAGCCACCTGGAAGAGTTATTCCACCCGAATGAATTCTGATCAATACTTCACATTCGGTTCCACCGGAAATATTCCTGAGAAACCTTTCTGAAGGTACCAGTTCAGGTCCGTCAACAGTGCTCTCAAATCCGATATTATATCCGGCAATATTTAAATTATACCTCCTCATTTGTTTACAATGCAGGTTTTAGGAGCAAGTATTCTACCTGATAATAAGATATTTACTCATATTATCAATAAATGAGAATGCATCTGAAGTTGCTGTCTCCCTTTCAATATTGTATTCGGTGATAAGGGCATCAATAAGGTCCCCGACATTTTTCTTACCATCAATCAATTCCCAGATAAAAGCTCCGGTTTCATTGAGAGTATAAACACTGTTCATATCTGCAATATTATTAGTTACCGGAACAAGTACATATTCGTTGCCGGTTTTCCTCGTAACTATTGAAGGTGAACGGGAAGGGACAGATTTCAGATCAGCCATAATATCCTTATAAGATTCAAATGTATGAAAATAATGGTTCATTTTCTTACCTTCGCAGAAACACAAATTATGAGCAGGAAGGGTAAGAGGATGAAGAAATCCGGATTGTCCGGAGAGTACGCTACTCAACAGATACTTTCAATTTTATCACGCAGTCCCCAGCAGGGATTCAACTATAAGCAGATCTCCAAAAGGCTTAATATCAATGAGCCGTCTGAAAAACAGATGATATCGGAGATATTGAAAACACTCACAGGAAAAGGCACTATCGAGGAGGTCAACCAGGGTAAATACAGAGCTAAAGCTGCCCGTGGTCATGTGACCGGAACTGTCGACATGACACGGATGGGATACGGTTTTATTACATCGGACGAAATGAAGGAAGACATTTTCGTTTCGGCCCGAAACCTGCACACCGCTCTTCATGGTGATAAGGTGAAGGTATGGCTCTATGCAAGGAAGAAAGGAACAAGGCCGGAAGGGGAGGTGGTGGAGATAATTGAAAGATGGCGCACATCGTTTGTCGGGACAGTCGAGATTATGCCAAATTTTGCATTTCTGCTTCCGGATAATAAGAATATGCCATTTGATCTGTTCGTTCCCCTGTCAAAACTCAACGGAGCAAAGCAGGGACAGAAAGCTGTTGCAAAGGTTATTGACTGGGATCCGAAATCAAAAAACCCGGTTGCCGAAATTATAAATGTCCTTGGGGAACCCGGACTGCATGATACTGAGATGCATGCCATACTGGCGGAGTTTGAACTGCCATATAGTTTTACAGATGAAGTTGTGAATGATGCTGAAAGGATACCTGCAGATATCACAGAGGAAGATATTGCATCCCGCCGTGATTTCCGGAGCATCCCGACATTCACTATTGACCCGGCTGATGCGCGCGATTTCGATGATGCCCTTTCACTTAGGCAGCTTGATAACGGTAACTGGGAGGTCGGAATTCACATTGCCGATGTAACAAATTATGTTAAACCGGACTCACTTACGGATAAGGAAGCACAGCAGCGTGCGACATCCGTGTACCTGGTCGACCGCGTCGTGCCGATGTTACCGGAAAGATTGTCAAACCATATATGCTCGCTGAATCCCGAAGAAGAAAAACTTACCTATTCGGCAGTCTTTGAGCTGAATGATAAATCGGAAGTACTTGCAGAGTGGTTCGGCAGGACAATAATTAATTCCAACAAACAATTTTCCTACAGGGAAGCACAGGAGGTTATTGACACCGGAGAAGGAGCTATGAAAGAACAGGTTATCGTTCTTCATAAACTGGCACAGCAGCTGCGGAAAAAACGGTTTGCCACCGGCTCATTTGAATTTGAAAAGACTGAAGTGAAATTTGAACTTGATGAAACCGGCAAACCACTGGCAATCACATTCAGGGAAATGGGCACTGCCAATCAGCTGATTGAGGAATTTATGCTGCTGGCAAACAAAAGGGTTGCGGAGTTTGTAGGGAAACAGCTTAAGGGAAAGACATTCGTCTACAGGATCCATGATAAACCTGATCCTGAAAAGATCAGCAACTTCAGCCATTTTGTAAAGCGCTTTGGTTATGAACTGATCGAGGATGATAAAACATCTCTTCCGAAAGCAATGAACAAACTGCTGAATTCAGTTACAGGAAAAAAGGAACAGAACATCATCGAAACCCTGGCTTTGCGGGCTATGGCAAAGGCGGTTTACTCTACGGACAATATTGGTCATTACGGCCTTGCATTCAGATATTACACTCATTTTACTTCACCCATCAGACGGTACCCCGACATGATGGTACACAGGCTGCTGACATCATACCTTAACAGGGAGATACCCGGAGGAAAAGATAAGTATGAGAAGCTCAGTGACCATTCTTCCAAAATGGAGAGGCTCGCTGCTGAAGCCGAACGGGCATCGATAAAATATAAGCAGGTGGAATTCATGAGTGATAAGACAGGCAGAGAGTTTGATGGTGTCATCTCAGGCGTTACAGAATGGGGTATTTATGTTGAAATAACTGAGAACCAGTGCGAAGGAATGATCAATATAAGGGAACTGGGTGATGATTATTATGAATACGATGAGGATAATTACTGTCTGAAGGGCCGCCTGACAGGTAAAGTTTATACTTTGGGGGATAAGGTCAGAATTGAGGTAGTAAAAGCTGATCTGCAGAAGAAACAGCTGGATTTCAAACTGGCATGACCTCCGTCGCGCAACACGGAGTCTCATTAAAAACCCATGGCCCTGACTGTGAACGTCAAGGCCTGCCCCCTAAAGGGGGCCTAATACACAGATAACCACTGAGATACCTTCGATCCTGAGATTTAGTCCCCCTTTAGGGGGATGTCGCGAAGCGACAGGGGGTTCTTCTCCCGGTCTGCCTCAATTATTTCCAGCAGCTTCCTCACCGCCTCCTCTTCCGGAACATTCTTGATCACAGGTACAGTGCCCCTGTAAATATGCACCTTCCCGGTTGCTGTACCAACATATCCGTAATCAGCGCCCGCCATTTCGCCGGGTCCGTTGACGATGCATCCCATTACAGCAATTTTCAATCCCTTAAGGTGTTCCGTGGCAGCTTTTACCTTTTGCACTGCTTCAGTGAGTTTAAACCTGGTTCGTCCACAGGTTGGACATGAGATATAACGGTTCCGGGTAATTCTTGCCTCTGTGGCCTGAAGGATAGAGAATGAAAGGTCCTTCAGTTTTTCACCCTGGACCTTACCTCTGTTGGTTATACAGAGACCATCCGCCTGCTTCAGGATGAAATACCTGCCTAACAGTGCAGCGGCATCAATTGAAAGCTTTTCAGGATCATCCTCATTGAATATCGGATTAAGAATAACTTGTTCCCGGGATCTTTCTGAAAGCAAAGCAGGTGTTATAAAATTAAAGATGAGCATCTTACCATGGTAGAGTTTCCCGTCTTCCTTAAGGTAACGGCCATTGTTATAAGTAAGAACTTCAGGTATGTAATGAATGTCTCTCGGTTTGAAATTTTGGAAAGGTACCGGATTAACTACCCTCTCCTTTGTCCCGCCAAGAAAATGCAAGATTTCTTTTGCTACCGGAATTTCCCGCTCGGGATCTTCCGTTAATGATACCCGGATTGTATCACCGAAACCTTCAGAGAGAAGCGCCCCGATCCCGGCGGCTGATCTTATCCTTCCCTCTTCGCCTTCGCCTGCTTCGGTAACGCCAAGGTGAATAGGATATGAGAAACCTTCACTCTGCAACATGCTGTTCAATAGTCGGTTAGCCTCAAGCAACACTCTGGTATCCGAGGATTTTACAGAAAGTACCAGATTGTTAAAATTTTCAGAGCGAAAAACACTGATATATTCAAGAGCCGACCGGACCATCCCTTCAGGAGTGTTTCCGTAACGATCCATAATTCGGTCCGATAGTGAACCATGATTGATCCCAAGCCGGATGACAGTATTGTTTTCCCTGCAGATCCTGATCAGCGGAAGCAGACGGCCGTGGATCCGTTCCAGTTCTTCATTATATTCCTTTTCCGACAAATTCGTTTTAATAAACGAAGCCCTTTTATCAGCATAATTCCCGGGATTGATCCTGACTTTCTCAACGATCCGCGCAGCTGTTTCGGCAGCAGCAGGATTGAAATGTATATCTGCGATCAGCGGAGTGGTGAAACCTGCTTTCCACAGCTCCTTTTTAATATTTGCAAGGTTCTCAGCTTCCCTTACACCCTGTGCAGTAAGCCTGACATAATCTGCTCCGGCTTCGATTATCCTTATACACTGAGCCACAGATGCATCAGTGTCGAGTGTATCTGTGGTAGTCATCGACTGAATACGGATGGGGTGGACGCCTCCAAGGGGAACAGATCCAATGGAGACAACTGAGGACATATAGGCTAACCTCCTGTGGTCCCCCCGGGAGGGGGACAATTGCGTATTTTTAAGATCACTTTTCATTTGGCAGACCCGCTGTGTTCCCTTTGGAGGGATAATAGGGGGGTTCTGCTACTATAAATCATTCTCTCTCCCATTCCACCCCATCTTTCATATCCTTCAGAACGATCCCCGCTTTCTTCAACTCATCCCTGATCTGATCAGAAAGATTCCACTCCTTCTTATTCCTGGAATTCTGCCGAAGGTCAATGATAAGCTTCATAAGATCCGCTGTCAGCTTCTCATCACTTCCTCCTGTTGTTTCATTATTCAGGCCAAGGATCTCAAAAATAAACGTATTAAACAGTTTCCGGAATAATTCCAGATCATTACTGCTCATCTTGTCAGTCCCGTCAGCTGCCGAGTTGATATATTTCACCCCTTCAAAAAGTTGCGAAAGTAGGAGCGGAGTGTTCAGGTCATCATCCATTGCCTCGTAGCATTTGCTGTTGAGAAGGGCAATATCAACAGTGGAAGTCAGGGAGGGTTTCAGATTCTTTAATGTCTCATTTGCTTTCATGAGCTTCCGGAGTCCTTTTTCCGCAGCCTGAAGCGCCTCATTGGAAAAATCAATTGTACTCCGGTAATGGGCCTGCAACAGGAAAAATCTGATCGTCATCGGACTGTAAGCCTGTTGAAGCAGGGGATGATTACCGGTGAAAAGCTGATCAAGGGTGATGAAATTCCCAAGTGATCTTGCCATTTTCTGTCCGTTTATCGTGATCATATTGTTATGCATCCAGTACCTCACCGACTCTTTCCCGAGAGCTGCTGTCGACTGGGCTATTTCGCACTCATGATGCGGGAACTGCAGATCGATACCACCGCCATGAATATCGAAAACCTCCCCCAGGTATTTTGTACTCATTGCAGAACACTCAAGATGCCATCCCGGGAATCCGTCGCTCCATGGTGACGGCCATCTCATTATATGCTCCGGAGTGGCTTTTTTCCACAGAGCAAAATCGAACGTATTACGTTTTTCATCCTTTCCCTCGAGAGTACGGGTATTCTCCTGCAACTCTTCGAGCACTCTCCCGGACAATTTCCCGTAATTGAACTTTTTGCTGTATTTCCCGACGTCAAAATATACGGAACCGTTTATCTCGTAGGCATAACCGCTATCCAGAATGCTTTTTATAAGTTGCTGCTGTTCAATAATATGTCCGGAGGCTCTTGGCTCAATCGAAGGATGGAGCGTATTGAGCTGTTCCATATTTCTCAGAAAGTTATTCAGGTATTTCTGCACCACTTCCATAGGTTCAAGGTGCTCAAGACGGGCTTTCTTTTCAATCTTGTCTTCACCTTCATCGGCATCATTTTCAAGATGGCCTACATCGGTTATATTGCGGACATAGCGGACCCGATATTCAAGATACTGCAGGTAACGAAAGAGTAAGTCGAATGTTACTGCCGGCCGGGCATGTCCGAGGTGGGCGTCGCTGTATACCGTGGGACCGCAGACATATAAGCCGACAAATGGAGAATGTAAAGGCTTAAATGGCTCTTTAGTGCGTGACAGGCTGTTGTATATGGCGAGGTTATTTTGCATAACAGGATTTTGTTGACACAAAAATAAGGGAAAAATCCCTACGTTGGTTTAATACGGTTTTTAAATGAACGATCAGTCAACAGGATACATACATGTACTCACCCCCTTTCTTTTTCATCCTCTCTGCTCCTGGATCACACGTACTCACCCCTTTGCGTCCCCCTCTCTGCTCTTGGATCACACGTACTCACCCCCTTGCGTCCCCCTCTCTGCTCACGCAAAGAGGGGGAAGGCCTTGGTACACAATAAGTTCCTCTCCTGGAAGAGCCTGTCCCGTAAAGCGGGAGGTTAGGGGTGGGTACAGTACACTGATAATAAACAAAATATAATTCAATAGTCACCCCCTTCTTTGCGACAGCAGAGAAGGGGGAAGGGGGGATGAGTACGTGTCTTTATAGCATACTTTTATATTTTGAAAATCCTTCCTATCTTTGAATCCACTAATCAAACACTGCTTTGACCCAAAAAAAACATATCATGTTGCTCGTGCCTATGTGCATGCAAGGGTAAGGAAGTGGTAATAAATTCAATTATACCATCTGAATTACTGAACCTAAGTAATTATTGTGCTGAGCGAACAAGGCGGCAGGATAAATGGTTTTATGGTAAATACTGATTAAAATATTTTAAACAAATGAAATATACTCTTGATGCTATTATAAAGAAAAAAATCCTGGTTCTTGACGGTGCAATGGGCACCATGATCCAGAAACACAGGCTCCCGGAAGAAGAGTACAGGGGAACAAAATTTAAAGATCACCCGAAATCCCAGAAGGGGAATAACGATCTTTTATGTATTACTAATCCTGAGATAATCAGGTATATACATAAAGAATACCTTGAAGCCGGTGCAGATATAATTACAACAAACACATTTAATTCGAACCGGATCTCCATGGCTGATTATGGCATGCAGGACCAGGTTTACAATCTGAACTTCGAAGGTGCAAGACTGGCAAGGGAGGCAATTACACGAATTGAAAGCTCCGATGAACCACAGGAACACTTTATTGCAGGCTCACTCGGACCCACAAACAAGACCGCCTCAATGTCGTCAGATGTCAATGATCCGGGAGCACGATCCGTTACATTTGATGATCTGGTCGAAGCGTATTCCGAACAAGCCAGAGGTCTCATCGACGGGGGAGTTCATATTCTTCTGGTTGAAACTATATTTGATGTACTGAACTGTAAGGCAGCCCTCTATGCGATCGATGCTGTTTTTGAAGAAAAAGGGATCAGGCTGCCTGTTATGGTGTCGGGTACAATAACTGATGCCAGTGGCAGAACACTGACCGGACAAACGCTGGAGGCATTTCTTGTTTCAGTCTCTCATTTTCCGCTCTTCAGCGTCGGCCTGAACTGTGCTCTCGGAGCGGAGCAGCTGCGATCCTATGTTGAAGAACTTTCGGCAAAAACAGGATTCCATGTTTCAGTTCATCCTAATGCAGGACTCCCTGATCAGTTCGGCGAGTATAATCAGTCTGCAGAATTTATGGCTTCTGTTGTTGAAGATTTCATGAAAGAAGGATGGGTAAACATAATCGGTGGATGCTGTGGAACCACACCGCTTCATATCCGGAAGATCTCGGAGATATCAAAAAAGTATAAACCGAGAATAATTCCTGAGATTAAAAAATATACCAGGCTCAGCGGTCTGGAAGTACTTACGATTACTCCTGAAACGAATTTTGTGAACATCGGTGAACGCACAAATGTATCGGGTTCGATAAAATTTGCCAGGCTGATCAGAGAGGAAAAATACGGGGAGGCACTTACAATCGCGAGGAACCAGGTGGAAGGCGGAGCACAGGTAATTGACATCTGCATGGATGAAGCCTTGCTGGACTCTGAGAAAGCTATGGTGAAATTTGTAAATCTCGTTATGGCAGAGCCTGATATTGCGAAGCTTCCGTTAATGATTGATTCCTCGCGGTGGGATGTTATAGTTTCTGCGTTGAAATGCATACAGGGGAAATCGGTAGTCAATTCTATCAGCCTTAAAGAAGGTGACAAGGCATTCCTGGATCATGCCCGCCAGGTAAGAAAATTTGGTGCGGCAGCAGTTGTTATGCTGTTCGATGAAAAAGGTCAGGCTGATACCTATGAAAGGAAGATTGAAGTTGCAGAAAGGTCATACCGGCTGCTGGTTGACAAGCTGCAGTTCCCTCCGGAAGATATTTTTTTCGACCCCAATGTTCTGGCAGTTGCAACAGGTATAGACGAGCACAATAACTATGCAGTCAATTTTATCAGGGCTGCACAATGGATCAAACAAAACCTTCCTTATGCAAAAGTGAGCGGAGGGATCAGCAATCTGTCATTTTCTTTCAGGGGTATCGACAGAGTGAGGGAAGCAATGCACTCGGTGTTCCTGTATCATGCGATCACGGCAGGTCTTGATATGGGAATTGTGAATCCTGGTATGTTGCAGGTTTACAGCGAAATACCTGCCGACCTTCTTCATCTGTCCGAAGATGTGATCCTTAACCGGCGGAAAGATGCAACCGAGAGGCTGGTAAAATTTGCAGAAGGACTGAAAAATGAAGGGAAGAAAGAGGAGAAAAGCGATGAATGGAGATCGTTACCGGTGGTAGACCGGATCAAACACGCACTTATAAGGGGTCTTGATGAATACATTGAGCAGGATGTTGAGGAGGCACGGACGCTTTTCACAAGGTCAATAGAACTTATCGAAGGTCCCCTGATGGACGAGATGAATGAGGTTGGCGACCTTTTCGGTGCGGGGAAAATGTTTCTTCCTCAGGTTGTCAAGAGTGCAAGGGTGATGAAAAAGGCAGTGGCAGTACTTGCCCCGTATATTGAAAAAGAGAGTCTGGCTTCTGAAAAGAAAACAGCCGGTAAAATTGTGATGGCAACGGTTAAAGGCGATGTTCATGATATCGGAAAGAACATCGTAGGGGTTGTCCTCTCCTGTAACAACTATCTGGTAACTGATCTCGGAGTTATGTCGCCATCGGAGAAGATCATTGATACTGCGCTTAGCGAAAAGGCTGATTTTATTGGTCTTAGCGGACTCATTACGCCATCTCTTGAGGAGATGGTCCATGTTGCATCCGAAATGGAACGCCGGAAGGTAACGATACCTCTGCTGATCGGAGGTGCAACCACTTCGGAGATCCATACTGCAGTCAGGATAGCACCGGCTTATTCGGGGCCGGTAATTCATGTAAAAGATGCTTCGAAGGCTGCAGGTGTCCTTTCATCTCTTCTGAAGGAAGATAACCGGGATTATGTAAACTCAATTGCCGGGAAGTACAGAAAACTAAGGGAAGATCATAACGCCAGGCATAATGAGAGAAAACTTCTTTCGATAATTGAAGCAAGACGAAACAGGTTTGTTACAGACTGGAAAGCCCCGGATCTGTTTGAACCTCTGAAACCGGGATATCATATTATAAGCAATGTTGACCTGAACGAACTTTCAAAATATATTGACTGGACCTTTTTCTTCTTTGCATGGAAGCTGAATGGAAAATACCCTGCTATCTTCAGCGATCCGTTAAAAGGTGAGGAAGCCAGGAAGTTATTTGATGATGCCACGCATTATCTGAAGGAAATAATAAATCGAAAGATCATTACTGCAAAAGCTGTGTTCGGATTATATCCTGCCGTTTCTGAAGGTGATGATGTCCTGGTCTTTAAAGGAAAGCAAGAAGCTGATCCCAAAACTGTCTTCAGGTTTCTGAGGAATCAGGAACAAAAGGAAAACGGCGTTCCGAACCTCTCGCTGTCAGACTTCATTGCACCAAGGGCTTCCGGGCTGAAAGACTATCTGGGTGTATTTGTTGTTACAGCCGGAATAAATGAAGAGAAGTACAGCCTGTACAAAGAAGATGATTATGCAACCATTATGATAAGAATTCTGAGCGATCGTATTGCTGAAGCAGCCGCTGAATGGCTTCATGAAAAGATCAGAAAGGAATACTGGGGATACGCAGCGGACGAAAAACTCACACTCGAGGATATGCTGTCAATTAAGTACAGGGGTATCAGGCCTGCACCAGGATATCCGGCTTGTCCGGATCACACTGAGAAGAGAGCTCTGTTCGATCTGCTTGGCGCTGAAGCAGCAATAGGAGCAGCGCTTACGGAGAATTTTGCAATGACTCCTCCGGCGG